>Ga0209597_1000213_pt1 | contig 38942 bp, 22 predicted proteins | sample M_140625_MF_Meta_FD_187316 | JGI IMG/M metagenome (GOLD analysis project Ga0209597, IMG submission 187316) | Freshwater microbial communities from Lake Montjoie, Canada to study carbon cycling - M_140625_MF_MetaG (SPAdes) (version 2) | ecosystem: Environmental > Aquatic > Freshwater > Lake... | reverse complement strand
TTCTGCAAACGCAGCGTGCCACATGGGCTTGTGCACCTTGGATTGATCCACCGGGTAGTATGAAATTCTTTAACTCTGGTAGCACAGCTGTAAGACGATCAATTTCAGATTCCAAACGGCCGATTTTCTCTTCGCCCAATTCGGGAAGGGTGATATTAGAACTGGCAGCAGAAGCCAAGAATGACCCAATTGTAAATAGGTCGTTTTGTACTTCAGCCAATAGTATTTCTTCCTTCTCGCCCTTTACATGACATCGAATCATACCAATATGACTATTTAGTTCATCTACGGTGCCGTAACTCTCCACTCGGATGTGGTGTTTAGATACGCGTTCGCCACCGATTAAACCGGTTTTTCCATCATCGCCTGCTTTGGTATAAATCTTAAATCCCATGATTGTATTTAAAGGTACAAATTAACTCTCCTTTTGTTTTGAATTATGATTTTAATTGACCTGGTAATGGTAATTTGCAAGCGGCATTCAAGATTCTGAATTGGATCGTTTTCGTGGTGGTTTAATGTAAATTATGATCGCTAAGGACTTTAAATGTTTTCTTAGCATTCGCATTTTCATAAATCACGCGGTAAACGGCATCGGCAATTGGCAATTGTAAGTCGCGCTTGGCACTTTTGTTATAAATCAAATTGGAAGCATAATAACCCTCCGCAACCATATTCATTTCCAACTGTGCGGCCTTTACACTGTATCCTTTGCCTAGCATATTGCCAAAGGTCCTATTTCTGCTGAACTGAGAATAGCATGTCACCAATAGATCACCCAAATAGGCTGCCTCATCCACATCTCTGTCCGATGGGTCAATGGCTTGCAGAAATACCTTCATTTCCCGAATCGCACAACTTGTATACAACGCCAAAAAGTTGTCGCCATATCCCAAACCATGCGCAATACCAGCCCCGATGGCGTAAATATTTTTCATTACCGCAGAATACTCGGCACCAATTAAATCGGCGCTACACCAAACGCGAATGAATTCTCCTTCAAGGTATCCTTTTACTATCTGCGCGACATCCAACGTGTTTGCGGCAACGGTTAAATAGGAGAGTTTTTCAGCGGCCACTTCTTCGGCATGGCATGGGCCAGTGATGATAGCAACCTGGTCGGTGGGAATACCGTGATTTTTTTCAAGGTATTTCGCCATCACCAAATTGGTATTGGGCTCTATGCCTTTGATTGCTGAAACGTAAATATTTTCTTTAGGTAAAACTACCCCATCTACACTTTGATGAATAAAGGCAGACGGAACGGCTAATATGATAATCCCACACTGATTCAATACAAACTGTAGATCATTACTAACAATAACCTTCTCCGAATGGATTTCAACACTGCTCAGATAATCCGGGTTGTGCAAGTGTGTTTGAATGTAGTTCGCCTTCTCAGGGTTTCGAATCCACCAATGCACGGTATGACCCGCATCGGAAATCATTTTTATCAATGCAGTAGCCCAGCTACCGCTACCTATGATGCCGATGGATTTTTTTTCAGTGTGCATGGTTTATTGTTGAAGTTGATTTTCAGCGAACAACTGCAAAAATACGATAGGATCAACAAATCCGTTCTAAAACGAATTGGACGCACTTATTGATTTACTTTATGATTTGAGTTGCGTGGTTCTTTGTATCCACCTTCTCAATGATTTCAGCCAAGTTTCCTTGTTCATCAATCACAAATGTTGTTCTTGCGATTCCCATATACTTCCTGCCGTACATGCTCTTCTCTACCCAAACGCCATAAGCCAAAGCCACCGCGTTGTCGGTGTCAGCCAACAAATCAAAGGGGAGGTTGTACTTGTCTATGAATTTCTGGTGCTTGGCTTCGGTATCTGGGCTCACACCCAAAATGGCATATCCTTGCGCGATCAAGTCTTGATAATTATCGCGAAGACTGCATGCCTCAGCAGTACATCCGGGGGTGTCGTCTTTCGGGTAAAAATACAATACCAGTTTTCGGCCTGTGAAATTGCTTAAAGTTAAATTCTCGCCGTTTTGATTGTTGGCGGAAAAGCTAGGTGCTGGGGATCCAATGTTTAGATTCATGATTGTGTAACAATTTTATTGGTTAAACGTTTTTTTGAGTTTGCAAAGGTCGGTTCAGAACATCCGCGAAAATCGCAACAGGAAAAGTAGCAGTTATAATTTTTCCAAAATAAAATTTGTCATCCTGCGATACAAATGGAAACTCGCAGCTCTATCACCAATGCCATGATTTCGGTTTGGATAAACTTCACTGTCATACTTGGCGCCAGATTTAATCATCGCATTGATCATTTCAGCAGAGTTTTGCCAATGAACATTGTCGTCACCGGTACCATGAACCAACAAATAATTGCCTTTAATCCCGTCCGTGAAATTCAAAGGCGAGTTGTTCTCATACCCCAACGGATTGTCGATGGGTCTGCGCAAATATCGCTCAGTGTAAATATTATCGTAAAATTTCCAATGCGTAACCGGTGCTACTGCCACTGCGGCCTTGAACACATCGCTGTGTTTGGTAATTGCGCTGCTGCTCATATATCCACCGAAGCTCCAACCCCAAATGCCAATTCGGCTTGCATCAACGTAGGGGAGTTGTGCCATCTGTTTGGCGGCATAAGCGTGGTCCGTGCTTTCCAATAATCCCAATTCTAAATAGGTCGATTTCTTGAAAATTGCACCCTTTCTGCCAGTGCCGCGATTGTCGACTACAGAAATCAAATAGCCTTGTGAAGCCAAATATTGGTGGTAAAAGAAATTGCGACTGCCAAACTGATTCCTCACCTGATTGCTGCCTGGTCCGCCATATACAAACATCAATACGGGGTATTTCTTGCTCGCATCAAAATTGGGAGGATAAATCGTATAGGTAATTTGTTTGTTGAGCAGCTGCTGATGAATTTCGTATTGTGCAATTGCAGTTTTCGCATCCCATCCATTTTGCGCGGCCAAGTGCCAAAATTCGGTCTTCCAATATCCGGTAACGCTGGTGTCTGTGGCATACTCATCGAACTTCACTTGACCCAAATTTAAAGATTTCATTTTCTCAGACCAAGCGGAATTTAGCTCGACGTCTTTGCTCCATTTGCCGTCCATCCGTTTGATGCGATGCTCTACGATGGGTGAGTTGCTATTATTACTGCGCGATTCGGTATAGTAAATGGCATTTGGACCCAATGATACGTTGTAATTGTAGCCTGGTTCCGTGAGTCGCTTTTTGCCTTTCCCGTTCAAGCCGATGCAATACACGTGGTCATCAATCGTCGATTGTTCGCTGCTGCTGTAAACGATGCTTTTGGTGGCGTCAACATAGCCCAAGAATCGAATTACATCAAAAGGACCAGAAGTAAGGGCCTCAGAATAGCGTTGGGTTGCAGCACAATTGGGCGATACAATTCCTTTTTCGATGCATTCGCTGTAATCATGCAAGTACAAATGATTGAATCCCGATTTCTCGCTGCTGTAGATAAACTGGGTCGTTTTTGGGATAAACGTCAAGTTGTCGGTGATTTCCACATAAGCAGAATCCACTTCTTCCAAGATTAAATTGCAATCACCATTCAACGGAGTACAAAAAAGCAATTCCCAATGGTTTTGCCAACGGTTCAATCGTTGAATACTCAAGAACTGGTCAGTTTGTGTCCATTGGATACGGGGCAAATACTGGTCTTTTTCGCTATTTGTCTTTGCGATGCGAGTTTGGTTGTCGTTTAGGCTGTAAACATGCACATCCACCTTGGCATTGTCCTCTCCGGCCTTTGGATATTTCCAATGCGTTTGAGAGGGGTAGAGTTCTTTGCTGTTGAACATGTCCATTGAAAATTCCTTCACTTTGCTCTCATCGAAGTGATAAAATGCGAGGAAGTTGCCACTGGGCGACCACCGCATGCCGTTGTCCATTGTGAATTCCTCTTCATAAACCCAGTCCACCGCACCGTTGATGATTTTATTTTCCTCACCGTCGGTTGTGATTTGTGTCTCTTTGGCGGCGAGTAAGTCGTAGATGAAAACGTTGTTATTTTTCACATAGGCGATGCGCTTGTTATCCGGTGAAAGGGTTGGATAACGCATACGTTCGGGTATGTAGGTAATTTTATGATTCTGTAAGTCAACAACATAGCATTTAGCGGTGAATGAATGTCGATACACCTGCTGCATCTCATACTGAACCACCATGAACTTTTCGTCACTGCTAATTTCATAGCTGCCTTGGGGGGGAGTTTTATCAAACCAATGCGCATCGAACAATACAATTGGCGTATTTGATTTCCCTTCGATGTCTTTTTTGATCAACGACCAAGCAACGGGGAGATTTGAAGTTTTCTTGTCAGAAGGTTGAGGGCTATCGTCAAGTTTTAATTCGATAAAGTGCTTACCATCGGGTGCGAATTCACCAAAATTCCCCGGTTTTGGATACAGGGAAGGGTCCTTGAAAATGCTTTCCAGTGTAAGTACGTTGGATTTGGTAATCGTGGATGTTCCTGGATTTTGAATCTTCCCATCAATTTGAGCGGTAATTGGATGGGTGAGTAAGAACCCTGAAACCAATAAGCCGATCCATAAAAGTCCTTTTTTCATGGTGAAGTGTTAAATTCTTTTTAGTTTAGCTGTTGTTCGAGGTTTGATAATCACGGGTACCATTTCGTGTGTGACCACAGAGCCGTCTAAACCAAACCATTTCTCCGGTTTTCCGGCGAAGACCTTCATGCTATCGTAGGCTTGCATCACCAAGTCATCGATGATCGATAATTCGTTTTCTTGGCTCATCTCTTCGTCAACCAATACGAAACGGAAATCCCCGAGGTGGTTTTTGTCGATGAAGGCGTGGTAGTAAGGATCTAAATCAATTTCTTCCTTATCAACCATTTCTTGAATAACCATTCTCAGATAAACGCTTATTTTCTGTTGCACGCGGAATCCCAATCTAAATCGTACCCGAATGATATCGTTCTTTTCAACCACGTTCACCTTGTATTCCATGGTGTAAGGTTCATCTGTTAATTCGATGTTCACAAACCAATAAAAATCTGCGCGTTTGGGTCGTTTGTAAAGGATAGAATAAATCAATGGTGATTCTACTTCGTCGTCTCGCTGTGCCTTACTCAAATAAACCAAGTGAGTGGCAAATTTCGGAAGCGTAGTATCCTGACTTAATGCCCGCAATTTATCGCGATAGCTGGTGAGTTTTTCTGTCACAACCATCGATTGTTTGATGTGTCCGCCTCGGAAACTGATGTACATGACGAGAATGATACCAATTCCAATAAGTAAAGTGACAAAACCGCCGTCGGCAAATTTGTGTAGGTTGGCGATCAGGAATGCGATTTCAACCGTCATAAAGACAGCCATAATCATCAAAACGAGTATCATTGGCCAACGCTGCTTTTTGAGGTAGAAATACAACAGGATGGATGTCATTAGCATGGTGACAGTAATGGCCAAGCCATAGGCGGCTTCCATTCCTGCAGATTCTTTAAATATTAAAACGATCATAATGCAACCAATCAATAGGGCGTTGTTCACCACGGGGATGTAGATCTGACCTTTGACATTGGTTGGGAATTTTACGGTGAATTTTGGGAAGAAATGCAATCGAATGGCTTCAGAAACCAAGGTGAAAGAACCGGAGATCAAGGCTTGCGAAGCGATGATGGCCGCAATCGTAGCAATGGCGATGCCGGCTGGAAGGAACCAGTCGGGCATCATGCCATAGAAGGGTTTTTGACCGTTCAACGTTGTTCCTGTTCTTGCGATTAACCAGGCACCTTGTCCAAAATAATTCAGTAGCAAAGTGGTTTTTACAAATATCCAAGAAACTCGGATGTTCTTCTTGCCGCAGTGTCCAAGGTCTGAATATAAGGCTTCTGCTCCGGTGGTGCATAAGAATACAGCGCCCAAAAGTACAAATGCATTGGGGCTTGATTTAAGGAAATAAACGACGTAGATGGGGTTGAAAGCGGCCAAGACTTCTGGATGTTTCATGATTTCGCCGAAGCCTAAAACTCCGAGCATCGAAAACCAAACCAACATGATGGGTCCAAAGAATTTGCCCACGGCATTCGTTCCTACGCGTTGAAATAGGAAAATGACACAAATAATGGCGATAATGATGGGGACCGTCTCGATATGACTGAGGTCGTATTTATAACCATTCGCAGGAGTAATGTATTTTAGACCTTCTACAGCGGAAGCAACTGAAATTGGGGGTGTTATGATTCCATCAGCCAAAAGCATCGCACCGCCAACCACTGTGCCAACCACTAGATAGGGGAAACGACGTCTTAATAAACTAAACAAGGAGAAAATTCCACCTTCCCCTTTGTTGTCGGCTTGAAGCGTTAATATTACGTATTTTATAGTTGTTTGGAGCGTGAGAGTCCAAAAGACTGCGCTCAATCCTCCTAAAATCAAGGTGTTGTTAATGGGTTTTTCGCCCATTATGGCACTCATTACGTAAAGTGGAGAAGTTCCGATATCGCCAAAGATGATACCGAGGGTAATCAAAAGGCCAGCACCGGTGACCTTGTTAATAGAGGAGTGACTCATTGTTTTAGTGGGGCGAATTTAATGTGTAAATGAACGCCGATGTAGAAATTCTATAAGTATGTGTTTTTTTTGTTCATAACTAAGATGTCGGCCTATTTACTGTGGATTTCGATGTGGGCAACTAGATGATATAAACATGTGATAAATGTAGAATTGACAATTATTATTTGAGAACTTTGCACCATCCAATTGAAAACACACAAACGATAATGGCGAAAAAATCTTCCAGTTCAGTTACATCCGACTATTCGGTGAATCACAACGGTATCAGTACTTATTATGCAGACCTTGTTTTTGGTCCAACAGCGCAGGCCAATTATTTGTCGTCTGACGTTTGTTTGGCAATCCAAGAAGCGGCCAGCCATGGTAAGTCGATCAGCAGCGAAACGGCCGATCAGGTTGCTGCGGGTATGCAAGCTTGGGCTCTGGATTTGGGCGCAACGCATTATACGCATTGGTTTCAGCCATTGAGAGGAACAACGGCCGAAAAGCACGATAGTTTCTTTGAACCTACAGGTGTTGATACAGGAATGGAGAAATTTGGAGGCAAAGCATTGGCTCAGCAAGAGCCCGATGCGAGTTCTTTTCCAAGCGGTGGTATCAGGAATACTTTTGAAGCCCGCGGATATACTGCTTGGGATCCTAGTTCTCCAGCTTTCATCATGCCAAAGGCGGGGGCAAAGACTTTGTGTATTCCCACCGTATTTGTGAGTTATACTGGTGAGGCTTTGGATTACAAAGCGCCCTTGCTTAAGTCTGTTGCCTTTTTGAAGTCAGCATCTACTGATGTTTGTCATTATTTTGATAAAAACGTAAAAACTTGTTCTATCTCTTTGGGCATCGAACAGGAATATTTCTTGGTTGATGAACAGCAATTCAAGAGTCGTCCCGACTTAATGTTCGCAGGCCGTACCTTGATCGGAAATAGCCCAGCCAAAGGACAGCAATTGGAAGATCATTATTTTGGTAGCATCCCCAATCGCGTGTTGGCATTCATGGCAGATTTTGAAGAGCGCGCCCATTTGTTGGGAATTCCTTTGAGAACCCGTCACAATGAAGTTGCACCGGCCCAGTTTGAGTGCGCACCTCAATATGAAGATATGAATTTGGCGGTGGATCATAACTCGTTGTTGATGGATTTGATGGAGAGTGTTGCATCGGATCATCAATTGCGCGTTTTGCTTCATGAAAAACCTTACAAAGGAATCAATGGAAGCGGAAAGCATAACAACTGGAGCATCATTACGGATACTGGAGTAAATGTACTTTCGCCTGGCAATAGCCCTGAAAGCAATTTGCAATTCCTCACATTTTTTGTCAATACGATTAAGGCAGTGCACGACCACCGCGATTTGCTGCGTGCAAGTATCGCAACGGCGGCCAACGATCACCGTTTGGGGGCCAACGAAGCGCCACCGGCAATCATGAGTGTGTTTGTTGGACATACCTTGGAAAATGTGTTGAATGATTTTGAGGCGAATGCCAAAACGGCGACAAAGGCTGGGGTTTCAGCGACAATCAACGTGCCGAATATTCCAGAAATTTTGTTCGATAATACCGATAGAAATCGTACATCGCCATTTGCTTTTACGGGAAATAAGTTTGAATTCCGTGCGGTGGGTAGTTCAGACAATTGCTCAAGTTCTATGGTTGTATTGAATACCATTGTGGCCAATCAGTTGAAGCAGTTCAAGTCCGAAGTTGATGCGATTTTGAAATCGAAAAAAGGAATGAAAGTGGAAGATGCTATCAAAGGCATTTTGCGGGGATACATCGCCGACAGTCGTAAGATTTTGTTTGGTGGAAACGGTTACGGGGAAGAGTGGAAGAAAGAAGCCAAGAAGCGTGGACTGAGTAATATTACAACTACTCCCGAAGCTTTGAAGGCATATTTGACGCCTGCATCTACGTCGTTGTTTGTTGACAATGGCATTTTTTCTCACAGGGAATTGGAAGCGCGCACAGAAATTCGTTACGAGACTTATGTGTTGCGTTTGCAGATTGAAGGTCGTGTGATGAATGAATTGGTGAGTAGTTATGTGATTCCTGCTGCTGTGAATTACCAGAAGCGTTTGGCGGATAACGTAAATGCGTTGCAATCGATGGGTTTGAAAAAAGATAGCCACAAGGCGCAGACAGAGATTGTTGAATTTTTGGCAAAGCAGCTCAATCGCGTTTATGAGTTGAACGAAAAGATGACGGCTGAGCGTGCGAAGGCGAACAATTTGGAGCATGCCGATCAGAAGGCTGCCGCTTATTGCAACAAGGTGAAACCTATGTTTGACGACATTCGTGAGTGTTGCGATGAAATCGAAAGGGTTTGCGATGATGCGGAATGGACATTGCCGAAGTATCGCGAATTGCTTTCTTTGAGCTAATCGGAAATAGATTTTAATGTGTGAACAAAATCATAAAAACTCCCGCGAGGGAGTTTTTATTTTTGCTAGATAGTTATGGAAAAAGTAGAGTGTTTAATTATTGGCAGTGGTCCTGCGGGATATACTGCAGCAATTTATGCGGCACGCGCCGATATGAAGCCTGTGATGTACGAAGGTTTGCAGCCGGGTGGTCAGTTGACGATTACTACGGAGGTAGAGAATTATCCTGGGTTTCCTCATGGTGTGCAAGGGCCTGAAATGATGGTAATGTTCAAAGAACAGGCAGTTCGTTTGGGTACTGATGTGCGTTTTGGAATGGTTACGTCGGTTGAATTCAAGCAAGGCGGTCCCCAAAAAGTTGTAGTAGATGGAACCCACGAAATTGAAGCCCAAGCTGTAATTATTTCTACAGGTGCTAGCGCCAAATGGTTGGGTATTCCATCAGAGCAAAGATTGAATGGTTCAGGGGTGAGTGCATGTGCGGTTTGTGATGGTTTCTTTTACCGCGGTCAGGATGTGGCGATTGTGGGTGCTGGAGATACAGCCTGCGAAGAGGCATCGTACCTATCAAAGATTTGCAGCAAAGTATATATGCTTGTCCGCAAAGAGGAGTTTAGGGCTTCCAAAGCGATGCAGCATCGCGTGTTGACAACCCCGAATATTGAGGTGTTGTTTAATACCGAAACCGATGAGATTTTGGGTGATATGGGTGTTGAGGCAGTGCGGGTGAAAAATAACCAAACCGGTGAATTAAGAGAATTCCCAATCAAAGGGTTCTTTGTGGCTATCGGACATACGCCAAACACAGATATTTTCAAACCGTATATCAATATGGATGAACAGGGTTATATCATCACAACTCCGGGGACATCTTATACGAATGTTGAAGGTGTTTTCTGTTCAGGTGATGCCCAAGATAAGATTTATCGTCAGGCTGTTACGGCGGCGGGAAGTGGGTGTATGGCTGCATTGGATGCTGAGCGTTGGTTGAGCGCCAAACATGCTGCACCACAATCCTAAATGGTGAAAAAAGTCAATACATATCTGGGATTTGTATTGCTGGGATTTGTCCAGTTTCTGGGAGGTCAGAATATTCATTCTGTTTTAACAGCTGATGGGGCGTTGGGTCCAGTAAATGCCAATGAACCCTCAATTGCCTATTTTAATAAACCATCGAATTTGGGACTAATTGGTGTGAATACTTCATCGGTATTTCGCTCCAAAGATGGTCTGATGAATCAGTGGATGCCTGTGGTGGTGAATCCGCCTCAGGGATTTTACGGGGATCCGGTGATTAAGATATCGGATCAGGGGGTTGTTTTCTTGGCTCATTTGGCGAAAAATAAAATCGGAGTTTGGCCCAAATTTTTTGATCGGATTGTTTTTGAAAGAAGCGACGATAGCGGCAAGACTTTTACCTCCACCGATGTGGGTTTTCACGAGGGTAAAATGCAAGATAAGCCCTGGTTTTCGATGGACGAATGGCAGGGCAGCAAAGGATATGGGAATGTCTATTTGAGTTGGACGGAGTTTGATGATTATGGTAGCAAAGAGTCCAAAGATTCTTCTCGAATTTGGTTTGCTCGTTCTGTTGATGGCGGTCGGAATTTCGAAACCCCAGTTGTGATTTCCGATGTTTCTGGCGATGCGCAAGATGATGATGGAACCGCCGAAGGTGCCAACGTTGCCATATCGCCCGATGGGGTTTTGCATGCCGTTTGGTCTCGCAATGATACGATTTGGTATGATTGCAGTCGGGATTGCGGAAAAACGTGGGGCAAAGATCAGTTTGTGGCCCGTCAAATCGGGGGTTGGAATCATTCAGGCGTTAGATCTACGATGCGCGTGAATGGGATGCCGGTGATTCAAAGTGATGCCTATGGTAACGTTTATGTTACTTATTCTGGCGATGCTTGTGAACATGGATTAAAAACCCATTGGGAATGCATGCAGAGAAATGTGTTTTTATCGGTCTTGCGCGCGGGAAAATCAGAATTCAATGAGCCCTTGGTATTGAATCGTCCGGCAAGTGTGGAGAGTTTTTACGCCAAAGGGAGCGATGGTTTAAGTGGTGATATTGCAATACCCTTGTTCGAATTTACAGAGCAATATTCTCCAGCGCTGGTGGTGAGCCCTAATGGTAAGCGATTATTTGTTGCTTGGCAGGATCGCAGAAGAAGTCAAACAGGTTGTTTTTTTGATGTTTATGGGGTAGAAATCGTTGCGAGCAAAAGGGGGGAGTTGAAATTGGGTGACAATGTGCGGCTCTCAAATAATGTGAGTATTGCCCCGGGAAATGAAGTTTTTATGGGTGATTATATTTCTTTGGACTGGGCAGAAGCGATCCATTTGGCCTATACAGGGTATAGCATCAAAGAAAATCATCCCGTTGTTTATTTGTCGAAGTACAATGAAAGAAAAAGAATTGGATCTCGATTTGTGATTCAAGGTGAGTTGGGAATTGCATCACCCGCTTTGGAAGTTGCTGTGTTGAAAAATAAGGTTCAAAGCTCTAGTACCTTGGATCCTATAGAAAATGAAGCGGTCAAAAAAAGTTCAATCGAACAGATTGCGATTTGGGCGGCATGGCCTGAAGCGAAGAGTTTTACCGTGGAATTTAAACTAGGGAAACAGGTAATGTTTGAACATGTATTTGAAAATGTGAAAGATGGCCACATTGATTTGCTGATTCCTGCAAGCAGATTTACTCCTGGAGTGTACGAAATAGTCCTTCGAAAGAAGGGTAAAATGGTAAAACAGCCCTTTTATTTCAATTAATTGCAGAAAGTGCAAGGAAATATGCACAGTCCTTTGCCTAAATACACTTGATATCATATTTTTGCCTTCCTTTAAAATAGCTATGGCAGTAATACAGAAGTTAAGAAATTCAGGAATGGTTGTGATCGTGGTTGTGGCCGCCCTGGTTTTATTCGTGATCGGTGATCTTTTAAACAGTCGTTATGGCTCTAATAACAATTCCGGAGAAGAAGGAGTGATTGCCGAAATTAGCGGTAAGAAATTCAAAGAGAAGGAAGATTTGGAACCATTGGTGGATAAAATCTATCGTCAGAAGCTGTCGAGTGATCCAAAGATGGCAAAGAAGATGCAAACGGATGAGAAGTTTCGTTTGAAGACAGTTAAAGAAATTTACAAGAGTGCTTGGGATGATTTGATCAAGAACAATGTTTTGATGAACGAAATCGAAAAGTCAGGCATCACTTTGTCGGACGCTGATATCAACGAAATGTTGGTAGGTAAATATCCTAGCGAAACGATGAGGCAGATTCCAGATTTCCAAACAGATGGAAGTTTTGATGCCAAGAAAGTTGAAATGATTTTCAAGCAAGGAAAAGCAAATTCAGAATTGAAAGCAAACTTGTTGTCGTTGGTGGAAAGTGTTACCAACTACGAGAAAATTGAGCGTTATGCTACTTATATTTCTTATGCAAACGTGAAGACAAGGGCTGAGAAGGAATTTGAGTATGTTGTAGCCAACCAAGGTGTAACGGGTAGTTTGGTTAATTTGGTCAATAATACGGTTGCCGATAAAGATATCAAAGCAACAGACGAAGATTTGCAAGACTATTTAAATCGTCATAAAGAAAAGTATAAATTCAACCAAGAAGCGCGTAATATCAAATATGTAGTTTGGGATGTTGTACCAACGCCTGGTGATACAATGGAAGCTTATTCTCAAGCCATGCGTACCGCTGAAGGTATGCGCAAGCAAACTGAACCTGATACATTTGGTGCATTGGGATTCTACAATATGACAGAGTTGCCAGAGGATGCTCCGGAGCCATTGAAGAGTATGGTTTGGCCAGCGCCAATCAATGCTGTTGTGGGACCTATGTATAGTGAAGGTAATTTCTATATTTGGCAGAAAGTGGCTGAAGCAAAGGATACTGTTCCTACCGTGCGTGCATCGCATATTTTGATTCCTTCTTCGGGTTCTTTGCCTGATGGAACGGTGATGACGGATTCTATAATGGCCGAGGCAAAAGCAAAAGAGGTATATGCTCAGATCATGGGTGGTGCTGACATTGCTGTTTTGGCTCCTAAGTTGTCAACCGACCAAGGTTCTGCTGAAAAAGGTGGTGATTTGGGATGGGCTGCCGCATCAAACTACGTGCCTGAATTTGCTGCATTCTGTAAGACTGCCACCAAAGGTCAAGTTGGAATCGTAAAAACTCAATTCGGATTCCACATCATCAAAATGATGGAGGAGCCTCAAAGTAAAAAGATCAAATACACGCAATCTATCATCGAATTGGGCGCAAGTCCAGGTACAGTGAGTTTGATTGATGAAAAGAGTCGTGCTTTCCGTAACAAGGTGACCGCTGATGAAGGTTCATTCGACAAAGCCATCGAGAAAATGGCCTTGGTACCACGTGTGATGAAAGATGTTAAGACAGATAATTTGGTAATCCCAGGCATTGATGCGTCTGCTGATGTGAAAACAATTATGTATTGGTTGTTCGATGACAAACGTGAAAAAGGTGAAGTTTCGGATGTATTCAGTTTCGCTAACCGCCATGTTGTAATTATGTTGGAGAACGCAAAACACATTGGCTATGCAAAGTTGGATGATGTAAGATCTGAGATCGAACCGATGGTGCGTGAAGAGTTGAAAGGCAAAAAGAATGCTGAGAAGTTGATGAGTTTTGTTGACAAAGCAAAAACACCTGCGGAATTGGCACGTTTGGCTGGAGCTACTTTAATTCCAATTGAAGGTTTGAAGATGAGCCAGAATTTCATTCCTCAAATTGCCGCGGAAATGAAAATTTTGGGAGCGATGTTTGGTGTTGAGTTAAAGAAATTTTCTACTCCAGTCATCGGAAAAGCAAATACAACAATCATTTGGGTTGACAAGAGGGATGATATTAAAGTTCCGAAATCAGCTGGAGATGCGCCTGACGCATTTGAAATGTACAATCGTCCTAACTACGTGATGAATACTTTGCAAGAGGTACTTACAAAAAAAGCACACGTTCAAGATTACCGATACAAATACGAGTGGTTCTAATCTGAATTTAAATTTTATATTAAGGGGTCTTTCTTTATTGAGAGGCCCCTTTGTTTTTTGTAAACGGGCTTGCCATTCATCGGTTTGATTGCGTATTTTTGCAATTATGTCTGCAATCACACACGAACAATCCTTAGAACAATTTCATGAACAATTGGCTTATGTTTTAGCGAATTATCATTCCCATGGCAAGAGCATTTCCAATTATCACAATGTTGTTATTGGTGGATTGGGTGGTAGCGGCATTGGTGGACGTATTGCGCGGTTGGCCTTTTTGCAACAATCGCCTGTTCCAGTTGAAGTTTTTAGTGAGTATGGATTGCCAGCCTATGCCGATGAAAAGACGCTAGTAATTCTCTGCAGTTATAGCGGAAACACAGAAGAGACATTGTCCATGTTTGCCCAAGCCAAAGCAAAAGGATGCGATATGATTTGTGTTGCCGCCTCTGGTAAGTTAAAAGACTTAGCAGCGGAGCAAAGTTTGGCCTATTATTCTGTGGCATTGGGATATCAGCCCCGTATGACGTTGGGATTTGGGTTGGGTACTTTGGTTATGATTATGGGTGAGTTGTTGGGTGGTGATAGCACGGCCTTGATGCAAGACGTTGAACGTATGTTTCAGAATTCTTCAGACATCATCGAAAAAGCCAAAGTGATGTATGATGCGTTTAAGCCAACCATCGCTAATAAATTTGTAGTTGTCTGCGATCTGCCCTATGAAGCCGTAGCCATTCGCTTCTGTCAGCAAATTCAAGAAAATGCCAAGGGTGAAGCCTTCGTTTCCGTTCTGCCTGAAGCCAACCACAATATGATTGAGAGTTACTACGGAAAACTTGATACGAATTTTCTTTTCTTAAACAGCGGAACAAATCCACGCGTAAATGCAAGATTTGAGTTTTTACATGGTTTGCTAAGCGATTTGGGGAATGTGATTTATCAATACCCAGTTGCCGATGCAAATATCAAAACGCAATTTGAAGTGATTCACGCTACCGATTGGGTAAGTGTTTGGGCATCGAATGATAAGGAGGTCGACAATATGCAGGTGGGAATCATCATGCAATTGAAAGGCCACTTGGAAGGTTTGAAATAAATCCAATGAAAGTCACATTTCTAGGCAGCGGAACCTCTCAAGGTGTTCCCCCAATTGGGTGTCGTTGTGAAGTGTGCAGCAGTCAAGATTTTAAGGATAAACGCCTCAGAGCCTCCATTCATGTAGAGTGGGATGGTGAAAGTATCGTAGTGGATAGTGGTCCGGATTTTCGCTATCAGATGATGCGTGCTGGCGTTGAAAGAATCGATGCGTTGCTATTTACGCACGAGCATAGAGATCATACCGCAGGATTGGACGATATTCGGCCGTATAATTTCAAACAGGCCGGTGAGATCCCTGTCTATCTGCATGAAAGGGTTTTTAAATCATTTCAAAATCAATTCGATTATATTTTTCAGCCCGTTCCTTATCCTGGGATCCCGCAGATTGATTGGAATTTGATTGATGGGCCATTTAAGACTCCCGCCAATCACCGCGTAGAAACGGTAAATGTGATGCATTTCAAATTGCCGGTGATCGGGTTTGTTTTTAATAAATTTGCCTATGTTACCGATGCCAATTTCATTTCTGAATCGGAAAAAGAGAAGTTAAAGGGCATGGATGTGTTGGTTTTGAACGCCCTTCGCAGAGAATCACATATCAGTCATTTTACTCTGGCGGAAGCCACTGCTTTGGCTTTAAAATTGGGTGCCAAGCAAACCTATTTTACCCATATGAGCCATCAAATAGGATTGCATGAAGATGTTTGTGCTGAATTGCCTGAAGGGATTGATCTGGCCTACGATGGCCTTTCTATTGAATTGTCAGATTGATTGGTTGCCGAGGAAGCAATTGCCATACTGAAAATTTACGGTTGATTCAATTGGCCCAATTAATTGTGATTATAACCGTTGAAATAAATCGATGTAAAATAAAACGGCTTTGTTGAATTGGCCCCTCGTTATATATTCGTTTTTGCCATGAATCCCTGATAAATTGCTGTTGCTAAATTCAAAGGGGACAAATCGATACATTCCATTTGTTACGGCCGTGTAGTTTTTACAATCGGTGCCGGTAATGACTAGACCCGGAACGACAACTGTTTCTGGGAATTGCGCGTGAATACAATCTTTTATTTGGTCATACCCATCCCCGTGATCGGGTGAGATTGGGGTGGCTTCCTGACCTTCAAGATAAACAGATGCCTTTATTCTGGGGTCGTTTAGAACACGATTAATCTCTGACTCAACAAAAGCGATATTATCGCCTGGGAAAAGTCTAAGATTTACAATGGCCTCGGCAATAGGTGGTACGACATTCTCCTTTGTTCCTGATTTGATAATCGTAGTAACATGAGTAGTTCGGATTGTAGCTGCCGTTTTTTCACCCCCAAGTAATACCGATTTGACAAGCGGAGCCGTTATCCACAAATTACTAAATAATGTTCTATAACCCAAATCCATATAAGGTGCTGCTTCGCTGAATAGGCCGCGCACGGGTCCATCTAAGTGGGCTGGGAATTGATAATTTTCTAAACGACTTAAACCACGGCTCAAAATAGATGTCGCATTTTCAGGATTTGGCCATGCTGAATGTCCACCCAACTCATTGACAGACAATTTGATACTTACATTCCCTTTTTCGCTCAATCCAATGATAGCGCAATTGTTCTTTAAGCCAGGGACGATGCCTTTCATGACGCCGAATCCTTCATCGGCAATAAAAGCAACGTGGATCTTATTTGTGATTATATGCTTGGCGATGGCAGCTGCTCCGTTTTTGCCTCCTGTTTCTTCGTCGTGGCCAAAAGCGAAAATCAAAGTTCGTTTTATGGGTAGGCCTTTCGCTAAACTGTATTCTGCGGCTTCCAGCAGTGCGACTATTACGTTTTTATCATCTAGCGCGCCTCGTCCCCATAGCGTGTCTTTCGCAATAGTCCCTTTGTATGGGTTGTATTTCCAGTCGCTGCTGTCCGGTGTGGGAACTACATCGATATGGCCTAAGAACATTGCGGCGGCCTTGTTGCTCTGTCCTTTTAGCGTAATCAATAAACTATGTTGGTTGATGATCTCCCATTTGGCGTTTTTTGCAATCAATGGGTAGGTCGTTTTTACCCATTGGTGAAAATCTAGAATTGTTTGGTGATTGATACTATCATTGTTCGCATTGTCGTACCCGATTACTGGAATGGTTGTGGATTGAGCGAGGTGTTCAAGTGCAATATTATTTATTTTGATGTAATCTTCGCCTTCAACCAAAGTTACCGGTTTTGAAAGTAATGACTTGGGTGACTTTACGTAGGTGACGATAAGCATCGTCACGATTAGGGCTAAGACAGTAAGGCCCGCAATTTTTAATGTTCGCAGTAACATTTTTTTCATCGTCAGTGAATATAGATGAATTTCCCCATCGCAGTTTCAGACCCGTCGGAATTTATCGCAAAAACAAACAAAACACCAGAGTTGGGTTTGCTGCCATCCAATCGTAAACCATTCCATGTAGCCTTTCCACCGTTCGCTTTGGTTTGATAAATGAGCTTGCCCGTTGCATCCGCGATTTTGACTTCGGCATTGCTGGTGAGACCTTCAATGGTGATAATCCCATCGTATTTGGCTGTCACTGGGTTGGGGTAGATTTTGATTTTTTCGAAACTTTCTGCGGCTTCACTCGCATCGCTTCTGTAACTAATGATCCCTTTGTCGGTTCCTGCAAAAATCTCGCCCGTTGTATTGACTTGTCCAACGCAGATAACGCGGTCCGAGAGCAACGGACTGTTGTCTTTGTTGAAATGTTTCAGTACGCGCTGACCATATTCATCTACTAGGAAAAGGCCATTGTTTGTTGCCATCCATTTCCGATTGCCACCGTCTATACAAATATCGTTGATGGTTTCCTCTCCCATGAGATAGCCTACGGATCCGTCTTGATCAATAATATAACGATCCAATTTGGGGTTAGTGAACAGTGTGCTTCCTCCGGCATAAACATTTAATCCTTGGCTTGTTCCGATCCAGACATACCCAAGTTCATCAGCTTTGATGGAAAGTACTTCGTTGGTCAGCAATCCATTTTTTGTGGTAATGGTTACCAGTTTATCGTCAAATGGCGCATCGATATTTTTGCCTTCGTCGAAAACCAAAACGCCTCCAGTTTGGAGGATCATCCATTTCCTACCTTGGTTGTCGATGGTGATATCCCTCACTTCAGAGGTGCCGATATCAAAGGTTTTCCATAACCCGGATTTTGTCAAGCAAATCAGGGGTGCATCAGAACCAAATGACCCAATCCACAAGTTTCCTTTAGAGTCTTCAGCCATGCCTGAGATTTTTATCAAATTCATGGGAGCTTGACGTTTTAAGGGACTGTTGGCATCGTCGAAACGATTAATGATTTTATTGTTTTGAATCACCAAAATCCCATTGGAGTGTGTGGCCGCCATATACCAGTCTTTGGCTTTGTAATATTGCACGAAAGTAAAATCGTACATATTTGTATTGAAAGTAGACCACAAGTTATTGACCCATCCGTTAGTGGTATAGATATAGAAGCCGGCGTTGTTAAATGTGTTGCCAAAAGTGCTGCTTACGCCACCGCCGGTCCCCAAAATTTGTGGCGCGTTTTGGGTCATTCTGAAAATGGAAGGGTAGTCTGGTCCATCGGGCATGTAAGAGATTTCCCCGTTTGGGTCTTTTTTTATGATGCCCGGTCCTATACCTGTACAGAACCAAAAAATGCCGTCTTTGAATTGAGTGGCACCGGCAATGAGATTTACGGTTTCGGTGGTACTAACACCTTTAAAAATTGTAATAATATCACCTTGTCTTGCAATGTGTGTGCCTTTTTCATTGTTCCATATTCGGGCAACAAATCGCTTTTCTGGAAGGTAAGTGGTAATCTTGCCTTGATCTAAAACGAATATGACGCTATCCATTTCAAAAAGCAATTTGGCATCAAATAAACAGAGATTTTGCGTTGCATTGCCTTGGTAGGACCAGTGCCATTGTAAATAATCGTTTAGATTTACTGATTTGGACCACTTGGCAGATCTCACTCCTTTGTTGCTTCCTACAAAAACAGAGTCACCTACTATTGCTGAGGATAGAACTGGAATTGCATCGCCATTTGGACCAATGTTACTGTAACTATCATTAATTTCATGGGAAATTAGATCAATAGTGAGTAGCCCAAAATATGTAGAAATGAGCGCTTGATTCCCTTCGATGCAAATATGTAAAATACGTTTGTCGCCTTGCAATAACTTGGAATAAAATCCTGGGACATTGATCACTTGTCTGTCATTGATCAGTAAATCAATATTGCCGTCGTTGTAACCAATCACCAGAGCGTCTAGTTCTTTACTGTAGTTGAGCGCTGTGACTTCAATGCCACTAAATCCCTCATCTTTCCCCAGTTTCTCCATGTCTCCATAGTTCATCATCACCCGGAAGAATCCTTGATCTGAAGCTGCATAGACATAGCGCTGAGTGGCCTCGCAAATTTTGACGTCTTTGTAACTGTGGTGTGTCCGCCATTTGCCGGTTTGAATCAACTGACTTTGCAAATTGCCGATGATCCCCAAAAACAGTAGGGTGAAACTCAGTATCGTCCTCATGGGTGAATCGTTTGGTATTAATTAAATGTATATCTAACTTCCAATCCAAAGTCGGTAAGGGCTGTATAGAACTGGTTGTTAACCTTAGGATTCATAACTACACGATTGTATTTTAATGCCAAATTGATCTTTTGGTTCACTTGGTAGGTTAAGCTAGGACTGATTCTAATATTCTTCATTCCCGCGGTGTACTGATTAATATTTAAATCCACTTTGCGAATCACCGTCACGTTGTCTGTCACGGAAACGGTTAGATCAAATCGGAAATCATTGGGGATGTAAAGCCATCGGCCATTTTTCTTAAACGGCAATGTGAGACCCGTGGTTCTATATCCGGCGTTCAATTGGAATTCGTTGCTCCGCATTTCTGTGAGGTTAAAACTAGCGGCAAATAACTTAAGCGTTCTAGAACGTTTGTATTCTGCGCCAACGGTCCAATTGTTTTTGGTGGTTAAATTTACGCCAATCAACGGGTAAAAACCTTCGGTAATGGTGGCGTCGGCAATTTGATATTTGGGCGTCAGATCTTTCCCGAGCATCGCCGCTTCATCTGCACGATATTTCAAATTCTGCGTATAATTCCCGATGCTATATCTTCCGGTATATGCGTGTTTGATGTTAATGTTGCTAAAGAGGTTTCCTAGAAATTTTATTTTGGTTAATCCATTATAATTGACATTCCAGTTGGGTAGAGGAATGGAAGGGAAACCACTGACATCTGAGTAGCCAGGGTTTTTTCCTGCATAGGAAGCGTAGAATGCTCCCACCAAAACGTCTTGAGAGTTTTTGCTATATCCGATAGGGAATTTAGTTACCGGATCGATTCCGTTAAACCCTAATCGTTGTGTAGATAGTTTCTCCGCCGTTGCATAACGATTATTCAAGAATTGGTCAAATACGGGATTCTTATGATTGCTCGACGTGGTGTCATCTTTTACGAAATGCGTATTGAAGAACCAGCCGGTTACATTAAAATTGCCAGTTTGCGTTAAACCTTGGTCCATCCAAGAAAAGCCATCGTATTTGAAAACAGCTTGTGTTCCCACTGTCATACTGCGCGAGAAATCCAATCGAATCCTGAAATTTTTGATGGGTTCAACGGTGATGTTACCCGATAAATTTTGGTTTTTATTGTTACGATAGAAGTTGGACTGACGTGGATCTGTTTTTAGTGCACCCAAATCGGCAAGTTTGTATCGTAGGTTCGGGTCCTGTAATCCCATCACGAACTTCAATCCAGGCTGCATGTGGTTGAAGTTGTTCCCGAAATAATCAGGCTTATATGCAAATCCAGGCATTTCAGTATTTTCTTTCAACTGATAACTGAAGCTCGCATTTTTTAGCATGCTGATTAAATTGCCCACGAAAACTTTGGCGGGATTGGCTTTTTTGGTGATAGCGGCGCCTTTCTGCAGCGCATTCTCAAAGACGGGTGCTTCATCTCCTTCTTTTTTAACCGCCGTTTTAAGTTGTTTTGGTTTCTCCAAATCTCTCAACCAAGGGATTTGTTGATACAATTGGGTGAAATTCATCTGACCGGCGAAATTGATGTCCTGGCCGTTTTGAATTCTATTACCCAAACTCGCAAAGGCCGGAGGTGCTTGATTCCATTCATAACTACCCGTATAAGTTACTGTACTACTAATCCAACGCGTCCACTTCATTTTACTGAAGGGTAGGGTGTAGTTGGCATTGACATTCTGATAGAATTTGGTAGTCCTTCCGAGCGATAAAAATTCTTTCTTAACCGAATCCAATTTCATTTCATTGTCCAATCGGCCGTATGGTTCTTGAATCCTCGATGATACATTGGCTGTGTAATTGACTTTCAAATTTTCCGTAAGTGGAAGATTGGTATTGAAGTTTCTTAATATGGTAAAGTTCTTATCAAATAATCTAGGATTTACCTGAATGAACTTATTGTTGTTTCTTGATTGTGTTTCACTATACAATCGGTTTGCTTGGATCTGAGTACTAAAGCTGGACGGGATAAAGTTAAAATTGAAGTCTTTGATGAGGTTTAATTTCTTTGATTTAATCCTTGCAAATGGTTTGATGTATTTTGTCCCTTTTGAGAATGAATACCCAATGGTTGCTTGAGTTGTTTTTATGAAATACTCTTCAATCTGTTGGTTGCGTCTTGAATTGTTTTGATAACTATAGCCAAATACAAAGTTGGACGGTGACCAAGGTTTAGGGGCTTTGCCCATCGCACTTGCCACTCGCACGTTGTTGAAGTTTAAACTATAAAGAGAATTGTACTCCTCGGCTGCCTTTTTTACCGCTGCTCTCGTGGTAGCATCGGCCAGTCGTGAAAGGTAACTTTGCATCTCTAAATCGGGATTTAGAGGGAAATATTTGGGTCTAACAAAACTTTCGGAATAGCCAATATACATGGGTATACTGATACCCGATTTCTTTGGGAAGAATTTGCCTAATTCTAGGTTCGATGCAATGTCGTAGTTTAAATTGGTGCTCAAACTTCTGTCATTTAGTTTCTTATCGACATCTCCAAAACCAATTGTTCTAACTGTTCCACTGAGGTTCAGTTGACCAAAATCGGCAAGTTGCATTTGAACGTTCGCCAAAGATGCCCATCCACCTTTGTTGGCAATTTCCTTCACACGCAATTCGTTAAACCAGGCTTCAAAGCACTTAGGACTCGTTGAGTTGTTTTTAAGTCCTACCATCATCACGCGCATATTGCTGACATCTGGAAGTCCCATCACCGTTATTTTTCCTTTGCCCATGAATTGAATAAAAGGAGCGGTCATCGGCCAAGCACGGTTTTGGCGAACAATTTTTAGATTATAGAGCGAATCAAATGGAATGTCTATGAAATTGTCATCGGGCCAAACTGATTTATCTGCATTTGCCGAGTTCATATTTACGAATCCACGCGTCAATTTTAGGGGGATTTCGTATTCGTAATAGTTTGATGTAAGGTCGGTTCCGAAACGGATGAATGCAGAAACTTCGCCGTCGGCAACGGGGTTGTTTAGACTTTCTTCGGCATGCACAAACATTTGCATGTGTTTGTAATTTCTGGCATCAAATGTGGTGGTTTTGAATGCAGCGCGGGAGTCTCCGGCTTTTAAATCGCAGACTTTTAAAGACAAAGCTTGTTCGTTTTCTAACACTGTACCTAGACTGGCCATGTTTTGCACTCGAACGATACCTGGAGGTGATACATAGGCAATCGGTAAGCGTTTGCTGTTTTCCTCAATATTTACTGTACTTACTACGAATTTGGTTCCATCGTTTGGATCCTGCGGTACAATTACCCCTGGAGTTTTTAATGAGTTGGTATATCTGCGCCAATCTGCCTTTACGATGTTAATGTAACCCAGTCTCAAAATGGCTGAATCATTGAAGCCTGTCATTACCATGCGCATGAAACGTATGCTTTTGAAGTCGCTGATGTTGCCGACAGCTTTTTCGAATTCGCGAATTGGGATTTTTAATTGGTACCAAGTGATATCGCGAGATTTGCCGTTTCGCAATTTGACATTGTTTTTAACGACATCGGCGATGTAGTTTCGGCCCATTTGCATGTCAGCTGCATTAATTTTGATGCGATACTGGAAATAATCCTCGCTTTGGTTTAGGGTGAAATCACGATTTACATCCTCATCACTTGGCACAGGCGTAGATGACTTGGGCATTTCTGCATATTTGCCCGTATACTTTTCATTATTTGAATTGCCTTGTGGGCCTTGAATTCGTGTGTAACGACCTAAAACGTCAGCGTCAACGCCATCGAAAAATCCATCCAAATAGTGACGATAATTGTCGTTACTGGGATCCTGATATGCGTTTTGATAGTATTTAGATGACGTTCCGAAATTTGCGGCGATTCGTTTTAAAAACACTGAATCAAAATGCAGTTTTTCATTTGAATCATCCATTCCATCCAATCCAACATCTTGCGCCTTCAATGACGCTGGGTTATTGTCAAATGCGAAGTTGATTTGTGGTCCTTCGGGTACAAATGCGTAATTGGTTGTATCAATAGCATTGCTCGCAGTAGGAGAAGAGGGTAGGCCGTTTTCGAAGGATTTTCTTCTGTCGGGTAAAATGTCTTCGCTTACGTTACCCAATTGCAATAAGAATTCTCCTTTCAAGTTGGGGTTATTTGACATTGGATCTAACATCCATATCTCTATGTAATCTATGTTGGCGGCTTCAAAATCGTTTTGGTCGATCTTTCTTGTAATACCCGCCCAACTCAATTCTGGATTGATCAAATCTCCATTCGCATCAACTTCTGTTGGATTGCTGTTGAAATTGTACAATCCACGCATTTTAGGACGGAAGAACAAATCCAAGGTGGGTAAAATGGTAGGGGTTCCTTGAGGGAAATTTCTTTGTGGGAACAATTCACGCTGGTCTACTTGTCGCTGAAAGGGGTCGCTCAGAATTGCATCAACCCGTTTCTTGATGTTGTCTGGCATATCCGCATCTCGGTAGAAAAGGTTGTCAATGGTATAAAAACTCAATGCTCCGTGGTGGTTCATCCAATTGAGGCGGTCCGTTTTTTTGGTATCGGGAAATCGGTCTTCTTGTTTTTGAGGCACTGCGGCGATGTACCAGTTGCTCACCGTTTTGACGTCGTTTGTTAATTCTGCGGATTCAAAATCTTCTAAATTGGAAACACCTCTTTGGCCACCTTGAGATTTGTGATTGTGAGGGTAAATCTTGGCTATTTCTGCGTAGGCAGTGATATTTGATATTTCTTTGGTTGCCAAAAATGGCAATTGGTCGATCATTTTGGTGATAAACCTCGACTTAGAGCTGAAAGCCATATCAGCACCGATGATTGTGTTTAATAAGGGTTCCTCGTTGAAATTTGTTTTGGAAGTTAGCGGTCTTTCGTACATATGAAGAAGGGTTCCGCCCACCAATAACTTTTTACTGAATTTGTGTTCTACTCTTCCGCCAACCAACGTTTTCTGTTGGATGTTAAAGAAACTCTGTCCATTTGCACTAGCTCTAATTTCCGCGCCACCTTGCAACAATCCTTGGTTGGTGATTCTCACCCTACCCAATGCATAATCCACTTCGTAGTCCATACCTTCAGTAAGCGGCCTGCCGTTGGCAGTTACGCGAACTGATCCACGTTGAAGGTTGGTGGTTCCTAGGAATAATTCTGCGCCGTTGCTAGATTTGTAACTACCCTGTAACAATAGTTTATTATGCTTTACATCTTGTTGAGCAAGCCATTTTGTGCTGTCATATAGCGCATCGTAACAGTAATAATTTCCGAGATCGTTCCTGCCATTGAATTGTTCCCGCAAGTAATCGCCAAAGGGTTCAGTGACCGGGAAGATGATTCTGGCATATTGGGTGTTAACCGTTAGCCCTTCAATGGCATCAAATATTCCATCGGGTTTTGCTTCTTGTTGGCGGTTTAGTTTATCCAGGCCCAAAACTCGAATCAAAGGAATTCCATTAGCCAATGCTGGACAGTTGGCTTTGCCGATGGGTAAGTAATTGTAATCACCGCCCGTAGTATCGTCGGCATAAATGACGTTGAGTTTGAAATCTTCCAAGCTCAAACTGTATGTATTCAACGCATAAATATTCTTCATCATCAAACGCCACATGGGTAATTTTGTTCTGATGGTATTGCCTTTAAGCATTTTGAGGAACATTAATTTTTGGTTCCCTGGAGGTATGTCACGTGAGAATTCTCCCACCTGATATGTTTTTCCTTCATAAGTGTATTCAAAAGCAACTGCAAGAATTTCGTCGTTGTTTAAAGGCTGATTTAAAGAGATATAACCCAATTGAGAGTTGAGTGAGAATTCTTTATCTGAAAGCTGACGTGCATAGTTGAGCATATCGAAATCAATCGTTTGCTCAAAATAGGGCAGGCTTGCATAAATTTTATCGATTGCTTGTCCCGTGAAACGCGTATTGGGATCTGCCGTAATTGTCGCATATAAACTATTGGCGGCGTTGTCTGATGCCGGGTCCGATGAACTTCCCAATGCAGGCCTAAAAGGATTAGCTTCACCCAAATCTTGAAATGCCAGGATATCACGCGGGGTTTCAACGTTCGCGTTTTTGTTTGTAACCCATACTTCAACGCGGTTTACGATCACACCGCTGGCAATGATCGGTAAGTTCTCTAACGATTTATTGTAGTTCTCTCTAAAAAATTGAGAAAGGAAATAGTGTTTGTTCTGGTCGTAGTTGTCGGCAGTGATTTTGAATTCATTCATCTGCGCACCCCCTTTGAGTACCGTCTCAGTGCTTTGACCCTTATTTTGACTAAAGACTGTTTTGATAGTTGTTTTTCCAAACTGCATCGTGTTGGAGAATCCGAAAAGGTTGTTGGCTGGTTTGATTAATTGGGTGGGTAAGTTCAAATTGACATTTCCCACTTGAATGTCCTTTAGAATTCCATCGGGCTTGCCCTTCCATCCCAAATTCGTTTGGTTGTCGAATTCGAACGCCGCTTCCGTATCGTAATTGATTCCTAGTTTCACGTACTGACCCACACTTCCGTTGGCGCTGATTTGCATCTGCTGGTCAAAAACGGGAACGAAATATTTTTGCTGACGTTTAGAGAAATTGGGATTCCTGTTCACGTTCATACTCCCACCCAATTTTACCATGGCAGAACCATTTAACTGAAAATCAACACCCCCTTCGCCAAAAATCTTGGAAACAGTAGGGTTATTTAATTCGGCTTTTATTAAATCCGTTACGCTTTTGTTGTTGCCGCCCAATGAGTATGCGCTCTGCGTCTTTCCGCGGAAGTACTTTTCATTTTCGATTTTCGATTGTTTTTGGAAGTACTCAGCAACCGATAGGCTTTCGCCAGTAGGGTAACTGAGTGATCCTAGATTCCGGAAACCTTCATAGCGATTGGCTCTGGCATTGTAGCGCCATTCAGTTTTAACGGGATTGTCGAGGTCCACATGGGATCCCGCATTGCCATTTTTCTGCAATCGATAACGCAGACTGTTGGTGTCTGTTTGGCTGTAAAGGGGGTTTTGAATGACCGCCAACAAAATCAACAGCATCGCACCGAATGTTGCACGCAGATTACGTGCGGTTATGGATTGACCATCAAATCTCATTCTGTTAAACTTCTAAACGTTGCGTAGCGGTATGGCGAATAGGCGTTTGCTTAATTTGCGAACTTGCAAGTTACAATATTTTCAATGAATTTTTTATCAATTCTTCAATGGTTGCAGTGCCTCCCAAATCTTTACTCACTTTCATGAGCGCTTTTTCTGCATTGGCTTTTTGGTAGCCTAGTGTGGTAAGGGCCGATAGCGCTTCACTAAAGTTATCGCTCACCCCAGAAAGCATGCCTAATCCCATGGATTTTTTCCCCATCATTTTATCGCGAAGCTCTAAAACAATACGCTGCGCACCTTTTTCTCCGATGCCTTTGATGCTTTTCAATAAACCTACATTCCCATTGACAATGGCCGCGGCCAAATCGTCTGGTTCTAGGCTACTCAACATCAACATTGCCGTGTTATTTCCGACACCCGAAACGGAAGTGAGCATGCGAAACATGTGCCTTTCATCGGGATCCGAAAAGCCAAACAAATGCATCGATACCGGACTTTGATTTTCTACTTTAAACAGTAAATCGACAAATAAACGCGCGGTTTTATGACCTTTGATTTTCTCATAGGTGGTTAGACTAATCGCTGCAATATAGCCCAAGCCTTGATTGGAAATAATCACGTGCGTGGGGTTGAGGGATTCTATTGGACCTTCTATGAAATCGTACATTTTGTTATCTGATTTGGTATTTTCGTTTGCGATAGATATTGTTGGCGATGCCAAAAATCATCATACTTAATAGAGGCGCTATGATGTTGAACCACTGCCAATAGGTGTGCTCAAGTCGAGTTTTTTCGCTATCTAACAATCTCAAAGTCTTTTCTTTGGCTCTGATTTCAATCAAACCATTGTCGTCTATCAAATAATCGATGCAATTCAACAAAAACTTCTTATTCGCAAAAGTTGTCTTTGTAAATCTATCGTATCCCGTTGGGAAAATTCCACCCCTACCGCTCACCCCATTTCGCATGATATCGCCATCGGCAATTACCACCATTTTACTTTCCCCGTTTGGTAAGAAAGCAGATCCTGTATAGTGTTTTTGATAGATGAACGGCGATTGAAATTTGCCCTCCATCAATACACCCGTAAGCTTGCTGCCACCCCTCAAAGTATTCCTGAATCGGTCGTCCCTAGATTGCATGTAAGCATTTTCCAAGTCAACATTTGCAGGTGCTTGAACCGTTTTTGTATATGGGCTGCTACTCAATAGTGGTGTTACATTAAGGTCGGTTTTTGATTTTGCGGTGAGCGTTGCAGGGAATTGACCCCAAACCGGACCGACATTTTTGTTGATGATGTGCGGTGAACTAACCGACATAAACACGGGGAAATAATAGAAATCGATCATTTCCGGACGGTTGCCCACGGGAATCGGAATTTGATTGCAATTGGCGTCCATTAACAGGGTGGATTCCATTTTCACGCCATAATGAAACAACGATGCATTGATATTTTCCAACTGATTGTCCATGGCGGCGATCGAGCTGTTGGTTTCGAAACTGTCGATTTCCACATGCACCGGATCAATCATCCAAATCACCTTGCCTCCTTTTAGTAAAAATTGATCGATCAAATAGAGCTCAGAGGGAGAGTAGTCTTTTGCCGGCTTAATAATGAGCAATAAGTCGTTGTTGTTTAATCGCTGTTGTAGGCTATTAATTAGCGCACTGCCCATTTCTTCTGGGTTGCTCAGTGATTTTAGTTTGTCTATAAATGGCTCCGCAGATTTTGGGTCGGCCACGTTGATATTTAACGCTGAAACATCGTAGTATTTGCCCAATTCCGCAGCGAAATCTCCTACGCGATTGTCGATCATCTCTCCCGAACCATCCGCTACGGCAATCTTCTTGGGTTTGTCTAATGTGCACTGCCTTAACCCATTGGCGATTTCATACTCCACGTTATCAATCGCTCTTTTGATGTTGTTGTCGGCGTCCAAAGCCACATCGTGCTCATAGAAATTAATCGCAACAGTTTTTCCGGCGTACATCATTTCGGCACCCGGAATAATATTTTTGATAGTGGTGCTATTGCCGCCCTCCCCGTCAATATCGCGTTGGTGTATTACCCCGCGCTGGTTGAAATCATCCAAAATGCCACTGACTTCAGATAACTGTTTTCCTTCAAATGGGTCGATGACTTCGATTTCGATTTTCCCGCCGCTGAGTTCGCGAAATTCATAGGCCACATCGCGGATTTCATTGCGAAGGTTTTTGAATCGGGCCGACATATCACCGTCCAGATAGAGGCGGAAGTAGCACTTTTCCTTGAGCTCTTTGCTGAGTTTTTTGCTTGTTTCGCTGAGTGTGTATCGCTTTTCTTCTGTTAAATCGATGCGTAAATAATAGAAATTGCCCAAGATATTGGCAACCACCAAAATCACCAAAAGTGTTGTGAATTCAACGATGGACTGAATGCGTGCTCCGTACTTTTTCATCACCATTTTCTGCTTTCAAATGCCATTTTTGTTGCTCCCATAAAGGCAGCGATGAATCCCAAGAAGTAAATTACATCGCGGGTATCTAGGACGCCCCGACTTATAGATTGATAATGAAAATCAAGACTAAACCATTCCAAGCTTTTGCCGATAGCGTCGAGGGCCTTGATGTCTCCCAAAAGACTCAATACGCCAAACCAGAAAAAACACAATACCATGGAAATAATCAACGAAACGATTTGATTGTCGGTCAGTGAACTAGCAAATAACCCAATGCTTGCATAACTAGCCGCGAGTAATATCAAACCAAAATAGGAACCCCATGTAGCTCCGGCATCAGTGCCTTGCAAGGGATCGGCGAGTTGTTGAATCGTATAGTAATAAAATAGGGTGGGTAAAAGGGTGAAGACAATCAATGCCACGGCTGCCAAATATTTTCCCATCAAAATAGATAGGTCGCTCACAGGACGGGTGGTCAAAATTTCTATCGTACCCAATCGACGTTCTTCGCTGAGGCTTCGCATCGTAATGGCTGAAACCAAAAAGATCAAAATATAGGGAGCAATGTTGAACATCACTTGTAGGCTAGCCACGCCCAAATCAAGGACGTTATTCCCTTTGATGATCCACATGAACAATCCGGTGATTGCCAAGAAAACGCCCATTACTATATAGGCAATGAACGAGCCCAAGAAACTGCGAATTTCCTTTTTAAATACTTCCCACATGGCTTGTCAAATTTCTAAAAATGGTCTCTAAACTGTCCGATGGCGCAGTCTCTTTTAAACCTTCCAACGTATTGTCGGCAATGATTTTGCCTTTGTTAATTAATATCACTCGATTGCACATGGCTTCTACCTCTTGCATGATGTGGGTGCTCAACAGAACGGTTTTTTCACTGCCCAAATTTTTTATAACGTTTCGAATCTCAACCACCTGATTTGGATCGAGTCCAGAAGTGGGTTCGTCCAAAATTAACACTTTAGGGTCGTGAATCAGGGCTTGAGCAAGGCCAACACGCTGACGGTATCCTTTCGATAACTGTCCGATTTTCTTATTTCTTTCCGGTCCTAGTTGGGTTAACTCGATGGCCATTTCTAGCGCTTTTTTGGTGTTTTTAACCCCAGCAATTCCCGCTGCAAATAACAAGTATTCCGAAATATACATATCCAGATACAAGGGATTGTGCTCGGGAAGGTAACCGACCAGCTTCCTCACTTCTAAACTCTGTTCTGCCAAATCCAATCCGCAAACCGAAGCATCGCCACTGTTTGCAGGGATATATCCGGTGAGGATTTTCATTGTGGTAGATTTTCCGGCGCCGTTGGGGCCTAGAAATCCAACCACCTCTCCAGATGGAATGGAAAATGAAATACTGTCTAACGCCAGTTGATGGCCGTATTTCTTGGATAAATTGTTGACTTGAATGCTCACAGAAAATACAAAAATAGTTGAATCGGATCAACCTTTTATACTCTGTATAACGATGAAGACACTTCTTCTATTCTAATTTCGTAAGAATATCTTCTGCGCTTGCTTTTGCTGGAACGAGAACGCCCTCTGCGATAGGATCCCCGTCGTTTTTTGCCATAATAAGGGGTGTACGGCATTTGAAACAAATTCGACGCAATTAAAAGGGTATCGCCTTTCACAGTTTCATTGGGGAAATCAATAACGGCGGCAGGGTTTAAGGGCCTTCCAAGGAATCGTATTTCGAAATGCAAATGTGGGCCGGTGCTATGCCCTGTGGATCCGCCCAAGCCAATGAGTTGACCCGCGTTGACCAATGTTCCAGGTTTGTGTTCCAATTTGCTCAAGTGGCCATAGAGCGTTTCCAACCCATTGAAATGTCGAATCACAACGCAATTCCCATAGCCATTATAGTATTTGCTCATTCGAATCACACCGTCGAAAGCAGAGTAAACCGAATCGCCGGTTTTTAGCTGTAGGTCGATGCCTGTGTGAGGTCGTCCATGTCGCCAGCCAAAAGGTGAATTTGTTCTACCATAAATGGGCATCGCAAAATCACAATCCATATCAAGGATGTTGATGGGAATGGCTTCTTGAAGTTTTCTCAGATCAAAACGATAGGCATCTACGTGCATCGTATCCCAAAAAGCATAAAAATCGTATTCAGGCAGCATGCCTGGTATGATAAATTCACCTTCCTCGTAATAATAAGCAAGGGTGTCGGCGCTATGCTCCCACAATGAATCTTGAATGATCCAATCGCCCTCGTCCTCTCCGTAATCTTCTTCGTCGTCTTCGATTTGTGCGATAGAAAAATTGCTGCAAATGAGCATCAGCACAAAGACAAAAGTCTTAGTCCAAAGTGACCAATGTTTGGGCTTGCTGTGCATCGAGTAAGATCTGAGATTTTAATGCTTCGATTGAATCGAACTTCTGCTCATTTCTCAAATACTGTACCAAAAACAGGGTGAGGTGCTCGCCGTAGATGTTTTTATCAAAATCAAATAGATGTGCTTCGATGCTAATATTTTCGCCATCCACCGTGGGTCTTACACCGATGTTACAAACCATTTTATATCGCTTGTTTTCTACCAAACAAATGCCGGCATAAACGCCGAACGATGGGATGAGTTTGTATGGGTCGTTGATGTGGATGTTTGCCGTGGGAAATCCAATGGTTCTGCCCAATTGCTTGCCATGAATCACCGTACCAGTAAGTTGGTATGGCCTGCCAATGAGTTGATTTGCCTCGTCTAATCCACTGTTTGATAGTGCCTTGCGGATTCTGGTGCTGCTAACAGCAATTTCATCGATCGTGGAAGCGGGGATTTCCTGAACTGAGAAATTAAACTGCTTACTTAATCTAACTAACGTGTTGAAATCACCACTTCTGTTGATCCCAAAGTGGTGGTCGTAACCGATGACGATGGTGTGCACATTGAGTTGTTTTACTAAAATATCTGCCACAAATGCTTCGGGCGAAAGTTGAGAAAATTCTTGGGTGAATGGAAGGACCAACACGTAATCTATGCCCAAGGCAAAAACGGCTTCGGCTTTTTCTTCGATGCTCGATAGCATGCGTAATTCGCGGTTGTTGGGTTCTACCACTAGTCTAGGGTGGGGGTGGTAGGTGATTAATAAGCTTTGGGTGTTTTGTTCCTTGGCTAGTTCAACCACGTGCTTTAATACTTTTTGATGACCCAAATGAACGCCATCGAAAGTACCTTGAGTAATGACTAGGGGAGAACTTTTGGGGACTTCGGAGGGATTGCGGTACAGTGACGTGGTCATGGAAAGTACAAATTTCGGTAAAATATCCGCTGAGAGTTCTCGTTCTTAAACTAAATTTGTTGCTCATGCCCAAACGCTTACTGATTTTATTGTGTGTGCTGGCCTCGGCCAAGGCCTCGGCCCAAGCCGGATCGCAAGGCGTTTTTCGGATTTTGGACATTCCAATGCACAGCAAATCATTGGCTTGGTGCGGTTACTTGATATCCCAGCCCTCATCAGATATCCTTCAAACCACCAACAATCCGGCCCTACTTTCCGATGAACATCGATTCAAAGCAGGACTTAGCGCGGGGACCATTCTTCCAGGCGTTTTTTCTGCCAATGCGGCGTTTGGTATGGGAAATATCTCGGTATCGGGCAAAAAAATATCGCTGCAGGGTTTTGCGCAGCACATCGACTATGGCAGCATGGATGGTTACGATGCGGGTGGAAATCCAACGATGAAATTGGTAGCAAACGAAACAAATATTGGAATGGGCGGATCTCTGGCGCTCACGCCTCAACTAAGATTTGGTGCTCAGTTGGGGATGGTTTATAGCATTCTCGGTCCCTATATTTCTAATGGACTGTATGTTAATTTGGGCCTCAATCACATCAAAAAGGATTCTACGCTTTCGGCCGGTTTGCTCATTAAGAACCTTGGGGCACAGGTGATGAGCTATCAAGATGCAGGCAGAGAGCCATTGCCATTTAATATTCAAGCGGCCGTGGCAATCATGCCCAAACACATGCCTTTTAAATTTCATCTGGTGGCGCATAGTTTGCAAAAATGGGATTTGACCTACGATCAGTATCTAAATAGCAACGGTCAGATCGATATCAATGGTCAGACGGTGGTGCCAACTGAAGCGAAGTTTGCGGATAAATTGGGTCGACATTTAGCAGTGGGTACGGAGTTGGCTTTGGGTAAGAATTTTGGCCTTTATGTAGGTTATAGCCAGCAGCGAAGAAAAGAAATGATTACCGATGTAAGGCGCGGTACGGCAGGATTTGGCTGGGGTTTGAAGTTTAAAATGGCCAAGTTGGATATTACTTATTCCAGTGCTAGTTATTTCAGTAGCCAGAATTCGAATATGTTTTCCATCATCATCGATCCCAATCGGTTTTCCAAGAAAAAATCTGTTGCCTTTGTTCAGTTAAATCATACACCTTGTCTCGGAATCCCTGAGTTATAACAGAAAGTGGGACAGAGAAAAATAAATATCGCAATAGACGGTTACAGCAGCTGCGGGAAAGGGACTTTGGCGAAAGCGATGGCTTTAGCGTTGAGTTATGTTTTTATCGATAGCGGTGCGATGTATCGCGCGGTGACGTTGTTTTTGATGCGTGAATCGGTGAATTTGGATGATATGGCTCAAGTGGAACAAGCGTTGGCTCAAGTAACAGTGGAGTTTGATGTGAACGATGCAGGTGCGTCCTTTGTGCTGTTGAACGGTGAAAATGTGGAGGATGAAATTCGCACAATTGCGGTTGCCTCGAAAGTGAGTGAAGTGGCGAAAATTCAAGCAGTGCGCGATAAATTAGTGTATTTGCAACAGCAAATGGGAGTAAAAAAAGGCGTTGTGATGGATGGTAGGGATATCGGAACAGTTGTTTTTCCGGATGCGGAATTAAAGATTTTCATGACGGCTTCGGTTGAGGTAAGAGCTCAGCGACGATTTGCGGAGTTGGCGGCCAAAGGCGATGCGGTGACGTTGGAGGAGATTTCGGCGAACTTAAAACATCGCGACGCAGTGGATTCTTCTCGGGAAAATAGTCCGCTCACAATGACCTCGGATTATCGGGTTTTGGACAATTCAGAAATGGATAGAGACTCGCAATTTGCATTGGCGATGGCTTGGGCGGACGAGGTGTTCTCGTTGATATCTTGAGAATAACGTTTGATTTAGATTTTGTTATTTCGCTTTTATTATGAATCGTCAAAAAATTGTCGCGGGTAACTGGAAAATGCATAAAACCTTGGAAGAGAGCCAAGCGTTGATTACCGAAGTTAGAGGAATTGTAAGAGATGAATATCGCGGAGAAGGCAAAGTGGTATTAATCCCAACATTTTTGGCGTTGCCGTCGGCTGTTCGATTGCTTGAAGGCAGTGGATTGTTGGTGGGTGCACAGAATGCGCATCAAGCAGATCAAGGAGCATTTACGGGTGAAATTTCTGCCGGTATGCTTAAGTCGCTGGGTGTTCAATATTGTTTGGTAGGGCATTCGGAACGACGTCAATTTTTTGGGGAAACCAATGAAGTATGTGCGTTGAAAGTGAAATCGGTGATCCGCCATGGCATGAAGCCCATTTTTTGTATCGGCGAAACGTTGGAACAGCGCGAAAGCAAGCAATATTTTAGGGCTATAGAAGAGCAAATCGTTCAAGGTTTGTTTCATTTGGATCGTAAGGAATTTGCCGAAGTGGTGGTTGCTTATGAGCCAGTTTGGGCCATTGGTACGGGTTTGAATGCTTCTCCGGAGCAGGCTCAAGAAATCCATGCTTATATCAGAAAACTATTGGCCAATCAATACAATGAAGAAATTGCGGCAACTACCTCTATCCTTTACGGTGGAAGCGTGAAGCCAGAAAATGCAGCGGCGTTGTTCATGCAGGCGGATATCGATGGTGGTTTGATTGGTGGTGCTAGCTTAAAAGCCCGCGATTTTATCGATATCGTGAAAGCAATGCGCTAAGCCACGGCGGCTTCAATTCATAGACTGTTCACAATGAAACGCAAGTTGGTGCGTTATTTGTAATCTCACCCTAATGATAAAAAAACTCTGCTTTATCCTGCTTTCTGTTTTTGTGTTGAAATTGTCAGCCCAAAGCGGAAGTTTTAGCCCAGTGCCTGCTACCTTTATTGCTGAGTTTGAGGTTTTCGTGAATCGTCCTGGCGATAAAAACCTTACCAAGAACTTCAATATTTTTAAGCAGAATTGGGAAATGGGCAAATTTTCGCCCAGTCAGCAGAAGTTTATCATCGATATTTCAAATCAAATGCTGGCCGAAAAAATGGCCGTTCAACCGCATTTCGAATTATATATTGCTACTGTTGCCGCGTTTTTGCAAAACAACTTGCCCGATAAAGTGCTGGTTCAATGGCAAGGGATTACCAAGTCGCTGCTCGGGAATTCCAACAAAGAGTATTTAGAATTCCTACAAACCACCACCAATTTGTTCGCCGATAAGGTGATTTACAAATCGGGGACTGCCGTTTGGAGCGTTGATACCCTGGACTTTGACTTGGTTTACAAAAATGAAATCGAAATACGCTTTGGTGAAGTCGCTTTGACCTGCACTGGGTTTATGGATAAAATGGTCATCAGTGGCACGAAGGGAGTGTATAAGCCCTTAAAGAATGTCTGGGTGGGAGATTACGGCACAGCGGATTTCAAACGATGCCTACCTACTGAGTCGGCTTGGGTTAAGTTTGGGAAATATCGCCTCAACATGGACCAAAATATTTATTCGGTAGATTCTGCCCAATTGGTTTATGGCAGGTATTTCAAGACCCCGGTACTAGGCAAGTTTACTGACAAGTTGAGTTCAGCTACCGACTCTTTGAAAGTGCAGAAGTCGGGATTTCCGCAATTCAATTCCTACGACAATGAGCTTCTGGTGAACGGGATTGTTGGGGATGAATCTTTCTTTAGAGGGGGATTTTCGATGCAAGGTCATTCTATTACAACGGCCACTGCCAACGGCAAACCATCGGTGATCGATGTGTTTTATAAAGGCAAAAAGAAGGTCACACTGAAAAGTAAATCGTTCAAAATTCAAGACGGGATCGCTGGGACGTTGCAGAGTGAATTTACCATGTATCTGGATAGCGTCACAACCATCTACCACCCATTTGTGAAGGTGAATTTTATCTTCAAGGACAATAAGTTGATTGTCGATAGGGGTGAGGAGGGGTTGATGCGCGTGCCATTCCAAGACAATTTTCACAATGTAAATATTGATGTGCAGCAGGTTCGCTGGATTTTAACGGAGCCTTTTGTGGCATTTGATAACGTAAATAACGAGTTGGAGGCAAGGATTTCTTCGGATGATTTCTTTCGCGATATCCTCTATAATCGATTGCAAGGTCCTTTGAGGTCGCATCCCTTGGAAGGTTTGGTCGCTTATTATAACCGACAGCCAGAAGATCCCATCGCCAAGCAACTGGAAAAGGATATCAAAAATTTAATGTTGTCCAAAGTGCCGGCCGACAAAGCGAAGTTGGATGCGACGCTAAAGCATTTGCAAGCCCAGAAAGCCAAAACACGCGAGTTTTATAAAGCCGATCAACGCATCAAATTTTCTTTGGATGATTATGCTTTTTTTCAGCAAACACAGAAAGAGCATTTGGTGGTTCCTTTCCTTGAATTGCACGACCAAGGATATATCAATTACTCTCAGGATCAGGATAGTGTAACCCTTTTGCCAAAAGCGTTTCGATACGTTCAAGCGCATCAAAAAACGAGAGATTACGATGTGATTCGAATTTCCTCGATCATCGGAAAACGATCCAATTTCACGCTGAATTTACTGAGTAATGAAATGAATTTGGAAGGAGTTTCTAAGTTCTTCTTTTCGGATTCTCAAAACGTGATTGTAGTGCCCACTGAGCAGCAAGTGACGTTAACCAAGAATCGGGGTTTGCGCTTTGGCGGACAGTTGAGGGCGGGTCGATTCGATTTTTACGGCAAAAAGTATGTTTTCAATTATGGTCAATTCAATATTGCCATGTCGAGCGTGGATTCTTTGCAAATGTATTTCCCTGATTCCTCGGGTCGCAGATTGATCCCCATCAAATCGGTGTTGAGAAATGTGAGTGGTACTTTATACATCGACAAACCGAACAATAAATCGGGGAACAAGGATTATCCAGAGTATCCGATTTTCGTTTCAGACAAAGGAAGTGAGGTGCTTTATAATAAGCCACACATACATGGAGGAGCTTATGAAGGCGACAAGTTTAAGTTTATTGTGGATCCGTTTACGATTGATAGTTTGGACAATTTCACCATTGCGGGATTGCGTTTTGAAGGGGATTTTATTTCAGATGGTATTTTTCCTGAGTTTCGGCATTATGTGACCATCCAAAAGGATTATTCATTGGGATTTATCAAACATACTCCGCCGGGTGGTTATAGCATGTATCGCGGTAAGGGTATGGGCGATATGACTATGAATTTGAGTGAGGAGGGATTTTACGGTACGGATGGTACAATTGGATATCAGGGTTCCAAGAGTGAGTTTACTAAGATTTTGCTGCTGCCCAAGAAGGCTGTGGGTATCTTGAATCGTTATGATTTAGCGGAAAATACGAAGTTCCCAGAAACCCATGCAGTGATGGCAAACATGGAGTGGAATCCGTATCAAGATGAATATAAAGTGACCAATGGTGCTACGCCAATCAAAGTATTTAAGATGGGTCATGATTTCACGGGTACAATGACCCAATCTCCGAGTGTGATGAAGGGTAACGGAACTTTGGCATGGGAGCAGGCCCGATTTACTAGCGCCGAACAGATCTTTGGTCCAAAAAAGACATCGGCCAAGCAAGCCAGTTTACAGATTTATGCGGCTGATTCTTCGCGGATGGCTTTTGAGACGAGCAATATCAACGGGACGATGGACTTTAATACGCGCATCGGAACATTTACCAAGAACGAGGCGGGTTCTATGACCAAGTTTGATTACAATATGTATCAGACCAATCTCACGGATTACAAGTGGGATATGGACAAGAAGATTATTCAGGCCAGGGTGGGTCCTTCTTTGGCCGGTCAAACGCCCATTTTTGCCAGTACCAATCCAACGCAAGGCGGTTTGAGTTTTGAGGCGAAGAAAGCGGATTACAGTTTGGTGGATTATACGCTTAAGATTAGTGAGATTCCTTACATCGACATTGCTGATTCGCGATTGTTCTTGAAGGATGGTAAGGCAACGGTGAGGGCCAATGCTGATATGGATCATTTGGATAGCACTCGTTTGTTAGCAGGCAGGGATAATAAGTTCCATGAAATTTATAAGTTGCGGGTGAAGGTGTATGGCAAGAATAAGATTCGTGGCAACGGGTATTATCAATATGTCAATAGTAGGGGTGGCAGGCAAGAGTTTTTCTTGGATAGTGTGATCGTGAACGACAATCAGCGTGTTGAAGGGGTGGGGAAAATCGCGGAGGAAAGCAACTTTACTTTGGAGACCAAAATCGGATATAAGGGTTTCGCTCAGATAGAAAGTACGGAAAAATTGATTCGCTTTACCGGCTATGTGAAACCTTTGCATACGTTTAAAAACATTTATCCATCGGCTTGGATTCGGTTCGATAACCGTGTGGATCCCAAAGATGTTGTGTTGGATATGAGTGATCCGCGCGACAAAGACAATAAGAAGCAATACGTGGGTTTATTTGTTGCCAACGATTCAAGTCACGTGTATCCTTTGATGTATTCCTGGAAGCGCAGGTATTCCGACGATGATGTTACGAACGATACCGGGATTTTCTATTACGATCATAAAACGGAGAGTTTCTATGCAGGCAGTAAGTCGAGGTTGCGCGACGGTGGATTGAAAGGCAGTTGGATTC
>Ga0209597_1000211_pt1 | contig 39011 bp, 29 predicted proteins | sample M_140625_MF_Meta_FD_187316 | JGI IMG/M metagenome (GOLD analysis project Ga0209597, IMG submission 187316) | Freshwater microbial communities from Lake Montjoie, Canada to study carbon cycling - M_140625_MF_MetaG (SPAdes) (version 2) | ecosystem: Environmental > Aquatic > Freshwater > Lake... | reverse complement strand
GGATAATATTAAGAATGTTCTAAAAGATAATAATATTAATCCTATTATTAATGAATTAGTTTCAAGAACAAATAAAATTGTAGTTCATTCTTACCAATTTTTGAAATTATATTTTATTTATTTGTTTCATAATAATCAACCTTTTCCAACATTAGATAAAGAATTTATTTGTGATATTTTTAAGGTAATTACTAAAAGAAAATGTAATTCAGGAGGTTATAGAGATGATAATATGCCTGAACAATTAAAGACTTTAACAATATTTTATAAAGAACATTATTCTAAAACTATTATTGATGGTGAAACTCTTTATTATGATAAATTAAGTTATATTTTGGCGTATGAAGCAATTGACATGATTACAAATATTAATAATAATATTCAAGAACATTTTATAGACCATCTTCATAAATATGTTAATATTATATTTGATGTTAAAAAACAGCGTGATGAAATAACGAAAGCAAATAAAGATAAAGAATTAAGAAAGCAATTACATAAAGAATTATATGAAGATATAAACAAAGTTAAGAAAGATTTAGTTTCATTTGATGCTTTAACAAGTAATGAAAAATATCATAAATGGATATTAGAACAAAGAATTAAATTGTTTCCAAATAAAACTAAATTTGAAGAAAATAATATTTATTATGAACTTAAATCAAATACTCAATACTTTTTACATGCTATGTTTTATATTTGCAATGAATTAGAAAAACTTAATATTATAAAAATAGAAAAAGAAGAAAAACAAATAAGATTATTCAATGTTTTACCATTAAGAACCAATATTATTCCTAAAAATATTTGTATTGATACTTGTGCATTAATTAGTAATTTTTTAGGTGATGAAGCAACAAGTGAATATTTAAAAACATACAAAAAAGAAAATAAATATAATGAATTATGGAGTAAATTTTTTGATTTATCAAAAAGAGTATTTAAGAAAGGTAAAAAATATACATTCAGTCATATGATAAGAACTGATGGTATTTCAGTATGTATTTTATTTATTCATGTAGATGTAAATAGTAAGCTATTATCAAAAACACATCAAAATAAAAAATGTTGTCAGGAAGAAAATATTAATTACATTGAAAAAACAGAAATTACAGAAGAATTAAAAAATATGAAGGTAGTTTGTGCCGATCCAGGAATGAGCGATTTATTATATTTTGGTTCTTATAATGATAAAAATAAATTAGAAACATTTAGATATACACAAAATCAAAGAAGATTGGAAACAAGAAATAAAAAATACAATAAAATTATTGATAAGGTTAATAAAGAAACTTTTATAAATGATAAAAGTATTAAAGATTTAGAAACAACATTGTCTAATCTTAATTCAAAAAGTTGTGATTATGAAAAGTTTAAATTATATTGTGTTGAAAAGAATAAAGTCAATAAACTATCATTTACTCATTATGAACAATCATTTTTTAGAAAGTTTAAATTAAATGCATTTACAAATACACAAAAAAGTGAAAGTAAGATGATTAAAAATTTTGAAAATAAATATGGTAAGCCTAATAAAACTATTTTAGTAGTTGGTGATTATGATAAAGGTGATAATAATATGAAAGGAAAAGAACCAACAATATGTAAAAAGTTTAGAAGAATATTTAGAAATGCAGGTTATATAACATATTTAGTAAATGAATTTAGAACATCAAAACTTTGTAATTGTTGTAATGAAAAAATAGAAAAATTTTTAGAAAAACCAAGTAAAAAACCAAAAAGAAAAGGTGAAATAGATTTATGTCATGGTATATTACGATGTCAATCGGTTAAGCATAATTGCGAAATATATCATAACAGAGATAAAAACGCTGTGCAAAATATGTTAAAAATAGTTAAATCTATATTTAACACTGGAAAAAGACCAGAAGTATTTTGTCGTAGTGGTTAAGACTTCATACACATTTCACGATGTGTTATAACCAAATTTTTACATTTTTTTTATTTTTTTCGTCGTTAATTCGGCGTTTTAAATGTGCAAAGGTGTAAAAGATTTTTTTAATCTTGGTGGTAATACATATGGCGATACTTATAAAAATATTGATTTTGCAGATGTTGTAAAATGGTTAGATGTGCAAAAAAATCATCTAAAAAGATTATTAATAGATAATTTTAAAATTATGGATGATTATACTGAAGAAAAAATATTAGTTAAAAATAAGAATAGAGGAGCAAATTATGTTTCAAAAATAATGCTTACACCTGATTGTTTTAAGGAATTATGTATGTTATCTCAAACTGAAAAAGCTAAAGGAGTACGTAAATATTATATAGTAGCAGAAGGTCTATTACAAGATCATTATGAACAAATAATAAATGATTTAAATAAAGAATTAGGATTAGTAAAAGTTAATATGAAAAAACCTATTGATATTTTAGGAGGACATATTTATATATTGAAAGCGATGAACACAACACAAAAAGATATGTATAAATTAGGTAATTCTGATGATATGAAAAAAAGATTGAGAGTTTATAATACAGGAAATGCTAATAATATTGAACCATTATTTGTCATGAAAGTTAATGATATTTTAATGGTGGAAGGTTGTATAAAAAATTTAGCAAGAGAATATCAATATAAAAAAAATAAAGAAGTATATAATATTGATTTTACATTTTTACAAAAATTATGTATAAAATGTAAAAATTTTGTAAAACAATTTGAAAAAGAATTTTTTAATGATAAAAAAAATACAAAATCTAAATTAAAAACAATAAAAAATAATAAAGCTGATACAACTAAGTTTTATATGGTTATTGATAAAAATATATAGTTTTTTAATTATTAAAAATAAAAATAATAATAATATAATAATTCACGATATAAAACATAATATTATTTTCATTTAATGGTCTCATTATGCTCTTTAAAAAATTGACATTTTAATTAATTATTTATTATATTTATATAAAAAAATATACATATAACAATGGATAATCTCGATTTTGTTAAACCTATTAATGGTGATAATGTAAATTATAGAGTAGAACAAAAAGAATTGATTGAAAAAGCAATGAAAATCAGTAATGGTGATAAGTTGATTGCCTTGAATTATATTGTGTCTTGTTTGATTCATGAAGGGTACGATGTTGAATTTAAATTAGTTTTCACTATTCCAGCAGATACAAAAGCAACTATAAATTTGCCTATTATAGAAAGCAATCCACCAGATGAACTTGGATATTATGTTTCTTGGAATAATCATTTGACACACAATAAGAAATCATATACATTTGAACCAATTAATGAGATAAAAGAGTATAATGTCAGGTTTTTTGGTTTAGGTATAGTTTGTTTTGGCTCACCAAAAGTGGAAGAAAACGAAGAAGAAGAAGAAGAAGAAAAAGAAGTAATATTTAATCTTGAAACAAGTTATTATAGAGAATGTTTAACACAAGTTGTTTCTTTCGGCGTTCTAGGACATCTATTTACAAGTCTTAGAGATGCTTTTGCAATGTGTAATAACAATTTTACTGTTCCAAAATACCTGCCAAGTACTGTATTAGATTTGTCATACATGTTTTTTGTATGTGGAAATTTTAATCAACCATTAACTGATTGGAATGTAAGTAATGTATTAGATATGAAACATATGTTTGACAAATGTTGGGAATTTAATCAACCTCTCTCCTGGAATACATCTAAAGTTAAAAATATGTTTGCAATGTTCAATGGATGTGCTGATTTGAATCAAGTTTTACAATTTGATACATCAAATGTAATAAACATGGGTTCTATGTTTAGGAGATGCATTAGTTTTAATCAACCTTTGAATGATTGGTCTGTGTCTAATGTAACAAATATGGCATATATGTTTTGGAATTGCACTGATTTTAATCAACCTTTGAATGATTGGTATGTGTCTAATGTTACAAATATGGAAAGTATGTTTTGGTGTTGCACAAATTTTAATCAACCTTTGAATGCATGGAATACATCAAATGTGACGATAATGAGTGAGATGTTTTGGGATTGCATTAATTTTAACCAATGTCTGACTACCTGGAATGTAGATAATGTTATTGGTAGTTATTATGTTTTTGTTGGTTGTAATATATCAGAAAAAAACGAACCTATTTTTAAACAAGACGATAATGAGTGAGATGTTTTGGGATTGTATTAATTTTAACCAACCTCTGACTACATAGAATATAGATAATGTTATTGGTAGTTATTATGTGTTTTTTGGTTGTAATATATCAAAAAAAACAAACCTATTTTTAAACAATAATTATTTATAAAAAAAATAATAACAATATAATAATTCACGATATGATTTTAGAGCATTATTTCATTAAATATAATGGTCTCATAATGCTCATTCCATATCGTGGTTCCATTATATAATTTCATTTATTAAAATTTGTTAGAACAAAATATGAATAAAATTAATTGGTTGTATTTATCTTTTAATCCAAATGCTATCCATTTGTTAGAACAAAATATAGATAAAATTGATTGGTGGTATCACAAAATTCATATGAATAAAAATTGAAAAACAAATATTTAGTATTATTATTTTATTTATTATATTCAATAAATAAAATGAATATTATATTCGTTGTTATAAGATTGATTGCTTCATATTTAGTAAAACCAATAATAAAATTTTTAGAATTGATAGCACCTCCAAATAAAATTGATTGGAAAAAGAAAATATTATCACAAAATCCAAATATACATCCTACTTTAGTTGGAACTGATGAACATTATTCATCAGTTATACGACCAACTTTAGTTGGGACTGAAACATCTAGACAAAGTCTAAATGTTTTACCATTAGATGTTATAAGATTGATTGCTTCTTATGTAGTAGAACCAAAAATGAAATTATTGGATTGGGTATTATTGAATAATCTTAATTGGACTAATCTATCACTTAATCCAAATGCTATCAATTTATTAGAAAAAAATATGGATATGATTGATTGGGAGAAATTATCGCTCAATCCAAATGCTATACATTTATTAGAAAAAAATATGGATAAAATTAATTGGGATGGATTATCAAAAAATCCAAGTGCTATCCATTTGTTAGAACATAATATGGATAAAATTGTTTGGAATTTATTGTCTCACAATCCAAATGCTATCCATATATTAGAACAAAATATTGATAAAATTAATTGGAATGGTTTGTCTCACAATCCAAATGCTATCAATTTATTAGAACAAAATATAGACAAAATTAATTGGCATGGTTTATCACTCAATCCAAATGCTATACATTTGTTAGAACAGAATATGGATAAAATTAATTGGACTAATTTATCACTTAATCCAAATGCTGTTCATTTGTTAGAAAAAAATATGGATAAAATAAATTGGGTATGTTTATCACATAATCCAAATGCTATTAAATTGTTAGAAAAAAATTTAGATAAATATATTTGGCATTATTTGTCATTAAATATGAATGCTATTCATATATTTAAACAACATATAGACAAGATTAATTGGTGGGCTTTCTCACAAAATCCAAATATATTTGAAATTGACACAAAACAGTTAAAATCAGATATTACAGAACAAGTAAAAATTATTGATGGTATAATACATGAATAAATAAAATGAATATTCCATTAAATGTTATAAGATTGATTACTTCTTATTTAGTAGAACTAAAAATGAAATTATTAGATTGGATACCTTTAGATAAAATTGATTAGAATTATTTGTCATATAATCCAAATACTATACATTTAATATATATAAAATTATTGTTATAATACTTTTATATAAATTAAAAACTATAGATATTTTTGTCTCATTTTTCTATTTGCTTGGTGTAATAGATTTAATAATTATTTTTTATAAAAAATTGATTATATGATATTATGAATATAAACAATAACCATATAATATTACATTATAATGAATTCAGATAATTCTCTGATATTTCAAATACTTGATTGGGATAATTTTCATGATGAAAATGATGACGGTAAAAAAATATTTACAATTAGATTATTTGGTAGAACCAAACAAAGTCAAACCATATATTTACAAGTTGATGGGTTTAAACCATTCTTTTATGTTGAGATGCAACCACATTGGAGAGAATCTCATATTATAAAAATTTTAGAAGAAGTTAAAAAAAGAGTTTATGCTCACAAAGGAACTGGATGTAGTAAGGAAGAATTGATAGGTTGTTTGAATAGTTGGAAAATAATAACTAGACAGAAATTTTATGGATTTACTGATTATAAAAAAATAAATTTCATACAACTTACATTTGATAATTATGATGCAATGAAAGCATACTCAACAGCATTTGATAAAATTTATAAAATTCCTATTTTATCAAAAAAAGCTATTAAATTTAGATTATATGAATCTAATATTTTACCTACATTACGATTTATGCATATCAGAGAACTGGATGCGGTTGGATGGATTCATATTAATAAGAAAGATATTAAGGAATTTGAAGATCCACCAACCTGTTGCACCCTCAACTATAAAACTTCATGGACAGCAATTAATAAGATTGATGATTGTGTGATTGAATCATTCACTATTGCTTCTTTTGATTTAGAATGTACTAGTGGTGATGGAAGTTTTCCTCAACCTGAAAGAGAATCAGATGCTATTATTCAAATTGGTATAACATTTTCAAAATACGGAGAATCTGATTGTTATGAAAAAATATGTTTATGTTTGAAAGAAACAGCTCCAGTTGAGGGAGCGGAGATAATATGGTTTGAAAAAGAAGAAGAATTAATGCTTGGATTTACCAAATTAATCAGAACCAAAGACCCAGATATTATTACTGGATACAATATATTTGGTTTTGATTTCAAGTATTTGATGAAAAGAGCATCCAAACTCGGTATCCTTTCAAAATTCTCAGCTCTATCAAGAGTCAGTGGAGAGATTTCCGAATGGGTCGAGCAAGAATTATATTCAGCAGCTTTAGGATTCAATACACTCACATATTATAGGATGACAGGAAGAATTATTATTGACTTGATGAAAGTTGTTCAGAGAGATTATAAATTATCATCTTATAAATTAGATTATGTTGCATCATATTTTATCAAAGAATCAATTCAAGATATTCAGAATATTTCAGATACATCTAGAATTAAAACCAAGAGTACGTTTGGATTAGTTGATGACCAATATATTACAATTATGTATGTGGAGGGAGCTGTTGATAATGTGTATGAGGGAGGTAAAAAATTTAAAATAAAAGAATTAGGTTCTGATTATTTGATTGTATGGGGAAATATAGATAGCAGTGTATTTATGAATAAAGGATACAAAGTATATTGGTGTCAAGCAAAAGATGATGTATCTGCAAATGATATATTTAGATTACAAAAAGGTACAGCATCAGATAGAGCAATTATTGCAAAATATTGTTTGCAAGATTGCACACTATGTAATAAGCTGATAGCTAAATTACAGGTTATTAATAATAATGTTAGTATGGCTAATGTGTGTCATGTTCCTCTCTCATATTTATTTCTGAGAGGTCAAGGTGTTAAGATTTTTAGTTTAGTTTCTAAGAAATGTAGACAAAAAAATCATCTTATTCCTGTTATTAAAAAAAAACAAAAACTAGATATATCTAAACTAGATCCCTCTAATCCAAAACATATCAAAATGATTGAGAAAGCTAGAGAAGAAGAGGCATTGGAAAATCTTATCAGAGATTTAGATAAAAAAGATAAAAATCAAGATGATGAAGATGATGATGGATATGAGGGAGCGATTGTATTTGTTCCTGAGCCAAAAGTTCATTATCAACCTATACCTGTTTTAGATTTTGCATCTTTGTATCCTAATGCGATGAGATTTAGAAATTTATCACATGAATGTTTTGTTAATAATTCGGAGTATGATAATCTTCCAGGATACATATATCATGATATTACGTATAAGGGTAGTAGTGGTAAATTTTCTACTTGTAGATTTGCAGAAAAACTTGATGGAACAAAAGGTATAATACCTGAAATTTTGACTGATTTGTTGACAGCAAGAAAAAAATATAAAAAACTTATGGAATCAGAGTCTGATAATTTTAAAAAAGCTATTTTGGATTCATTACAATTAGCATACAAAATTACAGCAAATAGTTTGTATGGACAAACTGGAGCATCTACTTCTCCAATATATATGAAAGAAATTGCAGCCAGTACAACTTGTACTGGTAGAGAAGCATTACTATTCTCAAAATACTTTATTGAACAAATATTTTCAAAGTTAATTAACTTGGCTTTAACATCAGAGAGCGAGTTTTATTCTGAGATTGAGAATAAGTATATGTATTTTGTGCATAAATTTATATCTGAAGAAACTAATTATCTAACAGGTGAAACTGATATTTCGACTTTACATCTTCATACACTTCAAAATGTAAAAATTCCAGATTCTAAATTTATTCGTGATTCAATCGGATATGAGACAGATAAACCTAACTTAAAAGATATCTTTGAAAAACTCGGATATGTAGATATTAATGATTTTGAAAAAAAAATTATTAAACCAATGATTAAACTTAATCCAGTTAGAAGAAATAAATTATATCATATAATTCAAAAATATATGATTATAAATAAAGGAAAAGCAGAAACTATTTTTGGAGAATATGAGGAGTTTATGAAAAATATTGGTTTTACTGATTACACAATGTTAAAAAATAAATTATTAAAACCATTACAAGATATTTCAAATGAATTCAAACAATCATTTGTTGATTGGTTAAAAATGGCTATTGAAGATTTGGGATATAGTGGAAAGAAAGAATTCTTTGAGAAAATATATCTATCTATGAATATGATAATGAGTGGACATACTTGTCAGACACAAATCATTTATGGTGATACAGATAGTGTATTTTTCAAATGTTCTATAACAGATAATACAACTAAAGAAGTATTAAAAGATAAAAAATCATTGGGTATGGCGATACAACTTGGTATATGGGCAAGTATTATGATTTGTGCGATGTTACCAAATCCAATGGCTCAAGAATATGAAAAAGTTTTATGGCCATTTGCTATTCAGGGAAAGAAAAGATATGTTGGTAATTTGTATGAAAAAAATGTTAATAAATTCTATCAAAAAAGTATGGGTATAGAGACCAAAAGAAGAGATAATGCACCCATAGTTAAATATGTATGTAATGGTATTATTGACCAAATTATAAATCGTATGTCTCCTGATGGAGCATGTGAATTTACTAAATCTATATTACATAATATTATTACTGGAAAATATGGAATGGATAGATTTGTAATAACCAAAACAATCAAAGGTCCCGGAATGACAGCAGTAGAAAGAGATGCAGAGAGTGCTAAACCAAAAGAAAATAGATTTTATGCTGAACGAACCAGAATAGTTCATGCTGTATTGGCTGATAGAATTGCTGATAGAACACCAGGAAATCAACCACAATCAAATGACCGTATTCCATATGTATATATTGAGACAAAAGGTGAACCCAAACTACAAGGAGATAGAGTGGAAACTCCTGAATATATTATAGCAAATAAACTAAAAATAGATTATTTGTTCTATATAACAAATCAGATTATGAAACCATCAATGAAATTTCTAGAGTTGATTGTATATGATTCTAATAAAATTTTTGAATCATATATAATTAGAGAACAAAATAGAAAAAAATCAATGGTTCCAATAGCATGTTATGCTGATTCAGAGATTAGTGAGTCAAATGATTTTAATCAGTTTGACAACTTATTAAAAATTAATAATGTGTCCAAACCAGTAAGAAACAAGTCTGTTAAAAAAAAAGATAAAATATTAATCATATCAACTAATCTATTTGATTAAAAATTTATTTATCAATAAATTTATTTATGAATATATTGATTTATTGCGATATGTTTCAAAATACTCAGAGTTGTTTTCATTATAAAAAGGAGCATCTGAATATATGTGTTTGGTATTTATTTTAATATCTTCACTACTAAATCCACCACTTTGAACACTTTGTGTTTTATAAACACTAGATGATAGAGAACTATCCGAACTAGAACTAAAGCCAGAACTTGTTGAAGTCATACTAGAATCAGATTTAGATTTTCTCGATAATTTACGTTTCTTTTTATCTTTATTATCATCATCATCCGAATCATCATCATCCGAATCATCATCATCATCCGAATCATCATCATCCGAATCATCATCATCATCATCCGAATCATCCGAATCATCATCATCCGAATCATCATCCGAATCATCATCATCAGAATCTTTCTTGTCATCAGAATCTGATTTTTTTTTTCCACCACTCATAGTTCCAAATTTAACTGGTTGTTGAGAAACTGATTCAACAACTTCGCCTGCACATCCACATCCGCCACCATATTGAGTTTGAGAGGTAGTTGAGTATGAGGTGGCAGAATATTCAGCTCCACCAAATTGTGGGGTTTGAGAGGTAGCAGAATATTCAGCTCCACCAGCTTGTGGGGTTTGAGAGGTAGCAGAGTATGAGGTGGCAGAATATTCAGCTCCACCAGCTTGTGGGGTTTGAGAGGTAGCAGAGTATGAGGTGGCAGAATATTCAGCTCCACCAAATTGTGGGGTTTGAGAGGTAGCAGAGTATGAGGTGGCAGAATATTCAGCTCCACCAAATTGCGGAGTTTGAGATGTAGCAGAGTATGAGGTGGCAGAATATTCAGCTCCACCAAATTGTGGGGTTTGAGATGTAGCAGAGTATGAGGTGGCAGAATATTCAGCTCCACCAAATTGCGGAGTTTGAGATGTAGCAGAGTATGAGGTGGCAGAATATTCAGCTCCACCAAATTGCGGAGTTTGAGATGTAGCAGAGTATGAGGTGGCAGAATATTCAGCTCCACCAAATTGTGGGGTTTGAGATGTAGCAGAGTATGAGGTGGCAGAATATTCAGCTCCACCAAATTGTGGGGTTTGAGATGTAGCAGAGTATGAGGTGGCAGAATACACATCAGTATTATTAAATGAAGGCATTTGAGAATTATTACCTCCATATTGATTATCAGAACTAATAGTTAGGTCACTAACAGTTGAAATTGATAGTATTCCACCACCTTCTTGTTTATTTTGAAATGTATTATTTAAAAATTTTTTTGTGTGTGAATTTGTATTCATCGCTTGTTCAATTACTGAATATCTATCTCTAAGTGGTTTGATTGATAGTTTGGTATGAGTTTCGTATTTTCCTCCTGACATAGATAGATTTTCTATACTATCAGTATACAAATCACTATTAGCTAATAGTTGTTCACCTCTTCTATCAAAACTAAAATTATTTGTATCAGATTTTGATGCCATTTGGCTAACCATATTACGCAAATCATTATTTGAAAAATTATTCACATATCCCCTACTATCAGATTTAGGTTTAGTATTTGAATTTCCCATTATAAATATAATGTTATACAAGAAAATAAAATTTATATAACTGATTATATTTATTAAATTATTTTTACTATAATGTGTTTAATAAATATCCTTATTTATATTAATTAACATTTTGAAATGAAATTAATATATTTATTTTTACTTATAGTTGTTATATTAATAGTTGGATATTTCAAATTATCCAATACTAATATGATTTATGTTAAATCAGATATAGATGATTCATATTATCTGGTAAGAAATATGTCAGATAAAATTTCAGCATCCAATACACTTGCTCGTATTAGACAAAATATAATCAAAATATCTGATTATCTGTATGAAAATAAAGAACATGATGATAATAAAAAATATGCAAAATATATTAATATACTTCATAAAAAAGTAAGAGATATTGTTATTGGTGAAAGCACTCCAGACAGTGCATATACGAGTTATAGTGTAAATAAAGGAGAACAAATAATATTTTGTATCCGAACAAGAAATATTCCATATAATTTACATGATATAAATTTAATGATGTATGTAGCATTACATGAGATTTCTCATGTAGCGTGTCCAATATATGATAATCATGGACCATTATTCAAAGAAATATTTGCTTTTATAGTCAAAACAGCAATCAAGATAAATCTTTATAAAAAAATAGATTTTGAAGCAAATAATCAAAATTATTGTGGATTAATGATTACCGATTCAATAGTATGATTATTAAAATGAGTCAGATTAAATATTTATTTGTATATAAAAATAATATATACATACAGTATAATGAATAATCCAGTTAAATTACTATGGAAAGCTAAGAATAATAATCAACGTATGCAGTATTATATGTATATATTTGTTGGGAATATTAAAGATAATATATTAAATATATTAAAAAAAATTACTGATTTGAATTTTTATGATTCACTAATAAAAATAAATAAATCAGAATATAAACAATTAGAAGATTATTATGGTGAAAAATGGTATCTAAATTTCTTTAATACATATCATGTAAATTCATTTATATCTCTTATTTTAGAGTCACAAACTCAAAAAAATGAATTGATAGATAGATATGGAAATAATTGGTTTGAAAAACATATCAAATCATTTAAATTAATGAAAAATAAAATATATTATAGTTATGAGTCAGTGATAAAAAATGATTTACTTCGTAAAATGACAAAAAAAGGTAGATCGGTTGAAATTATTGATGATACAACTCTTGCTGACTATACAACAAAAAAAACAGATATTCTTAAATCAAAACTATCTAGAGATAATCAAATAAAATCCGATATTGAATCTTTATCAGGTGGTTCGGAGCAATCTACAATTAGCTCTGTAAAATATCGCACCGAATCTTTATCAAGTGGGTTTGAGCAATCTACAATTAGCTCTGTAAAATATCGCACAGAATCTTTATCAAGTGGGTTTGAGCAATCTACAATTAGCTCTGTAGAATATCGCACTGAATCTGAATTTTCAGATGTATCATCAAATAGTTCTTTATCAGAATATAAGCAGACTGGTGGAAGCAATTCTTTAACAGATAAATATATTGACCATATATTTAATCCTTTGTTTGATAGAAAAATTAATCCTAATGAAAAATTATTAGGTAAAGTTAGTTCCAAACAATTAAAAGTTTATGAATTTAAAGGAAAAATAACAAATAATAAAGAATTATTTGGTGGTGGTGATGATGATGATGAGACTAACGAAGATATGGATGATGAAGATGATACAGACTCTACTAAACCAGATGAGGATGAACCGGATGATATAGATGTTGATGATTTAAATGATATAGAAAAATTATACATAGAATCAGATATTAATCCTGATAGTAATTTGTCTGAAACATCAAAACTTATAAAAAATATATTAAATGATGAAAAAATGTATGAAAAAATGTCTAAGCTTGTTGAATTTGATACATCAAAAGATACTAATCAGTATGATGAGAATATTAAAGATTGTTATAAAAAACAATATATTTTAAATCAATATATATTTTGGGATGATACTATACAAACAATAAAAGAAAAGATATGTTGTAGTATAAAGTGTAATCCAAAATATGGTTCAGATGCATTTTTAATTCCATCTAGACAATATTTATGGTCAGAATATCAGTTTGATTCTAATCAGATGAAAATTATGTTAGGGCAAAAATGGATGCGTCGTAATGAATTGCTTGGAATAGATATTGAACCAAATTCAACTATTCGTATATATGAAGAACTTACTGGTGTGCTTAAAATATTACGTGATGATATTCGCAGATATAATAATAAGATTAGAAGGGAGGATGATGAAACTAATATTTTATTTGATTATCAAGATTATATTACAAATAATGAGATTTATATGGTGGATATATATAATGAATTAGGTAAAAATTATAAGGCTGAGCAAGAACAAATGAAAAATTTACAAGATGTTTATCTTAAAATATATTTTCCAAAGATTAAAAATGATGATTTGAAATCAATCATTGAATTTTTAAATTCTAATACAAAATCTGAAACAAATAAAATTATTCCTATATTTAAAACACTAAATAATGATATTATTATACAAAATGAAATAACATCTACTGTAGAAAATGTAAAAATAAATGATTCATATAAGAATATTTTTAAAGAAAATTATATCACACAGTCAGTGATTCATCTTAATTTGAGACTTATTGGTGATACCAAGATAAATTTATTTCGTGTATTCAATGAGTTTGTTGTCACAGAGGAGTATCCGTTTATTCAATATCAAACATCAGATGGAACTATTGTATATAGATTTTTAGAAAATAATATAAAAAAATATATTAAAAAAACAGAAAATAAAGATGTATTATCTAAATGGTTTGAAAATGCTCCATATGGTATTAGTTTTAAATTTAAATTACCAAATACATCTGATAATAAATTTATGGGAATAACATTAAATGAAAGTGGAAGAATAGAATATAAAACACAATGGAAAGAAGAAGATATGGCAAAAATTGAAGATATAAAATATACATATGATTATGTTAAAAATCTTATTAAAAAATTAAATTCTGAATCTACACGAACCAATATAGCTATTCCGGATAATGCTGAATTTAAATATGCATTTATAAATACAATTCAGAAATTTGAATTACCAAATAATTTTATAATTAATCATAATGATTTATCAAATTTTTCTAGATATTTTTTTCCTTTTGTATCGTTAGTTATTGCACCAAGAAAAAGACAATCAAAAGTTTCAAAAGAAAATGATAAAAGTAAATTTGGAACATATTTGAGATATAAAAGAGTATCAAAATATGAAAATCAAGCAAGAATTGAGCAACGTATTATGTATTTTATTAGAAATTATGAGTTTACAGAAAAAGCATTGATTGATGAAATAGGTAAACAATTTAATATTACTGAAGAAAAAGCAATTGAGGAGTATGAGAGAGTCAAAACTAAATATCCGCATCTTAAAAAAAGTAGAAAAATGTTAAGAAGATTAGAGAATATTCCCAAGTATAAACCTCCTGGAATAGGTGTAGATATTCAGGGAAAACAATCTGATAAATATAAAATAAGAATTAGTGGAGCAAGAGATAGAGAACAACTTGAACGAATAATTGATTTCATGAATATTTTGATATATTTATATACAGAAACATATCATTTTAAAAAGGAAGAAAGACAATTATTAAAAAAAAGATTACAGGATTTTAAAAATATTGCTGAAAGACGAAGTAAAGTTGATGATGTGGTTAATTATGTGAAGGATGTAAAAACAATAAAGCAAATAACACAAATTGATAAAAGACGTTTAGGATTCAAACCAGAAAAAGGGCAAAATCAATGGTCTCGTTCTTGTCAAAATTCTGGAACAGATAAAAGAAGACAACCGCAACAATATAATAGTTCTAATTTGGGAGATTTACTAAAGCGAGGATATATACTTAATAAAAAATTAGGTTATTATGAAAAACGTACATCAATCAAAGGAACAGGTGGGAAAAAAACAGAAATAAAGTTAAGAACTATTGGTGTTGAAGAATTGGATGAGGAAGGAAATGTAACTGGTAATGAGATACATTATACTTGTAATCCTGAAGATAATGGAGAACATTTTTATGTTGGTTTTCTTACACGTTCTACAAATCCATTTGGTCAATGTATGCCTTGTTGTTTCAAAAAAGACCCAATGATATCAAAAAATAAAGAAAAGCAAGAATTTTTTAAAAAATGTTTAGGTAAAGGTGAAAATAAAATAACTCCAACAGATAAATCACAAGGAGATAAGTTGTATATTTTACAAGATACTAATAAAATACAAGATGGAAGATTTGGATTTTTACCAAAATATTTAGATATTTATTTTAATATTATGTTAAATAAAACAAAAAAAATAAAACATCATTATTTGGTAAAGTCTGAAACTGGATATTTTTTTAAATATGGAACAAATCAAGATGAATTTCAATTCCTTAATGCTTTATCATCATCTTTAGATATATCATTGGATGAAATCAAAAAAAAAATTATTGATGTATTAGAAAAAGATAAATCTGACCAATTATTTACATCTCTTAATAATGGTGATATTAGAACTCAATTTGGTTCTAGAAAATCATACATAGATTATATTAGTGATGCAGAAAATCTTGATTTTAATATTATAAATAACATATTATCTCTTCCAAATGTTGTAAGTAAAAAAGGATTAAATATAATTATATTTCAAAAAAATAATATTGTGATTAAGAAAAATTTTGAGAAAGAACAAGTTAGGGAAGATTTTATACTTTTGTGTCAGAATAATGAAGATATAATGAATTTAAAAGATTCAGATAGACAAACAGTATTTCTAATAAAAGATGACCAAAAATATTATCCGATTGTTATGATTTATAAGAATACAGAAGAAACAAAGGATATTCAGATTGTAAAAGTATTTAAATGCGATACAGAATCTGATAATATAATAAATCATATTGACGATTTTTATGAAAAAAATTGTAAAAATGCTTTTACAGATTCAGTCATATATAAAAATTCTAGTTTGACATCTAGAGAAATGCGATACAGATTAACAAATCTTAAAAATAAAGATTATAGTGTAAGATATCAAGTAATTGATTCTAGAAATAAAACAAAATATATTATAACATCAAATCATATACTTATACCAATCAGACCATCTGGTTCCCTTTATGATATACAAATAATTAAAGATATTGAAAAATATATAAAATCTTTTGAACAAACATTTGAAGATTTAAATAATTTGTATCAAATAAGTAGTCAACAAATACCAGTCAAACCAATCGGTGTATATTATGATGAATTAAAAGATAATAATATTGAGATAAATTCTATAATGACACTCACACATGATATTGTTCCTATTATAAAAATAAATCTACCATTAACTAAAATTAATCAAATGGGGCTTACATATATGAAAAAACCACTAACTGATAAAATCGATAATGAAATCATAAAAGGTTCTAAAAATTTTAAAATAGATAGCAGAATATTAGAAATAAATAAAAATAAATATATAACGGAGAGTTTTGAATTATTTCGATTAGAATTTAGCGAATATATTAATAAAGATGAAAATAATGTATTAAAGAAAAAAATTATTGATACGATTGAACATCATACATTAACCAAATTAGAAAAATATTCTAAAATAAAACTACTATTATACAGACTAATAGACCAAAATCTATATGAAAAATATAAATCTTTATCATCAAATATAAAAGAAGATGATATTAAAGATGATTTCAAAGAAGATGATTTCAAAGAAGATGATTTCAAAGAAGATATCAAAGAAGATGATTTTAAAGATGATATCAAAGTAGGTGGTAAATATTCTAAATTTATACAAATAATTAGCAAAACTCCTGATTTGACAAATTACGATATTAATAATAATAGAGAAATTTGTCTCATACATCCAGATAAAGATAAATGTAATTTAAATCCGCATTGTAAATGGTCAAATGATAGTTGTTATTATGCTTCTACGAAAGATATGATAATAATATTTATTAATAAGATTACTTCTCAGCTTGTTCAAAATGATTTGAAAGCATATGAGATTTTAAGAATTGGTAATTATTTTGTATCAGATATTGTAGATTTTAATAGATTTAATGAAAGAGAAGGACAAAAAATAGTTAGAAGCACTAGTAATAATATTAAAAAAGTATTGGATGATATTTTTGGAAAAGATTATGTTCCGGTAAAAATTGGAAGAAGAAAACAAGAAAAACAATTAGAAACAAATTATATGCAAATGAATGCTGATAACTATCTGATAGATTTTAAAGATATGTATATTCAAAATATAATTAAAAATAATTTACAATTATTTCGTGCTTATGTTAATGGATATTATTGGTTAAAAAATAAATACAATAACATAGATGATAGAAATTTGGGATATTATAATCCGATGCAGACCGAACTAGCAAATTATTTTAGAAGTTTAGTTATTGACTGGTTGAATGAAACAGCTAATAGAAAAAATATTACCAAATACATACATAGTAAAAAATCATCAGATGAAGCTGTTCATGAATTTATATTAAAACTTGCAAAAGATGATGTTATATTATCGGATTGTGTTGTTGAGTTGTATGTTTTGAGTATAATAAATCAAATACCAATAGTTGTATACAATGATAATAAAGTATTATATATATTTGATAATGGTTTGGTATATAAATCTACTTCAGATAATAATATTCCAGAAAAATATAAGGATTTTAGTGGAAAAAATAAAAATGATGTGATAAATTTAAAATTTAGTTTTATTTCTAGTAAGGTGTATCCAGAAGAAATATTTACAATTTATTTCAAATAAATTTATATCCTATACAAAATATTATTTTATATATTAAATATAAGTAAATTAGATTAATGACAGAGGATTTACCTAATATTGACAAAAAAAAAATATTAAAAGAATTAATTTCTCGTCAATTATTGGATGTTCCCCAAGATAAAAGATTACAATATAGAGATTTATGCAGAATAACAAAATATTTATCTAGTTCTATTTTTGGTAATGAATGTTGTATATGGAAAGGATATATAACAAATATAAAAAATGCAAGAAAAGGAACATATATAAATTTTTTTTTTAGGAATAAAAAAGTTGCTATCCATAGATTATTTTATGCAAATTTTGTAGGAGAACTAAGTGATGATGAATATATTAAATTTAATTGTGATAGAAAAGGTAAATGTTGCAATATTAATCATTTGATTAAATACAAATATAATATTGCCGAACAACAACCAATTGAAAAACCTATAAAAAAACATATACCATCATACCAACTTACTATTTGTTTTGATTAGAATATAATTTTAATTAAAAAATATATCAATATATTATATGTCTAAAAAACTTAAAAGAGTTGAATCCGATAATGTTCCAACTGGTTGTTGTCCACCCATATTTTATTGCAATATATCCAAAGAAGATGCTATCAAACCAGAAAAAAATGTAACTAAAGCATTTTCAGCATCGGAAATTGTATCAATTAAGAGTATTATGGAAGAAAGACGAAAAGATATAAAACCTTTTATAATACTTGACTAAAAAATAATACAATGATATATTATATGGATATAATCCCATTAGTAACCACATCACTAGAATATTATGATTCCAATAATATTAAATATAATAAATTATTTAAATTAAAAAGTTATCCTGTTGACAAATCTATGCTAATAAATGGAGATAGTATGATGGTATTTTTAGATAATGAGGATAATGAGTTATTTCGTTTAAGATATGAATATATTGGATTAGTTATAAATGAAAAAGATAGTAATATATGGATATGGTCATGGAATCTTCCATCTATACCTAAGAATCAGACTAATATTGCAAGAAAAATTTGGAATTATGGAGCAACACTTGATTTATCTAATTCATATGGAGAAACACTTGATGTATATAATTCAAATATATATCTCAAAACAGAATTAACAACAGCACGTATTGTAATGACTGATGATATTCAGCTTGATATTCATTTAGCAATTGCATCATATATAGGAAAACAACCTTTAATTTATAAATATAAATCTGATGGTCCTAATAATTCTATATATACTCATTGTTTATTTTTACTCGATTATGATAAAATTAATTAGTAAACATAAGGTATATATTCATAATTTAGTTCTTTATCCATATTAGCAATATATATTTTTCCTAGTTCTTTAATATATATTTCATCACCATCAAATAATTGATTATGTGTGCGATCTAAAATGAATTTAATATAACTATCTGATTTATTTTCTGTAACAAAATAATCATAATAGTTTGATCCAGAATATTTTTGTCTGCCCATTAATATCATAAACTTGTATGGGTCATTATTTTTTGTATCTTTTCCAATAAGAGTTCCCATTTTTTTATACGCAGATGGATATCCGCGTGTAGGAAGTGGAACAATTGGAATTGACCAATCATCTCTTTTTAGTGGTGGTGTAAGTTTGTCATTTAGAGCCCTATAATCAAATTCTCTCAACACTCTATATGGATTTGGTGGCAACATATTATCTGTAGGTTGCTGGTTATCTGTAGGTTGCTGGTTATCTATAGGTTGCTGGTTATCTATAGGTTGCTGATAATTAAGAGGATAAGTAGTGTAAAAAACATAAAATCCTCCAATCAATATGACAATAATTATCAGTAAAGATAATAATATGATTTGATTATACATTTTTATCTATAAAATAAATATAGATAAAAAGAATAACAAAATATATTATCAATCTATAATATAAATGTATAATATATTGGTATCTGTATTGACTGGTATGATGATAAGTTGTTTGATATTTTATTTATTTTTTTATAACGTAATATACAGAGGACCAAATTCTAATCAAATAAGAAAAAATATTTATTATATTGATGATAAATATTATATGCTTCAACCTGTAGTTGTAAAAAACACTCCACTTTAAGAATAATTTATAACATATAATATGGTGCAAGTAGCTGTAGTTAAAGATTTTAAATTTAATTTTGATAAAAATTTTAATAATTTTGATAAAAATAAGATTATTAAACAAATTAGTCAAAAAGTAGAACTACAATCTATTGATTCAACCGAAAAACTATTTGAAGTAGTTCATACAGTATTATTATCTGATGATAATTCTGAAAAAAAATTAGTTGCAGTTACAAATTGTTATTATGATGCACATACAGTTGTTCAATCATTTAGCTCTGATAGTAATGATGTAAATAATTTTGTATTTGTGAAAAGAAAAATTGTAGATTCAGATACATATACTTTCTCACTCAGTGATTCATATGAGTATATGGATATGAGTATTGATTTGGTGGCTAAAATTATAAGAAATCGTTATATATCGGGAGGTGTAATGGTTGGTACTGATGGAATTGTTAAAAATATCGAATACACAAATAATATTGAACCAGAATATTTATGTCAAATTAGTTGTATGGATTCTGATAATAAGTTATCAAATATTAGTTATTTGAATTTGCCTCGTGTAATTTCTGATGAAAAAGATAATAGAGAAGATGTTGCAAATAAATTTCTATCAGAAAATAAAAATATTCAGTATATTTACGGACAGATTCAAACACCTTTTGGTATACTTAATTGTTGGTATTCTACATCCGGAGAAGATAAAAATGAAATGATGAGTAGATTATTAGATGTTCCAATATTTGGTTGTGCGATAGTGGGTCTTGAAAATTATCATAATAATACTGATTCAATAATTGATATTGATAAAGAATTATTTATCAAAATACTAACAGCATTGTCTGATAAATCTAGTAAAAAACAAATAAAAAATACTAATTTTTATAATATTTATTATGAATTTGGCTAGATAGTTTGTATAATTTTATAAAATATTTTTATAAAATATTATTATAAATGCCGGGTGGAAACTTTCAATATAATCCTAATATAGATATTCCTAAATCAAATACCGCACCAGATTTTTCAAAAAGTGTTAGTATGCAGGGTGCTGATATGTCTGGTGATATGTCTGCTGATATGATGGCAAGTAATTATGAAATGCTTGACCAAGCCGAATCATTAGTAATAGATGGAAAAGGAGGAACTGATATTATGTCTCTAAGAAAAGAACCTGAACCAAATAGATTTCAATATAATCCAAATATGGATTTATATCCACCTCAACCTAAAACACAAACTCAGCCATCACCCCAACAGAAATCTAAAAAACAAGTATTCCGACAATCCAGACAAGCAAAAGAAAAACAAACAATTAGTTCTAAGATAAAAAATTTAGCAAATGATATCAATCAATCTTTGGATGATTATCTACCATCTATATCCATGTATTCGGATACTGATACAGATTCAGATATAGATATAGATTTATCACATACTAAATCAAGTCGCATTCCATTAGAATTAAAAGAAATTATAATAATTATCATCATATATGTATTTATGTCTCAAAAACTTATAAAAAATCATTTGAGTAAATATATATCATATTTGCAACCAGATGATGATGGAATGATACAATTAAGTGGATATATAGTTTATGGTAGTTTGATAGCATTATTGTTTGTAATTATAAAAAAAATTGTAATCAAAATATAAAAAATTTTAATCAGAATATATGAGATTTTCTATCTTATCTAATACATCTGACTGAGTAGATAAACTATCTAATTGTATGGATGGTATGATTAGATTTTGATTATGTTGAACAACTATTTTTATTCCTCTCACAATCAATATATCTATTTGTTTTTTTTCTGTATTATAATATTTGGATAAATTTGGAAATTGTTCTATATTGATTGGTTGAAAAGTTGTATGAACCATAATACCTTTTCGATAAGACTCTAAATGTGTCTTTTTTTTTGCAAATATTGGATACTGTTTATCAGATATTGTGATTTTAACCAAATCTCTATAATACTCTTCAGTTTGTGTAAATGAAATTTTTGATTCAGATATTTTTTTTAGATTATCATATTGACATATACTAATAGGTAGAGGGTCAAAAATAATATTATCTGTTTGATTAATATATGGATAATAGTGAGTGTATGAATTCATAAATTTATATTAAATCATAATATAAATTTATCTTTAATTATAAAAATCAAATTTTATTGATTTATAAAAAATAATATAAAAAAATTAAGAAAATTTAAATGTATGATAACAAACCATACAAGTCACATATCTAGTAACTGGTTCATCTAATGATCTGGTTTGTAATTCTGAAATCATACTTTTTCTCTGCCCACATTTTTTGCATTTATAAATATCAGTTGTTTGCATCTCATATTTTGTCTTATTTTTTAACTGTATTTTATTAACAATATCCATCCATCTTTTAGGATGTAATTGTTCGGGTGATAAAAATGATAAGAAGTAAGGGTCAATACTTCCACTCAAAATATTTGGCAACAATGTATGATTCTCAATCCTCTTATTTTCCATATCAAGATTTACACATAAATTGTATAACTTATTCTGATAGACTGGTAGCACAAAATGATCTTGTAATTTTTGCAAAGTTACCGTAAGTAGAGCAAATTCAAATATACCTCGCTCAATTCTATCCGCTAAATATTCTAGACTAATAATATCTTCTAAATCTTTTTTTCCTTTAATTCTATCAATTAAATCTTCAGCAGTTTTTAATAATTCATATTTAATATCAGAACTATTTTTTACCAAAAAATTATAATTATTAACATATTCTTTGTTAATATTTTTTTTACCAATACTAATTGTATTAATTTTATTATTGAAATTTTTAACAAACTCACTTTCTGTCATATTTTCTACTTGATGGCTCATTGGTTTATGTATGATTATTATGTTAAAAAAATTGATTAAAATAAGTAATATATTCAATTTTTATCATAGCTTAAAAATATATACCAATATATAATAATGTCCGCTATATATTTCCCCCAAGATTTAGATGTTATGAATAAAGGATGGGAACAAGTAATTAAAGAAGTCGAAAAAGAAAAGTTATTAATATTAGAACCAAAATATGAAGAAAGAAAAGCAGTTCATCAAATGATTTTAGATTTTATTAAACAAAATAAGAGAAAAATTTATGGAGGGTATGCTCTTAATAAACTTATTGGTGAAAAAAATAAATCTGATATGATTTATGAAGAAGATAAAATTCCTGATATTGATTTTTATTCAACTGACCCTATTACTGATACTATAAAAATATGTAATAAATTATTTGAAGCAGGTTATAAAAATATTATTGGAAGAGAAGCTGTTCATCATCAAACATATAGTATATTTGTAAATCATATTAACTATTGTGATATATCATATGTTCCACGAAACATTTATTCCAAGATGCCTTTTAAAGAGATTGATGGCTATATGTTGATTCATCCAAATTTTATGACTATTGATTATCTAAGAATATTTTGTGATCCAATAGTGAGTTATTGGAGAATGGATGGACTAAAAGCATTTAAGAGATTTTTGCTACTTCAGAAGTATTATCCGCTACCTCATAATGAAAAATCAATTGATTTTGAAAAACCTGATTATATGATTAGTAATGGATTAAATACAATTTTTAATTTTTTGTCAGACAGACAGACAACAATTGTTATTGGATTATATGCTTATAATTATTTTCTCTCTCAATCAAATATTTTATCAAATCCTAAAAAACATAAAAATAAATTTAAACATACTGAGATTCCATATTATGAGATAATCTCAATAGATTATAGAAATGATTGTTTGGAATTACTAGCTGCTTTAAAAAAAAATAGTGATTTAGACCAAAATATGATTAACTATAAAGAATATTATCCATTTTTTGAATACACTGGACATAATATGCAGATATATTATGGAGAACGGGTTATTTGTAAAATATATAATAATAATAATAAATGTATTCCGTATTTAAAATTACCATTAATTAAATTTGAGCAAAAGCCAACCAAACTTAGCAAAAATATAATTATAGGGAGTTTCTCAATAATTCTTTTGTATTCGCTGATAACTATTATGCGTAGTCGATGTATTGATGACAAACAATCAGTTGATTTGTATTATACAATTATTTCTCATATGATTGAAATTCGTAACTACTATCTGCAATATTATAAAAAGTCAATTCTTGATAATACAATATTTCGTGATTTTTCAACAAAATGTATTGGAGAAACTACTACACCTGAAGAGCAAAGAAAAAGACTTATTGATAGTAGAAAAAAACATAATAAAATATATTCATTTAGATATGAACCATCTGAAGGTATCAGACAAGAAGAATCAAATTATTATTTCTCAAATAGTTCTGGAAATCAGATTAATAATCCCAAAAACTTAAAGTTATCTGATATTGTTGATAATGATTCGGATGAAGATGATGGTGAAAAAGAGACTGATACAACTAACTAAAATATTTTTTCTTATATTATATTAAATGAGTAGATTTATAGGCAATATAGATTCATCTGATAATCCTCCCTTTCCTCCACCAGATAACTCTTTAGTTGTTTTTCAAAATCCATCAGATAATGAAATAATTTTGGGAACTGTATTAAAATATAATGGAGAATATTGTTATATTGATTCATATAATGAACCATATTTTAATAAAAAAATTAGTCAAGAAAATAAAAAGCAACTATTATTGTATGCATCGTATGGATGGAGATATGTTGATAAAAAAAAATTACAATTATTTATTGGTAGTGATAAATCTAGTATTATAAAAAGATTAGATAAAGTGTTGGATGATGGATTTACCGATACAAGTCTTTTGAATCAAAAAGGTGAACCAAATATAAGCGTATTAAATGATACGCATCAAAATAAAGTATTTACAGATACAGGTAAGTTAAAAAATCTTCCTGCTGATATTTTGCAAGATATGAAAGATAAATTAAGCAAATTTGAACAAATAAATGATTCAGATAAACATATTCAAGTTAATAAGACAGTTGCAATAAAACATCTTATCACCACTACAGATGATATGCTTAATGAAGGTAATAAAATAATTAGATGGATAAAGAAAGTTATGATAGATGATGATGCAAAAATATTTGATGATTTGAAATATAATATATCAGACGGATATATTAATCTAGCACGAATAGGTGTAAATGTTAATGATAAGATTACTGAAGAGTTAGTTCCTGATTTGAAGTATTTTGGATGGCAATATGATTCACCCATAGACTACGATACATTAAAATTTGTATTATTTAAACCAATTGTAAAAGAAAATATTAGTTCAGATGCAGAACAGAGAGAAGAAGCAAAAAAAATATTTGCTCAAGAATATATGATATTTTTACAACCATTACCTAAGTATCAGATGTGGTGTTTAAAAAGACTGGTAATGATGTGGTATGCGGATAGTGATTTGACACATAATATTAGAAAAATTAAAATTCTTATCAATCAATGGAGATGTGTGGGTGAGTATCATTATAATAAAGTAAATGGTATCCTTCCATCCATAGTGCTTTGTTTACGATATGGAAAAAATGTAGCTAGAATGGTCTTAAAAAAAGTATCCGAATATTTTTTATTTTATCAAAATATTGGATGGAAACAAAGTCTTCCTAGTTATTCGATTAGAGTTAGCGATTTAATTGCGTATGCTAATGGTAATATAGAGCTACAATTATACTATAAAAGAGCCAATAAAGTCTATCAGGCTGGATTACAAGCATCAAGCAATTTATTTAAGACTAATAAGAGTGAACAATTGATATAAAAAAATTGAAATATTCAAATAGTTATAATTCTCTTTACAACCGAATATATTACTTTGCTATAATTTCGACACATTTCGTTTTACTCTCTCTAGACTCATGTCTGAACAACTTAGAATGGTTTATCCAGTTATTTCTCAGTTTGCAGCTACGCTTCCTTCGGAACAGCGTCGCGACATATTCTTGTTGCTAGCCTGTATGGCTGTTTTCTCGTCTATCCTCATCGGAGAGAATTTTTGGAAGCTGGTTCTTCTTTTTCAGAACCTCAAGCTGATTGGTAGAATTCTCCTCGGGTTTGCTTGTCTGGCTACCTATATTTTCGCCCAGTTGTACTTTTCCAAGCCTACCTTCATCATCAGAATGATAAATGTAAGTTATTCTGTGATTCGTTGCGTTGCTGAATCCACGCGAGCTCTTAAGTGGGCATCGTTTGTGGTCATCATTGTGAAAGGATTTTCGGTTGCAACATTTACCGAGTTCTTTGGCTACTTCTCTGACCCGCAAATTTTGCACAACATGCTGGTTTTGTTTGCAGGTTTTGTCAGCATTTTTCAGATGCAATACCTCACAAGCAGCACTTGGACTCTTTTGTGCACTGGAGTGTTGCAACTAGTACTACTTTTCAAAGCTACCGATGATGAAGATGCAAGTGATGTATTGGTGGTCTCTCTTTATATCAAGCTCTTTTCTCTCATAGGAGCTATTTATTATTGGGGGAAGATTCGTTCTCAGGGATTGAACTATCTGAATCACGCCTTGTATTGTTTTTTCAATGTTCTTGTACTCCAGACCTTACAAGTAACAATACAACAAATTTGCAAGTATCTGGAGAAGAATATTCCTTTTATAGGCTCTTACTTTGCTCCTTACGCAAATCAGCAACAAGTCAGTTTTGCTACCAAAGTAGTGAAAGTTGAGAGCGATGATGACAGCGATGATGACAGCGATGATGATGACAGAGAGGAAGATGACAATGGCGATGTTATCATCGTACAGGTTACTGAAAATATTCAAGACCTGGTCAAGAATTTTTTGAAATTCTGGGGTCAACCTTCCACTATAAATTTCCGCGACTCTCTGATGTGTGTCATCGCTTTCTCTCAAGGTTGGCTCTGTAGTAGCACTAAGATGACAATCACTCTTTTTTTGAACCAACTTGTCTGCTACATTTTGCAAGTAGTTCCTTACCTTGCTGTGTTTGCTCTGGTTCTAAATGGATGCCCTGCCACAGGAATTCTGAGTAACTTTTATCTACGTAGCTACATCGCTCTCTTGGCTTCTCGCCTCTTTCTCGCGGTTGAAGCTTCTGATAAAATTTTTCAGATTGATGTATTGTGCCCTTATCGCTCCATCTTCAAGGGTGCTTTAGTCATCTTCAACATAGTTTTCAAGTTCAGGTTTCCCGCTAACAATATTTTTGTTGTTAACTTTATTGCGAAGTTCTCCATTGTAGCTCGCAACATAAAACCTTTGAACGGCTACTTTGAAGAGCTAAAGGATCGGTATGAAAAACGCAATATGATACTTTGCCTACAGACTTTCAATAAGATTTGTAACAGGGTCATAAACGTAATTCGCCGACTTGATAAGCCTGTCGCCTAATTTTTTTATTTTTTGGAAACAAACCACAAAATTTGATTTTTTTATTTTTTCAATATAAAGATATATTATTGGATATATTAATATGAGCGAGGATACTTCACAATATTTTAAGGATGGAAATTTCAAACTTCATATATTTAATGAAAAAAATATTCCAATTACCGAAAAAGTTATTGAGCAAATATTTAAAAAATATAATTTCTACCATAAAATTAAGAATTTAGAGCTTTATCAATTAGCTATGATTCATATTAGTTATATGAATCGTACCACAGTGACTGACAAAACAGCAAAAATTCTTAAAGATATTCAACCAATTGAACCACAATTTATTAAAAATGTATTTCCACTTCAAGATAAATGTTATGGAAGACTTGAATATAGAGGTGATGCGGTATTGCATCATATTATTGCTGATTATTTGTTTGAAAGGTATCCGGATGAAGATGAAGGATTTTTAACAAAACTTAGAACAAAGTTAGAGAAGGCTGATACATTATCTGATTTATCAAAAAAATTAGGATTAGATAAGTATGCGATTATTGCTAGAAATATTGAGCAAGCTAATGGCAGAGCTAATAATACTCATTTAACTGAAGATATATTTGAAGCATTTTTTGGTGCACTATCTATTGAAACCACATATGAGGAATGTTATAGATTTTTTATAAATATTATAGAAAAAGAATTAGATATAGTTGAGTTAATCTATAATGATGATAATTATAAAGATAGATTGATGCAATATTTTCATAAAATGAAATGGTCTGAACCAAAGTATACCGAAGACTCTGCATCAAATGGATGCGGAGATATTAGAAATTTTATTATGATGGTAAAAAATACAAGTGGTCAAGTGCTGGGAGTTGGTGAGGGAAATTCAAAAGTCAAAGCCGAACAACTAGCCGCCTACAACTCATTGGTAAAATTAGGAGTTATTGTTGTAGATGATATAAATAAAACAAGTGATGATTATTATGGAGAGCTATCTGAATCAGATAATAGTGATTATTTTGAGATAGAATAAAATATTATAAAATTATAAATCAAATAATATTATCATATCATAATATAAAAGATGTCTAAAAAATATCGTGATAAATTTATTGATTTGAAAGTAAATGGTAGATTATTTCCATCGTGGATGTTAGCAAATTTTAGACAATACAAATTACCAGATATTATAAAATCAGATAAAACGGATGAGGATCCATGTATTAGTAAATCTAAATTAGAACTCAGAAAATACCAACTTTTTTTAAGCAAATATTTGGATTTTAATAGTCCGTATAAAAATTTATTAATATATCATGGGTTGGGTTCTGGTAAAACTGCATCTACGATTAATATTTATAATATGTTATACAATTATACACCTGGATGGAATGTATTTATATTATTAAAAGCCACACTCAAAGACCATCCATGGATACCTGATTTGAATAAATGGTTACAAGAAGATGAAAAAAAATTCAGATTTGCAAATATTATATTTATCTCATATGACTCGCCAATTGCAGATAAAACTTTTTTGGATGAAATAAAAAAAGCTGATAGTTCCAAAAAATCATTATTTGTTATTGAGGAAGCACATAATTTTATTAGAAATGTTTATAGTAATATTAGTTCTAAGAAAGGAAGAAGAGCACAGACTATTTATGATTACATCATACAGGATCAAAAAGAAAATGATGGAACACGTGTTATTTGTTTATCAGCTACACCAGCCATCAATACTCCTTATGAGATAGCTTTATTATTTAATTTGCTTCGACCCAATTTATTCACAAAATCTGAAACACAATTTAATCAAGAATTTATCAGTTCATCAACTTTCCAAACCATCAATCCAGCTAAGAAAAATTTATTTCAAAGAAGAATATTAGGTTTGGTATCATATTATATTGGAGCGACTCCAGAATTTTATCCATCAAAACGTATTAATTATATTGATGTAGAGATGTCTGAGTATCAGAATGAGATTTATACATATTTTGAGAATATTGAGGAACAACAAGCACGTAAAAAGAAAGCCAAAACTGCTAGTTCAGAAACATATAAGTCATATACTAGACAAAGTTGCAATTTTGTATTTCCTTTAATGTCACAAGGTAAATCTGGTGAAACTCGACCTCGTCCAAAAGCTTTTGCAGTATCTGAAAAAGAAGGACAACTTCTACAAAAAGCAAAATCTGTAGGAGATAAAGATAAAGAAAGTTATTATAATGTTCAAAAATATCTTGATGCGATTGAAGATTTTATAAATTTATTTGATAAACATTTAAGTGAAATTGAAAAAGAAGACCATGCATCTGGTAATACGTTGGAAAAAGATGTAGAGACATATAAGAAAAAATACAAATCAGAGTATATGGATTTTTTGGCATCTAATGGTGCAAAATCTAAACTTTTTAAAGAATTACATAAATGTTCAGCAAAATTTGTTAATATTATTTTTAATATATTATGTTCTGAGGGACCAGTATTATTTTATTCAAATTATGTGCTGATGGAAGGTATTCAAATTTTTAAAATATATTTAAAATATTTTGGATTTTCGGGACTTGAAGATTATTTGTCTGGAAAAAATACTGGCAAAGATGGATTTAGATATATTGAGTATCATGGTATGATTGACAAAGTTCAACGTTCAGAAAATTTAGTAAAATTTAATGAGTTGGAGAATAAACATGGAGCAATATGTAAGCTTATTATGATTTCACCTGCTGGGGCAGAAGGTTTAACTCTCAAACGTGTTAGACAAGTTCATTTAGCTGAACCTTATTGGCATGAAGTTCGTATGAGTCAAATGATTGGTAGAGCGGTTCGTATGTGTAGTCATGAATTTCTTCCAAAAGATGAATGGAATGTTGAAGTATTCAGATATAAATCAATTCGTGCAGGAGGTGGAAAAATGACAACAGACCAATATATTGAAGATTTAGCACGTAGTAAAGAAGGATTAATTCAATCATTTTTAGATGCAATAAAGGAAGCTGCTATTGATTGTGTGCTAAATATGCCACACAACTCACTTGTTCAAGATTATAAATGTTTTCAATTTGACGAACAATCATTATTTGATGAACAAGTTGGTCCAGCTTATAAGGATGATATTGTGGATGATTCACGTATTGATAATGGAATGAATTCAACAAAATCCAGAATAACAAGAATAAAAGTTCTTAAAATAAAAGCAGTCAAACAATTATCTGATGGAACAGAAAATATCAAATATTCTAAACCAGAATATTATTGGTATAATCAAGATAGCAAAGTAGTATATGATTATGAATTATATTTTGCAATTGGTAAAGTAGGGATAGAAGATGATTTACCAAAAAAATTAGATAAAGATACTTATATTATAGATAGATTGATACCTATTCCAATGATTGAGAGTATTTAGACCTTTAATAAACTTATCAGGATTAGAATAATATAATTTTTTATAAAAATTGAAAATTATAAAATATTATAAAATGTCATAATAAACCTAATAAAAGTACATAATAATATTTTTCTGATACATAACTTTACAACTCATGAATTCTTGTATAGATTGTATAAATTGTTTTGGGGTTAAACTGACAGAGAATTGTAAGTATTGCGGCGCTAAACCGCGTCATGTATCAAAAGAAGAGTTTGATGAAATGCTTACCAGTGCATGGAGTGACCTACATCTAGATTCCCAGCTATACGAAGCCTTTGAAGAAGAGTCTGAATCTGCTGAAGAAGACTCCGAATCTGCTGAAGAAGACTCCGAATCTGCTGAAGAAGACTCCACAGCTACTGAACAAGACTCCACAGCTGCCGAAGAAGACTCCACAGCTGCTGAACAAGACTCCGCAGCTGGAGCTGTCTCACCGCAACTCTGGCAAAACCGCACTAGAGATGCTGAACAAGACTTAATGGTTGTTAAAACAATGCCAGATCTAGATGGATCTGGCTTGCTTTCTCTGCGCGGGATTTTGGAGCTCATTTTGACAAATCCAAACATTCTAGATGCATCGCCAACTATGGTGTCAGACCTTGGAGCAACTATAAAATTTCACCTTCCAAGACATTACGAAAAAATCCCGCATCCAAGCAAAGCGAATGTGTTTGTCAGAGGCTACTCAGCTGCGGAAATTGTAGTCATTCATTCATGGCTGATATCAGCAGATGGTCAAGACTTTCTGCAAAATTACGTATAGCAGTCTTCATATTTTTTTATAATCATGGTTGAGATCACCAAATGGTCAAGCCTTTCTACACTATATTTTTTTATAATGATTTTATTTCTAATTTTATTTTATGTGGTTTGGGTGGAAGATTTACCAAATGTGAATCATCTGAAGTTTTTTGACTTTTAAATTGAAACACTAATGCTCCAAGGCTTTTTAGTGGTGTTTCAAACAAAGTGCTTTTAAATGATTGATTTTTAGTATTTGAGAGGACAGCAAATGGTTCATCTTTGATAACAGTAGGCAAATACAAATAAATTGGTTTGGTATTAAACATATGTGGTTTTTCAGATGTATATTTTGTTTGTCCTGTATAAGAATTCTCATTAAAGCCAAAATATTTTCCAATTGAATTTTTGCTAAAATCTAATTCAAATTCTATATCTGATTCAAACACCACCACACTATGTTGGTCAGAATTCATCCGTATACCCGTATTAGATAATTCATCACAAACACCTTCTACAATCTCATCCATTGTATATTTTCCATCATCAAAGCTAAATGGAATAGTTTGACCATTAACTGATATGGTAAAACTATTACAAGTATCATCAATATAGGGGTCTGATTCTAATTCTATGTCTAATATTTTAATTTCTTTTACATTATTTATTTCTTTTCCAACTAATTCTTTGATATCAACCATATAATCATTATAGTTTTCAGGTTCATCAAATTTATCACTTGATATTTCCAAAATATTAGTTTTAGTATCTTTTGATACAGATATTCTCGACTTTCGAATAGGAGTATTATCCTCAATCTCAACATTTTTTTTTGTATTAATTCTAACTTTTTTTTTAGTTGGTTTTGTATCTATTTGTTCCAAATCAGAAGCCATATCTGATGCTGAATCTGAATCCGAATCTGAAATATTTTTTTTACTATTTTTTAATTCATATAATAATTTTAACATATCTGATATGTTTTTTGTTGGTTCTGTAGATTTTGTTGGTTCTGTAGATTTTGTTGGTTCTGTAGATTTTGTTGGTTCTGTAGATTTTGTTGGTTCTGTAGATTTTGTTGGTTCTGTAGATTTTGCTGGTAATATCTGATTCTGTTTTTCTATTAGATATTTTATTTCTTCTGAACTCATACTCATCAGTTTTGATGGATTAATACCTAACTCAGAAGCCATTGAATTTTTAAGATTTGTATTTATTTCTTGTATGTGGTTTAATGTATTTGATTGATTGTCAGAACCCAAATTTATTTGACTGGTTTGACTCAATTGATTGGATGAATTTGATTGAATAAATGATTGCATCATTTGCATCATTTGCATCATCATTTGATTTTGGTCAAAATTTTCAGGCATTTGTTGTCCTGTATATGATGATGGTTGTCCTGTATATGAAGGTATTTGTTGATTGTTTGGTAATAATAATTGATTAAAATTTTCTGTTTGAGATTGATTAAAATTTTGTCCAATTGGTGTCTGATCATAAAAATTATTCTGATTGTAATTTCCAATCGTACTTCCTCCCATCATCATTGGATCCATACCTGCATGAATCGCATCCATATTTATTTTATTTCCTTTAGGGTCATAGTCTTTTCTATTACCTCTTCCATCTAATGAAAAATCTATTTCCTGTGGTCTATTAGAACCAAACATATTAGCATTTGTAGTTACTGTTGGGTCAAATCCACTAGATTCATATTCATTTTTTCTCTCTAACATTCTTCTATTGAGTTCTCCTGCAATTTCTTTTTTGTCTCCAAATTGCATATAATCATTTATATTAACACCAGTCAGAAATTTTTTCCCCATCGAACCATCCGCAGCAATAAATTCACCCCCACCACCACCGCCAACCGATGCATACATTGAATCTCCAGCAGATTGTAATCCGGGCATTTCACGTCCTGTAGATTTAGTTGGCTTTTTTTTAACTATGCTAACTTCATTTGCTCTATCCATTGCATATTGACCAATTTTACCAGAATATTTTGCTTTATTTACTTTTTCATTATATATCTTCTCACATGCACTCAAACTTTTTACATTTAAATATTTTAATACTTGTTTGGTTGTTCCTTTATCTAAATTTTTTAAATTTTGTTTAAAAATATTATTCATTTGTGATTTTAATAGAGATGTGCATAGTTCAATTCCATCATCATCAATATCAAGCTTTCTACTTAAAATATTAGATAAATTTACCAAATTTTGTTTAGAAAAAAAATATTTTTTAATTTCCATTCTATATAAATATTATGAGTAAGATTATTGAATTATATTTGACGCATTGATACAAATAAGATAAAATTAGTCCAAACATTATAAAATATTTTGTTTTGTAATATCATAATGCGTAGAATACAAACATTACAAAATGCAGATAATGGCAATTTTACTTTTAACTCGTCCACTCCACATACTAATTATATGGCACATTCTGGTATGAATAATTTCCAACAAGCATTCGGACAAAACCAAACAGTTATTGATAAAACCAATTTTATCAATCAATCCAATACTATTCATAATAATTTGGGAGAAACAATCAATACAGAAAATATAAATGAATATTTTATCCGAATATCTTCGGCAGATAGAACCATACCCATCTATCCATCTCCATTTAAATTTTCTGTTATATTTGGTCAGTCAGGTGTAGGGTCAAATTATGATTTAAAAAGAGACCAACCACCACCAAACAATATAGATTCAATTCAAAGAGCTTATACTGGATACTATTTGGATCAGAGTATGGATTCAATTGGTAGAAATAATTTGATTAGGGTTGATGGTGGTGTGCCTCGTATATTTGATTATTATAATCAACCAATTAGCGGTATTCCTTATCCAATTCCATCACTAAGAGGTTCAATTCCGAGTCCAACTATTCCAAAAAGTTTTACTAATGTTAAATTTATATCCATCGATTCAGTCAGTATCCCACGCACATTAACCATATCTTTAGAAAATCAAACAGAAATTCCAGATAGTATTATGCCTGTTGGTTCATATCTTTCAGATAATAGAGGTGATATGACACATAACTTTGTTACACACAGATACAGATTTTTGCGATTAAGAATTAAAGAAATAAACCCACATTATCAGTTTTCTTCCAACCCTGAAATAGAATCAACAACATTTACTCTAATACCTGATAAATGTTTGGGAGCAGATAGTCATTTATGGATACCACTTGAAAGAAATGTTACATTCAAAACATCTTCTTTAACCAATATAACAAAGCTTACTTTTGAACTATTGGATCCTGATGGAAATGAACTAAAACTATATAATAAAAATGGTTATGATATAGATAATCTATCAAATAATGTGGTTAGTTTTGATTTTTTTAATAATCTAGTTATATTAAATCAACAGATTGTTGGTTGTCAGAATTTTATAAGAGGATTATCTTATACTAATAAAGTAATGCAAGTAGAATATAACATGATATTGGGAGTGGTTGAAACTAATCTGAATACTCTAACAGGATTTAACAAATTTTAGACATATGATAAAAATATATCTAAACAAATAATATAAATGAGTGAAAAAATATATATTTGTGGATTAATCATAATAACTGTTTGTGTTGTTGTATATTATATGTTTGAAATTTCTGATTATCAGGATGAAATGAGAAAAATAAATGATTTAGAATACAGAGAAAGAGTTGAACAAAAAGAATTAGATATTATTAGAAGTCAAACAACTCCTTGTCATATAGGCACATTTCAAACCCCACGAAATTGTTATGTTGATTCTGGTCGTATGTGTTCATGGAATGAGAGAGCCAAAAGATGTGATGCAAAATAGATGCAAAATAGATGCAAAATAAATATTTAGAATTTGGTATTTCTAAAATAAATTTTTCTACATTTATTAACTTCTTTATCAGACATTTTTTCTCTCTCAATTTTTTTAAAATCACCACCACCCAATAATCTTATAATAAAATTAAGTGAATATACACCACATTCAGAATTCTCTTTCTGATGTTGTTCTTTATTATAATCAATCACAACATTTTTAATTTTCATATGATTAGAACAAAATGCTTCTAATCGTCTCATATATTTACGAATTTGTGGAGCTGGTGGTAGTCCATATGAATCAAAAAAATATATTTTACCTGAGCCAATATCTGCATACGAGGCTACCCAATGAGACCCACTTTCATTATGTTTATCAAGATTAAATATAACACCTAATTTTGTCACACCATCTGATATAAGCTTAGCAAAATCTAAATTTTTAATTCCAAATCTTTCAAAATCATCAAAATCAATAGGTACTGCTCCTAAAAATTTAAAATCTTTATATTTGGCTTCATATTGTTCCATTACATCTTCTATATGAAGTGTATTCAACCATTCAAATCTTCCTTGTGGTCCCTCAGCTCTCCAGGTATATTTTTCAAGTTCAACTTTATAAGCATTTTTTATTTTTTTAACAAAATGTTGCGATGTCCAACATTTTTGATTAGTGCATTTTGAACCAATTCTTTTATTTAACTGTTTTACTAAATATTTTTTATATTTTTTTGGATTAAGTATTTCAACTTTGGAATCCAAACTAATTGTATCTGAAGAATTTTCTCCCACCTCCTCATTATACGCATTAGCCATTTCTACTAATATTTGTAATCTAATGCAAGAACCTGCTTCATAATTTAATGTAGGAGCACATCGTTTATCTTCTTCTGGATTATAATCCATATTTGAAGAACTCATAGAATTAATTATATCATCCAATGACATTATATAATATTTAGAGGAAAAAAATATAATACTCACATATAAAAAATTAATAAAATTTTGCTACCAATATACTGATTAGCAAAACAAATAATGCTATAATATAATACCTGTATCCAAAATATATTTTATTAATATCTGTAGTATTCTGGGTGGGATTTAATTTATTGTAATATATGAGAATTTTAGAATCTATACAATAACTTGAAGGTAATTTATATGTATTACCAAAAAACATTTTTTTACCTATTTGGAATTGATAATCTATCCGAGCATTATATTTAATATTATGCTTCCACCTATTTATACCACCAATCATTCCATTTGGATCAGATGAATCTAATAATTGTAAATGCTTATTATAAATATATGCATATGTTTTTTTGAAATTAGTTTTTTTATCATTTACTCCATATTCTAATAATTTAATTACACCATATAATAATATACCGATAATGATAAGTTTTGAATATCTTAACATATATTGAGTGATTAAAAAAATTGATATTTTTAATTGATATATATAATGATTATTATTAAATCATTATATGCATGGAATCTGATTTACAAAATATCGATGAATATGTGGTTGAAAAAATAATAATAGATAATGATACTTATTATATTGACAAACATAATAATGTTCTTAACAATAAATTTATGTTTGTTGGTATTTGTGTTAGAGATTTAGATATCATTGTATGCTGGTGGAAAAAAAAACCTATTGATTACAATACAACTTTAGATAAAATAAATAAAATGTTTGAAGATATATTTTAACTCTCATCAATAATTTTTTGTATTAGAAGTTTTTTAGTTTTAATTTTTTCCGTCTCTTTTTTTATATCCTCAATTGATGCCAATCTACTTGATTTCTTAGAACAACATATTGTATCAACATACTCCATAACTTTTTGATTATCTTTATCAGTTAATTTTCCAAATTTTTTGGTAGAACATAATGCTTCAATATAATCACAAATCACATCTCCTAATTCTTTTTCTTTCCTCAAGTATAATACATATGACCAAACTTTTTCTAATTTGGGTAATATTGAGGCAAACCATTCTCTATCTCTATCAATTGTCACACAATGAGTAGCAGATGCTCTCCAATATATAACTTTATCAAAATAATATCCAATAGGAGCTGTATTACGAATATTTGATATAGATTCAGCAATCCATACATCGCATTCTGATGGTGTCATTTGAATTCTAGGTGGATATTTGTATTTAGATGATTCCCAAACAATTTTATTATATTTTTCTGTATTAGTTACAAATATATCTTTTCCATTAATATCCTTCTGTATATCCAAATAGTCTGTTGATTTTAATGGTAAGAATTGAATCAAGCATCCCTTTTCCATACCAGTTTGTTTTGACCTAAATGGTTCGGATTCCATAGTGTCTGCAATAAATTCATCTCTTGACCCATATTCTTCCAATCGGCATTGCCAAAAATCACATTTCTCTAAATTACAACATTCTAATTGTTGCTGAACCTGATCCCAATAATAAATAGGACAAATATGTCCTTTTATTTCCCCAGTAGTATATATTTCTCTACTGGTTACACATTTTATTTCAAGCATTCTACCAACAAATTTAGTTAGATGTACACCATCAGCCTTATAGGGACTAACAATACCATCTGGTGAAGCAGCAACTGTTGGATTGGTTGGATGTGCAAGTAATCCAAATTCTTCAACCATCACATTCATTCGATAGCCATATATCATAGTTGCAATATGTTCAAATTTTGTTCCATGATGACAATTAAAATTCCCTTCAAATGGAGGATTTTTAACTTTTTTATATATGAATTTACAAGGTTGTTCATACTTGTTATCACCAATCACACATCCAGAATCAGAAGCAGTAACTCTTCCTTCTCTCATTGCAAACCATTCAGGTGATTTTTGTTCAACTTGTGGAATTTGTAATAATTTTTCAAGAATCTGATGTTGTTTGATATCATCTGGACTCAATATATCATCTGTTTGAATATCATTAATCCATTGAGTGGAAAAAGGAGGCAATGCATTTTCTCTAATTGGTAGATAATTAGTAGTTTGAATCAATATAGGTTCTGATTGTTTGATAGACTGTGAGTCAAATAATAATTTTTTGGGTTTTGTAGAATCTATGATTGGTTCCAAATCATCTATGTTTGATTTTTTCAAATTAAAAAATGATTTTTTGGGTTTTACGGAATCTATGATTGGTTCCAAATCATCTATGTTTGATTTTTTCAAATT
>Ga0209597_1000210_pt1 | contig 39108 bp, 33 predicted proteins | sample M_140625_MF_Meta_FD_187316 | JGI IMG/M metagenome (GOLD analysis project Ga0209597, IMG submission 187316) | Freshwater microbial communities from Lake Montjoie, Canada to study carbon cycling - M_140625_MF_MetaG (SPAdes) (version 2) | ecosystem: Environmental > Aquatic > Freshwater > Lake... | reverse complement strand
GTTCGCAGAGAATGAAAAAATATTCTTTTTCCTACTATTTTTTTCATATGATGTATAGGTTAGTATTCTTAATATATCAAAATATAATATATTAATAATCAATAATAATCCATAAAAATTCAATAATTAAAATTTAATATAATCCATATAAGGAACCGGTTTTACGACGCCTCCATATCCACCACCGCCGTCTCCGCCTCCGCCTCCGCCATTCATAAATTTATTGAGAAATTTCTTAATGAAATTCGTTCCTTGTTTACAGCTTTCGCTGTCGTTGTTACCGCCGCCGCCGCCACCGCCACCACCATTACCATTACCATAATTCGTTTGATATTTATGATGTTCATCTCTTCTCCAACTCCTTACAACATTATGATGGTTACCATATCTTGGGTCGCCGCCATTATATACACCGGTGCCATCACTACTATAAATTCCACCACCATCAGCACTACCATATGGTCCATAACTCGCCCAACCTCTTTTATGGTGTCTGTGTCTGTCTCCTCTATCGCGTTTTCTGTATCTGCCACCACCGCCACCATCTCCTTCATAACATATCCCATCAATACCACCACACTGATCACCACCGCCACCGCTATACCAGCCACCGTTATCTCCGCCGTTATCTCCACCCACATTATCTCCGCCATACAAACTGCCACCATCATCCCAACCACCGTCGCCACCGCCGCCACCATCTCCCTCATAACATATCCCATCAATACCACCACACTGATCACCGCCGCCGCCACCTCGCTTCTTGTGTTTGCGTGGCGGCTTAGTTGGCTGCCATCCGATAGGAAAATTAGAAGTCATACTAGGAGGGCAACCACTACATTTTTGAAACTGGTCACAATCCATACCATCATTGCCATATGTGGGGCACGGTAAACAAGTGTATCCATTATTTTTATCATAAGAACAAACACCGTATGTATTATTAGCCATAAAAGGATTCGTTACATTTTTACAAGAAGGATCACAACGACCACCAACAGGAGTAGGCGCTGGTGTTGGCATAGGAGTAGGCGCTGGTGTTGGCGCTGGTGTTGGTGTAGGCGGTGTAGGTTTTAATAAATATTTACCAGGCGCTTGTAGAGTATATGTGTCCCAATTTGCTGTGCTAAAGCTACTAATATTTCCTGTATAATATTTGGCTATATTTGACGGCCATTGAACCATTTTTGTAAAAGGACTATCATATATAATATAAACGGTTTGATTACCCATAGGCACAATTTTACTTACTGGTATTGTTGAATTGCCCGAAGGACCAATAAAAGGACCATAAATAGAATAAGTAGTTGATGGGGCAGGCGCTGGTGCAGGTGCTGGGGCAGGTGCTGGGGCAGGTGCAGGTGCTGGGGCAGGTGCTGGGGCAGGTGCTGGGGCAGGTGCTGGGGCAGGTGGAGGCGGAGGTGCTGGAGCAGGCGCAGGCATAATAATACCGCACGTAGAAGCTGTGTAAGCAACCTGTGTATTGCTATTATTAATACTATAACATTGTCCCGCGTAACCACCCGCATTGGGTTTGTGCCAAGTTATTGCTTTAGCATCTGGTCCAATAGTTGCGTTATTTACACAATCATTGTATGAAGCAAAATTTCCCAAATAAGTATAATTAGAACTACCAGTCCCAGGATTAGTGGCGCCAGGATACGGTATTTGACTATATACACAATCTATATTATCTAACTCTTGAATATTAAGATTCTGGTTCGGCGTGGGCGTAGGCGGCGGAGGTGCAGGAGCGCTCCAGTTCCACTTCGTATAAGTGTAACCAGGCGGATTAAATATGCCTGTATAATTGTTTGTGCCGCCACTTGTAGTTACACTAAACGAATATGGGCCATAATTCTGGAATGAACCATAATTATTAGACCATACATTTGTTTGCCCTGATGTCAATCCTGTTACACTTAACCAATGTTGCGCAAAATAATTAAACTGATTCCCTATTTGATTAGGTCCACTATTACTTCCTTCGGCAAACTGACCATCGGCAGACCATCCATTGGTAGAAGCTACATCCATAGTTTGGTCATTGTTATCTATCCTAGTCTGCCAGTTAGGATCGGCGGGTCTAACAACGAAAATCGACGGGATTTCACTATTACTAAACCCTTCATATACATCACTCTGTTTTACTGCCCTAAATATTGAACCGCCAATACTTACAACTATAATAACGGCGACTATTATTAAAAAAATACTAAATAAATTAGATTTACAATATTTCATAATATAGGATATACTTATATTTATAAGATAATAAAATTATAACTAAAAAAGATAAACGGGGTTGAATTCGTATTCGTATTCGTATTCTTATTTATTCAGATGAATTTCTCAATTTCTCCCGTCTCTCCCGTTCATCGTGTTTTTCCAATCTCACCAACACTGCTGCCTCCGCCGCTCAGTCGCATTGAATCGGCGCAGTAACACGCATCGCAGCATACCAGCTCTCTTTGTTGTCATAAACAATCTTGTCCACCTCGTTCACAATTTTCGGAAACACAGCTGAATGATACGCCGTAAATGTATCACCGGCCTTTGTCGTATAAATCAGTTTTCCCAACTTAGCAAGCGTTTGCCTTTCGTCATTGACAATGCGAACGGGAAGTGCCTTCGGCGAAGGCGCCTTCGGCGATGGCGCCTTCATCGTATTGTCGGCACTTGGCGCACTTGGTGCGCAGGAAGCTGAAGATAAGCGCCCCGGATTTGAAGTAATAATGATCTCGCACGCGCCACCACCACCCATACCGTGCTTCTCTCTATACCTGTTCACAGCCACAGGGCCGTCTACTGAAAGTCTGCCATAAAGTCTGACCATTGTGTTGCTTTCGTTGGTTTCGTTGAATATCTTGATTCTTTGCTATTAATGAATTATACAGACTAAGTCGTTTCAATTTCCCAACTCGGAAAATCGAAATCAAATTGACTTAAAAAGTAAAATATAGAAATCTATACTAGCAAAACGACAACGACAACAACAATGCCTAAACAGCAAGCTTCATCTCTCGCTCCCGCAACCGTCCCCACATCCGCCGACACGCTCATTGAAACGCTTCCTACACTGTATGGTGTAGAAAAGAATGGCAAGATCAAGACGTGGTGCGCATCTATATACTTAAAGGGTGCCGACAAGAAAACAAGCCCAGCATACGCAATCATCCAACACGGACAACAAGAAGGTAAGAAACAGACGACGCAGCGCGACTATACAGAAGGCAAAAATATTGGAAAGAAAAATGAAACGACACCATTACAGCAATGTATTACTGAAACAAAAAAGAAATGGCTCGACAAATTGTATCAAGAATCGTATCAAGAGACATCCGTCGCCACCACCGCACCAACCACAGCAAAAAAATACTTCCCAATGCTCGCCCAGTCATTTGCCCCCGATTCAAAAACCACCAAGAAAAATCCAATCGTATTCCCCTGTTACGTCCAACCCAAGCTCGACGGTCTTCGATGTGTAATCTACCGCGACCCTGTCACAGGCGAGATCCGCAGACAATCACGCACTGGCACATACTTTGACACTATGACACATATCGCCGATTCACTCGCACCACTCTTCGCAAAATACCCCACAGCGGTCCTCGATGGTGAATTATATACTACCGAAATGCCCTTTGAAGAATTGGCTGGTCTTATCAAGCGAAAAATACTTGACGACGCCGACCACGAAAAGCTGAATACAATCGAATACCATATATATGACGTTATCGACGAAACGCCGACAGCGACATATGAAGTGCGTCACAACACAATCAAGCGAATGTTCGCATCTCTCGCGGCATCTACCGCATCATCCCCGCACGCATTGCCACCGTATATCCGACTCGTTCACACCGTCGAGGCGAAAACGCCGGCTGATTTCAAGTCGAACTTTGCGAAATTCATTGAAGAGGGATATGAGGGTATTATGCTCCGCAACAAGGAGGGCAAATATAGGTGTAACTATCGGAGCCACGATCTACAAAAGTATAAGGAATTTATGGAAGACGAGTTCAAAATCGTCGGATTCACACAGGGTGATGGGCGCGACAAGGGAACGGTTATTTGGATTTGTCACACGAAAGAATGGAAGGAATTCTCGGTGCGTCCGCGCGGAACAATTGCGGCACGCACATTCTTATACAATAATGGCGACAAATACATCGGGAAAATGCTGACTGTGATTTATCAAGAGCTGACCGAAGAAGGCAAACCGCGGTTCCCGGTAGGAAAAGATGTGCGCGAAAATTATTAAGACCTACCACACATCGTATTTAAAAATTTCCATTCAAGGCCTTTGTTAGACGCATAACCACCGGTTGATAGTTGAACGCCGCCTCCTAGGCATCCATGATGACCACCGCCGTGCCCACCACCGCGACGGACACGACGGCGAGTATGATGTGGGCGTCGCCCACTATGACGCTTAGTATGTCTAGATCTTTTACCTCGGCGACTCTTCCCTTTTTTTGATTTTGAATATCTACTTTTTGCCATTTTAAAATGCTATTGTTCTAAAATAGTATTATATTATTTATGAATATAATATTATTGTCATTTACTATATTTTATCATTTACAATATTTTTATCAACCCCGATCTATAATTCATTATTCTATTTTCTATATCTCCGCACCGTATTTTTCCTTATTCTCCCGCTTCTCCCTCTTCTGCCGTTTGTCCTCTTTCGGCCACCGCCACCACCACCACCACTACGCTTCCGATGTCTCCGTGTCGTTCCAAACAAGTTAATGCCGCATCCGCATCCACCTCCACCAAGCCCTTCCGGAATTACGGTAAGTCCTAATTTATCAGGGTTCTCGGATTTTGCAGATTTCATAGGCATTCCGGTCATTAATGAAGGCCGACGCCCCGTTAAAAGACTCTCTATTTCACTCGCTTCCTCAAAATCACGCCTACTCTTAAACATTTTTTTAAGTCCTTCAGATACATCGCGCCCTGATGCCTTCAACAAAGCACCCCTAAGTTTGCTATGTCCAGCGTGCCTTTTCATATAATGCTCTCTCTCTACGTGAACCGCCTCTCTCTGCGGCTCAGGAAGCGCCATAAAAAAATCATAGGCTCTAGATTCGATCTGTTGTAATTTAGGTAAAATTTCGGCATCCCTACTTGCTTCATCAAGTTTTCTCATAGCAAGACTTTTCGGCGTTTCGCCTCGCGCATCAGCAAGCAAATATGCTATAGGATTGGCATCGAATCGTGCCCCTGTTTGTTGAATTTCAAACCTAGTTTCGCGATCGTGAAGAAATTTCATTTTAACAGCGGGATCCACCATCATCCGCATTAATATACGAGGGCATTCCTCGGCCAATAAATGCGCCATAGTTCTTCCATCAGGGTTTCTCGGTTTTGCGAACTTCGCTACATATCGCACCAATCCGGCAGAATCCGCCGCTGTAGGGTCGAGCTCAACCTCGGCAGCGCATAGTTCAACATTTAATGGATTTATAGGTAGAACGCCACCCGTCTCGTGAAAGCGGTTAATTATTGACGCAATAATATTAAAATAACGCTCTAACAATGCGATAAGGGGGGCTCGTTCACTCTTAGTCCGTTCGGTCATAGGTCTCGTTGATGATACTAACGCTTCCTCCCGCGCTTTTTTTATATAAGGCGGTATCCTTCCACTAATGGGCATACTGGTTGAGGCGAAATTCATCACAGCTCGTTGCGATTTATCCATATCCATTGTTCGCCTTATTTTCTCATTTACCTCTATGATCTTGTGAAACAATAGCATAACTACACGATTTAGTAGAGAATAATTATAACAAAATTTATAGCAACTATAATCACTATCATCGCTAAATAATTCAACAAGGCATTTCCCATAATTCCCGTGGTTAACGCAAATCTTTCTATCGCTATCACCATCATCTTTTTCTATACCCGCTATCAATATTTTACAAATTTGAAGAAAAAAGGCATCACGTTCTTCGCCGGTATGAAACGTATACGATTTATATCTATATTTGGCTTTTTCCTCACGGGTATGCATTTCGGAAAATACACTACCGCAGCACGTATTGCCGTGATATAAACCCGAATATATTGGAACAGGAACAATTTTTGCGCTAGATTTAAATCTATCTGGTAATCTATCAAGTTGTTTTTCACTTAATAAATACGGTTTTAAAAGAGCCGGTGTTAATTCTACAACAGGCGGATTTGAGAAAACTTGTGTCTCAAAAAATCTTCTAACACCTACAGGATTTAGCCCCATATCTAATTTCATTTCCTCCCTACATCTAAGAACATGGTTATCGTGAACTATTTGGGCGAGTTCTTGAGGTGTGAAGCTTTGTCCTTGTTTAGACCTATATTTTGCCAAATCGCCGTATTTAAACCTTGGTCTTCCAGGAATAATTTCCAGAAAACCTTTTTGCGCGGCGCGTTTAGGTGCTGGATATAATTCAGTCTTTAATTGTAATTCATTTATCCAATCTGGCAATCTTGCGATAAAACCTATCGGATTGGGAAATACATCCCAGTATGATGGTCGAACTGGGTGACAATAACAATACCCTCCTAATATATCAACCGTTATATCAGGAATTTTCTCGTGTCCAGAAAAACTTCTAAAAGCACCATCTTCGGCCGGTATAGGGGCAAATATAAAAGATTGGTCGGCTTGGACAACAGGGGGCATTCCCTTAAAGCGAAAGTCCAGTAGTTCAACAGCATCCTTAGAACCTGGAGATGCCATAGAACCCGGTGAAGCCCTAGAACCCAGTGAAGCCATAGAAGCCCTAGAACCGTGACCAGGGGATTCTTGTTTTTTTTTATGATCGCTCATAGAAATATGCGAGACGTATATATTAATTAAATATTATATTATATATTTAATATATAAGGCATAGCTAAACCATTATTTTAAAACAATAAATGAAATATCTTGATTTAAAAACGATTGAGGGGAAATGTGGCGGATTTGGTTCGTGGATAAATAATGCGCTAAGTTCACCGGCACCAGGGAATATATTTTATTATAAAGAGCATTACCGCGGACACCACGGACACCACCACCAGAGAGGCGGCGGCAGCACCAAGCCAAGAGGCAAAAGTCGAAAATATGCTAGAAAATCTAAGTCTAAGTCGACAAAGAAGCGAAGAACCAGGAAATAATTTTAGTCAACATTAAAACTTGCTCCTTGTCTAAAAGAACTATAATTTATATTATAAAGTTTACCTTTTTTCTTTTTCTCTAAATTTGAAATAATTATATTACTCTTATGCGTAGTATCATCTTTGGCACTTTTAGATAAAGAATGTGAATGTTTTACATTTTTACTAGCACTTCGTTTATGAGAACGCATTGTCCGCATTGTCCTCTTTGTCCGCGTCGTCTTTGCCTTTCTGGCTACTTTACGCTTTCCACCCTTTTTATGTGTTTTTGCCATTATTTTTATGCGAACTATATACTAACAAGATATTAATATTTCTATTTTCTATTTTCTAGTTTCTATTTTCTATTACATATCCATAATAATTGTATTTATATATGCGGAAAATTGAAACGAATAAAACCACATAAATGGAATATAGCGAACCAAAATCGAAGAGATTTTATCTGTCCATCAATTAAGGAACACAAGCAACAACGAACTTCATCAAAAATCAACAACAACAACAAGCAATGTCACTTTTAAGTCGAGTTATCGGATTTGTGGCTAGAGAAGCAATATGTGGATCAGGATCAGGGTCAGGTGGTGATGACGCGTCTTTTACAGGTATTACGGGCATTACGGGCGGACGCGCAAATCAGCGCACAAAAGCTACATCGGAAACAGGTATACAGGTCGGAGTGTCAACAAGCAAGGCTGAAAGACAGGAGCAAAGGCGAAACCAGCGACTGACTAGTGGCATCCAGAGGCTACGTGCTACGGTTGCTGCTCAGGCTAAGGCGAGTTCAACTACTTCTCGGCTTATATCTGAGGCGGAGGATTATCATATAGGCAGGACGATTTCGAAGTTGCTCAGACCCGAAAAGAAGGCTGGAGGTCTCACCGAAGAGCATACTTGCTGCGTTTGCTTGGATTCAATCTATGTCGGGAACACGAATATTACGCGCACCTCCTGTGGTCACGTGTTCCATCTGTCTTGTCTGCTCAAGAGTCTGAAGGTCAAAAACACGTGCCCTATGTGTCGCTGGGAACTCGAAGACAAGCGTCCAAATCACCAGGCACCAAATGTGCTCACACCTGTCAGCGCGGAGCAAATCATCACGGAGGAAATCTCATATTTTCCAAATGCGGCTCACGCACAGAGCATTATGCTTTCGAGGCACCCGAAGCGCCGTCTGAAGGAATTGTTGCGTGTGTTTGGATTCACGCTTTTGCGAACGGTCGCCGAGTATATACACGAGGACAATATGCCAGTAGGATGGTATGACGACAGCGAAACGACGGACGAGAGTGACGAAGACAGCGAAGGCGAGGCAAGCGGTGAGGCAAGCGACGAGGCAAGCGGCAGCGAGGCAAGCGGCGGCGACGACGACGACACGGACGACAACCAGAGCCAACAAGCGGAAGCTAACCAAGACCAAGACCAAGAGCCCGTCAGTAGGAGAGTTGAATACTCAGACTCATTCCCGGAACCGTATTCCGACGTAGAAGATCAGATGCGCGACATCAGAGGCAGTCCGGGGAATATTCGGGTGTTTAACTACTGGCGTCAACCAGGGCAATCCCATCTTCCTCTTCCTCCTCCTCCGCAAAACGAAGATTTACGCGAATCATTGAATCGTTTATAAGATTATGGTCCGATGGTCAGATGGTCAACTGTAAGTATCACACAACACCACACCGCATCACAGCATACTAACACTTTTTTATTGAAATAATAACCAAATAATAACCAAATAATAACCGAATAAAAATAAACATATTATTTTATGTATCCATCATAATATAATATCTAACATAATATATAGAATATTTTACAAAATGGTATGCTCAACGAGTTGTGTAATTGCGACAATTTTTATTGTAGCAATGATTTTCACAATGTATGGCTCCGATAAAACCGATGCCATACAAAATTTCACACGTCTTTTGACACCTCAACAAGCGGCTATATATCAAAATATCAGAAATGAACGTCGCAATATTTATTTCGTCGGTTTCGGTTTAGGGTTACTTGCGTCATTCGCATTTTTAGCGTGGAATCATACATCCAGGGCGGGATCACGTCGCCTTAATCGCACTTCCACTATATGTATCGTAGGCGCAATAACACTCACAATAAACTACTTTTACTATATGTTGACACCTAAGAGTGACTGGATGATACTTCATATCGACGGCGACACACAGAAGAAGGCGTGGTTACAGATATATAAACTGATGCAGTATAACTACCATTTTGGTGCCCTGCTTGGACTTGTAGGTGCTCTAACAATAGGTAACATATTTTGTTAAGCATATGGCTTCATTTTAAACGGGGTCTTCGCAGAGTGTGTTGATGTTTCTCTAACGCCACCACCGCCCTCCTGGTTATCGCGAATCCAGTTCGCCGCCTGATTTTTAGCTGTCTCGCTAAAATACCAGCTCAATCGTTCGCGCAAGTTTGTCTCTGATTCGTCGGCCATTATTTCATCGGACAAACCCTGATTTCTCCCTTGTTCGTGCTCCCAAGCATCTCTAAATTTGCGCAGATTATTTATTATTTCATTGCGCGTCATTTTATCGATCGGTTTTGGTGCTGGTCGCCATAGACCCCTGTAGTCAGTTATCGGATTTACCGTCTGTTTAGCGATCATTTCTTTCGCCTTTCTTTTTTCCTTACTGGGTAGCAACTCAACAATTTTTTTCAATTCTTCAGTCGATAATCCGGTTCCTCTAATATTAAATATTAGTAACGCAAGAGAGCCTTTAGATTTACCGGCACTTAATACTTTATGTTTTTTGGCAAGTTTTTGAAGCTCGCTGAGTGAAACATTATCATTATTCTTGCTATCCTTGCTATCCTTGCTATCCTTGCTATCCTTGCTATTCTTAACCGTTTTATTATGGTTTGGCGTGAGCGCCCCCGAAACCTTAGCCCATCTATGAACACCAGCGGCGGTAGCGACAATCTTCCACATATTTCCATCATTACCTTTTTTTACAAATCCGACACTAAATTTTGTAGCACTTTCAGAAGGACCCTTTCTAACCTTTTCGGTTTTGGGCATAGTTGTGTAATGATTATAATATATTCGAATAATAAAATTTCATATTGTGGGGATTTTAATAAATGTATATACATATATATAATACATATACATATACATATACGATGCCATTGAAAAAACTGAAAGGTTGTTCGCGTAAAGCGTTTCGCGAGGGTAAATGTAACAACTACCAAGCGATTAGATGTGACAAGAAAAATAATAAGACCAAGAAAGTTGTTAAAACGGTATTATTCTTTAATAATGTAAAAGAGCGTGAAGCGTATATCAAAACGAATAAATATAAGTCTAGAAAATGTGATAAGACAATGAGGTATTCTGTTTTAAGTGTAACGCCTAAGAAAGTTAAGTCCGGTAAATAATATCGCCGCCATCATAAAATCTCGTGTTCTTTTGTGAGCGTGGCGTTATGAAGCATAGCAAATGTTTTATTTTCAGTGGAAAAGAAGTTCGGGTATAGAATACTCCAGTCAACCGTGGCATCGAACAGCGTTAATTTTGTATATATGTATCCGATAAGAGCGCTACAAAAGAAGCGCGATGTTTTTTGCGGATGCCGGTCTTTTTTACAGTATGCTTCTATCCAGTCGGTTATCACCATATCGTATGGTTTATCATAAACTACCCGATGTATTTCTTTAAGGGCATCCGTATTAAAAATTCTGTTATATTCATCATCAGAGTCGAAAGTTATTCTACGCGAATATATTTTGCCACCATATGTTTGTATGAAGTGATCGTATGGAACCAATTGAACGCCGAACTTTTTGGTATTATCGTCAGGGTCGGGAACATCGGATATTCCTGAAGTCCATACGAATGTGCCCTTTAGTGGTGTAGTTGTGAACTCTGGATCAACGACAATCATACCGACGTGGGAGAAATCGCTTTTTGTCATAAATTTAATAACCCAACTGAAAACGCCCCACGAACCATATGCGAGGTCGTCGCATAGAAGTAGATCGCCTGTTTTTAGTGGACGTGTTACTAAAGGGGTCATTTCGTCCATTTCTTCTATTTTTCCTATTTCTCCCGTTTCTCCCGTTTTATCTGTTTTATACATTCTATAATTCTATAATATTTTATAATATATTATAAAATTCGTATAATATATTTTACATATTTGCCAAATCAGCCCACCGGTGTTATAAGCCCAATAATATATTTTCGCAGACAGCGTTTATATGTATAATAATCAGGATCATCCGTATATGTAACATTTTCGAGATAAACAACATTACTATAAAATTGTTGAGAGTCGTTTAAAGACGGTGCGGTCGAAGGCGACAATGACACGCTATCGTATATAGAATGAAGTGTCGCATATGATTCTTCATTATTTTTCGTAAATTCGCCTTCATATAAAGACACCGAAAAGTAGTTCATAAAATCGGCCATACATTGAACAATGGGGTGGACAACAATGGGGGTATCCATTGGACGAGTATATGTGGGTATAACACCGCCGCCTTTTAAGTAGTTTTATTGTTATAATATATATTCTCCAAAACTACTTAAAGCCAACCAACTATATGTATATGTGAATGAGTAGTTTGTGAAGGAAATACTCATCCACACTAATCCTTATACTACCGGTGTGGCGCAGGGGAAGCGCGCGGGGCTCATAACTCCGAGGACACTCGATCGAAACGGGTCACCGGTATTATCATCAAATCGCACCAGTGTTACAGACACTTAGAGCACTCAGTTCCAGACACATTATACCGGTGTAGCTCAGCGGCAGAGCGTCTAAAAACATCGTTTACTACCTTCTTGACTCTTGAAGTCTGCTTTGTGAATGGTTATCGCCTTATAAGCGGAAGGTCACAGGATCGAAACCTGTCGCCGGTATTTTCCACTTTGGTCGTTTTACAGAAACGCCCCCTTGCGTCATATGCGCACCCACCCTTATTATACCGCCTTAGCTCAGAGGCAGAGCGCCAGGCTCATAACTTGGAGGTCGTCGGATCAAAACCCACAGGGGGTATTCTATCTTTCGGTAGCTTTACAGAAGCTGCTCGTCATAGCTTAAGCGACGTAAAACAAGAGCAACACAACTTTAACCGGCATGGCGCAGAGGCAGCGCGCAGGGCTCATAACCCTGAGGTCACTCGATCGAAACGAGTTGCCGGTATTCTTTCACTTCGGTCGTTTTACAGAAGCGACCAAACAAAACCCCTGTAGCTCAGCTGGAAGAGCATCATAGACGCGGGTAAACCGCTGGTGGTCACAAGATCGAAACTTGTTGGGGGTATTTTACAATTTGTTTTACCGGTGCGGAGTAGTGGAAGCTCGCGGTGGTCACTCCAGCCGAGACATAGGATCAAAGCCTATCGCCGGTATTATTCATCATTCGCATCAGGTGTTTTAAGGCACTAAGCGCACCAAGGTCAGGCTCAGAGACTAAAAACAGAGTGGGGATGGACTCATTGGAAATATGGGAAGAAGTCTGTTGAGAGTAGTTTATATTGTAATCATAAAGTGTGTGTAATGGTTTTCAAGAGAAGTCAGGGCACTCGTCTGATGGATGATGACTATTATTTGGGGGTTCACTATTTCAATGCGTCATCTGGTGGTAAAATTTAGAGGGACTTTTCGGGCGCATTGGAACAAAATCACTCACTTGTGTTTTACGATTTAAATTATAATGAGAATGATAACAGATTTAGTTCGCATATGGATGAGACAGCTATTTGCGAGCGTGGGGCAGGTAGCAGAACCTTCCTATAGATATATTTTGACCAATTTCTGGTGCGTCATTTGTGGGTTATCATAATTATTAAAAAAACCATAAACCCATAAATATATTTTTACCACGAAATGGTCCGCGATCTGTAGGTTACCTTTATTAAGAAACCTTATTTGAAACTTTTGGATGGTGGGGTTTCGCCGGGCGACACCATCCGCAACAAACAACAACAACAACAACAATAACAAACCACTTCCTTGGCGGACGTAAACCCCGTTTGATGACTTTTTGACAGCAATGTCCGGCTAATTGGACGGTTATTCTTGACTCATTATTAAGACGGCGCTGGATCGAAACCGGCGGGTGGTATTTACTAACACAATTGTTCTCTTTTCTTTTTTTCCTAACAGGTATATTATCAACTTACAGCAAACAAAAACAACGAGCATTATTAGTTTGAAAAACAGTTGGTAGCAACGCGGCGCACAACATCACAACGGCTGTGATGTTATTCACTCACACACACACACACACACGCACTTTAACCTTCACTCTTAATCTTATACAAAATCAAAACCGACTAAAAATTGTAAAACAAAATCAAATAAAAATGACACGAAATATGGTATGGTTCTGAGGCTCCTTTAGTTTAGTTGGTAGAATATGGGTCTTATGAGCCCAGGGTCACGGGTTCGAGCCCCGTAAGGAGCATATATTTTTTTAAATGTTTTAGCGCGAATCGGTTAGTTGGTCAATGCCGCGTCGCTTAAGCCGACGTCCTTCGGGTTCGCAGGTTCGAATCCTGCTTCGCGCAAATTTAATATTCACATTAATAATAACTTTTGGGTTATTATTAATTTTTATTCCAACCTTTAACCCTATTACGCACTCAATTAATTAAGCATATTTCCATATAAATCCTCCTGCTGTATTAGTTTTTCCTCTTAAGTATAATGAAATTATTTTTCTTTGAATAGAAGTTTTACTAGATGCATCGCTTATACTTGTATATTCATTTAATAAATTCTTATCTACATCATATTGTTTTATTTTTATTTTATTATTAGTTGCGTGATATTTTTTCAAGCTTTCGCTAATCTTATTTTTAATTTCTTCGCTATGCTTAATTTGGTTATAGTTACCTATTCTTTTATCTTCAACTACTTTTTTCCATTTTTCTGAATTTAAAATACCATTTTTTATCTTCTCTCTTACTTCAGGATTGCTCATAACTATTTTGTTTCTTTCTGACATTTGTTTCTTCAATTCAGGATTATCGATAAATTTTTGTTTTAATTTATTTTTAATAATATTTTTTACTTCTTCAGTATGAGTTTTTCCTTGAAATCCTCCACCTTCACCACCTTTTGTTATATTATAACCACCGGGAACAACGCTATTATATTTTTTTATATACTCTATTTCATATTTAAATCTTTCATCATCAAAGCAAATAATCAATATACTAAATTCAAAATTATCAATCCCATATTTTTTAACAGCATCTCTTAAAGCAGGACAGCCCTTATTTATTCCTATTGTTTGTCTATGTTGATTCCATCTCATAGAAACATCTATACATTTTGTTTCACCAATATAACATTTTTTTGTAAGTTTATTGAGTATGCGATATATGTACGCCATTGTAAATATATAATGTTATATTTTAGTATCAACGACAAATATTATATCAATTTTATTATTAATATAATATAAATACTCTGACACGAAAATGTCCCTACGCACATTCCTACAAAAATTCCCCAAATATGGCGACTTTATTGCCTTTTTCTGTTTCTTAATCGTTATTTTCGTCCTATCATTTAGACCCAATAAAACATTATTTGATTATTTCCTGATCATTTTCAGCATCGGTGGTCTCACGGTTGACGGGCTTTCTATGTTTTTGACACTAACATCGGCAAAATAAATCACTAAACAATTAAGTAAAAACGAATTTAAAGACAAGCGCATATAATATATCGGGGTGAGAGTCGTGATGCGTTTAAAATATATAAAAATAGTATAAAGGTATATTGGGTGCCACAATTAAGTAATATTTTGCCCTTGTAGCGCAGTTGGATAGCGCACAGGACTTCTAATCCTGGGGTCGAGGGTTCGAGTCCCTCCAAGGGTGGTATGTGGACCGGGTCAATATTCTGTAGTGAATATTAGTTTATTTATGTGCTTCCCTAGCTCAGTAGGTAGAGCGTGTGGCTGTTAACCACAAGGTCATCGGTTCGAACCCGGTGGGGAGCGTGTTATTATTTTATTACAAGAATCTCATCTTGTAATAAAAAAAGTGTTAGAACATATACACATCACACAATACAATTCTTACCTGTTATTTACTTACCTATATTGCGACCGATTTAGGCAGGAACCATAGCCGACTCTTGTTTTCGCTTCTTGGAACTCTCGCTTGCGACGGCGGCCGCTGCCGCCCTTTTGGGTGCCGCAAGAGCACGCTTGTCCATCTCAACACGATCACACAACGCGTGAAGCTGGAATCGGGTATCGGTGAGAGGCGCGGCAGCAGCAGCAGCTGAAGCAGGGCGTGGGGTCTGTTTTTGAGCAGCCGCAGCGGCACGTTGAGCCCAGGTGAGGGGTTTGGCAGGCTCGACAGCGGGAGGCGGACCAGTCAAGATGGGGCGTTGCGGGAGAACCGGTTTCGGGACACCGGCTTGTTCACGCTCATCGTCAGATGATGATGACGAATCATCGACACTCAGCAACCCAAATGATCCTCCGTATGTTTTGCGTGGGGGCGCAACGACAGGGGCGATGACAGCAGCAGGTTTCGATTTCGGCTTGGTGTTCGCACCCATATCTTCGATTCGGGGTCTTGATGATGACGATGACGACGACGACGATGATCCCACAGTTTCCCATGACTTTCCGGAAGCAACCGATTTCTTGGCACGCTCACGCTCTTGGCGGTCGCGTTCGGAACGCTCCCTTTCGCCGCGAAGCTTTTCAGGGCAGTAGTTTGTTGTATGGCCGGGGACACCACAGTTCAGACATTTCTGCGCAAGAAGCGTAGGGCACACGACTTTTCCGTCAGGACCGGGTTGGTCCTTCACGTAGTGACTGGTGTAATCGGCGACAGGAAGACCCGCGTCATAGCAGACCTTACAGAACGGCATATCGGCAGGACCGACCCAACCGTCGAGAAATTTGCGAGTGCCAACAGGAGCAGCAGCAGCAGCACCGCGTGAGAGCATCACGGTATGATTACCGCTCTTGTTGAGATTGATCTTGACTTGAGAACCAGGGATTCCGTAGGTGTAGGAAGTAGAGGCACGAGCGGAAGAGGACGAGGACGACATTTGATGTTCGAGTTTGTGTATTGGAAGTTCACTATATTCGATTTTATGACCCAATGACATTTCAATTTTCCGTTTCAATAAAATACCCACCACTCACCCCACGCATAAATCATAAATCAAAAACTATCAATCAATCGTTACAAATTCGGAGAAAACTAATACATATAAAAATACGAACATATATAAGGCTATATATAAGCGCACTCTTTGGGATGTTGGAACCATATCTTCCGCGCCTAGCGTCGTTGTTGTAGTCACTCCAAAATAAAGAAAATCTATAAATGTAGTAGCATTGGTTATTTCGCCATAAAAAAATGTATACAATGATGTCGAAAATAATACAATAATTATGAGCAATATCCCAATTGTTTTTAAATGTTTGGCGTGCCACTTTTTTATCATAAGAGCCCTACTATATACTATATACTATATACTATATTTTAAAAATATATAAAACCAATATGTTATAATTATATAACTTATCCTTATCGTTAAAGATAAAATGGAAGCAGACGCTATATCGTCTTGTTATAATTTAATTCCTGTATTAGCAATAGGTGGATATATGGCATATCCTAAACAGTTTCGTATTAATCCGGCATTGTTATATTATTTATCAGTAATTCATAATGGGCTGTTGGTATCATTTAGTGCGTGGACTTTTATTTCATTAGCGCAAATATTATATAGTGATGGTATAGTATTTGAGGCTAACTATTATTTTAAGAATCCCCATTTTGATACTATAATATATTATTTTTACCTTTCAAAATATTATGAATTTTTCGATACATTTTTATTATATTTAAATGGAAAAACGCCAATATTTCTTCAGAAATTTCATCATATAGGCGCGGTTTTATCGTGGCATTTATTATATGTTTATAAGGTTGATGGAGTATGGATATCTACGCTATGTAATTCTTTTGTTCATACAATAATGTATTCGTATTATTTGGGTTGTCTATTAAAAATAAATCAAGTCCGGTTCATAAAGAGATATATAACATCTTTACAACTAGCGCAACTACTATGTGGACATTATCATATTTTTGTAAAATATAAACCACCAGTTGAAACATATTTTAATTATGGTATTTTGTTATTATGTGAGATCTATGTATGTGGGTTAGTAATTTTATTCGTCCATTTTTATTATAATACATATCTTAAAAACAAACAAACAATAAACAAACATCAATAAACAAACAATAAACAAACAATAAATAAACAATATATTATATTTACATACTATATAGTATTTACCACACACAAACACACACAAACACGCACCAATGGCAAACAAAACACGCAAAAATATGAAGCGAAAATCGGCATCTTCGTGTAATAGTAAACATAAATACACCGAAAACGAACTTGTTCTGAAATTCATCGAATTTTTAAATATCATCAAGGTATATCACTGGAAGACACTGAGCTATCCTGAACATAAAGCCACCGATGAGTTATATGAGAGTTTAAATGGCCGCATAGACGAATTTATGGAAACAATTCTCGGCAAAACAGGAAAACGGTTTAATCTATCATCAACTCGGCATATCCCTTTTTACGATTATACAAATGTTAAAATATTTAAGCAGTGTATTGAAATATTTAAAGCGTATTTAGTTAATATGTCAAATGCGCCATATTTTAAGAATCCGGCAAATTCTGATTTGCTGAATATTCGCGACGAAATATTGGGTGATCTCAATAAATTCACATATCTGCTTACTTTTCACTAGGCGATATAACCCACAAGCCGAATATCCAATATCGGGAAATTGAAATGGAAAATAGCGATAAAATAATTGGTAGATAACTTTATCAATTATTTGCGTATACGCCACGATGGAACAAGCTACAACACCAACACCCGCCACAACACCCGCCCTGAATCCCGAAAATGAAAAACAAATAGGTAAGTCTGTTTCATATTTTCACGACTTTCTCACAGCAGCAAACCTTGAAAAGAAGGAGTATCAAACAGAAGGAATCCGATTTTGTCTTCGCAACGAGATTTCGTCGTCGCCGGCAGCTCCGTTCGCGCGCGGAGGCATCGTCGCTGATGAAATGGGTCTAGGAAAAACAATAATGATGATCGGTCTTATTATTGCGAACTTCAAGTCGCGAACACTGGTCGTCTTGCCCGTCGCTCTTGTAAAACAGTGGGAGCAACAAATCCTGAAAAACGCCGGACATAAGGCACTCATTTACTATGGCCCCGAAAAGCGAAAAATCACAGATGAAGCATTGGCAAAAGCACCCGTAGTCATCACAACATATGGGCATATGGTTCGCCGCGATATAAGTGTATCGACAGCGACACACCCCGAGCCTCACCACCGCACCCCAAAGAATCGCCTTTATGGTCTCGCGTGGGATCGCGTCATCTTTGACGAGGCACATCACCTTCGTAGCAAAAACACGCAGATATTTAAAAGCGTCTCAACCTTAAAAGCGAGTATTCGCTGGTTTGTTACCGGAACACCAATCCAAAACTCGATTCACGACTTCTATTCATTATGCGCTCTTCTTGGTCTCGAGGCGTCATACTATACGAACAAGAACAATATTCGCGAAATCGTCACATCTTTCGTGCTTAAGCGCACCAAGAAAAGCGTCGGTCTTACACTTCCGCCTCTCACCGTCAATACTATCACCGTGGAATGGGAAAGCAACTCGGAAATGCTATTATCGCGCAGCCTACATAGCGGAATCGCGTGCTTGATGCCTGCCCCTGTCGCTGATGAAGGCGGAGCAGCAGCACCCACCGCCACCGCCAACACCACCACACCCCCAGCCCTCCCAGACATTAACCGCGACACAGCTCCCCGCTGGTTTCCCGAGCCATCGGAGGCAAAAATAGGTCGTATGATTCAGGCAAAACAGTCGTGTATTTATCCTCGCCTGGCGTGTCGCCGTTCTGTTCCACAAATGCCGCCCAAAGAAGATCCGAATTATTGTAGCAAGATTTCTAAGGTCGTCGAAACAATCGTCGAGCGCAAAGATAACGGCAAACGCAAGATCGTGTTTTGCCATTTCAGGGGGGAAATCGACTACATTCAGGAGCGCATAATTGCCGAATCGCCGGAACTAAATGTGCGATATTTGGATGGGCGAACCAAGGAAAGCGAACGCCGTATCATTCTTGCGCCGGATGCCAATGTCGATGTGCTTATTCTACAAATCCAAACTTGCTGCGAAGGCCTGAACCTTCAACAATTCTCGGAGGTATATTTCGTTAGCCCTGACTGGAATCCGTCAGTAGAGGACCAGGCAATCGCACGGTGTCACCGTTTCGGACAAAAAGATCCCGTCATTGTGTATCGTTTCATTATGGAGCCGTTTAAGCTGTATGTTGACAATCACACAGATACCAATGCCAATGGGTGTATCGATATCGACACAATCGAGGCTTACACGGCAAATGTTCAGAACAAAAAAAGAATATTTGCTGATGAAGTATTAAATTTGTAATCGTGTGTCAATGGGTGTCAACGCGTGTATAAATAAACCTTAAATCTTTCCCCTTTTTTTGTGCTGCCGCTGCTACTACCATTATGGCCGATTTGCGCCTACATTTGCGTATTCATCTGCTAATCGGTTGCCATTTGCCTCAAAAGTGTCGAGGTTCGTATGCGCATAAACGTGCTTTACAACTAACTCCATACCATATGCCGTGATCTTGTCACGGATTTCCATTATCTCTTGGACCATATCCGCATTCTTTACTTCCTCGCCACTCTTTTTAGAAACGAGATAACCTGCTTTCCTATATTTTACACCGGTGTCTCCCAATATGAGCTTGGAATAAGATGAATCTGTATATAATATGATTTGTGTTTCTTTTAATTTATCATTTTTATGTGGGAATTCGGCATCAGGTGCCGCCGCCGCCGCCGCTGCCGCTCCCACAGCAACACCCCCCACCGTCTCGTCAATACAACATAATATATAATTCAACCCATCGATGATTGCTTTTAATTCACCACGATTATTCGTTTTATTATCGCGGATTGTTCCGGCATATCGCAACTCTTCCATTAGACCATAAGCAGGGATATATATTCCATAACCACATAATATTCGCGCAGCCCCATTTTTACTTTTTTTACGAATGAGAGAACCATCCGTGAATATATGAATGATATGCTTTTTTGGATTTGCGTTCGCATCCGTAATTTCCGCAATTTCTCCGCTCCCCTCGATTTTCGCATTATCTCCCGCACTTGGCGTATCATTGCTTTTTCCAAGAGTATCCAACATCGACTGGTTGGTCTTGGTGCCGAACCCGTGGATCAGAAAATGCTCGGCTTCTTCTTTCGTGGCAAACTTCTTAAAAATAGGATGTCTAACACCGAAAATATTCTGCTTACATTCATTCCAGTCGGTATATATGCCGCGGCGCTTCCCTTTGTGAACTGCGTAAAATGGCATTTTGTATAATATATAGTTGTTTTTTTAAACAGTTATATGTTATTGTTATTTTGTATTATGAATTTATGAATAATATGTTTTATAGATTCAATTTTGTGCGTATTATATTTTATATTGGTATTTGTATTTTATATTTATACAGAGAATTTCACAATTTCTCCCGCATCTAACGTTTCACGCCTTTTCTAAGAGTCTGTTTCTTGAACGGCTTGCGCGACAAGTAAGACTTACGCTTTCTACAAAATGTCTTGTTTGTAACCTTGCTATTTCGTTTATGTCTGCTCTTGCTCTTGCTCTTGCTTTTACGCTTGGGAGATGATCTTGATTTATATTTCCTGTTCCTCTTGGTGGTGGCAACAGTTGCGAGTCGGGGTTTATTGCCGCCACCATAGGAACCAGGGGCTGCACCAGCTTCTCCATTGCCATCCCCAAGTTGCTCAAAATCCGCATCACCGACAACACTTCCTTCCAATGGGGCCGCTAATAAAAAAATCTCCAAAGCATGACTACTATACATACTTTCTTGATCAAAACTACAAAATGATTCAGAAGCAGATGAACTATTAGTTAGAGATGAAGCTGTTGTCGCGGAGCTTGGTTGAGAAGCATGATCTAATACGTCAGTATCTATCATAAAATCCTTAGTTAAAAAGTCAGATATCGCGTTTATATCAGCTGTTTTTTCTCGTAGTATACGGCTAATATATTGGGCATTTCCTGAACCATCGGCAGGAGAACCAGGAACCAATACAATCTTCATTTTTCGAAAATGTTCAACAAATGGAGCTAAAAATGAATAGGTCCGGTCTACATTTATCAAATTGTAAGGAGGAACATTCGAGTCATATATAAGAGCTGTTGTAGTATACTGAATACAAATTTTAAGATAACTTTCAAAATATTTGAAAAATGAAGGTAGTTGCATATACGTACTAAAGAAATAATCCATCATTTTCCCGGCAAAAAAACCACCATAAGATGCTACTCTTTTATGTGTAGAACAAGAAGTATATTCTGAAAATAAAATTGAATATATATCATCTCCTAGTTGTCTTTTTAGATATCCTGTCGTTAATTGTTTTTCTATAGTCTGTTGGGTTGTTTGTATTCCTATTAGGTGAGATTGTAACTGTTGTAGTGACGCTTGTAGTTGTGCTTGTAGTTGTGCTTGTGCTTGTGCTTGTGCTTGTGCTTGTTGTAATTGGTGTAGTGATAATAGTAGTGTCGCTATTTCTAGTATACCTCTTCGCATATATTCTATATGAGGTCGTATATCTGTTATAGGTTCTCTTAAAAAATTTGATAGTCTTACTATATCTAGTTGTCGGGCTTCTAGTTCATTCGTTTGTTCTACAAGTTGTATTATTTGTTCTATTTGTTGTTGGGATCTTTGTATTCCCGGTAGGTAGGTATTTAATTGTTGTATTAAGTTTTGTAACTGTTCTGCTGTTAGTGCTTTTATTGGGGTTTTGGGTATAATCGCTGCTACTTGAGTGTGTAGATTATCTAAAGATGGTAGTTGAGTAGGTCCTAGGCCTAGTGCGTTTGCTTGTGTTTCAAGGTATGTTTGTCGAGTTTCTAGTTCTTTGTATTGTTCTAAAAGTTGTATTATTGGTTCTATCTGTTTTTGATATGTTTTTATTAATACTAGCTTAGGTAGTAACTGTTGTTGCGCCTGTTGTATCTGTTGTTGTGTTTGTTGTAACTGTTCTGGTGATAGTGTTTGTATTTGTGTTTGTATTTGTGTTTGTATTTGTTGTATTTGTTGTATTCCGCGTATTATTGCTTCTAATTCGCCGTGTAGATCATTTAAAAGTGGTAGTTGAATAGGTCCTAGGCCTAGTGCGTTTGCTTGTGTTTCAAGATATGTTTGTTCAGGTTCTAGTTCTGATATTTGTTCTACAAGTTTTTGTGCTTGTGGTTGTTGCGCTTGTTGTTGCGCTAGTTGTGCGAGTTGTTGTGATTGTTGTGCTAGTGGTTGGCATGTTTCTGGTTGACAAGTTTGTATTACTTTTTCTGCTTTTTCTAGTTGTGCTAGTTGGTATGCTAGTTGTTGTTGCACTTGTAGTAGTTGTTCTTGTGATAGTGGTTGTGTTTCTATGTGTCTTACACTGGCTAGCATCGCTTCCATTTGAGTGTGTAGAACTCCTATAATTGCTAGTTGTGTTGGTCCTATTCCTAATGTAGCTGCATAACGTTCAAATGTTAATTGTCGTGTTGCTAGTTCGTGTATGTATGATACAAGTTGTTGTTGTGCTTGTTGTTCTAGCTGTGCTTGTTGTTCTAGTTGGAGTTGTCGTTGTTGTTCTAGTTGTTGTTGTGCTTGTTGTTCTAGTTGGAGTTGTCGTTGTTGTTCTAGTTGTTGTTGTGCTTGTTGTTCTAGTTGGAGTTGTCGTTGTTGTTCTAGTTGTTGTTGTGCTTTGGTTTTTGGGATTTTACCTTTTTTACTTAATTTTATTGGCGCTCCCTGTGACATATCAAATGCTGTGGATGGTGATCCGGTTGCTGTTGCTGCTGGCTTTGCCGATGGCTTTGTCAATTTAGGCACTGTCACTCTTTTTTCTGGATTTGCTTTTGTTGGTGTACCACCAACCATTCCTACCATACTGTTTCCTAAATTTGCTTCTGGTAAATCAGGTAAACAAGCGAGTGGTATTTTCTGCATATCCATAGCATATAAAATTTGCGGATTTAGTTCACGTGTATAAACAATAGTGCTTGATACTTGGAATAGTATAGACATAGATTTAATTATATTGCCTGGTATTTTTTTATAATAGCAATCTAATCGGTATATATTTGCCATCGTAAGTACAGTAACAGGATATTCACCTGTATCTTCTCTTTTTACTTCATCAAAGGAAGATGTATATAAGTATGGGGGGAGAAAACCATCTAAGCCCCAAACAGCACTCGGATTATAACATTTAGTTTCAGTCATAAGTATAAATTCACCACGTTCGTCCATATAATATAACTTACGACTATTGGGGTTACCAAACACTGTAGAATCGGCTTCATACGCATTATCCATCATTCCACCTAACCAGTTTTTTTTTAAGCATAAAATAGCATAATCTGTTAAATCTTCGTCAAATTCTTTAGGTGATAATAAATACTGTATAACAGCAGTCGCACTCGCGGATGGACTCGCCATAATAAATTTAATAGAATTAAAAATTATTTCTTGGATTGCGGGGTCTGCTATGTTTCCTATTGTAGCCAACGAATAAGTTCCAATAGCATATCCGGGATCTTCGGCTCTGGAATGTGGTGGTAATAATTTTAATAATTCCGTTGTTTTTGTCCTAAGTTCTACAACTTTAGTTTTAATATTTTCTGCTTGTTCTGCCCCACCAATCATTTGAATAATTTTACTCACTTCTGTATCATGCTCGGCACGAGTCGATGTATAAGAAAAATACACAATAAACTTTATCATTATAATTTTTCTTTGGACTTTATCCTGAACAAGCAATCTTTGATTTTTTTTATCTTCTTCGTTAGAAGAAGATAATCTACGCTTATACTCAATATTAACTTGATTAACTTTGTCACGTAAAGATTTAAATGCCTGAATAGCCGAATGTCTTGGATAAGGATCTATTGAAGGTTGATAAATACTTCTATCTCCTTCTTTTGTTCCAAGGGTCATTAATATCTGAGTGCTTTTCCTATATTCGTCAATTCTTGGATTGGGGGAACGATATGATTTTAAAGGATCAACATTTAATATATTGTAACGTATTGATAACAAGTAAAAATCAGGTTCTGTTAACATTGAACCTATAACAACGTGTAGAACTGGCGATAGGACTCGAGATATAGCAGGAGTAGGTGACATTAACGCAGTAAAATCAGAAAACCCTTGACACCAAAATGTTTTTTTATATCTGTCGGGTTCTAAAAAAAACTCAAATAACGAACAAGGATTTTCAAGACAACAAGTAGTAAAACAAAATATATATGGATATGTAGCATCATATTGCGTCCCATGTCTTGAAAATTTATAATTAGGATGAGCCGTATTATCTGGAAAATAGTGTCCAAATTGTGATGAATAATCGGTCATTCCGATTATACTCTCCATTCCATCATAATCATTGATTGGAAATCCTCTATGAATTATAGGTTTAAATTTAGGGTCAATCGTATAATAATGACCTATCATTCCAAAGGTTCCTACTGGTGTGGTTGGGGTCGGAAGCGTAAGACAAACATAACAACATTCAGTTGCTGTATGACCCGGTGGTGCAACTCGATTTCTGTCACAGTATCCTGGTCTAGGAACTCCTGATCGACCCAATAAGCTAGTGGGTGCCCATATTCCATTTGTTTCACCCGGTATAGAGTAAAATGACGGGATAATATTTGCCCTGTTAGGAAAAGTATCAAGAAAATTAGGTTGTTGTAAATAAGACATAGTACCTATAAAATAATTAAGACGACTTAATGTATTCAGGATAATTGGATTTTTGATCCCTCGTTGAGCATGTTTTTCATAATATTTACACAAAGCTACTTGTAGTTTAAAATGAACCAATGTTGCTTGTGTATAGTCATAACCTTTTTCTATACTATCGTTGGGAATTAGTTTAAAAAAAACACGATACAAGCCTTCACTTTGGGAACGATAAACCCAAAAATAAGTGCCTGTAGTATATGTGTCGTCGTCATAACATTTTATGTAAATAAATATTCGTCCTTCTATATTTTGAAAATCTAATATTGGACCTATAACATAACGATATGGTGGTATTGAAACCTTATCATAATATAATTCTGCTGGTGCTGGCGGGTCTGGCGGTGATGGCGTAGGCGCGATATGCGCTGGCGACACTAACGGAGGCCGCTGCGTTGCTTTATATGCTACCCATGGAGACGATAAAAATACTGAATAGGTTCCCAATGCTTCGAGACAGGATGTAACTCTATTATAGAATATTTGATTTTTTGTATCTACACTTCTGTCACCTTTACTAGCTGGACAACTAAGATAAGGCGTCCAAGATTCGGTAAATCTTAACATCATTAATTCAGATACAGTTTTAGTATTCTCATCGGTAATAGCCGTAGCCCAACCATTATAATTTTTTAATATTCCTGCCAGCTGTTCTGCAGAGTCAACTACACAACCGTTCCGGAATTGTAAAGTAGAAATGTTCTTACTGAGTAAGCCATCTCTTAATTGTGTAAGTTTTTGTTCATCTGCTTCATTATATTCAAAAACAGCATCTGGGAGACATTTATATTTTTGTCTATTTAATTCATCATTTGCTTGACGTTGTAGTTCATCTGCTTTAACAGCATTTGTAGAAGCTATAACAGCCGGAAAAAATAGACTAGCGGCAGCAGCAGCGGCAGCAGCAGTTGTTCTTTCATCATAAAGAGGAATACTATCATCAATAACATGACCTCGAGCATCATCAAGATCATTACTTAGTTTATTAGATATTTCGGCATTAGTATTATTAGCAACTGCTGCTAAATTATTAGCTATCACGGAATTATTTACTTTACCATCAATCTCATTTAAATTTTTGTTTTCTTCATGGTCTTCTTTTTGAATCGCGGCTTCTTTATTTGCTGGTGGAACTCTTTGTGCTCTAATTTGAACTACTTTTTCTTTTATATTTTTTTTAGTTGGCTTAGCAGCAGTTATCACATCAGCTTCAGCAACACCAGAAGATAACAGTCCTGATTGTTTTTCAATTAATTTATCCATCTCTTCTTCACTTGCTTCAGTTGCTGCAATTACAGGATTAGAAGCAGCGGTAGTTGGTTTTAACAAACCCCAAACACCGGCAACAGCAGCAGCAGCATTTCTTAAAAAATTCATCTATAAACATATATTAAACACATAATAAAATTCTAAATATAAACCTTAAGAAATGTATAAATATATAATCAAAAATTGAAAACATCTAACTCATTAAAAATATTTATCAAATATATAGCGACAGATTTGATAAATACACGATAAATACATCAAAATGGCAACTAGAAAGCAGATGCTTAGATCATATAAAAGTTGGCGTCGTAATAACCCAACCACCCATCAACGAACTTTACAAATGAAGCGTTGTGGCAAAAAGTGTTTCCTCGGAAGCAAGAAGTCATTCCCCATATGTAACGCCGGCTCTTGTAAGCGAAGCAAAGGCGGGATTATGTCGGCATATGTCCGCGCGCGTGAAATGACGCGTCGCGCCAGAGACAGAACCATCGAAAAACATCGCGCCCCCTACTACTATGCCATTGCCAAAAAAGCAAAAACGCTCCTTAAGCGTCTCTTTTCTTCTTCCAGGAAAACAAGAAAAGTCCGCGCTTAATCTAGACCCCCGTGGACCCAAATCCGCCACATCCTCTTTCCGTAATACCAAGCTCATCCTCGTGCTCCACAATTCGCACCAGAAACGGCTCCAACGTAGGAGAACAGATTTGGAACATTCGTGACATAGGCGGGGCGTATCGATCAAGACACGCTTTCAGATCATTATTCGCCGAGTCGATATTATCAACAACGGCCATTACTTCGCCCCTATATCCGGCATCAATAATTCCCACCGAATTCGCCATCCGAAAAGGCGTCTTTACAATACTAGACCGAGGATACAAATAATAACCGACTGGTGTTGCTGACAATGAAGCATATTCCGTCGAAGAATCCACCAAAACCATAGCACATTTCACACCAAGTGGCGCACGAAATGTGATAGGAGAGATGCGATTATCCGTGTATCCGAATGCGTGCTCAGAATAATCATATGGCGCAAATAAATCGAAACCTGAGTCGGGATATTTAGATTCACATACTTTTTTATTATGCGCGGCGACCTTTTCTTTATACATTTTTACAATTTCTGTATATTTTTCTGTCGATTGTTGGGGGTGTTTCATAATAAACATATCCATAGTGTATTTCGGTTTGCGAATAGTGTCGGTCATTATGCTATGCTCTACTCTGTTCTGATGCCAGTAATAATATAAATACTTAAATTAACTTTATATTATTTTTGATATTTTATATTACTATTATATTACTATTATACTGGAAATATAAAATCTACCCTAATTATAAGTAAGTAAATATGAGCTCTGCAGGCAACTATTGTTCAAGGTGTAAAGCAAGAGGGCATACTATACAGAATTGTCCGCGTAATCAGGGACAGATACGCACACAAGGAGCAGAACAACAACAACGTCAGCGTCCGCATCAGCGTGAGCGAACCCACGGCCACAGTCAAGGGCACGCGCACGCGCACGCGCAAGAGTTTATGCTTCCACTGCCACAGCAGCAAATGTATATGCCTCCTCCCTATCAGCAAATGTATATGCCTCCTCCACATCAGCAAATGTATATGCCCCCTCCCTATCAGCAATCGGTTATTGCGCAAGGGCCTGAGTTATTTCCAGTTCAGAGAGTCGATACATTACAGGACAACACGGATATATCACTACTTCCCGATTTCTGGAAATTGTTTGGTGTCGATAATACACGCGAATTAGCACAAGAAGTTTTAACTACAGCAAAAATAAATCAGAGAGCTAGACCAGACCGTAGAAAATTCCCGCTTGTTACAAAACTATTTAAGGAACAGGAAACACCACAACAGTCAAGTGATATGTTTGTATGTTTTACGGCGGTCGGTATATTGAGTAAATTATTGGAGCGAAAATGTAAAATAATATTGAAAGGCAAGACAGGATTATTTTTATGCGCCGATATTCTAGGTAAATCCGGCGATTTAGAGGGTGTCACAACAGATGATATTGATTTATTAATATTGGCAAAACAAACAGGTAATCTTGATCAATCTAGAAAAATATTTGCGCAACAGGTTGGCGCGTTTATTACCCTATGTCTTCGCACTAACCCGAGAAACGAGGAACTAGCAAAAAGAGGTGAAGCAGCGCCGATACATAAATGCTCCGATGTTATCATACGCGGTGATGGAATATGCGGCACATCTCTTGAGTCGAAAAATGTGAAAGTGACATTGGATGTCGGGGATGGCAGGAAACTAAAACTGGTGGATATAACATATACTACATATCATAAAGATATTGACCGCTTTTATACTCGTTTTTCTAAGGCGGATGTATCTCTAAACGAGTGCTACTTTTATTTGGATGTAAAAGTGTCGATAATGGAGTATGTGTTTATCATATTAGAAAATGTGAGAAAGTGTAGTGAGCACGTAAAAAAGACAGGCGACACAGCAGCAAAACTGGAAGAGTTTCTGCCGCGTTCAACAAAGGAGAAAGAGCAAAAGCTAAGGAGTCAGCAATTATTAGCGGAGCGACGCGGTGCTCCACACGCGGCAAGTGGTATATTCCCAGGGGCTGCCGATTTTATGGATAATTTGACGGATTTCGAGCAATCGACGATGTTTAAATTTTCGAAGTCTGCCTTATTATGTGCTTCATTAATTGCCGAATCTCCTGAGTATGAGAGCGAAGGGTTGGATCAGGAAGAGAAATGGGCGCTACAGAAGAGGATCGTATTAATGCAGTTATATGAGCTTTCAAGGCACGGAATTATTCCGAGAAAGTTTACACGCGTAATGGTCCAGACACAGGATGTGCTGGAAGAGATGTTGGCCGATGTTATATTACAGAAACGCGAGGCTGACCGGTTTAAGGGGGCAAAGATGCATAAACATACGGCGGAAAGATTAAAGGCGATTGAAGTATTAAATAGCGAGTGGCCTATTACTTCATTTGAACCCCATCGTTTTAAAAGAGTTCCTATGGGCGTTGCTGTGGAGGAATTTGATGTGCGCCAAATGGTAGACAATCCTTTATTAACGCCTAGAGGGCTGCTACCTAGCAGTGAAGAAGATGAGACGGATATCGGCGCGGAAGCAATGGCGGCGTCGGCGGATCTGAGAGAAGAAAGGCGAAGAAGAAAAAATAAGCATAGGTTTAATAAGACGGCGGCAAAGCTCGTTTTACAGAAGCGTGGCGCATTACAAACGCGGCGACAGCATCGCGCAGAGGGCGAGGGTGAGGGTGAGGGCGAAACATTACCAAGATTAATAGAATTGAGAAGCGATTCATCGGGTGTAAGTAGCGATCATTACTTTTCACCAAGGTCATCTATTTCAACAGATGAGAGTGTTCACACAATGCACACACCAGGTGAAGGCACACCGAAAGATTTGTCGCCAAGGCAAGGTGGCCGCCGTAGCAGCAGCGGTAAGAGGCGTCACCGTCGCCGCAAGAGTCGCAAACGCGTGTGTCGCAAACGATACACCACTACTATTCGCCGGAAATAGGGGCGTCCGCACTATCATGGTATCACGCTTTTTTCGGTATATTAGGTATATTCGGTATATTCGGTATATACGGTAATATATTCGGTGATAAATTCGGCATTATCTTCAGGTTTACTTTGATGTTACACCCGTCGCAAAGCCCGTGCTCTTCGTATGTTTTGGATTTATCTATTTCTTCATTGGTATCAAGATTTGTAAATTTCGGTTCTTGTGTGCTTGACTCGTATTTATGTCTCGCTATTGGATAAAGATTATTTAAATAATTTATAATTTTCGATATATTATCATTTTTATTGACTATAAATTCATAATATATGCGCGTCGGATATAAAAGATAAACATTTACTTTCATACGTGTTGTTGCCATTGTGCGGTGTGGTTTGGTGTGGTGTATTACTTATACTATAATGTAATATTTATTTAATATTTATTTAATATTTATTTAATATTTATGTAACTCATACATAAATATTTTGCTCCTTTATTTGCCACTATTAAACAGCCGACTTACATATAGTTGCGCACGCTGATGGTTCACAGGGTGGACAGTTCATATAATCGGCAGGAAGAAGACCAACCGCCTTCGCCTGCTGCCACGTCACTACATCCACATTACAACCATTATGCGCCAACATTGGTGGGTAATGCTGCATACACGCCGGAGTAGGAAGATTTGTTGCTTTAGCCAGACCTCCCGCGGTTATATACGTGCTTTGCGAAACCGTGTCACCACGCGGCGTGAAATTGCCGACATTTTTGGTTGTGGGGCGATAAAATAGTTTCTTCTTAGTGCCGATGTATATATATCTGCCCTGTGGACAGTCGCATTTATTCGTTACGCTACAGCACAAAGGTGGGGCAAAATTACAAGAGCCGACCTTCTTTGTTACATTTTCAACATATTGCCCCTGTGTTTTTGTGATGCGATACGAATTTTCATCATCCTTTACCCACGTATTAGGGTAAGTGCCGTATAAAATACCTTTAAACCGCTCATCCAACATACCCTGTGTATTTTTGGTAGATTTTTTCACAATGCTTCCGTCGTTATTACAGCAGTCGCCGGAATTAAAAACGTAAATAGGGTATGAGCCTCCGCTACCACCCCAACCAACAGGCGTATTGCCTCGGAAGCGGGTTCTTGTCACATTTGAAACCATTCTAAATTGCCCTACACCGCCAATATTGCGTAGGGTTCCATTCAGAGCGAACCCCTTGGTTCCTATACCCGAAATCGGATCATTACGGGGATTACCGCCTAAATTTGTTTTTCTTTTTAAAGTAGCGATTGACATTTTCTTCTTATAAATTAGACATACAAAAGAATTCTTCTATTTTCGTCTTTATCTAAACAACGTTTAAGGCACCAATATAACGAAGTATAAATAAAAGGGGATGCCTCTTTCTCGTAGTCCTCTTGGTCCTTTATTTTCTTCCTTAAAAACACATATATGCATATTTGTGCTAGACTATAAAAAGCCGCGGAAAAGTGGACCTTTATTGGGAGTTTCATATCGAGATCGCGGGCACGTTGGCCATTGCTACTACTATTACTACTGTCGCGAAATCCTATATTCGGTGGAATAAATGATGTGTGTGCGTCATACATTATAGGGTAGTCGATAGTTATTATATTTCTTCGACCAGACACACCGTCATTTTCTATTTTAAATACCTTGTCATTATTAACAAAGGCAAAAACGATTTCGTCGATCACTATAATGTCTTCTAAACTAAAAAAAGGAATAGAAAATCCCTGGTTCTTCAGAAAAGTTAACTGGTTCCCTATATTACCGATGAAGTGTAGAATTACATCAAATGTTACACCTTGTTTGTTTTCCTTCTTAAGTAAGAATTTTGTAAGCGGTATTATAGATGATGCTTTAATTTCGGCTTCAATGTTGCCGTGCGTGTGTGTGTGGGTGTGTGGATGTGATCTCCTTTTTGCCACGCTTGATGTATGAATATTTAGATTGACGTCGATATTATGCTGTTCCATATTATCATTGATAGAGTCTAATATTAGTTTACTTGTTTCTATTTTGTATACATTTTCTTTTACAACCGACAGCTCTGTTTCGCCTATTCTGATTGATGGCATATGTGAGTATAGTTTATTCTACAATATTGGAATATTACAATATTAGAATATTACAATATTAGAAAATAAAAATATAAACAAAAAAGTTAGAACATAGACACATATATATGACTTACCTGATTCTTACCTACCTAATTCTTACTTACCTATTACAACATCGGCGCGATGTGAATTTCCTTAATTATCATCATCCTCGGGGTCCATGTTACAGAGCTGGCGCTCATCGTGGTGCTCGCGTTCGGCTTCATCGGTGCGGCGTTCGTCGCTGCGAGGGTCACGTGACAGTGCCTTGACTCCATCCCCCAAGTCAATGCGAGGCCTGGATGTTGCGCGGGCCCTCTGTTCATTGCGGTCATCCGGCTTATCCATATTGCTCATCGTGCACTTCCAGAACCAGGGCTCATCGTAGACCACCTTGATGTCATTGCCATCGAGCAGCTTCTGACGAGTATCGCGAGCGAGAGCGTTTGTCACATTCCACTTGAGATGAACGTAAACCGTGCAGTAGCGTTCGCCCTTCTGGTCGGTCTTGTGAACAGTGTCGATGCGTTCGATGTGGCCAATGCGTAGATCACGGAATGTGTTGAAGACGGCGCGCTTGGTTTGCTCTCCGCGGATTGTCGTGAAAGTCCTGGGAATACAGATGCTGGGGTGTGTAATAGGAGCTTTGGATTCGCCATACATAGCACGGGCAACATCTCCACCATATACACCCTCATAGGCTTCGTAGTAGGCATCGCGGGGGCGGCGGTCGTCACCACGGCGGTCGTCACGTTCACGAGGAATGTATTTGTCACTGTTGCGATGAGAAGAGGAGGAATCGCGAGTGTTGTTCTTGTTGTAAGACATTGTGTGTTGATTTGATTGTTTGACTGAACTGAACCTTCTGATTTGAGTTGCTGCTTATAGATTATTGGTTTAAGTTCATTTCAATTTTCCGTTTGGGAAAAATCGGCCAAAAAAATATAAAAATATATAATTTAATATTAAAAATAAGTTTTAGTAGTATTATATCGATTCAGAAATGGAAGAAGTAAAACCGTATGAATACGACGGCTCTGATCCAGGCGACTTCTCGACCTTCTGCTATGAGTCCTTCAATAACTATGACGAAGACAACAAATCACCTATAAAATTAAAAGACAACTGGCTTGAAGAACTTTCTTCCTATTTTAAACTGAATAATCTTCTAAATTTTTTGAGAGAACCCAATGAACAAAAACACGATATTAGCATTTCTAATTCTGTTATGAATTCTATTATTGATAAAAAATTGGGAACTATTACTTACCATTACAATAATACAAAATCATTTAAAGCATATCATACATATGATTATCCTGAAATTTATTATAACAGAAAACTATACAATAACTGTGACGAATGGATAAAAAATGAATTCCTTAAAAAATAAACACGCTCACACCATTATAGCATAGAACTCTTTTTGCTTCTATGTTATATTATAATACCGCGCTCCCCCACCCCATACATACATAATATACGCACATATCACAGACACACATTTACATTTTTAGTTGTTTTGTTTTACAATTTTTAGTTGTTTTGTTTTACAATTTTTAGTTGTTTTGTTTTACTTTACTTTGCTTTGTCTCATACGATACTTCACAAGTGGTGCTGCCTCCTTTAAAAGATATAGATCCTGTGATATTTTAATAAGCAGCGAAAAAAAAATTGCTGTTAGGAGACAAATAATATTGTTGAATTATCTTTATATCCATTTAATAGATATAATAATTATGATTTAAAAATAACTATATATACGATTATATAAGTTCATTGTAAAAAAGATCACATACTATTTATTGTTACATAGATGAGTAGGAAGGGTAAATCTCACGAGATTAATGATATCATAGACACTGCTTTTACTGAAACCGATTATAGTCACGGCAATGGTTTTTATGATGAAATACGCGATTATAACCGACCTAGAAATACAGGAGGGTTTCGCAGTTTAACACAAACACAAACACAAACGCAAACACCAACAACAACCGATACAAAAACAGAGAAAAATATGTTTTTAAAATATTCGCAAAATGATACAAGTGTTAAAAATAATGACACGCCAACCGATAAACAGATGATGGTCGATGATGCCAATTTTCCTTCTCTTGGTGGTGCTAAACCTAAGGCGGCGGCATCAACAGCAACAGCACCGGCAAAACAACCCGTGTGTCTAAATTTTAAAAAGATCATTACTACACCTCTTGCGATTCCTACAGAAAATGCGAATGCTAATTCTAATGCGAATACAAAAGAACAGTCATCATCGCGGAATTCATACCACAATAAATCGAATAGTTTTCTTATGTATCATCACATAAAAGATAATAGTGAAAAAATAGCAAGATATAGAATGGAAAATGATTATTCTTCTGACGATGATTATTGAATAGTTGTCAAATATTTGTAAAATAGTTATTTAGAGTATATCCCATAAAAATAATTACATAAAATAATAGTTTATGTAATTAGTTTAGGTTGCCCATACATTATCTATGTTTACTATAATTACAAATAGTTATGGAATCATCATCATCACCATTTATAGCCGAAGACCAAAATACCGACGCAAATAATAATACTAATCCGAATTCTATATATATACCAGAAGTCGATTACTCGAAAAAACTTAAACTAATAAATCTCACCAGTATCAAAACATACCTTACGTATATAAATACCGACAACGAAATAGAAACGATACGACAGAAAAAATTAAGTATCGAACGTGGAACTAATATTGTTACCAGAAGTCAGTTAATAAATATTGTAAAGGAAAACCAAAAAAGGCATAATGTAAAATATAAGCTGATGTCTGTAATGGTTCATAACATAAATGTAACACCCGACACCCTTGCCAGCTATATCGAAAATCCAGGAGATTTTATTTCATTGTTCACACTGAGTCGCATTGATTCTTTTGAGTTACAACCCACCATATCTATGTTGAAACAGTATAACGGTATATATTTCTTCTTTTTTGAATGCCCGCCTGATCCTGCCTCCAGCTCCACAGCATCAGCATCAGCATCTTCGTTATCAAAAAATCGCACTAATCATACGCGGCGTGTATATATAGCAAATACGACAAATCGTAACAAAACCAAGCGCTATGACAGCTATATTCATCGGTTTTAGTGTCGCTACCCATATAAAATATATATTGTAAACCTATTTAAACCTACATAAATAATAATAAATATCAAACAACCACCGTCGCTCCTCTCGTCCATCCTTGTGTAAAAACAGCACAGCAGTATCTAAATGTCACCACAGCTTATGCCCTCGCCGATGGTTTCATCCTCCAAAAATTCATTAATTTCATCAATAGATAATATTTTTACATCCAGGGCCATGGCCGCTGCTTCTTGTCCTAGTTACCAATATGGCGAAAATAACCACGTAGAGTATAAAAAAGTAAGCGTGGAAAATCTACAGGAGAGGATTTTACAGTTTCAGTTTCAATTGGTAAGGACAAAGGACGACAGTAAACTCGCGTCTGTCGCCGCCGAAACGCGCGAGATTTTAAATTATATTATACCCGCGATTCGCTCTAATGATCCTGATATGAGCGAAGAACTGCGCAATGGTTATATAAATATGGGCATTATTATGTTTAAGTTGCTGGCGCATACAAGGGATATTATTTCGGGCAAGGGCGAGTATATGCTGTTCTATGTGATGTTATTGGAATGGGCAAAAGTCGATATGCTTTTTTTCGATTTCGTAATTAAATCTTTGGTTTATGATTCGACGAGAGGTGATGCCAGCACTCGGACACATTCACATTCACATCCACTCGGTTCCTGGAAAGATATGAAATATTTTTTGACATTTATGAAAAAGGGTTTGATTGATGATGAGACAACTTGGAATGATAGAGAAAAAATGTCGGCAAACAATGCTTTGTATTCGCAGCTCGTTAATAGAATCGTGGCCCTTATAAATGAACAACTGCATATTGATTCGGCCACGCTTGCTCAGTCCGGCTCCTCATTTTCATTGGTGGCAAGATGGATTCCGCGCGAGAAATCGAAAAAATTTGGCTGGATGTATCATTATCTGGCGATGGACTACTCGCGACACCAAATTCCCGGCGATAATACGCACCCCTCATACGAACGCGCCGTTACGCGAGGATTTATGATATATCGTAAGCTCGTCTCTGAAATTAATAGGCGTCTCGACACCACGCAAATCAAACAGTGCGATAAGAGATGGGCTGAAATCGATTTCAATAATGTTACAAGTATTACGATGAATAAGCAGTCGAAGTCTTTTCTTAATGTGAAACCAAATGGTAAGACGCCGCGTTATGAAGGTGATGATGACCGCAACGAATGTAGTCTTAACTATGAGCAGTATATGCGAGATGTGGTGAAGGGCGATAAAAAGATTAAGGGCGCTCGCGTTTCTATAATTGATTTTGTAAAAAGTGCTATTGATGTTATGGAGAAGGCGGTGGCGGCGGATTCGCCATTAGTTACCACTATTAATGAACAATGGAAGGATAATGCTAAACAGATGTCCGGCAATCTTACAAAGATTGTTCCAATGTGCGACGTCTCAGGATCAATGACCGAGGATAATAGTAATCCACTTTATTCGGCAATCGGGTTGAGTATTCGCGTGGCGGAAAAATCGGCACTAGGTCCTCGCGTTATGACATTTTCGGAGGTGCCGTCGTGGATCCAGCTTGGGACAGAGGATTCGGACACATTTGTAAAACAGGTGGCGAAAGTAAGGAAGGCGCCTTGGGGTATGACGACGAATTTTTATGCCGCCATTGACTTGATACGCAAAGGAATCGAGGACAATAAATTGTCGCGCGAAGTTGCTGAGGATTTGGCGATTGTTATTTTTTCGGATATGCAGGTAAACAATGCCTCTTCCGAGATGGGCAGCGCATATAATAAGAATGCGATGTTTCAGAATATTAAAGATATGTTTTCTAAAATGGGGGAACGCCTATATGGAGAACCGATTAATCCGCCGCATATTATCTTCTGGAATTTGCGCAAGACGACAGGAATGCCTGCTCTTTCAACCGACGCAAATGTATCGATGATGTCTGGATTTAGTCCGGCGCTATTAAACGTCTTTTGCGATAAGGGTATTGATGGTCTACGACAGTATACACCCTGGTTGTCGTTTATGGAAACCTTGAGTAATAGTAGGTATAGCGCATTTGAGGAGGCTTTTAAGAGCGTAGTTGAGTGAGTATTACGCGAGTATTACGCGAATATATACAGATTTTATATAGAATGAATTAAAATATTTGGATATTATATAAAGAAAATCGCGTAAAATGATAGCACATCCTGTTACAACGATTGTTAATGTATCTATTTTAGCAATTATTTTGACATATATTTCCGCTATGAAAGTCAAGTGCGGATACTGTACTAATATTCCCGAGACTCAATATGTTACAGCCTTGACCACGCTTATACTGGTAGAGGTTTTGTTTGTAGCGCTATTCCCAAATACGGCAAGAGCATTCTTTATGGCAAACCCCTGGGCTATATTTATTTTAGTCGTTATTAATGTGGCGAATATCATATTTCTTTATCGCTTTATTGGTCAGATGAATGTTTCACAGTGCCGACAGTGTACTAGTGAATGGAGGCGTTCTTTTCTCTATTATTATTCTACCTTCATTCTTATTCTGTATGCTATCAATATTGTGTTAATGGTTGTTGCGTTGGTCGTGTTGAACGGTAATTATAATCCGCGAACACAGATTGTTAGAAAGTCGCGCAAATAAAATTGATTTAGTCTTGATTTAGACTTGATTTAGATTTATATTTATATTTCCACTTCAGAAAATTGAAGTAGAAATATGCGGTAAATGAATAGTAGACTTTAAAAGGAAATCTTCTCGCCAAATTATACAGAACTTTAGAAATGAGCCAAGAACATAACAACCCCGATATCAACAACAACAACTACATCAACCATCACGGTGGAGGTGACGACGGAAACCGTGAAGAATATCCGGCCCCAAACCTCGAAGATCTCGCAATGGCTTCCGTGCTCCTTCCACTGGCACGTGCCAACCTATTGGATTACTTATATGCTTCTGGTCTTCCTTTAAGACCGATCCAGCTTGGTGGGGCTGGCGTCGGTGGTGTAGCTGGCGGTGGCGGTGGCGGGGGTGCCGATATGGATATAGATGGAATCGCGTCAATCCTGGCGAATTCTCTTTATGATCTTCGCCCCGTCAAAACCGTCGTCGATGAGAAAGGAATGGCCGATATCTCTGAAAAAACATTTACTGCGCAGTTGGCCGAAGAGTTGAAAATCAACACCGTTTGTGGAATATGGCAAGTTGAATTCGAAGAAGGCGAATCTATCAAAATCCTGCCTTGTAATCACGCATTCAAAGCCGACGCAATTGAAAGATGGCTTACTACCGAAAAAGCCGAGTGTCCAATCTGCCGGTTTTCGCTTTCATCAAAGGAGGTCATTTGTCGCCCGCTTTCTTCGGATGTCGCAAATGATGATGGAGGCGGCGAAGCAATGGTTGTTGATGCACAAGATGACGACCATATCCAACAAAATATCCCACAAATCAACGAAAACCATATCGCTGCTCGTTTGGCAGATAATATTCACAACCGTTCACATCGCGAGGATCCCGTTCGTGCTGTATATGCCGGCGCTTATGCTTCGCGTCAATCTATTTCGATGCCGATCAACCAGCTCATTCAAAGTCGCAGGAATATGATCGACAATATTGCGCGTGCTTCTGGGGGCGCGCGTGTGATGGCGTCAAGATGGCCCGCCGCTGCTGCTGCTGCTGCTTCTCCGGCCGCTGCCGAACCTGCAGCTCACCCTCAACGCATCAATAACTACTACATTGGTAATATCGGCAATATTATCAATGCTGAACCCATTAATCCAGTCGAAGACTACAATAATCGTTACAATAATCGTTACAATAATGACTACTACAACAATGACAACGACAACAATAACTACAACAACGACCACATTTCAAACCGCGAACGCGATGATATCCAGGAGGCAATCCGTCG
>Ga0209597_1000209_pt1 | contig 39168 bp, 34 predicted proteins | sample M_140625_MF_Meta_FD_187316 | JGI IMG/M metagenome (GOLD analysis project Ga0209597, IMG submission 187316) | Freshwater microbial communities from Lake Montjoie, Canada to study carbon cycling - M_140625_MF_MetaG (SPAdes) (version 2) | ecosystem: Environmental > Aquatic > Freshwater > Lake... | reverse complement strand
AAAAAAAAAAAAATGAATAAATGGCTGCAGAGCATATGAAAAGACAAAATCATTTTTCTTCTTTTGGACAATTATTGGACTTGATCAACTTTTGAATATATTGATTATTCAATGTGCTGCTACCCGCAAAATAAAATGGGAAAAAGGCGTGCACCAAGGCTTGAGAACCCGCCTTGAAAAACAAGAAAGACAGATATAAACTGAGTCTGCAATGAGACATATAGGTCATGCAAACTCGATGAGGATGGTCTGTAAATGAATACATCGACTTGAGGACTACTAAAAGAGATCAAGATAATAAAAAATTATGGAGACATTCAAGCCTTCTTCTCCCATCCAGGAACATAGCCATATTGGGTGAAATACTTGTGCCCAAACTGCATAAAAATATCCACCCAATCCCAGATGATCACACGATCATTCTCATCCAGGGCATCGCTCTGCCATAGCTTGGTGAAATGGTCCACATTATCCTTGCCTACATTCTGGACATCCTTGCTGGACATGTAGAGAAGCTGATGTTCAATAAAGAACTTGTCGTCACGGCTCTTGGCCTGCTCACGGAACGGCAGGATGTCCCGTATGAAACGACCGATGACATCCGTCACCGGCACCTGGTCCTTGATAAAGATCCTCATAATCACAAAATTGGATTCGCGAGGAAACTGCTCGATCAACTCGTCCAGGAATTGCACAAGGTGATTCCTGAATTCTTTCATGTAATAGATTTTGCCACGCTCGGAATCATCCATCATTCTTATTTATCTTTCTAGGAAGCATGTTCTTAAACCACTGTCGTATCGGGAGAGAGAGATACGATGCAGCTGTAAAGATCGTTTTCAAAGCGGACGTCCTCGACGATGATATGGATGGTATCGCCCTTTCGTATCGTGGCTTTGGTAGTGGAATTCACCAAGGAGATCTGAGAAAAATCCTGTCGAAGCGAATAGTTCGGGCATTTAGAGAGCGGCAGCATCATTCGTAGCTTGCGATAGCAACAAAAGATACCGTGGGGAAAAATCATCTCTACGACGGCGTCCGTCCTATCGCCAACATTCGGACGAAGAACCGTAGCATCGATCTCTACCTGGAATCGGACGTTGCCGTCCAAACGCGCGATCTGATGATCCAGGATCTTTGTTACATTATGTATGTCAATGATATAGCCATGCTCAAAACTACACTTCCCCAACAGACTTTTCTGAACACCTTCCGTGAGATGCTTCCTCCATTCGGTGCTCATCTGATCAGGCAACAAAAGAACCGAGGCCTGGATCTGCTTGTGCTGTGTAATGGTCATTCTCGTTCTTCTTTCCATCTCTTTGCACATTTTAAATCATTTTATATATGTTCATATATATACCTGATTACCTTGATCCCTTTTTTTCGTAATTCCTCAATTTCATCATCGGAAGGTTTGAAATTCAAATGCAATACTGATATTTTTTTTCCTTTTTCGATGATTTCATTAATTATTACAGCATCATATGCTATAGCTGCTTGTATTTGGAAATCATAATATCCACCGTTTAGATTTCCACTATCATCTCTGTATCTCATGCGCCATGTGATCTTCTTTCTTTTTCCTCCCAGATAAACTCCAATATATCCCGTATTATTTTTAGTTTTTAGATTACCTTCTAAACGAATCGTTCCACTATCATGCTGATCGAAATCGAAATCACCAGTCATATGACCAATTTGTTCAAACAATTGTTGTAATTTTTGTCGTTGTCTATCAGATTGTGTCGGTATAGAAGGCATGGTCGAAAATGGGGGAAGATCAGGTGCACCATTGTATTCTTCCCCGCATCTCTTTTTATAGGAAGCAGCACTTTCCTTGTGTTGTGCTAATCCTAATGGAAGGAGGGACGGGTGCATTGATTGTCCTGATGGTGAGGGGAGGGATGCACTTTCCTTGTGTTGTGCTAATCCTAATGGAAGGAGGGACGGGTGCATTGATTGTCCTGATGGTGAGGGGAGGGATGCACTTTCCTTGTGTTGTGCTGATCCTAATGGAAGGAGGGACGGGTGCATTGATTGTCCTGATGGTGAGGGGAGGGATGCACTTTCCTTGTGTTGTGCTGATCCTAACGGAAGGAGGGATGGGTGCATTATTTGTTCTGATTGTCTATCAGAACCGCATTTATGTGCTGTTTGTTGTCTTTTTCTTTTTTGTCTTTTTTTTTGTATTCCGTTGTATATACTAAATTTCCGACGACTGTTTACAGTATTTGCCTTTATTGCACCATGTTTTAATAATAATTGATTAACAATTTCAGTATGACGCGCTGCTTCAGCCTTTGTATTCAATGTTCCATAATCTTTTAATGTAAAATAATTACAATCGAAAAGCTTTACGTCTTGCCGTTCTATCTCTTCTATTTTAGGAATAGCATTCATTGCGTCATCTTTATTTAAAAAAAAACCATAATTGATATCTCTATCTTTCATTTTTCCTGTTTCATAGAGTCTATGCACTCTGTATACAGTTTTATCTCTATTATTTAAATATTCCTCAATTTGTAAACCATATTTATCTGTCGACATTTTATTCATATAAATAAAATTTTTTATTCCTTTTCATTGGCTGTGTAACTACCATATTTTGTCTGATTGGGTGGGTAATAAGATTTTGGTATATATTTCTGCCAATCACATTCATTTAAGGCTCTTGATTTCTCGGGCTAGCCGATCCGCGTCTTCGTAGGAAAGGCCGTATCGTCTCATCAGGTAGTCTCGGATGCTCCAGAGAGAACGCATTCCACCAAAGGGGATGGCCGATTTGTTTGTTGGTCGAGGCTTGCCGTCCTCAATGCGATAAAGGACATCATACTTATCGTCCCATAGATACTTGCGCCAGCGGCTGAAATAGGCATCAAGCGCCGGATGCTGTGTATTGATGTGGAGTGTGTCCTTGCCAACACGATAAAAAGAAAGGAGACGAGAGAGGCCAGAGAGCGCCGAACTGGTAGGATTCACCGATGTTTTACGAGTATAGATGCGATAGCGAACAACATTACCACCCTCTGTCGTCTCCTCCAACACCTCGTATCCATGATCGTCCTTGACCACGCGGAGCGATGGTGGCATCGCCGCTCTCTGTAATTCAATCTCCAGAGGATAATGCATACCATCCTCCATGATCGGCCCAAACTGGAAGAGAGAGACACTATCCAATGCTCGCATCGCCTTTTCCTTGTCGGCGTGCGCACGAGTCCGATCAGCTATCTGTTCTGGTGTCCTCACCTTCAGAGACTTTTTAGGCTCGCGGTAGGATCCCGTCCTTGTAGGCTCTTTCACATCCGTGGGAAAACTTATCTTTTTCATTCTTATTTATTTTTACAAAAGAAATAAATAAATCGATCACTTATATACTTACACTAACATTATATTAGGACCGTTAACCTTGGGCATAGCATCCGCGACACCCTTGACAAAAGAGATAGCCACGAAGATTAGAAACATGGCAATAATAAAACACATAAATCCATTATATAAATAAGCATACCTTGCAAGACCAGTTCCGACTAATGTTTTACTTTTTGTAAAAATATCATTGTAGCTTACTTTACTCCAATTATAACTTGTAATACAAACGGGAACTATGATATTGAGGAATAATGTTAGCCCAATAATACAATAGATGAAAATTTTAACTCCTTGTTTATGAACAGGAGGATACCGATAAAAATAAAAACATATAATCATACCCACAAAATATGAAACACATCCAGACAAACCATAATAACAATCAGATTTTACAACATTTAATTCCTCATTGGATAAGGTTGATGTTGAATTATTTTTCTGGATAATCGCAAAGGCGATACCTACATTAATACCAAGAAATAATAAGAGTATACTAAATATAACAGCCAAAAAAATCATCTCATCTTGAAATTCTTGTTGTTCATGTGCTGCTTGTTTTTGTGGTTGTTTTTGTGGTTGTGGTTGTGGTTGTTTTTGTGCTTGTGGTTGTGCTTGTGGTTGTGCTTGTGGTTGTGCTTGTGTTGTCGTGCTTATGCCAGACTTTGATTGTGTTGTCGTGCTTGTGCCAGGGTTTGATTGTAGTTTTATCATTGACAATTTATGATTTTACTTTATTATCTCCAGAATTTTTTTTTTAATTTAATTTTTGAATAATCATCATGATTATTTTATATTTGTGATTGTTGATAAACATTGATGTAAATTCTATTTATTTTTTACACAAAAAATAAATAAATGATTCAAGATTCTCCGGTATTAACGGATTGCTCCAAGGGGCTCTTATTATTGTTCCTTGCTATGCTCTACAATTTTATGGCGGATACCATGTATTGTGGTGTCCAGGCCATCATGAAGAAGAATCTGGTGATTCGTTATTTTGCGGTGCTGATTCTCATCTATTTCACCATCAATCTGACCTCGAATACGGCATCCTCTCCGGTGAAGATTATGGGAAGTGCGATCCTTGTTTTTTTCATCTATCTTGTCTTTATGAGACAAACCAATATATCTTTTCTGACGGCCCTTCTGGCCCTTTTCAGTATCTTCTTTCTTAGTCAATATCGTAATTATTATCAGCAAAAAGGAGAAAAAGTCCAAGGCCTATCTTCTTCTATTTTTATCACCGAGATTGTCTTTCTTGTAATCCTTATCATCGGTTTCTTTCTCTATGCCAATAAACAAAAACAAGATCATCCCAAGGATTTTACATGGTTCAATTTTGTGCTGGGAGCTAATTATCCGTGTGCCTCTGTCGCCGCCAAGTGATATTCTATCGATTCAAAAGGACAAAATCCTGGAGCTGGAGGAGGATGGGGACGGTAGGATTTTCGGTAGTCGCAGAATAAGCCTTGACAAAGTCGGTGTAGGCGTCGTGGAGGGCCGGGCCGGTGAGGTTTCGGATTAAGATGCGATTGACATGATCGGGGCTCGGTCCTCCGGGGAAGTGATTGCTGCGGAAGCCGGTGCCGCTCTGGGTGATCTTGCCACCCATCGGTCCCACCCATGCTGTCAGAATGAACTCATCACACATGTCCATAAAAGGCAAGACGCGCTGGACGTCGGTGGTGGTCACATGCGCTCCTTGGAAGGGCTTGCCGACATGGCGGACAAGAACGGCGAGTGAGTCCCGGACAGTGGAGAGAGGCGCCTGCACGAGCCTCTTGGGCTTGGCCCGGCTCCTCTTGCAGCGGATCTGGATCACGGTGTCACGCTTCCTTGGATCCCAGCCCGCTCCCTCGATCTTGTTGTAGAGATTGATTTCGGGAAGGACCTCCCGGACCCTGGCCTCGTCACGCACCTCGGCATCCGTCAGGCCGTCCAACGCTTCCAGTGCCCGTGTCACCCACGCGCACTCCTCGTCGTCATAGGTCACGATGTGATCCACCATGTCGGATTGAGGATCCACCAATGGATGTCCGATCAGCGCATCCTGGGCCTTGCTCCGGGGCAGATGATCAATAACACGATGGTCCTCGATAAGGACCTCGTCGCCAAGGATGGAAGGTGAGCTCTTGAGGGCCGTCATCATACCGGCGGTATCCTTCTCGTCCCTCATAGCGCGTTCCAGATAGGCAAGGAGATTGTCCATTCCTGTTGTTGATATTGTGATTCTGTAAAAAAAAAAACTCATTAGAAATTATCTATACTGCACACTATTTTCCGATACAAGAATCAATTTTAAGGACGAATCGAGATTATACACTTGGTGGAACTACACACCATCGTAATCCTCTTATTTCTCTCTTTTCATCTTCAAGATCGGACATAGTTTCTCATCACATCCATGACATACCTTTGTCATCGATCCAAAGAACTTTTCCAAAGTCTTTCTCTTTAGTCTATAGCTTCTGAATCGAGTATCTGAAACTGGTTTCCCGCAGCCCTTACTACCTCAATGAAGAATTTGAAATAAAACTTTCCGAATCATCATAGACTTCAAAATTGATTTTTTTCAGATATCATTAGATGATAAAATGATATCCTTTAACTCTTGATTTTTTTATTTCCAGATAAAAAAAAATGATGAATCAGGTCTATGGTGCGATCCCGTTTCCTCGTGGCGAGGAGAAGTGCCTGGCGCGCGGCCAACGTCTGACGGACCGCATGATGGACTACCTGGCGCATGCCATCCAGAAGGCGATCGGCAACAACAAGATCCATATCGTCCCTTCATTCATCACGGTCGGCATGGACACCATTCCACGTGAGGAGTATGCCATTTATTCCAAGGTGCTGATGATTATGCATCAGCATAATCACTGGTTCCTTCTAGTCTACGATCCTCCTTCCGACACCTTTCATCTCATGGACACGATCGAGTCTGAGGACGAGAGTCCCATCGATCTAGAGCTCCTCCCTATCGGTGACCATGATCCAGTGGAGGACTATTACGGTGAGATCCCTCACCAGGGCGCCAGCGCCACTAATTGTGGCATCCTGACTCTTCTTAACATGGCCCGAATCCTTGCGGGCAGGCCATTGGCCTATGATGGTTCACCGGCGCGCATCAATGGTGTCCTCCGCCCCTACCTGGCCTCGGTGCTGAACGATCTTTCGAAGCTGAATTTGACCGTCCTTCTGGAAGGATAACGATTCATCCTTTATATCCCAAATAATACTCCTGGATAACAAAGGTTAATCCTCCACAAGAGGTAATTTTAGGGATTATCTCATCGTTGAAAATAGAGATTAGAGTTGCTGTGGAGCCATCTTTTTTTGTGATCGTTCTTGGCACATCTGTAGAATTGCCGCTATTTAAATCCAGATTTTTCAGAGGTGGATTTTTCATATAATTAACAGTATCAACATCCGATGTAATGGTCATTGATGCATCGGTGCATGTAGTGGTTCCTGGATTAAATTGTTCCATATATGTATATTTATAGAGTGTTATATCAGAATAATTCCACAATATATACATGATTCCTGTATTTGACAATTGAACTTGTTCTGGAAATCCATTTGCATCATAAGAGGACGGTGATGATGTCGTCAATTCATAATTTTCTCTTTCGAATTGCATCGCCATACCATAGGAAATAAAAACCATTTTTAGTTTTATTGCAAGATTTTTTTTTTTGTTAAATAAAAAAGAAGATGATTCAGGTTCAACCTTCTGGTAAGAATGTGTATGAAAAAATCAAGGATAACTTTGCATTTGATGCTAACCGTCAACCTAAGGATTATCAGAGACGTGTATTGGATTTTATGGATACGAATTCTTCGCTCATTGTCTTTCACGAGATGGGGACTGGCAAGACCGTCACAGGATTATTGTGTGCGATCGATTTTCTTAGCAAGGACATTAATAATATCGTCTATGTGGTGGCCTCCAAGACCCTGATGGCCAACTGGGAAAAAGAAAAAGAAGCCTTTCTTGTGCCCGGTTCGCCACTCGCCTCCCGCATATTCACCGGGACCATCTATGACTTTAAGAACAAGTTCAAGCGGTCCGCGTTTGAGCCCTTTGATCAGCGTCGCCTTATGCTGATTGTGGACGAGTCGCACAATTACAAGAGCGCCTACCTCGAGCGCAAGACCATCAAGGCGAAGCTTGCAACAGTCAGTATCACTGGTAAAAAGACGAAGAAGATTACGACGGTGATAACGGTGACCAAACCGTCACGCCTGAGCCGTATAGAGGGCACGCCTCCGATCGTGACCGCGAATCGCCGCCACCGGATCATGAAGAAGGACTCCTACTTCTTGCTCACGGCCACCGTCAACATCGCCAAGAAGGTGCTCTTCCTCACCGGCACCCCCTTCCGCAATACCATCCACGATCTAAAGAACATGCTGCAGATGATCCTGATTCTGAATCAATTGAGCAGGACCCCGACACTCACGACCAGTCCGTTTGATCTGAGGGTGACGAATAAGACCGATGTCAAGGCCTTTATGTCGGCGCCGGTTATGAAGCTGCCCTCGGATGAAGAGATAAAGAACAAGAGCGCCACGGCCCGCAGGGAGATTGAAAATCTGCGCAACATGCTGGATTACGAGAAGCGATCGGGCGATTTTCCGCCCTACAAAATCTTTTACGAGATGATCACCCCCGAAAAAGCTTTTTTGAAACGATTCCTGAAAGAAAAGGGCACCAAAAAGAGCGTGGCCTTTACTCGACAGAGGATCATGAGCATCGGTTTTAAGAAATCACCGATTGCTGCTGCGAGTGCCACTAGTGCTAATACCAGTGCATTGGCCGTTGCGACAGAGGCAAAAACACCGGCACCGGCCCTCACGAAAGAACTGAGTGGCAAGGTGGAATATCTGCTGGGGGGGATACCGGCGGACCAGTATGAGCTCAAGTATGACGATTATGTTCGGAGCGACACACACATGATCAGTCGTGTGCCGAATCTGGCCGATACCAAGAGCGTGATTTATTCGGGACTGAACATCTCCTTCCTGGAAGATCAGCTCCCGGATCTCTTGCGATCCCGGCCCGGGAACGAGGACCTGCAAATCTTTTTCATCACGGGGAATGTGAGCAAGGAGAAGAGGGAGAAGGCAAGGACGGAGTTCAATGCCCTTCGGAACAATGCGGTCCTCATCATCTCATCTGCCGCAAAAGAAGGTGTAGATCTGAAAGGAGTGGGGCACGTCTTTTTTATCGATGGAGTATGGAATCCCGCCGAGTTTGAGCAGATCATGGGACGCGCGGTGCGGAGCGGCTCTCACGCGCTCTACCCCGGTGTGGAGGTCCAGGTGCACATCCTCTTTGACAAGCACAAGGAATTCCCCCAGGAGGCCATGGATGCCGCGGTCGGTAAGAAATACACGGTCATGAAAGTGTTTAAAGACATGACGGCGAATTTCAATGTTGGAAAGGACAATGCGATTACACAGAAGCAACAAAAGCAACGACGATCGAGTCTTGCATTGATTCCGATCGAGCTGACACAAAAAGAAAAATACAAGACCACCTTTGGCATCGAGTATGAGGCGGACGAGGATGATCATCTGGATGTCTATCAGGCGCTTTCTGTGAAATACACGGATTCCATCTATGGTCCGATCCCGGACAATACGGCCAAGATCTTTAGCCGTGTCTACAATCACGATGATTCCCGGGCCTTTGAGACCTATTTTGATCAGCTGAGACGGATCGTGGAGGGTGGGAAGATTGATATTACGCTCATGGTCTTTGAACAGAATCCCCGTGACGACAAGATCGGTTCGGAGCATTCGACTTTCAAGGTGAGCAAGAAGGGCAAGACGGACATGTCGAAATTGAAGGACATGAGCCTCTTTTTGTGCAGCACCATGGAGGGTGATTTTGGGCATTATGGTGTTTTTGTTTTGGATCCGGCCACACCGGATAAGGTGTATTATTATGACAGTATGCTGCATTCGAACGAGGATAAGAATTTCTATCTCGTAGAATTCAAGAAGCTGATGAATCGATATTTCATTCTTCCTTCACAGATCGTGATCGATTTTCCAGAGGGTCCTTATGGGCCTGACAAGATCTATTCGATGGAGGCGACCGGTGGTAATCCCGACCTGGAGAATCCTTATGTCGATGCAACCAAGAAGTTCATCGAGTCTGAAAAGGAATGGTGTCTGAAGTTCCAGACGCTATGCTCCGACAATCAGAATCAATTCTGCTACATGTGGTCGATCCTCTACATGCTGTGCAAGATCCTCTTTTTAAAGGGCATCTCGACGGTGGACTGGAAGGATTTCCTCTCGAGCCTGTGCAGATTGCATCTGCTTCCTCTCGTGGTCATCAAGATCTTTATCACGCTGACGATTCGGATCATGCCTGCCGAGATACGCCAGATCTGGTCCACCGTCCCGCTCCTTGGCCAGTATTTCAATCTGATCACAACGAATGCAACGGATTATACGGATTCCTTTGACATGTCCAAGAAGGACTTTAATCTCTACAAGATCGTCTTCCCCTACACCTCCAATCCCAATCTGATTTCTACCTGGCAGGTCCTTGTCGGGCATCTGAAAAAAATACGGCTTGAAAAAGCGGATCTGGAGCAGTATAAGAACGAGTCCGTCACCAAAGCCATTCTTGCCGAACTCCAGCCGGTTCTCTCGACCCACAAGGTCTTTCAACCCACCGTCCCCATGACTTATCCCCAGATTGTGGATGCACTGGCCTCGATGGAAGTCAAGATCCGTTTGTAAAAGTGAGATACCTATCAAGAATAAGAATAGAATTAATAATAAGATCTGATTATTAATTCTGACTCGTTTTACATTTTTTTTCATCCAAACAGACAACAATGCTGATTGATATCGAGAGCGCGTTCCTCAAGGAGAAGGATTTTGAGGAGATCCGGGCGGCGTGCCCTCGCGAGGAGCACTGGAAACAGGCGGTGGTGCATCATCGCCGCAGCGGCATGGATGTGATCGACAGTTCTACAAGAAAGGCCGACAAATGTGTGGAGATGCGCCACGATTTTATCGAAAAGGCGCAACGGATGGTCGTCCGTGCACTGCTTCCTCATCTCCGCAAGTCGCCGCAATTCCTCCACTGCTGGGCGCGCGGGCATCGCGGCACCGAATGGCTCCGCTACAAGCCGGGCATGTTCTTTCGTCCACACACGGACTTTGAACGCTACGTCTGCGGTGGTCTCGTTCCCTACGTCTGCCTGATCGGGATGAAGGATGTGGAAAAAGGAGGGGAGACCAAGGTGGGTGAGACGATGTGTGTAGGAGGCGCGAGGAGGAATGGAGCGGTCTTCTTCCCGGCCACGGAATTGCACGAGGCCCGATCGGTGGTCAATGGTGAGAAGCTCTGTCTGAAGATCGAATTCTTTGTGGTCACGGCGATGCCGGACGTGCTTCGGGTCGAGGATGCTGGGAGACGATGGATGTCCGCCTGGTCGAAGGAGACGATCGGTCTTTTTGATAACTACCTCCGATCGCATTCATCCTTTGAGAAACGCTCCGATGCGAATCGTCTGACGGTGACCACCGAGACGGCCCAGGAACTGCAGCAGATCATGATGGCGATTGCCGAGGCACGGACCAAGGAGTGTGAGATGTTTTTTCCGACGCTGTCGACCACCTTTCTCCACGACGTCTTTGCCTGCCGGCACTACCTTTCGCACCCGGATCCGACGACGGTCATCCTCGGCAGCGACGAGAGGGCTTGGGACTACATGAACACCGAGATGTCTCTTCCTCCCACCAGTCGCCTCATGGTGGGTTTATGGTATCGAAAAACGTCCGAAGACGGCTACCGTCTGCACAATGTCTTTTCCCGTCTCGGCCAGCTCACCAAGAACTTCTATCCGTTCTTCCAATCCGTTACCACCGTCGACACTATCGATACTGCTACCCATCAATACTACCCCTACTCGATCCTTCATAAACACGTGCTGGAGGAATTCATCTATGCCCAAGATCTGTCCACTGATGGCTTCCGGCCTATTATGGATGCAGAAGAACAAAAGTTAGAGGGAAAAAATCTGCCACTCACTACACAGCTTCTAAAATGGAAACATATACTGAAGAATGTGCAGCCTTCGGATCGCATTCAGAAAAAGATTCGCAAGAGCGGCATGGCCCGCACCACCGTGACCGAGATGTGCAATGACGAGGACCTCGGCACTACCACCGAATCCTATGAGACCTACGTCTCATTTGATATCCAGATCCGATGGTTCCTCCATATTCAATAAATAATAAACATGTGAAAAATGATTATTCATTCATTAATAACTCGGAGACCTTCCAAAATAAGCACATTTTATTTCTATTCGTGGAAATAAAAATTGAACATTAAAAAACAAGGTTGGTATCCCAGCACGAATTATAGTCAATTGTCTGGTTGCACGCGGTGGTATATTCGCTGACGACCGTCTCGAAGAAATTAGACTTGCCCTCGAGAGAGATCTGCACCATGAATGGGAATGGATTCTTATCGTGGTAGATCTTGGGCAGACCAAATTGCTGCAAGAGGTAATCCGCCACGGAACGGATATAGCGGGTCATGAGCTCGTGATTCATCCCGATGAGGCGGACGGGGAGGCTGTCGGTGATGAATTCGACCTCGATCTCGACCGCCTCACGCATCATGTCGGCAGCCTCTTTTAGATGGAGTTTCTGGTGCTTGAGGTGGCGGTAGAGAAGGATAGCAAAGTTGGTGTGGAGACCCTCATCACGAGCGATCCATTCATTGGACTTGCAAAGAGAATGGAGCATGAGGCCGCGCTCCTTGAGCCAGAAGATGGAGCAGAAACTGCCACTGAAAAAGAGTCCCTCGACAATGGCAAAGGCAAAGAGGCGGACAGAAAAAGGTCTCTCACTGCTGATCCATTTGAGCGACCAGTCGGCCTTTTTCTGGACACAAGGGATGGTGGTGATGCCACGGAAAAGCTTCTCCTTCTTCTCCTCGTTCGTCACATACGTATCAATCATTAGAGAATAGACCTCGGAATGGACATTCTCAATCATGGCCTGAAAGGCATAGAAACTCCGGGCCTCGGGGACCGTGACCTCGGAGCAAAAATTCGTGACCAGATTCTCGAGCACAATGCCATCGCTTCCGGCGAAAAAGGCGAGGATGTTTTCGATAAAGTATTTTTCATCGGTGGAGAGACGTTCCCAATCTCCCTTGTCAGCGCTAAAATCAATCTCCTCCGCGGACCAGGACATCTGCTGGTGCTTTTTATAGGCATCCCAGATCTCTGGATACTTGATGGGATAGAGGCAATATCGCTGATCATCCTGGCTGAGGATGTCTTCGATGGGGGCGGCGGTCTCGGAATGATTCATGGCGTTTCTATTTATTCCCCTTTTCTTAAAAAAATTTTCCAAAAGATTTACTTTTCAATTTTGAAAAAAAAAAAATTCAAAGCACCGAGATTAAATAAAATATAAAAGATTACCAAGATCTTTTCTAGAGATGCTGCATGAATCATATCTTTTCAAGAAGAAGCATTGGATGCTAATTTTTGCTGGATCTCTATGATCTCTTGATCGCTATAATCCATTTTTTTAAAGCGCTCGATAAGTTGATTAATAGCGTATTCAGGTAATTGTAGATCATCCCAATCATGACGCACCTCTTTTTGCAAGAACTTGATCACTGTATCTTCAAGGAACTTGTTTTCTCGTGTCAATTCCGTATCCCAAAATGGATGGCATACACAATCCAAAATTCGTAATTTAGTTGAAATAGTGATGGGATTGATGTCATCTGTATCCGATGATTCCCAAATCATTTGAAACGTTAATCCTGTTTTTGTATCATGGGATAAGCGATCCATTTTGAATATAAATATAAGATAAAAAAAATAGTCCAGCAAGTATATTATGAGAGGGGTTATTTCCATTCCGTGAGCAATAGTTTTGTGATTCAACCAAAAAACATAATCATTCGGATGTGTTTTCTCCCACTCTGTAAATACAGTATACATCATTAAGAATGATAAGTAATAAATCAATAGGAGTTTTGATTTGTATATCATTTTAAGCATATCCTCCATTGTTAACGTATGATCTTCAAAAAAGAAATCGGATTTAGAAGGAAATGTTTCCATACACTTTGAGGAAAACATAGCATATTTTGGTGAGTCATAATTCATGCTTCTACTTAATTGAACCAAGAGTTCTTTTAGAGAAATTATTTTATTAGATTCCGATTGATGTTTTAATTTAGAATTCAATTTACGAATATAGGATGTCGTCACGGGGTTTAACATTTCCTGAATTGATTCCTTTAAATACGTTTCATGTTTGGCAGCCTCCAATTCCTTTAAATACGTTTCATGTAATTTGGCAGCTAGCACATGGTAGGGGATAGGATCTTCTGGAATAGCATTGATAAAGGACCACATTGGGAATTTTTCCAAGATTATTTGTTTGGTCAATCTCTTGCTACCAAAGATGCTTGTTGGAAAACCTAATAAATTTCGGACGATGGTGGTGCAATGAGGTAGTATACTTCCTTTCTGATAACAATTCTCTAATCTATCCATCAAATCTTTTCTAGATAGATCTAGATTTACATAATCGAACAAAGGTTTTGGCGCTGGTGCTGGGAGAAACGCATCGACATCATTCTCCTGTTGCTTTGTTTGTTGTTGTGAGGAGAGTAGAAGATCGTCCTCCTGTTGCTTTGTTTGTTGCTGTGTTTGTTGTGGTAAGAATGGAATTTTGGGAGGTATACGTCGAGATAAATTATTGTCTCCTCCATTATATTTCAGGTAATGTCTGTAATCAACACGATTTCGTTGATCAGAGGATACACCATTAAGAAAGTTTGAAGGAGGATTCGGAATTTGCATAGTTGGATTATTAAATCTAGCTACTATCATTCTTCGTATTTCGGGAGCCTTTTTTCCATGTGCATTAAAAGGAAAACTACCATGCATAGCCACATAGATCGTCATACCCAGGGACCATAAATCGAATTGTTTCAATTCGTCCATGCTGAATTCTTTTTTTTGAGACAACATATCCGGAGCACTATAAAGTGGAGTCCCTTCTTTTGTATCTGTGGGGTTTTCCTCGCAAATCCGAAATCAATCAATCGTAAATCCTCGTTTCCGTTATCGACTTTTATCATGATATTCTCTGGTTTAATATCCCGATGCACGATGCCATGTTGATGGAGACATTCGATCGCATCCACAAGCATAGGTAAGGTTTTCTGTAATATCGGATATATGGATGATAGATCTTTATCTGCATCTACAATCAATGTATATAATTCTTTCCAAGAAGGTTTAAATAGACCTTGTAAATATATACTGAATGAAGCTGGAACAGGTTGTTCATGATGGAGTCGAAGAACATAAGGACATGGTATTCTGCCTATTTGTTGTAGCATTTGTTTTTCTTTTTTTAATGATTCCTGATTTTCTTTGGTTTGTCCTCTATATTTTTTCTGTGCATATTGTCCTTTATTGTAAACGGTTGAAAAATTTCCTTTTCCAACCTGCGATGCTTGCTGTGTAGAGGACGACGACATGAATATGTTTTATTTATAAAATAAATAAAAATAATAATTCATGGAATCTAAAGTGTAAAATTGGCAAGAACTTGATCACGTTTCTATTTCCGTTTGGTCGTCATCTTCTTGGTCTTTCTCAGTATAGATTTCTTCTCAGCCACTACCTCGCGAAAGATGGGGCTGCATTCGATGGTGCCGGTCTGGACGTTGACGCGGCAGCGCAGGACGACATAAAAGAGGACCATGAATACGGCGAGCCACAGGAGCCATTTCCATTCATAAACAATAATTCCCAGCATCATGACGAGGATGCATGCGAGCAGGAAATACCCGATCCAGTTCCAGACTTGGGTGGACATGTTACCTTTTTTGTTTCAATAAACAAAAAAAAAACAAGAGATTTATTTATTTCTTAACCACGATGAACACTATCACAATAATGAATAGGATCATCCACACCAGGACCATCAGAGAATAATAAAAGTATCGATTCATGAAAAGACGCCGCCATTGGAGTGCCAGGGGAACGGGCAATGGAGAGGTGACAGAGGAAGGAGGAGAATTTTGTTTCTGGAACCATTGGAGCAAGACCTCGGGATCAGGATCGGGATCCGTCACCACACCTGGATAGCTGGCGAGGATCTTGGTGGTGATCCCGTATCGTGGATACAACACGGCTTTTTGTCCGGGGTGTTGCGAGAGGATACGAAAATAGGTCAGCCTCTTCTCGGGTTGTGTCTTGAACAAATCGATCTCGATAGGGCGGAAATAGATGGTCATGTATTTCTTGATCCAGGCGTTGGACAGGCAATTCTGGTAGGCGTTGGAGAGCGTGATGGGATTATTCTTTGCAAAGGCGTCCAGGAAGCGATCATACTGGTCCGGCGTATAAAAGAAATAAGGGATGCCCGTGATGATGTTGGCCTCGACGTCACAGGACTTGTTGCCCCGCTGGAGACGGAAACAACCATTATTGATCCCCCATTCCGCGCTCCATGAATTCCGGATCCACCAAAAGGGCATGCCGTCCGTCCATATCCCCCATCCAACAATCTCGACCGCGTGAGCGCCGCTTGAGAGCGACACATCCTCAGTCGGGGCATAGACACCATCCTTTGCCGGATCAAAATTGTAAAAGCTGTCAAAGAGATTCATCACTGTGGAGACCGGACCGAATCGTTGAATATCGTATCGGATGGCCGCATCCAGATCTTTGGAATCGGTAATCTTGTAGACCAGTCCGCAGAAAAAATGGCGGAGGGGGATGGCCAGCATCTGGTTATTGATCACCGTATGATCCCAGCACAGCTCCTTATTATTGCCCACAATGTTGCTGCAGTTCCAGGTGGCGTTCGTCTTGTCCAGAAGAAAAAAGAAATTATTAGTCTGGAGAGCCTCTGCCGAGGTCGTGCCCAGGAAGGCCGTCCTGCCATTGAATCCAAAATCGAGGAGCTCATATTGCATCTTGAATGGATCCACCAGTTTGTAAGGAAGGCAGCTCTCTACCGTCGTCCCGCCCGTGTAGAGATTGCACCATGCCGTCAGTAGATAATTCCCCCCACACTGGAATTGTGCGGAATTCAGCTCATTGAGGCGCTGAATCAATTGCTGCTCCGACTGGTAATTATTGGACTTGATCACATCCTCGGGCAAGAGACCCTCGTTAAAGGAACAGAGCAGAGAAAAATTGGTCGAGACAGCGGGCATCATGGGGGCGCGAGAGATGACATTGAACCGATCGGCCAGACAGGTGCTGCTGGCAAAGGCCCAGCATGCGCCGCAGTCCGCCTGGTCCTGGGTCGGTGTCAGGAGCGTGGACCACACCTCCATGCCATTAAAGTCAGCGGGAAGACTGCTCTTGTCGGTATGAGTATAATCCATCACACTGAGAAATTCCTTCTGACCGGTGGGAATGCCGGCAATGGTGTCGGGGGTCATGGGAACAGAAAGAAGAGGAATTTTCTTGACTCGTTCGGCAAGCGCTCGTGTATCATAGGCCGATGGAGAAGAAGAAGATGTCATTTCTATTTCTCAATATTGTAAATGTCCAAAAAAAAAATAAATAGTTATTAGAAAAAAAGATAAAGGGATGTATTGGATCATTTTACTCTTGATTATAATCTTAATCATTATTCTAATTCTTTGTCTCATGATTAAAAAACAAAAACAAAAACAAAAAGTCTATGATGTGCCCAGGGTAATCTACACATTTTGGGATCGCATCGAAGAGAATGAGATCATGCAGGCCATCATGGAGAATCGGAAGAAGCAGATACCACCTGGATGGGAACTCATTGTGCTCTCGAAAAGCACCGTCGATCGTTATGTGAATGCGGACCTTCTTGCACAATGGAGTGATGTTGGTGCGGTCCGTTTCTCTGATTTCTTGAGGGTGTATCTCCTGAGTAAGAACGGAGGAGTATGGATGGATGCAGGAATCCTTATCACGAATGGAAACTTCTTGGAACAATACCGTCAAGAGATGATAGAAACCAATGCTGATGTCTTGTTGTATGAATACAAGAGATTCTCCACACCAGGTCAGCCCTACCTGGAGAATTGGTTTTTCATGTGCCCGAAAAACAGTCATTTCATGAAGGATCTATGCCATGAATTTATGACCTCTTTTTCGGTGGGTTTTCTTGAATACAAGAACGAGGTGCTGGCCCCTCACGTGTCGTTCGAGCATACGTGTCTCAAAGGACAGGATACCTATCATATGCAGCATGGGATCATAAGTTATATGATGAAGACCCGAAAGGATCGATATACCGGGATGATAATCAAAGATGCGCAAGAAAGCATGTTCAAGGCCCAGGATGCGGTGAATTGGGATCATAAGGAGCTTATCCGACAGATTATTGGAAACCATGATTGGTCCCAATACTATGCCATCAAACTGACCGGTGCAAATCGAGAACCCATCACAGAATGTCAAGAAGAATTTATCAAGAGGATACAGGAGTGGTAGTGGTAGCTGTGGTTTGGACCAGTGCCTTGATGTCCTCCTCGATCCAGTCGATTGTCTCATTGGCCTCCAGTATAAAGACCGGGATGGCCTTGACAAAATCCTGACGGATCGCCTCGATGACCTTGTCTCTTTTCTGAACTGTTTCTTCGTCCCGAGCGGGCGAGCCCAGCTTCAGGCAGAGACTAAAGACATAAAGGACCAGCCGATTCATGTCCTCGGCAGAAAACACATTGTGCTCCACCATCTGTCGGAAGAAAGCCGGATCCATGGTTTCCTTGCAATCCGCCGCCATCTTGCCGTTTTTGGGCATCCATTGGACCAATCGATCTCGTATCTCGGTATATAATTTAGTAAGCCAATCCGCATCAAAGTCCGAGGCCAGGAATGCCCTACGATAGGCATCTCGTATCTGAGTATCCATTCTTTATAGAATGGATGTCGTGATATTAGATAAGAAGGAAATCATTATTATTATCTGCTCCTACCACCACCGCTTGATCCTCTACCACCACCAATATCACTACCAATTGATCCTCTACCACCACCAATATCACTACCAATTGATCCTCTACCACCACCAATATCACTACCAATTGATCCTCTACCACCACCAATATCACTACCAATTGATCCTCTACCACCACCAATATCACTACCAATTGATCCTCTACCACTACCAATTGATCCTCTACCACCACCAATATCACTACCACTCGATCCTCTACCACCACCAATATCACTACCAATTGATCCTCTACCACCACCAATATCACTACCAATTGATCCTCTTCCACCATTATCACCACCAATTGTTTTTCTAGTAACAAATCTTCTCATATTTGATCCACTACCAGATCCTCCACCACCAGATCCACCACCACCATTTGGTCCACCACCACTTGGTCCACCACCACTTGGTCCACCACCACCACTTGGTCCACCACCACCACTTGGTCCACCACCACCAGATCCTCCACCACCGCTTGGTCCACCGCTTGGTCCACCACCACCAGATCCTCCACCACCGCTTGGTCCACCGCTTGGTGCATTACTTGGTCCACCAGATCCACCACCGCTTGGTCCACCACCTGGTCCACCACCTGATCCACCACTGGTTGTGCCATAGAAGGAACCTATGGTATAGGGGAAATCAAAGGTAGCGACGTAGACAAAATCATAGGATAGAATGATGGAGGAGGAAGAAGAAGGAAGTGTCATGGTGACGGTGAATGTTTCGCCAGAAGGAGCTTGGAGGCCGTGCTGAGGGGTTAGGTCGGAGGTCTGGATGATTCTTGTCTGTTGGGTGGAAGAATCCACAATGAGGAAGGGCTTGACGATGGGATACATATCCTGGAAGAAGCCGACGACATTTAGATTGGTATTGATGACCCAGTTATAAAGGGAGGGAGCGATGAAATGGCGATGATAGATATTATCCTCATCGGCGTGGCACATAAAAACATCACCCACCTCGCGAGCGAGAGGATTGTAATTCTGAGCATCACCAGGGGCATAAAGAGGAATATTGTCAAATGCATAGCCGATACCACCGGGCCTGAGCGCGGTTCCAGTCGAGGTCGAGGAATTGGCTTTGGCTGTGCCACTCAGTGTGGTGGTGGATTGGCTCTCCACCGAATTTGGATTCGGTCCGCAGTAGGCCGATACCTGGTAATTGGGCGACTGGAATTGAGAAGGGAACAGGCCGGTCGGATGGACGGGCACACTGTTGAAAGAGATGCTGAGGGAATTGGAGGAGGTAGAGCTGATATTGTAACTAGGGGTGCTGCTTGTCTTGACCATACCGCTGACAGGATAATTGTCAAACTTGGTGGTCAGGAGGATGTAGGGTGTGACGCTAGAGGAAGAATAGTAGGCAGGCGAGCCATTGGCGGTGGCCGAGAACCACATCCCCGCCGAATCGGGCTTCTGATCCTGAGTGGAATTGGAGTTGATATAGATCATGGATCCTAGGTTGCTAAGGAAAGTGGTGGAATCGGAGGTGGTCACCACCTGGGGCATGTAGAGGGCCTCTCCGGAATTCATGGCCGCCTGGATCTGGGCGAGCGTGGCAGTGGAAGGTGTGGTGGGGATAGTCACACTGAGAGCAGAAGACGGGAGCGTCACCACCGGAAGATCGCCCGAGGCCGTGGTGCTATCAAAGATGTGCATGGGCAAGAAGCTCATGTTGGCATAGCTCACCAGGCTGGAATATGTCGGCGTGTTGTCGGTAAAGGTGATCTGATAGCCAAAAGACATGGTGGAGAGTGTTGCGGTATATGTGAAAGGGATCAGCGGCATGCAAAAGGTGCCGCTCTGATTCTGGATGGGCATGTAGGCGACCGGTGTTGAACCAAAATCGGCAGATGGGATGGGTGTGATGTTGCTGAGAAAGGTGATGGCCGTGACGGGTGTTCCCGAGCCAATCTGGTAGACGCCGGTGAAACTCTTGATGTTGCTGGAGGCCGAGCTACTGTAATAGGGAAGATTCTTGTAATCGATCCAGACATTGATCATGTTGCCACCCTCTGTTGCGGTGAGGATCCTGTAATAGCCGTTGGTGGTAGCAGATGTCGTTGTGGTATACGAATCCATCCTGCTCTGGCGCCAACACCTGAAAAAGTGCACGAGGACAAGGATAAAGAGACATAGTGCCACGATCGCAACGATCCATACAATCCATTCTCTTCCAGGAATGATTTTCATATGTGTTTTTTATTTCTTGCAAGGAAAAAAAAAATGAAATATACATGTCGACAATAAGAGTATAATTCAAAAAACCAATGAAATTTCTCATTCCAATGATTATTATGGTGCTTTTCGGCAATACGATGGCCTTTTCTACCAGCACGCTATGCAAGGTCCGTGAGAAGCAGGGACTGGATATTCAATGCGGACTCGGAGATTCGACAGCCCTGCTCTCTCGACGGAATCCTGATTTTCGGATCCTTGGTATTGAAAAGGATGCCGAACTCTGTCAACAAGCCAAACAGCGCTACCCCAATCTCCTCTTTTTTCATGGCGATGCCGAGGACATGACCTTCTATCCTGACATTTTGGATATCATCCAGGTGCCGCTCCATGAAATCTCTTCTACCTTTTTTCTGAAGAAATTACATCGGATGCTTCATCCCAAAGGCATCTTAAGGATTCTCGATGAAGAGGGCCGGATCCTCTACCGTATCAAAAAACATGATCTTCGTTTATAAAAAAAAAAAATTATATTATAATATTATAAATGCCATCAATCTCGCCATCTTTTTTGAGCTCTTTACAAGTTCAGGATATCCAACATTATCCGTGCTTTGTAGAGACTGGAACCTATTTAGGAGAAACTATTTTTGCCATGGAATCTGTTTTTGAAGAATTATATACAATTGAAATTAAGGAAGAGTATTCAAATAATGCACGTGCTAAATATCAAGGCACAAAGATACAATTTATAGTAGGAGATAGTTCTTCTTCTTTATCTAGCTTATGTTCGATCTTGACGAAAAATACAATATTTTTTCTTGATGGTCATTGGTCTGCTGGTGATACGGGTAAAGGTGTCAAAGATTGCCCTCTTTATGAAGAACTTGAAAGTATTATGAATAAACATATTCCCGAAGCTATTATTATTGTGGATGATGTGCGACTATTCGGTATGGGTCCACGTATCGGCAATGAAATTTGCGATTGGGAGGATATTAACATTCAATCCATTCTGGATATTGTTCAGTCACGTCTTGCCAAGAATTACTTTCTTCCCTCCGAGCTCCATCCGCAGGATCGGTTGATTTTACATCTGAGAACTTTGAACAATTAAAACATTCTATACCATGTCTCCACATGAATTTGTAGTCCTTAAGAGAATCGGTTTACATTATAATACACAAGGTGCTACATGGTCATCACATGGATCACTTGAGGATCATTGATTTATAGAAATCTTGCAAATAAATAGAAAAAATTTTTTCATTTTTTTTAAATAATTATACAATATATTATTACGAAAGATGAAGCTAGAAAATTGATAGGACAAATATCGTCTACTATAGTATAAAAGGAATTAATTTTACATTACTACTACAAGACCGTATATTGTGATGAAGAATACCGTGAATACTCTTGAAGTGTATAGAACGATTACTGTCACCGGTAGATAAATTGATTTACATGGAAAATCTTGGACGAGTATTGTTTTGATGTTGCTAACAAACAATACTTTTTCATCTTTTTGAAACAGATTCATGATTTATTACTACGAGGATCATCCTTTGGGGGAGCTCTGTGAGACGCCTTCAGGCGTGCCGGTGGAGGTCTCGGAAGAAATGGAGTTCCGTCCTCGACCGGATGCGGTGGAGGAGTGGGCCAAAGTGACGATGGTCGAGGAAGGCGAGGTATGGCAGGCGGCGAGGACGGCGCGAACGGTCAAGAGTCTCACGCTGGGAGTCGCTGGCGCACCCAAGGCTCGTGGAAAGGTCGAACCATCCACCAAGAAGGAGGAGAGTGGTTGTGTGAGGAACGGTGAGGATTCAAGCATGGCGTCGGAGATTGATTCAGGTGTGGTCCTTCTCGCGACCTGTGACGGCCATGGTGCCGACGAGCATGTGATGGCCATCTCCAAGCTGGTGGTGGAACAGTATCATAAGAAGAAGATTGCTGATTCGATGGTCGATGCAGTGAAGGCGGACGATGGCGTCGCATTGCGCGACAAGGAGATGGCACTGTATGCATCGATCGCGGATGTGGTGCGGGCCAAGTTTCAGGGGTTACAGCACTATGTCCAAGCGGGTAGCACAGCGGCGACTGCGACGATCTACCATCTTCCGGATAAAATCGTGGTGGTGGCCTCGAACGTGGGTGATTCACAGGTTGTGGTAACGGACAACAAGACGGGACGAGTATGGGTGCTCTCCCGAGCACATAATTGGGACGATCCCACCGTCTACGACGACCATAGAAAAGATTGCGAGACAATGGGGATTCAGCCACTCAAGGTCCATTATGGGACATTCAATAAGGGGGGAATCGCCTTTCCGAATCCGAGATCGCCTGGAAAGCCCTTTCTTATCTACAAGGAAGGAACGGCCGAGATTGACCACGAAACACGGGAAGAGGTCTGGAAGATGGTTCATCGGCGCTACCCCAAGATGTCGCATGGAGGACACCAATCCAATGCCAGTAAATTTGTCCGCCAGAGAAAGATGGAGAATGGATCGTGGAAAGATCATTCTCCGATCCCCGAGTATGGCCACCAGAATTGGGGAGCGACCGCGGACGTCTTTGGACAGAATGCCCGGAGCTTCGATGGGCCGCGCGCCGAAGCGGTAGGGATTGTCACCCGACCATCCGTCACGATCTGGGAGGTGCCCTCGGATCTCACCGATATCACGATTGCCACCTTCTCGGACGGCTACGGCGACTGGGGCAAGATGTTCGAACTGGGCCATGCAACCAAGCGCCTCGTGGAGATCAATCCAGACATCACCGGCCAGGAGATGGCCGACAGCCTCGTCCACCATCTTCTCACCACATCACGCGGCTCCTACAAGAGCAAATCCTTCCCGGGAAGCAGTCGTCTCTATCCGAGCACGGACGACGTCAGCATCAGCCTGGCTAGGGTTTCTTTTTAAATTGCACCATCTGAATCTGCTTAACGCTGACTGGTTTTGGCTTGGGTGCAATCATTGCATGAATAATGTAGATAGGGGCAAAGAACCATGCGACAATGAAACTTCCTAATTGTCCCCAAAATGTCGTGCGCATGCTGTTGCGTTGGAACCACAATATTATAGAAATGACCCATATAATGAAACTGATTAAACCATAGAAAAAATTGGCGATGATGGAATCATAATAGCCTTCTTGGACCGGCACCGCCCACGCATAGACGATGTAGACGGGCGCAAAAAACAGGGCGAAAAAGAAGGAGAGGATATTGAATCCCTTGTTCCTCTCAAAAGAAAGATAAATCGCATAAATTGTAAGAAGTGTCCAGAAGAAAGACATCATGGCATGATGACGATGATCATGATGGATGTTCACAATCACAATCTTATCCTCTTTGGTTTCTGATATCTGTTGTTGTTGTTGTTGTTGTTTCGATTGTGTCTTCTTGGCAATCATCTTTTTAGATGCCATATTGTTTTTCTTGGGCGCCATTTTTTATTTATAAAAAAATAAAAATAAAAATTAATCTTATTCTTTTATTATTTGTATGTCTGTGAAATATCCATGGGCAAACCATAGATGCCATCGACGCGCATAACGGAGCACATCTACCATGGTCATGCCGAATTGGCGGATCCATGTTTTGTTATTGTCAAAGAATGTCTGCACCTTTTTAAAGTGACTGTGATCTAGCTGCTTAGTCTCCCATCCAATGCATGCGAGACCAAAGAGCATCGCGCCTGGATTCATGGTCGCATAGTCCTTGATGTCCATATAGTGATTGTCAAACCATTCTCGCTTGATATCGGGCATGATGCGCTTGTCCATCTTTCCCAGAACATCGGTCACCATCAATCGGAAGCGCTCGGTGGGGATCTTTCGCCAGTCTTGCTTGTCGTAAGTGATGCCTCCGCCGTAGCGCTCGACCGCAAGTCTTGAGACACCTTCTCCCGTTTCCATCTTTATTCCTTCCTTCTTATTTTTTAATTAATCATTATTGGTTCTGTTGTATTATTTTTATTTTCTAATATCTTAATTCTTTTAAGGATATTCTGTATATCAAAAGACGGATCCGACTGCACGATTTGTGGAGGTTTTACATTGTCTCTCAAGACATAGCCCAGAATGAGGCATATAAATACAATAGCTAATAGTGTGCGATGGATCCATACTAGACTAATGTTTTGGGGATGCGCTTTTATTTTTTTATAAATATATTTTTCCACGACGAGGAGGCAGAGACAAGTAATGACTGCAATATGATGCATGCGAATGATGACAAAAAAGAATATGTAAATGAGAAATGTGTAAAGAATGTATTCCCACCAAGCACTGGATGATTCAATCGCAGCCGTCACGGTAAAGGCGATAGCCACAAAAAAAAAGGCATGTGCATTGGTGAGCCAATGATTCTCTCCGAACCATGGTGTCTTGTCCGACAAGAATTTGATAAAATCGGGACGATACAAATTAGGATAAAAATCAGAGGTTGTCACAAAGATGATCATGAGGATGCCTAGTGTGATGTTGTTCAGAAAAACATTAAACGTTCCTTCTTCACGGATAAACTTTGACTCTGGAGGAGAAGAAGAGGAGGACATTTTTTATTATTCTGAAAAAAAAAAACAAGAGAAATAAAGAAATGGAGACCATTCAACCACAATCACAACCACAATCACAACAATCACAACAATCATTTTGGAACCGTTTCAATTACCTAATTCATCCAAAAAATTCCAACGCTTTGGCCAATAGATTAAAAAAGCAGCTTAAAAAAACAAATCAAGCCTGTTCCAATTATCCAATGTATTCTAATCCAATGTATTCTAATCCAATCGATTCCAATCCGCAATTACAAGAATTCATAGACTTGGTAGCAACATTTTTAGACAATAATGATCAGGAAATACGAAAATTAAATCAATTGATTCAAGAACTGACGGACGGGAAACAATTTTCTCAAAAAGAACGTGCTCAAATTGACAAAAGACTTGCCGAATTAAAACAACAACACCAAAAAGCCACAAAACAACTCAATATTGCCCGCGGTCAAACACAAAAAAAAGACAAGCAGCTCCAACAATTGAGACGAACTAAACAATCCGTAGAAGCACGGATTAAAATATTAGAGGATCAGCTCAAGACCTCTTCTCTCACCACCGATATTCAGAAAACAAATGCATTACAGACCCAGCTTGCTGCATCGAAGAAAAAATTGGAACAATTATCCAAAAAAATGGCACAATCCACTGGTGGTGTAGCTGGTGGTGTAGCTGGTGGTAGTGGTGTAACTGGTGGTGTAGCTGGTGGTGCTGGTAGTGTAGCTGGTAGTAAAGCTGGTGATGGAATTGGTGGTATTGTCCAGCAATCCATAGGGGGATCTGTGATTGAATCCAAACCTCCACAATCTGATCTGGTCCCGATTAGTGATAAATCGTCTCCTCTTTATGATAAATATAACGCTATCAAGATTGCAACTGTAAATAATAAAGACTTATTTAAATTGAGATTTTTAGCAAAGTTAACATCTCAAGACATTGCATTATTAATAGAATCGAAGTGTATTACCGATAAAAATGATGACAGACTCAAGGAATTATTAACAGATCCAAGTAAATGCATGTTGAAGAAAAAATCAGTCAATACACCACTATCACCACTATCACTTGGAGCAGCATTAAAAGGAGGATTGGCAGGAGGGATAACAAGTTTGAAGAAAGTAAAACCAGAAGCTAGAAGTCCTCAAGAAATTGCTGCCGCGACCGCTCTTACAGAGAAGAAAAAGAGTTTAAAATTACTACTATCGAAATATGGTATTGAGAATGCAAATCTATACAAGACTATACAACCTATGCCACCGAACGCAGATCGATATCTGAATGTTTATCTAGAGGAAATAAAAGATTCCGATGTAGATCCAACAACCTTTTTGGACTATTGGATCTATAATAAGAGGCGTCTGAATCCAGAAGTCGATGAAAAGATAGATAAAGAATCCGAAATACGCATGAAACCAATGATACTATTAAATTTGGTGGATACGGTAGGAACCTATGTCATCTATGCGATTATCGAAAAAAATATACAAGATAAGATTCAACGTGAAATTCAATCTTCCACTACACAGCAACAAAAATCAATGGCGTCTGCACGAATTCGTAAAGAAGCGGAAAGCGAAAGGAAACGATTGATGTTGGATTGGAACCGCAAAATATTATTTGATCGATATCGTTTGGAAACAGATGAGTCAAATAAAGTAAATATATTGCAACGTTTCGAAAGAATACAAAAACCAGAATTGACTCCATCTATGCAAGAAATGATCGATTCTCTTCATCGAGTAATGACAGCGTGGAGAACTATTGAACAAACACGTCGCGGAATACAAAAAATAAATCGCGAGGCTCTTGTAGATTATTATACAAAAATGTTGAATGATTCAACATCCATGACCAAACAAGAATTGAATGATTGGCAAAAAGATATCATACCCCGCCAAACACAATCAAAACCGATAATAAAGACAGTATCATCTCCGGCTGCAGAAGAAGTGACAAAATTATTATCGACTATCAATCGACAATATATCGATACTTTGAAATTGTTTTTAACCGAATTTGCAGGATTGACATCATTGCCAGCAATTATAACACCATCGTCTCCGATCGATCCCAAGACAATCGATATTAATGCATTGACGATACCAGAGATTGCCAAGACCTTGAAAACTTTTTCAGTCAAACCCGAAAAATCTATACTCGATAATATCAATGAAAAAATAAAAGAGATTCTTTCGGCAGCAACAACACCTAATTATTCAGCATATGATCTGGCCTCCATTGTGCATTCTTTTGAAGAACTTGGATATCCGATACTAATTGACCTTAGGACAATATCCTCCAAAATCATCCGGGGAAAATCGGCACCTCCGCTATTTAACATCCTGGCAGATTCGGTATTAGTATTGTATAAATGCATAGAGGGATTAATTATGGCAGAGGTTACTTCACGTAGTAATATTACGGATATTAATAAATTCAGTATAACACAATCCAGAAAATTAGAAACACAATGGAATTATTTTTTGTCGGAATTAGATTTGTTCCTCTCTAGATTATTTTATTTGTATTATGACAGTATGGAAAAAGCCATGAAGACTGATTATATGCGTTTGATGAAAGAATGGAATGCTGTCCAGAGAGGTAAATGGGAGACCAAAGAAACTCTTATTGCCAAATTAGATGAGGAAGAAGGACTTGTATCTCAATACAATCAATGCATCAAGAAAGTATACGAAACAATAACTACATTACTTCCCGAGATGACTAAGATTCCAGAGAATATCAAGACAACTTGCAATAGAGATTCCGTATTATTGACGACATTACAATCTGTAAAAGCTAATATCAAAAAAAAATTCAACAAGCCTATACAGACGATGACATCTACTCCAAATGCAACGAATCGAATTGTTATATCACGCAAAACACAACCACCATCATCAATATCATCACCAATATCATCATCACAGACAGTATCATCAACATCATCAGCATTACCACAGCCACCATCATCAATATTATCACCACAGACAGTATTATCACCATAATAATTCTATTTTTTTTCAAGGAGAATTTATAATATTGGGAATATTATATTACTATTCTTTTGGTGTGTGTCGATTATGACAATCATTGTAGCGAATGAATATCATACCTCGGGAAGGTGGATACTGGACAGCAATAATACTCGTCTGTTGATCCGGGGTGTGAGCAAGCCCGGGTTGGAATATCTCTATCTGGATCTTCCGACCATGATTCCCGAGACCATAGCCTTTGATTTGAATATGATGGAATCGTGGGGATTTAATGCGGTGCGCCTGCCGTTGCGCGACGCTCATTGGTTGCAGCGCCAGGACTATCGGGACAAGGTGGACGAATGGGTGACACAGATACGTTTGCGCGGGATGCTGGTAATTCTCGATTTTCATCTCCAGCGGGATCATCCCGGACAAGACGGTTTCATGCTGCGGAGCGCCGCGGGTGAGGACGGTCTCCGTTTGTGGATCCAGCTCTCCGAGAAATACAAAGACCCCTCCATCTTCTTTGAGCTCTTTAACGAGCCGTTCCAGGTTGATCCCAGCACGTGGTGGTATGGCAACGAGACCTATTATGGCTACCGGGATGTCCTGAAAGAGGTGCGGAAGCGGTCCAATAACATTTGTATTTTGGGGGGTATGGATTACGCCTATCAATGGTCCTTTCTCAGGGACCGCCAGGATATTGTGGACGAGATGAGATCCTTTCCGAATCTGGTCCTCTCCACACATCCCTACGGATACCGGGGCGCGCCCTCCCCTGATCATGTTCACACAGTGTCTATTCCTGTCCGGAAGGAGAGCACCGGTGGATGCACGGTGACCATCCCCTCGGTTCCCAGGATAGAGTATGGGTGGGACGAGAGTTTTGGATTCCTTCTCCAGGAGGAGCAATTTCCTCTGCTAGCCACGGAATGGGGCCTCGATCGTCCCGATACTGCTGTTGAGGGAGGATGGTATAACACCCATCTTTTAGAATACATGACGGACCACAATATGAGTCACGTGGCCTGGGCCTGGGTGCAAGAACGCCTGGATTACCCCTCCCTCCTCGATCGCAACTTCCAACCCACCGGTGAGGCCATGATTCGCGGCGGTCGCGCCTGCGCCTCCCTCACCAATAATTTTTATCAGGGACCCGGGCAATTGGTTCAGAAAAATATGCATCGCCGATTGGTATCGGAAAATCCACATCCTATTTTTTATTATGGGTTGTTATTCTTGCTCCTGCTATGCTTCCTCTCCATTTGTCGTTATCTCCCTTGGATGGAATCCTCCTCTCTTCCATTGTCAACGTCCTCTTGTTCTCCTTCTAACAATAGCCTGGGAACAAAATCCAAATCCTCCTCTCATCTCCACATCCGCATCCGTTCCTCCCCCACCTTGGCAGAGATTTAAAGACATCACTGTATTAGAAAAAAAAAAGAACGAGAATGGATGTGGAAACCATTATCCGAGAATTTAATGAAAAGGAGCAATATCATGGTGTTACTGATCTTTGCCATATAATGAGAAAACACGATTGTGACAAGGGTCTCGGTGTCCATAATTATAGCACCATTTACGACAAGCTGTTTAAGAATATGCGAGAGAAACCCATTTCTTTCCTTGAGATTGGCCATCACACGTATGGATCCAGCCTTCCGGCATGGAGAGAGTATTTCACCAAGGCTCGTATCCTGGGCATGGACGCGAGTCCGGTCGAGGTGCAGGGAGGCAGGATCGAGACCTATGTCATGGACCAGAAATCACCTCGAGATATCGAGAGGGTGATGGGTAAGATTGGAAGTGTGGATGTGATCTTGGATGATGCCGTCCACGACTTTGATTATAATTGGGAATTGATCCAATCGATGATGAAATACCTCAAGCCGGGGGGTATGTATATTGTCGAGGATTTGACGGTAAAGACTAGAGACAAATTCCGTCCCCGTCTGGAGGAGCTGAGAATGCGTTTCCAGCTGGAGATGATCGAGATTGTGGAGATTCCTTATATCCGCAACGATTACAACGATAATCGGATTCTGGTAATGAAGCGCCAGGAGGAGATGCAATTGACGATAGTGACGGCCGCCTCACAGATAGAATCCAAGATGCTCATTGAGCTCATTTGTTCATTGATTGTGCGCAAGGTGCGATACAAGAAGATGATTATTTATGATATGGGATTGGATCCGGCGACGCTTTTTCTCCTCAAGGACATGTTCCCGATGCAGCGCCTCCTGATTCGTTCCTTTGATTACAGCATCTATCCACCGAATCTAGGCACGTGGAAATCCATGATCCTGGAAGAGGTGGTGATGAATAAAAAAGAGAACGATCATCTTTTATGGTTGGATGCCTCGACCAAGCACCTGAATATGACGGACCTCCATACGGATACTTTATGTAAAGTCGAACCCGTGCAGGGAACAAACATCGGTTCATTGATGGATCAGGATCTACTGGAATATTTCAAGATCCATTCTACAGATCAACTTCTAGAAAAACCACGAATTGACAAATCCAAGATCCATTTTCGAGTGAATCCTGATACGATCGATATGATCAGCGAATGGTCCAATCTGGTTCAAAGCAATATCGGCAAGGGATCGGACATCATCTTTGATATTCTGTATTACCGTCTGGCAAAACAGGTCAGGGAATCGGAAAAGTTCACCATACGGGGAAGGACAGATGATTTTGGCGGCCAATACACGGCGATCATGTCGGCCGTTGCCTATTGTGAGCATGCGGGTATGGAGTATGTCCACACCCCCTTTTCCGAGATCCATCCGTATCCATGCAAGTCCTCAGAGATCGCTGAATTCAATCGATTTATTGGCATTCCTCCTGGTAAGAATTTTGCAGAGGTCAAGAGAGGAGAAGTTTTTGCCGAGCTGGTCGTCGGATCGGAAGACAAGGGATATTATACATCCAGTGTGATCAAGATGCTCCGGGACTTTTATTACAGCACCTCCAAGCCATCGGTGCCAGAAGTGGATATTGCCATCCATATCTGCCGTGGGAGCATTTCTCCCAGCGATCAAGAGCGCTACACTCCCAATGATGTCTACCAGCGAATCCTTGCCATGCTCCGTGTCGAATATCCTGCCTACACGATTCATATCTATAGTGAAGATTGTGCCGACATGTTTTCTGATCTGTCTTGTAAAGAGACGGAGATTGAATTCCACACGCTGACGCCTGAAAACACTCGCACGACCTTTCACAGCCTGGTCATGGCCAAGGTGCTTGTGGTGGCAAGAAGTCCTTTTTCCTACGCGGCGGGAATCCTGAATCAGAACGAGGTCTACTGCTTCACCAATTTTCTGCACAAGCCTTTACCAGGATGGCACCGATTGACACATTAGAAAAAAAAATATATATTCATTTTATACAATAAATGAATAATTCCATTCCGCCTCTAGACTATATTCCTGATGGTGGTTCTTCCATTCCTCTCCCGCTCTCATCATCGCCATCATCGCCCTCCTTCATAGCTTTCCCACTTTCCACACCCATTATTGATGGTGTGGGAAGAAGTGATGTGGATCATTTCTATATCTATGGAAGAGCACCCTATAATGATACTATCTTTAATAACTCTATCCAATTACAATTCACTCCAACTCTAGATACTGTTAGTGGCTCAGTATATTATGATGGAAGATGGTCGATCACGATTGATATACCACCACCGGGTGTTTATACGATTATAGCTGAAATTAATGGAAAATCGTCAAATTCAATTACGTTTGTGTCCCGTATACCAATATTAACTTGGATTGTCTTGGTATTATTCGTATTATTTCTAATTAGTTGTATTTTTCAAGGTGGAAATCTTATAAATTTGATATTTGCTTTTGTAAATTTAATTTTAAGTATAATAGTTTTATATCAATTCAAACATGTATATGTAAATTTATTTGCACAACAATTGTCCATTGCCATGATCATTATTATTATCATATGTCAATGTGTGCTCATAATTTTATTATGTTGGTCTCGATTACGATCTACAAACTCTCATCGTCATTATCATCATCTTATGTCCCATGATGCTGATCATCATTATGATCGTCAATTACATGCTGGAGCTCAATCCAATCGTCATTATCATCATCTTATGTCCCATGATGCTGATCATCATTATGATCGTCAATTACATGCTGGAGCTCAATCCAATCCTATAAAACAACAACAATGGAAGAGATTTAAAACTTTTACAATTGATGATTATTCGGACGAGGAAAAACAAACAATTAGATCCATATATCAATATGTAAAGGGAAAATTAACGTCATCACCTGAACGTGAACAGGAATGGGATAATTTTATGACTGAGAAGAAACTTATGGATCCTGTTTTTCATAACTTTTTTTTGGAAAATCCTAAAAACAATCAACAACTCGCAAAACAGATTTTCCGGGAAGTAATGAGAAAATCAGATAAGGATACAACTCTTATTCATTATTGTGGAGATGGCCAAGCAAAACATTTACAAACACTCAGAAATGGAAATGAATTCCCACACTTTTCAATGCATAGTAAAACTAACACTGCCCCCGGAAAACAATTTATTATACAAAAAATTGATCCACAACAAGTCAAAACATTAGTTCAACAATTTTGGGATAAGGAAAAGAAACAACAATAATTATTTATTTTATCACCTGGATTCAAATATGTATAGGTGATGAAACTGGTTGCGATAATATCCATTCCGACTTTAATTAGAACCATATCAACTTGGGAAAGAAGAAGATTGATATAAATGAACCAATCAAACTAGGCATATATCGCCGCAACATTTGAAATTTCATAGGTCATTTTATGATGTAAGGTTAGTTTTCGATCCATGTCTTTAGGTGATGTATCTTGAATGGTAAAATGATGCCACTACGAATATTATGCATGACTGTATTACATGCAGAGTAAACTAGAATAAAAAATCTTCAATTAGCAGATTCCGAGGGTGGGAGTGATTTCACGCTTCAGGAAGGATAGGATGTCGATGGGTCGGCGTTTTGTGATGACCTCGGGGCGATACTGGGCGGGTGTAAAGGCCACGGGCTCGAGGTAGGTGATGGCCATCTTGTGGATGTAGTAAAAATTCTGGTATTTCTCCATCATCACGGTGAGTGTGGCTAGGAAATACTGAAAGTCGTAGCCCGTATAGGTCGTGGGATACAGGCCCCATTTCTTCTGCTCGGTGATGGCACGGGGGACGTCGGGATTACGCGGCCTCCCATTACCAAAATCGAACTCACACTGGCCAAAATCCCCCACCTTGATGACAAACGTGGACTTGATCCCGTTGCCGAAAAGGTCCTTGGGCTCGGAAAGCGTGCGCATCATGATGTTGTCGTAGCGCAGATCAAAGTGCTGGAGGCCAGATGCCTTTTCCATCTGGGCGCAGGCGTAGGCCGTCTGGTAAAAGAGGTTATACATGTGGATGGGATCCTCGAGATTGATGGAGGAGGTCTCGTCGGGAAGGCACTCCATAACGATCAGGTAATTCCCGGTCATACTCTGGCCAATATCGAGGGTCCGGACAAAGAAGGGACAGGTCTCGAGCAGACCGGTGGCGAGAAGGTTACCGCCAATCTCGTGAAAGGGAAAGGTGGTAAAGACCTTCACCACCACTTCCTCCTCGCCATTCGTGACCTTGTAGACCACCGCCTCCTTGAGTTCCGTCCATCTCGCATTCTTGGCATTCAAGAGCCGGTGGAGCCTCGAATTGTCCGTTCGTGAGGCCGCAACCTCTTCCATAATCTCTCGATCCCCCGCATCCAGCGCCGCCCGCATCCTGTCCAAGCGGTCCTGATTTCGGAAAACACTGTCGACGGGACGGACCGGCATGGTATTGGATTTGGATCTGTTTCTGTCAGAGGAAAAGATGAGAAAAAAAGATGAGAACCACATTACAACCACTACTATATATAACCAATATAAACATTGATTAGAATCAGTTTTCATATCGAATATATGTCATAGATGGTAGATGATTTCCCATAGAATGTCTCTGCAGAGGAGGGCGGGATGGTGGATGGCATTGAAAAAAATGCCCTGGAGCTGTATGACCGAGGGTCGTTCACATGGTGCAAGAGCGGTCATCCGCAGTAACAGGTCGCCATAGCGGATATCGCATGGAATCGTGTGGAATTCTCGGAACGCATTGAGCGTGAGGATGCGCTCCATATCGGTCGCAAAGATCTTTTGGATCTCCAGGAGGAGGACGCCCAGGCTGTAGATGTCCGTCGAAAAGGAATAGGATTCGCCATTGTATTGCTCGGGGGATGCATACAGGAAGCTGCCCGCATAGGTGCTCGATTCCGTCATGGTGAGCTTCTTATGAAAGACCTTGGCCAGACCGAAATCCGAGATCTTAACCTGCATCGGATTCCTCGAAAAGAGCAGGATGTTGTCGGGCTTGAGATCCCTGTGAATAATCCCATTCGTATGGAGAAATCGAAGCCCGTCCAGAATCTGGCTCATGATGTTATAACAGGCCTCGATGTCCACTGCTCGCCGGTTCCATAGATACTCACGGAGACTGGTCTCGCAGTATTCCATCTGAATATGAAAAAAGTAATTGGAGGAATCCTCCTCCTCGTTTTCTTCTTCCTCTTCCTGGTTCTTGACACATGCACAACCTTCGATCCATGAATGATAATAGCGAATCACGTGCGGATGCACCACTGAGGCGAGGATGCGAATCTCGTGGAGTGCCCCCTTGATATTATTCTCTCGGACATGAATCTTCTTGATCGCATAAAACCGGTCGTCCAATTTATTAAACACCCGAAAGACCCGACCGAATCCTCCTTTCCCAATCAGATCCATCTCTTCTTCTTTGTAATGATAATTGTATAATGCCAGCACGCCGTCCATGCTTTTTTTTTTAAATTTGCTTTTTTTTTAAATAGTGAATGACGAATTCAATTTTTTCAAGGGATAGAAAAACTGAAATACAAAAGTCAGAAACTAATTCTATCCATCTTTTTGTCCGTCTAATTTTTTTACTTTCTTTTTCTTTCTTTTCTAGGTAATATGAGAGACGAAGAGGGCTCATGGAGATCTTTTCGCTCCATGATCCCAGACACAGGTCATCCTGGAGGAGGACATAAAGAGCTTCGCGCGCAATTGGCCTACCTCCGGCTGAGCGAGATGGATAGCTTGCAATCATTATGCAGAAAAACAATCAGGGATACACGTCTCCTCTTTGTGAGGCTTCTGGAGGAGGTTCATTCCAGGATCAAGAATCGCCTGCACGATATGATCCAATACGCCAGGAATTGCCGGCAGCTTGTTCCCTGTATCAACACACTCGAAGATTTTCTTCTGGAAATTGAACAGACATTAGCGGTTTTATTCTCGCATCCCACCCTATTCACGCTGCCCTCTCCGCATCATCGCCCCCTCTTTGTGCAGATGCGTGTCGAACACGAATCCTCTCGCATCGTGCAGGAAGCAATCCAATTTGCCTTTCAAGACCGATTCCGGGCCGTGTCGATGTATCGTAATCAGAAGGATTACCATTTCTTGCAACCCCACTATGAATACATGAAATCCCAGATCCAGAATCTATCTACGTGGGAGGTTATCTTAGAAAATGAACTTCTTTCTCATCCTTTCCTACCCGATCCCTCGGACTTTTTGCATTTGTAATTTTTTTTATATCTAAAGATAAAAAATGAAGGCATGCGGCGCAAGGGCGTCCAAAACTGTTTATTCAAAGAAAGAATTAGAAGACATGGCGGTAGCGCGACTGGGATGGACAGAGGCTGTCGCGAAGCGCACGGGGAAACAGGCCCTGTGTGAGGCGCTCGGTATTGTATGGGGGGTGCCGGTGGCGGAAGAAGAGCCCAAAAAGATTTGCTCGTCACGAGGTGGTAAGAAAGGCACTCGCTACACCAAGGAAGAATTGATCGATATCATCCGAGCACGGAACCCTTACATTAATCGCTCGCGCTTCGGGCGCTATTCATTCAAGCAATTGTGCCGACTGGCGAGGCTTCCTTATGAGGAGACGACGGTGAGGCCACGGGCGGGAGCGAGGGATGCTCGTGATCCTCATCGTTTCTTTGAGGTCGAGGAGGAGGAAGGAGAGCCGCTGGTGATGAACATTCCCTGCCTGGAAAGGGGAATCAAGAAGCCGTTTGCGTATCAGAAACGTGTCGTGGAACATTTCAGACATCATCGGGGATTAATCGCGGTGCATTCGATGGGGAGCGGGAAGACACTGACGGCGCTCTATGCTTCACAGTGCTACCTGGATGAGCATCCCACCCACACGGTGGTGGTGATCACACCCACCTCTCTGATTGAGAATTTCAAGAAGGAGATGCGTGATTTTGGCGACCTGAGGTTTGCGGATCGCTACGAATTCTTTTCCATCGAGGGATTCTATGCCCGCTACAAGACGACCGCGCGTGATTGCCGCAATACCTTTCTGATCTTGGATGAGGCCCATAATCTGAGGACCGAATACCGGGTGAGCAAGAAGGGTAAGGTGACAGGCAAGCAGTGCGGTGTGATTACACGTTGCGCCGAGGCGGCCGATCGCGTCCTGCTCCTGACGGCCACACCTCTTGTGAATCGACCGGGCGATGTGGCGCCTCTTCTGAACATGATCCGCAATCAGCCCACGGACGAGAACAAGATCCGTGCCAAGGCCATGAATGCCTCAGAGGAGTATACACGTGAGGTGGGATTGTGTCGCTTCTCATTCTACGAGCGTGGGAAGGTCTCGAAAGACTATCCCAGGACGGACGAGGAGGATGTCTACCTGCCCATGCCACCGCGATTCATGGCCACGTATAACAAGGTGCAGGAGGAGCTGGGTGAGGACGAGGAGGTGCTCCGAACATTCGGATCGGAGACGAAGCTCAGGCCGTTTTACAACGGCATCCGTCGGGCGGTCAATATCCTCTCGGAGCTTCCCGAGGAAGAGATGGTCAAGAGCCCCAAGATCAAATGGATCCTGTCGCTGCTGCGGGACCAGCCGATGCAAAAGACGATCATCTTTTCTCATTTCATCGATCATGGGTTGAAGGGGATCCAGAGCCGCCTTCCCACCGGCATCCGGTCCGAATTCATCACGGGAAGTCAACCGAGAGCCAAGCGGGCGGAGATTGTGAAGCGATTCAATGATGACGAGGTGGATGTGCTCTTTTTATCCAAGGCGGGCGGCGAGGGACTGGATCTGAAAAAGACGAGGCGGATCATTTTGTTGGAGAGCGCCTGGAACGAGAATACCGAGAAGCAGTTGATCGGTCGTGGAGTCCGCTACAAGAGCCATGAGGACCTGCCTCCCGCGGAGCGCCATGTCCAGATCTACCGCCTCTTCCATGTCAAGCCGTCCGAGATGGACCAGATCGACTTTTTGCTGTCGGATGCCTACGAGGTGTTCTTTACGGACCCGACCACGTGGATCTCGGCCGATCTGATGCTGAAAAAGATAAGCGCAAAAAAGCAGCGCAAGATCCAGAAATACATGAATGTGCTGAAATCCATCTCTATTGAGCGAAACCCGGACTGCGCGGTCGGCGCCACCCCTGAAGACGCACCAAGGCCCGAGGATCAGCCGGAAGAAGAGGCTGCTGATGCTGGTGCTGGTGCTGGTGGCGCGGAGCAGACCAAGGAAAGTCCTTTTGTGGCTCTCCGCCATGATCTCGAGGCACTGGAGGAGAGACGAAGGACGATGCGCGGGACACGTGAGGAGATGGATCCTTTCCTCGAGGAGGTCAAGAAGCTGGAAGAGAAGCTCGTGAGAGCCTACAAGAAGCACTTTCGTCCCGATGATCCCTATGCTTTTTTCAAGACCGCTCGATTCAATTGGAGAGAGACTATCGGTAAGATCTGCCCCAACCGCAAGTGCACCATCCTTCTGGAGAAATACCTCCAGGACTTTTCTCCACCGCTCTTTCCTCTCCATCGCCGCGCGATCGAATTGGTGATCAATAATCGATCACAGGGAGGCGTCGCCATCCTACCTTACCTGGATCTCATGATCGAAGCGCTCCGCAAGGCCTATGCGGAATACTACCACCACGATTTGCCAAATGATGTGCAATAATATATATTTTTTTCTTCTTGTATAAAAGAAAAAATGGATCCAATTAATGAAGAACAGACTCGATTATTAAATAATTTTTCCAGAGGGGGAATCATGACGAAAGAAAATATTTTTAAACAATTGGACAAGACACTCATCCCTCTATATGCATCACAATTAAAGACGTCGTGGTTGATTCGAGATTCCACAATAATAAACGTCTTGAAAAACATATTTAAACAAACCATATTCAATGAAAAATTAATATCCACAATAACGATTCCAAAATGGATATTTTTCAATAGCAGTATAATCGGGGATCTTGGAAAATTATCCGATCAGCAGAAGGATATATTGAAAGGATATTACAATTTTCTAATCAAGGTCCGGCTTATTTTTCTGGCCAAAGAATACCAAAAACATGCAGTATCCTGGATCAATGTAAGACGTGTTAATCAGAGAGTTCAAGAGCTAGACTATCAGCCATATGATCAAATTAATGGAACATCAGATACCTTTGAAAAGTTGTTACGTGATCTTTCACAAGAAGTGGGAGGTGGTCCATCACCACCAAGAGGCCCATCACCATCACGAAGAGGATCACCATCAAGAGAACCACAAACACACCGACCATCACCAACATCACCACCACCACAATCAACAATACCACAACCATCATCACCATCATCATCACTATCATCACCATCATCATCATCACCAAACAAAGGAACAACAGCAGTGAGAGATAAAGCGCGAGGTGGAGGTCTACCAGTAGTAGCAGCGGGAGGTGGAGGTGGAGATCAAGGTAGAGGTGGAGATCAAGGTAGAGGTCGAGGTGGAGATCAACCAGTAGTAGCGGGAGGTGGAGGTCGAGGTCTAGGTCGAGGTGGAGATCAACCAGTAGTAGCGGGAGGTGGAGGTCGAGGTCTAGGTCGAGGTGGAGATCAACCAGTAGTAGCGGGAGGTGGAGGTGGAGATCAAGGTAGAGG
>Ga0209597_1000208_pt1 | contig 39193 bp, 37 predicted proteins | sample M_140625_MF_Meta_FD_187316 | JGI IMG/M metagenome (GOLD analysis project Ga0209597, IMG submission 187316) | Freshwater microbial communities from Lake Montjoie, Canada to study carbon cycling - M_140625_MF_MetaG (SPAdes) (version 2) | ecosystem: Environmental > Aquatic > Freshwater > Lake... | reverse complement strand
TCCTACCCCCGAAACCAGATCGCAGGTCATGGAACCGATCCACTCCCGGGCCGTGACCGGGAAGTTTGAGGATGGATTGCGCAGTATCCGCCGGTTGGGCCTCTTGGTGGCGATCAGCCGTGGCAAGGATTTCAACAACATTTCCGATCTGATTGACAGCTTTCTGGGCACCCCCCAGATGGAGGAATCCCTGAGGCGGTTCCGGGAACTGCCGGGCGGTCGCCAGATGCTGGAGGAGCGCTACCCCCCCCTCAACCCCGACATCCCCCGGCTGGCCGCCTGTCCACCTGGGAGCCTTGGACACAGCTATGCGCGCCTGATCCAGACCCTGAACTATGACGCGAGCTTCTTCCGGGAACGCGACCTGAGCAGCGACGGCCACTGGCTCACCCAGCGCATCGCCACGACCCATGACATCCATCACGTCATCAGTGGCTTCGGCACCCGACCGGTGGGCGAAAACGGTGTTCTGGCGATCACGGCCACCCAGGTCGGCTTCCCCGCTTATGTGCTGCTGGTCTCCGCCTCGGGATACGGCCGCTTCCGCTTCCGCCCCCAGGAGAGCGCCGACATGGCCCGAGCCGTTGCCCACGGCACGAGCATCGGCTTCAGCGCCGCCCCGCTCTGTACGGCCCGCTGGGAGGAAGGCTGGGATCTGCCGGTTGAGGAATGGCGCCGGCGCCTGGGCATCCTCCAGCCCGCCAACGACGAGACCTACGGGTTGAAGCTGACAGAGGTCTGAACAGCCTCGGCTTCGTTCACCGAAAGCGGGGCACACGAATCAGCCGAGCCCCTGCCTCGCGATCAGGCCCCGCATCCAGCCGGCTCCCACCGGCTGGCAGGCTGGAGCCCATGAGCAGCGATTCCCCCGTCACCGCGCCCGTCGCATCCGCGGGCACCTCGAACGACCCGGAGCGCGCCGCCCTGGCGGAGGCGGTAGCCCGCCGCCGCAACTTCGCGATCATTTCCCACCCCGACGCCGGCAAGACCACCCTCACCGAGAAATTGCTGCTCTATGGGGGCGCGATCCAACAGGCGGGCGCCGTGAAGGCCAAGGGGGAACAGCGCAAGGTCACCTCCGACTGGATGGAGCTGGAGAAGCAGCGGGGCATCTCGATCACCTCCACCGTGCTGCAGTTCGACTACGCCGGCAGCATGATCAACCTGCTGGACACCCCGGGCCACCAGGACTTCTCCGAGGACACCTACCGCACCCTGGCCGCCGCCGACAACGCGGTGATGCTGGAGGACGCCGCCAAGGGCCTCGAACCCCAAACCCGCAAATTGTTCGAGGTCTGCCGGATGCGGCGGATCCCGATCTTCACCTTCATCAACAAGATGGACCGGCCCGGCCGGGAGCCCCTGGCATTGATCGATGAGATCGAAAAGGAACTGGGGCTCACCTGCTGGCCGGTGAATTGGCCGATCGGCAGCGGCGACCGCTTCCGCGGTGTGATCGACCGCCGCAGCCACGAGGTGATCCTGTTCGAGCGGGCCGAGCGGGGCCGCCAGAGCGCCGAGAAGCGCCTGGCCGGTGATGCCCCGGAGCTGGCCTCCCTCGTGGAGCCCGAGCTGCTGGAGCAGGCCTTCGAGGAACTCGAGCTGCTGGAGGGAGCCGGCGCCGACCTTGATCTGGAGCTGGTCCACGCCGGTGAACTGAGCCCGGTGTTCTTCGGTTCGGCCATGACCAACTTCGGGGTGCGGCCGTTCCTCGATGCCTTTCTCGAGCTCGCCCAGCGGCCCACGGCCCGCGTCAGCCGCGAGGGTCCGGTGGATCCCCTGCGGCCGGGATTCAGCGGTTTCGTGTTCAAGCTCCAGGCCAACATGGATCCCCGCCACCGCGACCGGGTGGCCTTTGTGCGGGTGTGCAGCGGCAGGTTCGAGAAGGACATGAGCGTGCAGCACGCCCGCAGCGGCCGCACCCTGCGGCTCTCGCGACCCCAGAAGCTCTTCGGCCAGGACCGGGAGGTGGTGGAGGACGCCTACCCCGGCGATGTGATCGGCCTGAACAACCCCGGCATGTTCGCAATCGGCGACACCCTCTACCTCGGTCCCCGGGTGGAATACGAGGGCATTCCCTGCTTCAGCCCCGAGATCTTCGCCTGGCTGCGCAACCCGAACCCCTCGGCCTTCAAGAGCTTCCGCAAGGGCGTCAATGAACTGCGGGAGGAGGGGGCGGTGCAGGTGCTCTACGACACCGATGCCAGCAAACGCGATCCGATCCTGGCGGCGGTGGGCCAGCTGCAGCTGGAGGTGGTGCAGTACCGCCTCGAGAACGAGTACGGCGTCAAGACCCGCCTCGAACCGATGGAGTTCAGCGTGGCTCGCTGGGTGAGCGGCGGCTGGCCGGCCCTCGAGGCGGTGGGCCGCATCTTCAACTGCAAGACCGTGCGGGACCCCTGGGACCGACCGGTGCTCCTCTTCCGCAACGATTGGAACCTCAACCAGCTCCGGGAGGACCACCCCGATCTGGATCTCGCCTCGGTGGCACCCGTGGTGAGTGGCGTCGAGCCGATCGCCCTCTGAGCACGGGCGACCCGCTCTCCGCGAGAGGCATCTGGACTCTCTGCCAGAAGCAACTCGCTCTCTGCCAGAGGCAACTCGCTCTCTGCCAGAGGCAACTCGCTCTCTGCCAGAGGCATCGGCTACCACACCTGCCCCCGGCGGCCGCCAGAATGGCGCAATAAATCGTCATGCCGTCCCGACGGTTATCCCCGATGACGACAGCTGCGATGTCAAGCCCCCTCTCCCATGCCGCCCAGGGTTCCAGCCCCTTCTGGCTGGTGCGCCCCCGCAGCGATGGCGGCTGCGATTACGTGAGCTTCTCCCCCGCCCACGGAGCCGTGGAGATGCGGGAAGGCAGCCACCTGCCGCCCCAGATGCCCCTGCTCAAGCGCCGCAGGCGCCTCGCCGCGGACGAGGCGGATGCCTGCCGCAGCCGGCTCCAGCTTGAGGCCGGGTTCAGCCACAGCGACCCCCTCTTCTGACCGGGCCTGCGTACGCTCATTTCCATGAACCAAGGCATCCCCCCGGCACCGGGCTCCTCCGGCTTCGCCCCCGACGGCCCGGACCCTTATCAGCGCCTTGGGGTGGAGCCTGATGCCTCCTTTGACGCTGTGCAGGCGGCCCGCGCCGCCAAGCTCGAGGAGGTGGGGGACGACCCCCTGGCCCGAGCTGCCATCGATGCCGCCTACGACGCCGTGCTGATGGGCCGGCTCAAAGAGCGCCAGCAGGGGAAGGTAAGCAGCGCCGCTCGCACGGCCTCCCAGCGGGAGCAGACGGCAGCGCCCCCCTCCAGACCGGTTCTGCCCTCCCTGCCTTCCCTGCCGCAGCTTCCCTCCGGGCGGTTATCAGCGCCTAGACCCTCCCTGCCAACCCTGGCCCTGGCCACGGGCCGCGAACGCTGGTTTCCCCTCGCCGCCCACGGCTCCCTCCTGGTATTCCTGGTGGCCCTGCCAGCCATGCCAGCCGACCTGCTGCTGGCCCTGGCCACCGCCGCCACGGTGCTCAACCTGCAGCGCCGTCATGGACGCTTCCTGGGCGCCGTCGGCTGGTCGGTGCTCCTGCTGGTGGTGGGTCTAGTGGTGGGAGCCCTGTTGCTCTCGGCCCTGGCACCCTCCCTGCCTCCGACCCTGCCCCTGTCCCCCGTCCAGATCGAAGCCATCCCGGCTCTGCTGTTGCTGCTGCTCGGGGCCCTATTCATCGCCTGAAGTCCGGCAGAGGGCCGGCCTATCAACAGGCATCGACCGTTCCCGCCGGCTTGCGGGGCCAGGAGGTCAAACAACGGCGCCGGCCAGATGCCCGACAAGGGCCGTGATCCCCATGGCTAGGGCGCCCCACACCACCATCCGCAGCACGCTCCGCAGCACCGCAGCTCCCCCGGCCCGGGCGGAGAGTCCCCCGAGGCTCGCCAGGGCCACCAGGGCGGCCCCGGTGGTCACCCCAGCGATCCTGTTCTCGGGGGCGAAGCAGATGGCCAGGATCGGCACCAGAGCCCCGAGGGTGAAGCTGGCTGCCGAGGCCAGGGCCGCCTGGATGGGGCGGGCCCGCAGGGTGTCGCTCAGACCCAGCTCATCACGAGCATGGGCCCCCAGGGCATCGTGGAGGGTGAGCTGCTCAGCCACCTGCCGGGCGGTTTCCGGATGGAGTCCTCGCCCCCGGTAGATCTCCACGAGTTCCGCCAGCTCACCGGCCGGATCGGTGGCCAGCTCCCGCCGTTCCCGGGCCAGATCGGCCTCTTCCGTATCCGCCTGCGACTGCACCGAGACAAATTCACCGGCCGCCATCGACGCCGCCCCCGCCACCGTGGCGGCCAACCCCGCAATCAGGATCTGGGGTCGCAGCGCCCCGGAGGCGGCGATCCCCACCACCAGGCTCGCCACCGAAATGGTGCCGTCATTGGCACCCAGCACCACCGCCCGCAGCCAGCCGATGCGGTGGCTGTTGTGCTGCTCCCCGTGGCGCCCACCGCTCGACCGGCGACCGTGGGCCCCCTCCGACCCACCCGATCGGGAGGCCGGCGTCCCCGAACCGGAGCGGTGATCGCTGGCACTGGCCATCGGAGCCCGGAATCGCCCCCCAGCATGGCCTAGGTCCCGGTCCAGGTCATGTCGCGGGCGGAACCCGCAACAGCTCAGGCTGCCGCTGGGGGCCAAGCGGCTTCAGTCGCCATCGAACTCGGCGATCAGCTCCTGCAGTTCCTCGGCCGGTACCCGGTAGATGGCGCTGCAGAAATGGCACACGAGTTCAGCCTGGCCGTCCTCGCGCAGCATCGCGCCGAGTTCGTCGCGGCCGAGCAGCTTGAGGGCCCCCACGCTGCGACTGCGGCTGCAGGGGCAGTGGAAGCGCAGGCTCTGGCGGGCCTCGGCCTGCTCCAGCGGCAGGGGATCGAGGTCGGGGAAGATGTCCTCCAACAGGAGATGGAGCTGGTCGGCGCTGGCGGCCAGCCGCCCGGCGAAGCCCTCGATCTCCCGGCAGCGCTCCTCCAGCAGGGCCACCAGGGCCGGCTCCCGGGCCGCCTTCGGCAGCACCTGCACCAGCACCCCCCCGGAACAGCGCACCCCATCGCTGCCGATCTCCTCCCCCACGAACAGGGCCGAAGGGGTCTGTTCGGAATGGAGCAGATAGGAGGCCACGTCATCACCGATGCCGCCGCTCACCAGTTCCACGGTGCTGCTGAAGGGCTCGCCCTGGCCGATGTCGCGCACCACATGCAGGTACCCGGTGCCGGTGGCGCGGCGGAAATCAAACTGGGGCACCCCTGCGGAGTCCGCCACGAGGTCGAGCTCGAGGCCGGGATCCCCCACGTAGCCCCGCACCGTGCCATCCCGCCCGGCATCCACCATCAGCCCCCGCAGGGGCCCATCGGAGCGGATCCGCAGGTTCACCCGCCCATGGGCCAGCTTCATCGAACTGGCCAGCAGCAGGCCGGCGGTCATGGCGCGGCCCAGCAGGGCGGTAGTGAGATAGGAGAGGCCATGGCGCCGCTGCGCCTCCCGGCTGGTCTCGGTGGTGTTCACCGCCACCATGCGAATGCCGCCCCCGGCGGCGGTGGCCCGTAGCAGCTCATCCGCCATCGCCAACTCCCTCTGGCGGCATCGTACGGATCGCCGCGGGGGGCCGCGGCATCAGGGGACGCAGCTGGCCGTTCTCCAGGAACCAGCCCCCTTCCACCACGCCGGCAAACAACTCGGGTTCGTGGGTCACCACGAGCAGGGCCCGGTCGCGGGCCAGACGGGCCAGGAGCTGCAGCACCTCATCCCGCACGGTCCAGTCGAGGCCGGCGGTCGGTTCATCGAGCAGCAACACCTTCGGATCCCGAAGCAGCTGCACCGCCAGGGCCAGGCGCCGCTGCTGGCCGCCACTGAGCCGCTCCGGCGCCTGTTGCAGCGAGATTGAAGCCAGCCCCACCTGGCGTAGCACCTGCTCCACGGCCTCACCGCCGAGCCGGCGCTGGCCAAGCCGCAGCTCCTGAGCCACGTTGAGGCCGAGGAAATGGCGCTCCGGGAACTGGAACACCAGGCCGCAGAGCCAGCGTCGCTGGCGGGCGTTGAGCACCTCGCCGTTCCAGAGGATCTCGCCGGCATCGGGATCGGCCAGGCCCCCGATCAGTTCCAGCAGGGTGCTCTTTCCTGAACCGCTGCGGCCCGCCACCAGCCGGGGAGCCCCCGCCGCCAGCTGGAGGGACACCTCCTGCAGCACCGGTTGGCGGGCGGTGGCGGGCTGATAGCGGAGGGCACAGAGATCGAGCATCCCCCCAGCTTGCCCGGGCAGGGTGGGCGGAGTGGTTGCATGGGGGGGCATCCTTCCCATCGCTGCACGCCGCCATGGAGGTCCGCTTCCGCGAGGTCGACCCCTTCAACTGCTGGATCTGGCTGCGCTGCGGCCATCCGCCCGGTGCGGCGGAGCGCAGCTATCTGGAGACTGCCTTCGACAGCTGGTTCTTCCTGGGCAAGCTGGGCGGCTTCAACGCCGAGAACCTGCAGGCCCATGAAGCGGGGGCTGATCTGGGCTGGCTGGTCTACGAGGCCGATGAGGCGGAGCGGGCCCTGCCGGCCCTGATGCACAACATGGGTCCGATGGAATACGAGGAGGAATGGGCGCGCTGCTGGCTGGACCTGGGCACCAGCGATGCCTTCGCCCTTGATGTGCTGATCAACACCCTGGCCCGGCTGAACAGCGATGTCATCGAGATCGAGGAGGTGCTGATCGGCGGCATCAACGAGGACTGGCCGATCGAGGAGGCCCCCGACAGCCCCTTCGCCCTGAACGACTGAGCCGCGCCCCCCGATGGCCCGAGAGCTGCGCCGGCTGCTGATCCCCCCTGGCAGGCTCATGACCGCCGCGGCCCGGGCCGGGATGGAGGCGGCGGCTGGGCTTGTGGAGTTGGAGCCGGAGGAAGCCCATTACGTGGCCAGGGTGCTGCGCTTTCGCCACGGCGATCGCCTCGCCCTGATCGATGGCGAAGGGCAGCTGTGGTCCGCCACCGTGGAGCAGCCGGCCCTGCTGCGGCTGGAGCAGCCCCTGGATCAACCGCTGCAGCGGGCAAGCCGCCCGAGTCCGGCGATCACCCTGGCCATGGCGGTGCCCAAACGGGATCCGGAGTTGGTGTGGCGCATGGCCACGGAACTGGGCGCCACCCAGCTGCAGCCCCTGCTGGCCAGCCGGGGGGTGGTGCGCGGCGCTCTGCCCCTGGAGCGGTGGCGCACCATCGTGCGCGAGGCCACCGAGCAGTGCGAACGCCTGTGGCTGCCGCACCTGGCTGAACCGGTGGTGGCCTTGACCTGGTTCAGCACCCCGGCGGTGGGGCCGGCCCTGCTGGCCACCACCCGCCAGGCGGGACTGCCAACCCTGCCGGAGCTGCTCCCCCACTTCATGCCAACCCTCCCAACGATGGGGCTGGTGCGCCAAAGCGATCCAAAACCAGCCGAGTTGAGGCTGGCGATCGGGCCTGAAGGTGGATGGAGCAGCGAAGAGGAGGCGGCGGCCCTAGCGGCCGGCTGGCAGCCGGTGAGCCTGGGCAGCTCCATCCTGCGTACCTCGACCGCGGCGGTCGCCGCCCTGGCCTGGCTGTCCCTGGGCTCGGAACAGCAGGGCTGAAGCCACACCCAGATCGATCGGGGCCGTCAACTCAGGGTCGGCCGGAGGCTCAGTTCTTCACAAAGGAACGGGCAATCGCCTTGAAACCAGCCAGGTTGGCTCCACCGCTGCGGCGACGCTGGGGGGTGGCCCCACCGGGAACCAGGGCTTCCGGCGCAAAGGTGGCCAGCGAGGGCGCAGGCCGGTTGGCCTGGGCGGCGGCGAGTTCGGCGGCGATCGACTCGGCGGTGGTGAGGGAGGTGCTGGCGGCAGGAGCGGCAGCTGCGGCGGGTTCGGCGGCGGCCTTGGCCGGCTCGCTCGCCGTCGGGGACTGGGCAACGGGGGCAACCGAAACCGTGGCCTGGGCTGGCTTGGGGGCCTCGGCCTTGGCGGGGGCGGCCTTCTCCTTCACCGGGGCCACCACCGCAGGGGCGGCGGGCTTGTCGTCCTTGCCACCGCTGAGGTCGAGGAAGAATTTCGATTTGAAGAACATGGAGGCGGCCGCGATGGGGCGATTATCCGCCGGCGGTGGCGGGCTAGGCCCGGGCGCTTAGACCAGTGCAACAGTCCCGCGCGCCCGCGGTCCTCCCCGCTGCCCCCGCAGGGGGTGGATCGGCCGGCCGCCCAGCACCATCTCCCCATGCCAACCCTGCCACCCCAGGATCCCTCCCACTGGCTGCTGGCCCTAGTCCTCAACGGTGTTCTGATCGCCCTGGCCCAACGGGCCCCGGTGCTCACTCGATCCGGCTGGGTGCATGCCGGCATCCTCGGCACGATTCTCTGGGGCAGCCTCGGCTGGCGCGGCTGGCTGGCTGTGGTTCTCTATCTGGTCCTCGGCTCCCTGGTCACCCGGCTGGGGCTACGCCAGAAGCAGCAGCGCGGCCTGGCCGAGGCCCGCGGCGGCAGGCGGGGCCCGGAAAACGTCTGGGGGTCAGCCTTGGTGGGCGCCCTGCTGGCGATGCTGGCGGCCCAGGCTCCGCTGAGCTGGGTGGGCCCACTGCTGGTGGGGTTTGCGGCCAGTTTCAGCGCCAAGCTGGCGGACACCTGCGGCAGTGAGATCGGCAAACGCTGGGGCCGCCACACCCTGCTGATCACCAGCCTGCGGCCGGTGCCTCCCGGCACCGAGGGGGCCGTGAGCCTGGAGGGAACGGCCGCCAGCCTGGCCGGCGGCCTCCTGATGGCGCTGGTGATGCTGGCTCTGGGACTGATCCAGGGCAGCGGAACCTGGCTCCTGGTGGGGGCCGTGGCGCTGATCGCCACCCTGGCCGAGAGCGTGATCGGCGCCACCCTGCAGAGCCGCTGGCGCTGGCTCAGCAATGAGGTGGTCAATGGGGTGCAGACCCTGCTGGCTGCGCTTCTGGCCCTGGCGGCGGTGGGTCTGCAGGGCGGTTGAACCCGGCGAAGCGGACGCGCTTCAATCGAAACCCACCGCCCAGCACTCAGGCGGTCTCAGCCCCATCGCGGGCGGCCCGCCACCGTTCCGCCGCCAGCTGCAGCTCATGCACGGTCGCGTCACAGCGCCGCTGGGCCATGCGGGGATGGATCCCCAGTTGCTGTCCGAGTTCCACCCAGGTGCAACCCAGCCGCAGCCGACCCTCCACCAGCTGACGGCGCATCGGATCCAAGGCCGCCATCTGCTGCCGGAACCAGGCCCGCTCCACCTCGCGCCGATCCGGCCCTCGAGACTCCGGAACGTCCTCCACCAGGGTTCGCGGATCGGCAAGGCGATCCAGCAACGCCCCGCCCTCGCTGGCATCGCTCCCCGAGTGACCCCGCTCGAGCGGCGCATCGAGGCTGCGGGGCTGGGCGGCTCCCCGCAGGCCCTCGATCTCCTCCAAGCGCTCCGGCGCACAGCCCAGCCTCACCGCCAGGTCTTGGCGATCGAGGGGAGGCTGGCCCTGGCCCCGCCGTTCCTCCTGCAGGCGAGCCGCCTGCTGACGCAGCTCCCAGAGCGGCCGGGGGATCCGCACCATCGGCTGGCGATCGCGCAGCTCATGGAGGAGAGCCCCACGGATGTAGGGCACCGCAAAGCTGCTGAAGCTCACGGCGCGGCTGGGATCGAAGGCTTCCACGGCCCGGATCAGGCCCAGGCTGGCCACCTGCATCAGGTCCTCGTAGGGCAGGGGCGGCCTTGGGGAGAAGCGAGCCACCACGGCCCGCGCCAGGGGCAGGTTCGCCTCCACCACGGCATTGCGGCGACGCACCAAGGCATCGCTGGCCTGCAGGCGGCCGGACGGCCGGGCGCGCCCCGATCCACGGCCGGGGCTGGAACCTGGCGAGGGCGGCGGCGGAAACGGGGGAGCTAAGGCCGCAGGTCCTGCAGCGACAGCGACAGGGCGGGAGAGCTGGACGTGAGTGGGACGGTTGGGGATGGGGGGAAGGAAGGCGGCCATGGCCGGCATCTGCATCGGTGTTTTCACGATGCGAGGGGCCCGGAGGGCGCACTATCACCGGATTGGCGGAGCACGATTCACCCGATCGGGGGATGGCAGCGTTCCGGATGGTCGTCTAACGGTCGGCCGGGAGGTCGGATGCGGCGGGATCCCAGCGGCCCCGGACTGGCTCAGAAACTGGGCGTGGGCTGCCGCCTCAGCTCCAGGCCAGCCCACTGCAGCAGAGCCGGCCAACTCCGCACCCGCTCGTAGACCGCCGCATGGCCTTCGCTGTTGAGGTGCAACCCATCGGCATCCAGCCAGCGAAGCCAGCGGGAATCGGCCAGCAGGGGCTCGAGCATCGGCAGGAAGGGCACATCGGCCTCCAGACAGGCCTCCTCCAGCAGACCCTCGTAGCGGCGCACGGCCTCCAGCTGATACCAGAGCACCTCGGCGTAGGGCATGGCGGCCTCATCCAAGGGCGTGAGGCCCACCACCAGGGTGGGGGCCAGCTCCCGGGCCTGACGCAGCAGCTGCTGGAAGCCGAACAGGAACCCGTCGGGATCGAGCTGGTGGCGCCCATCGGGCCGGCCGACCCGAGCGGTGTCATTGAGTCCCACCGAGAGCAGGATGCCCTGGGGCTGTTGCCGCCGCAGTTCGCCGCGGCAGAGCACCTCAGGGGAAAGACGGGCCGCCAACCGCTCAAGCCCATCACCACGCACGCCCAGGTTGTAGAGCACCGGAGCACCGGGGGTGGCCATCCAGTGGCGACGCAACCGTTCACACCACCCTCCCTGGTCGGGATCGCCCCAGCCGAACACGCCACTGTCGCCGAGCACCACGAGCTTGCGAGGGGGGGAAAGGCTCATGGAGCGCCGGGCTGGGGGACGTGTGACGGGAGCGATCTTCCCCGATCACGCACTGCGGGGGACCAACGGGGACCAACTCCGTCGCCCCCCAGGGGCCGGGTAGCGTCGGTCGTCAATGCTCCCGGGTAGCGGCGGATGGGCTTCACTTGGCTGCTGACCCTGTCCGAGCACGCCGGCAGCGTGGCCACCACCGCCACGGGCACGATCCTGCCGCGGGGATTCTTTCTGGCCACCGGCGTCCTCTACATCCTGGCGCTGGGACTCCACCGACTGGCCTGGCGGCTGGCGATCCCCTCCGCCCTGCCGATCCTGGCGCTGGCCCTGGTGGTGAACTGGCTACACCACGGTCTGCATGCCGTGAGCCATGGCCAGGTGGAGACCCTGCACACCACCAGCCTGGCCCTGCTGCTGTTCTACGCGGGCCTGAACACCGATCTCACTCGGATCCGTGGCCGCCTTTCCCTGGCCCTGGCGCTGCCGACCGTTGGGATTCTGGTCTCCGGGCTGCTGCTGGGGCTGCTGCTCTGGGCCCTGGGCCACACCGGGCTTCCGTTCCTCCCCAGGGCTGGACTGGCGGCCCCCCTGCCGCTGGGGGTGGCCATGCTCACGGCCACCTGCCTGCTGCCCACGGACGGCGCCGCCAATGAGGAATTGGCCCATCAGTGGGGGCACCATGCCCCGAAGAACGTGCAACCGGTTCTGGCCTTCGAGGCTGCCCTGGGCAGTGCCACCGCGATCCTGGGCTTCGGCCTGGTGATCACCCTGTTCCTGGCCTTCCAGCACGGCGGCCAGGGTGATTTCCGTCTCGGTGCCGTGCAGGAGTTGCCGAGCAGCCTGCTGCAGTTGGTGGGGCACCTACTGGCGGGGCTGGCCGCAGGCCTGCTGGTGGGGCTGATGGCCAACCGCCTGATTCCCTTACTGGTGACCCACAGCGAGCACCTGCTGATCCTGGCGGTCTCGGTGGCCTTTGTGGCCTACGCCATGGGCAACGTGCTGGGCGGCGGAGGGCTGATCAGCGTCTACACCGCGGGGCTGGTGCTGGCCAACCGGCCCCAGGCCCGCGGGCCCTTCGGCCATGAAGGACTCCGCCACGTGCTTCTCCCCTTCAACACCACGGCCGAATTCACGATGCTGCTGCTGCTGGGCTTGCTGGTGCATCCCGGTGTCATGGTGCAGATGCTCCCCCTGGGAATCGTGCTGGGGCTGCTGCTCGACCTCGTGGTGCGTCCGCTGGTGGTGCTGGGGCTGGGGGGAGCGCCGCGGGGGCAGCGGCTTCGGGATGTCCATCCCCTTGAGGCCGGCGACCTGGCCAACCAGATGGAGGCCCTGGTGGCGGTGGCGGTGATCACCAGCCTGGTGCTGAAGGGTGTGGTGCTGCCGCGGCTGCTCCAGCGGATTGTCAGCCCCGAGCCGCCCCTCGGCGTAAGCGGCACGCAGCTCCCCCATTCGTAACCGGCAGGCTCCAACCGAGGGGCACTCGGCGGCGGGACGGGGGGGGGCAAGGCATCAGACCGGGGGAGCCGGCGGGAAACCACACCAAACCCCCCTTAACTCTCCACCCAAGGGGAGGGTGGATGCTGGGTTCACGGGACGGTTCCGAACGGATCCGCCCCATCCATCCCAACCCAAGGAGAACCCCATGACCTGCAAGACCCCCAACAACCCGGCCGAGAGCTGCTGCTGTGCTCCCAATGACGCCCAGCGTTGCGGATGCGGATGCCACTGCGAAAGTTCCTGCTCCTGCCTCCGCGGCGGTGCCTGTAGCTGCGGCTGCACACCCCCCGCTCGCTGAATCCAGGCGGGGCGGCCAGACCGGCCGCCCCCACACCCGCCTTCACTCTCCAGAGCTGCTGTAGCAGCGGTTTCGGCCTCAGCACAAAGCCCCCTCGGCGCCACCTGCTCAGTCCTCCAGCCCTCAACCCTCCTCCCAGCGGAAGCCCTGGTCGTCCCAGGATTTTGGATCCTCGATCGGTTCGAGGTGGGTGAGCACGTGAGTGCGGGGCAGGGCCGCGGCGATCTGCTGCTCCAATTGTTCACACAGGTCGTGGCCGGCCTGCACGCTCCAGGCGCCCGGCACCAGCACATGGAAGGCCACGAAGCGCCGCGATCCCGCCACCCGGGTGCGCAGGGCATGGAACCGAATCTGCTCACTCTCGTGGGAGGCGAGCAGCGCCTCCAACTGGGCGTGCTCCTCCTCCGGCAGGGCGCGATCGAGCAGGCCGGAGGCGGTTTCATGCAGCAGCTTCCAGCCGGTCACCACGATGTTGAGCGCCACCGCGATGGCGATCAGGGGATCGAGGATCGTGAGGCCCGTGATCTTCACCAGGGCCACCCCCACCACCACCCCGAAGGAGGTCCACACGTCGGTGAGCAGGTGGTGGGCATCAGCCCGCAGGGTGATCGAGTGGAAACGGCGGGCGGCCCGCAACAGCACCCAGGCCACCACACCATTGAGGGCGGTGGCCAGCAGCGAAAGGGCCAAACCAATGCCCACCTGCTCCAGGGGTGCAGGCTGCTGGAGGCGGCCGATCGCGGCATAGATGATCGCCAGGGCCGCCACCACGATCAGCACACTCTCCAGACCGCTGGAGAAGTACTCCGCCTTGAAGTGGCCGTAGTGGTGGGTGCGGTCGGCGGGCTTGGCCGCCAGGGTGAGGGCCCAGAAGGCGGCCAGGGCCGCCACCAGGTTCACCACCGATTCGAGGGCGTCCGAGAGCAGGCCCACCGAGCCGGTGAGGTGCCACGCCGCCGTCTTCAAGGCGATGGTGGCCACGGCCGCCGCCACCGAGAGCAGGGTGTAGGAGCGGGGGGAGGAGAAGGGAGCGGCGATCGGCATGGTGCCAGGGTCGGCAGAGGGATCCCGGGGAACCCCCCGACGAAGGCGCAGCGGCTGGGGTGCCCTTCAGGTTTCAGGTTGCCATGGGTGGCCACCCTTGGGGTAAAGGCGCCAGGGGCAAGGCCGCCATGCCGGCCGGGGATCGTTCGATGACGGATCCCCGTATTCCAGGCAGCACCCCGATGCGGGTCGAAGCCGCCAGGGTGGAGCCATAGGAGGAACCGAAGCAACAGGTATGCGCGAGATCGTTTTTCTGGTCACGGCCGAGCAGCCCGGCCGTATCGAGGCCACCGCCCCGGATCGGGGCCTTGCGGTCGAAGCCCCGACCCTTGAGGAACTGCACCATGAGGCCCGCGATGCCCTGATCCGCCAGGTCGGGCCCTCCCACGCCACCTACCGGATCCGCATCCGCCGCCCCGACCACAATCCTGAGCTCGCTAGCGGAGATCAACCCGCCCAGCGTCATTCGTTCCGCAAGGCACGGCCTTTGCCCACCGGGAAGCCGGCAGGCGAGGGGCTCGGCATCGCCGGCCCCACCCCAGCCGCACCCACTGAGCCCATGGGCCTCAACGTCAACGCGCCAAGGTTCCACCTGACATCAGCTGGGGCCATGCCGTGGGAAGGATCAAGTCAGCTGCCAGCCCGTGAACGGCCAGATTCAGAGTGCCGCTGAAAAGCCGCCGAGCCGAAGGATCAGCCCCGACTCCAGCAAGCCACCCACGCTCCCACGGCTCAGCTTGCAACACTTTTCAAGCCACGAATCGATTCGCCCTCGAATAGAGACCACCCAAGTCCGCCCACCGCAGAGAACCCGTGTAGAACGGCCGAAAGGGAGCTCACCCAACAGCCCACCAGCCCCATCATGAGCCTGCAGAAACAAACAGAGGCTCCACATCTATCGGCCGTGGCAATCAATACCCCAGAGGCGACAGGACCGCCGGAACGGCTGGCTTAAATTAACAACAGAACCCAGAACGCTTGAACATCAAGAGGAGTATTCCAATCCTTGGCAAATAAAGCCAACAACAACACCATGTCCCAACAAACCTGCATGGCCAGATTCACCACCCCTGGCTGGCACAAGACGCCTTAGGAATCCTTCATGGCGCATACCCAAACCATCCCAATCAAAACAACCGTTAAACTAGCCCGACCCCAAACAAGTCCCGCCTGATCACCATCAATCGACTTCAAGTTTCCCGCAACCACAGCCAGGGGCTATCGGCAACATCCATGGGTGGTGCTAGCAGCTTTGACCTATTCGGATTTCCCCACCTTCTGTCCCACTGTTAGCGGAACTTCGCCATGAGATGATGGGTCTGATTTGCAGACCCGCGTCTTTCCATGGCCAAGCTGATCCGCTTTTCCGACGCCTCCCGCGATGCCCTGGAGAGGGGCGTCAACGCCCTGGCGGATGCAGTGAAGGTCACCATCGGCCCGAAGGGACGCAACGTGGTGCTCGAGAAGAAGTTCGGGGCTCCTGACATCGTGAACGACGGTGTGACCATCGCTAAGGAGATCGAACTCGAAGATCCCTTTGAGAACCTCGGCGCCAAGCTGATCCAACAGGTGGCCTCCAAAACGAAGGACACCGCCGGCGATGGCACCACCACCGCCACGGTGCTGGCCCAGGCGATGGTGAAGGACGGTCTGCGCAACGTGGCCGCCGGCGCCAACCCCGTGCAGTTACGTCGCGGCATGGAGCGGGCCGTGGCCCAGGTGGTGGCAGGAATCGCCCAGCTCTCGATCCCCGTGGCGGGCGACGCGATCCGCCAGGTGGCCACCGTGAGCTCCGGCAACGACACCGAGATCGGCCGCATGATCTCCGAAGCGATGGAGAAGGTGAGCGCCGATGGGGTGATCACGGTGGAGGAATCGAAATCCCTCGCCACCGAACTGGAGATCACCGAGGGAATGGCCTTTGAGCGCGGCTATTCCTCCCCCTACTTCGTGACCGACAACGAGCGGCGCGAGTGTGTGTTCAGCGATCCGCTCCTGCTGATCACCGACCGCAAGATCGGTGCCGTTGCGGATCTGGTGCCCGTGCTGGAGGCGGTCTCCCGCAGCGGACGCCCCCTGGTGATCCTGGCCGAGGAGGTGGAGGGCGAAGCGCTGGCCACCCTGGTGGTGAACAAGACCCGCGGGGTGCTTCAGGTGGCGGCGGTGCGTGCCCCCGGCTTCGGGGATCGCCGCAAGGCGATGCTGGAGGACATCGCGGTCCTCACCGGCGCCACGGTGATCAGCGAAGACAGGGCCATGACCCTGGAGAAAGCAACAATGGCCGAACTGGGCAGCGCCGAACGCATCACCATTCGCAAGGACGAGACCACCATCCTCGCCAGCGACGACCGCAAGGCCGCCGTGGCTAACCGGGTGGCGTCGATCAAGCGTGAACTGGAGGCCAGCGATTCCGACTATGACCGCGAAAAGCTCTCCGAGCGGATCGCCAAGCTGGCGGGCGGAGTGGCCGTGATCAAGGTGGGGGCCCCCACCGAAACCGAACTTCGCAACCGCAAGCTGCGCATCGAGGATGCCCTCAACGCCACCCGCGCCGCAGTGGAGGAGGGCATCATCGCTGGGGGTGGCAGCACCCTGCTGCAGCTGGCTGAGGGCCTCAACACCCTGATCGCTTCCAGCAGTGGTGATGAGCGCACCGGCATCAGCATCGTGCAGCGCGCCCTAGAGGCCCCGGTGAAGCAGATCGCCCTGAACGCCGGCACCGATGGCGATGTGGTGGTGGAACAGATTCGCCGTGGTGGGATGGGCTTCAACGCCCTCACCGGTCAGTATGAGGATCTGATGGCCGCTGGCATTCTCGACGCCGCCAAGGTGGTGAGGCTCGGCCTGCAGGATGCCGTGTCGATCGCATCGCTGCTGATTACCACCGAAGCGGTGATCGCCGACAAACCCGAACCCGCCGCCCCTCCCGCCGGTGATGGCGGCATGGGAGGTATGGGCGGCATGGGTGGAATGGGTGGAATGGGTGGAATGGGTGGAATGGGCATGATGTAATCCCGCCGGCCAGCAGGCCGTTGCAGGACAGGCTGGAGAGTGGTATTACAAGCTGCTCAACAGTCGGGCATGCAGACGACACACGTTGTGGGCCTGGGGGGGAGGCTGGGAACACAGCTTCCCTAACTCCCGGTTGAGGGCTTCAAACTGTGAGAGGTGATGGGTGTTGAAAGGAAGGCCGAACAAGGCCCCCCCGAACACCAAGACCCCACCGACGCCGGGTAGCAGCCCCGTGGTGAGGAGCTGAAGCCACGCCTTCGTGGGCCTCGAGATGGAATCCCCGCCCTTGCGGCCCTGGGTTGCCATGGATCCCTCCAAGTCCTGCCTCGTCTGCATCCATGGTGTCCAAGCCCCGGCCGATGGTCGCCTGAGCTACAAAAAAGTTTGGGTCCAGTCCCTCAGCTGGCAAGCCATGGGACGTCCCACCACCCCAAGGCCTCGGCACCTCAGGCGGTTCCACGGCTCCGCGGAGCCCCCAGGGCCCGCCGATAGGCCGCCACCTGGAGGTCGATGCCGGTGATCGCGGTGCCCACCACCACGGCATCGGCCCCCTCCGCCACCGCCCTCACCGCCTGCTCGGCCGAGGCGATTCCGCCCTCACAGATCAGGGCCACCGCCTCCGGTAGCGACCGCCTCAGGAGCGGCAAGAGTTCCCAGCCGGGAGGGCGGAGGGTGGCAGTGGCTTCGGTGTAGCCATACAGCGTGGTGCCCACCCAGGCACAGCCCAACTCGGCGGCTCTTAGCCCATTGGCCACACCATCGACATCCGCCATCAACGGTGCGCCCAGCTCTTCACGGCAGCGGCTGATCAGCCCCCGAAGATCCTGACCATCGGGGCGGTGCCGCTCCGTGGCATCGAGGGCCACCACATCCGCCCCCGCCGCCCAGACCGTCCGGATCTCCTCCCATCCCGGAGTGATGTACACCGGACTATCAGCGTAGGTGCGCTTCCACAGGCCCACGATCAAGGCGTCGGGGCATCGCCGCCTCACCGCGCCGATGTGCTCAGGACTCTCGAGCCGAACACCGAGGGCACCCTGCCTCAGGCTGGCCTCCGCCATCGCTGCGATCACCTGGGGATCCCGCAGGGGGGACCCCTCCGGAGCCTGCACAGAAACGATCAGCCCCCCGGCAAGGTCAGCACGACCGGGAAGCGATGGGAAGGCAGAACCCATGGGGGAAAGAACGACAGCAGGACGACGGGGAAAGCAGGACTCGGTTGAGCGGCCCCTCTCAGCTGGCCCGGGGCAGGGAGGAGTCCGGAAGCCAGGCCCGCAGATCCGCCAGGGCCGGCGGAGCCGGGGCGGCATCCTCCAGGGTGCCCAGACCACTCTGGCGCTCGGCCAGCTGGACCACCACGGCCAGAGGATCGGGAGTGCGGGCGAGTCTTCCGCCCCAGCTGACGTCATCCTGTGGAAGTGCAGCGGCAGCCCCGTCCGGTAACGGGGATGCCACCGGTCCCTGGACCTCCTCCGAAACAGGAGCCGGTTCCGTTGCCTGCGGGGCCGCCTGCGGATCCGGGCGGGTGCGGGCAAGGGTCCGCCAGTCGGTCCGGGAGAGGCGGCGCAGCAGGCGGGAACCCAGGGCGGCACTGATCTGCGCCGCATTCCGCTGCCATGGCGCAGCGGAATCGGCCGACGGCCCTTCGAGCGGGGCAGGATCGTCCCCGGGCGCCGCGGAAGCGAACTGATCGAGATGGGAGAGCCACTCCTCGCCACTCCCATCGGTGACATCGCCTGGCAGGGGCTCCTGTTGCGGGGCTGCAGGCTCTATGGGAGCGACCGCACGAGCGAAGGAGAACACCGGGGGCGGCTGTCTTGCCGGCAGCACCTCCGGAACGGGCGGGGCCGGCGGAGACACCGTGAGGGGCATAACGAAGGCCAGAGAAGGAGCGGGCGGGACGAGGTCCGGGAATTCCGCCAGCATCGAAGCGATCGCCCCATCCACCGCCGCGGTGGCCCGTTGCTCGATCCAGGCCTGATGCTCGCCGCCTACCGGGGGATCGGCGGCGGCGAGCATCAGGAGGTGGTCATCGGTGGTGACGGACTCCACGGCAAGGGTTTCCAGCAGAACACCTGCCCCTGCAGCAGCATGACCAGACGGATCCCCCAGCAGGGCCCCAAACCAGGCCGCAGCCTCCTGGCCCTCCAGGGCCGGGAGCGTGAGGGTCTGGAACTGGTGGAGCCAATCCAGGCCCCTGCGGTGCACGCAGCGCTGAAGGCGATCGAGGCTCTCGTGGCCGCGGCGCTGGCGCACTGCCTCCAGCAGGCGAGCCTCTGGATCAGGGCGGGAAGGATGGGCCGTTGGTCCTGAGGGCTGGCTGGGCGGATTCAGGGACACGGCAGGGGGGGCTCAGGTGAGTTTTCGATCCAGCAGCGGACGGATGGCCAGGAACAAGCCCAGGGCGAGGGTCGCCAGGATGAATAGGCAGCTCACAGTTGTGAGCGAGCCATAAGGGGCCTGGAGAACCACATCAGTGGCGATGTGATTGAGCTGGAAAGTGCCGGCGTAGGCGGCGCGGATCGGTTCAATCGCGAAGGTAAGAGGATTCAGGGCCGCTAGCCACCCCAACCATGCCGGCATAAACGAGAGGGGGGCCAGGGCGGTGCTTGCAAACAGGAGCGGCAGATTGGCCACAAAGATCACCGCGATCAGCTCAATGTGCCCCGGCAGGGCGAAGGCCAGGCCCAGACTCAGGGCGGTGACCGCGAACACCAGGAGCAGCAGGGTGATCAGCACCAGCACCAGGCCGGGGCCACCGGGCCAGCCGTAGCCCAGCAGAGCAGCGGTGGCCACGATCGCCAGGCTCTGCACCAGGCTCAGGCTGGTGATGTAGAGCACCGAAGCCAGCACGATCGAACTGCGGGATCGCAGCGGGGCCACCAGAAGGCGATTGAGAAAGCCGAACTCCCGGTCAAACATCACAGGCAATCCGGCGTTGAGGGCGGCGCTGAAGGCGGTGAACACAATCACCCCGGCCCCCAGGAAGCGGCCGTAGCTCCCCCCACCTGGCAGCAGGCCCTCGGGTGCCTTGGCAAACAGCGCCCCAAACAGCACGAGCCAGATCAGGGGTTGCAGCACCCCGGCCACGAACGTGGAAGGACGACGGAACAGCTGCAGGAAGAGGCGTCGAGTAAGGGCCAGGGTTTCTTGGCCGATCTCGGCAAGGGCCGAGGGTTCGGCAGCCGCATCACGGTGGGGGGTAAGGCTGGTGGGGGAGGCACTAGTCATGGCTCAGGCTGCTGTTCTGGGAAGAAAGATCAGGCGGAAGGGAGGGGTAGAACCGATCAACGCATGGCCTGCTTGCGCTCCGCCTTGGGATCCCGCTGGCCCGCCACGGCCAGTTCGGCGTCCATGAGGGTGCGGCCCGTGGCCTGGAGATACACATCATCCAGGCTGGCCCGGCTCTGGGCGAGGGCAAACACCGGCACTTGGGCCGCCTCCAGCTGGTTCCGCAGCCGCTCCACCACGGCCGCGTTCTCAACCACAAGATTGAGGGAGTGCCCCTGGGATCGGTTGATCACCACCTGGTTCACACCCTCACAGTGCTCCAGCAGGGCCCTCACCCGGGAGGCCTCCGCCTCATCGCTGAACTCTCGCACCCTCAACGTCACCCGGTCACCTCCCAGGGCTCCCTTGAGCTCGGAGGGGCTGCCTTCGGCGATCACACGACCTGCTTCCAGGATCGCCAGCCTGTCGGCCAGGGCATCCACCTCCTCGAGATAGTGGCTGCTGAGCAGCACGGTGGTCCCCTGATCACGGAGCTGGCGAAGCACCTGCCAGATGGCGGAGCGGCTCTCGATGTCGAGGCCCACCGTGGGTTCATCGAGCACAAGCACCTGCGGTCGATGCAGCAGGCCAGCGGCTAGGTCGAGACGCCGGCGCATGCCTCCGGAATAGCTACCGCAGCGTCGGTCAATCCAATCGCCCATCCCCAGCAGAGCGATCAGTTCGGCGATGCGGCCATCCCGCTCGGAACGGTTGAGGTGATAGAGGTCGCCCTGCAGAGCGAGGAGTTCCCGACCTGTGAGGATCTTGTCAATCGCCACCTCCTGGGCCACATAACCCAGCAGCCGCCTCACACCGCGGGGATTGCTGCGGGCATCGAGTCCCCCCACCCGCACGCTGCCCGTATCGGGAGCCAGCAGGGTGGCCACAATGCGAAGGGCTGTGGTCTTGCCGGCGCCATTCGGACCGAGCAAGCCATAAAGGCAACCGGCCGGAACCTCCAGGGAGAAGTGATCCAGAGCCTGGACCGGCGCCGACTTGCGGCCGGTTCCAAAGCGCTTGCTGAGATGCTGCAGCTCGATCAAGCCAGGCTCTCTCCCGATGGGACTGTGGGCAGGAATCTAGGCAGGGCCCCACAACCTGCGCTGGTGGAGAACCGCCCAGCAGGAGGCCGGGCCAGGACTGGCCGATTCTCAGGCGAGCTGCGTGAGAACGCGCACAAAACCCTCCGAGGCGATGGCCTGAGGGGTGCGGGCCAGCACCAGGAGCAGGCAGATGCCGAAGAGGTAGAAAATCGACCAGCGGAACAGGCTGCGGGCCCGCTGCGGGTCGTCGGGGTTCTCGCGCAGGGCTCCACTCAACTGCAGAAGTCGGCCGTTGAAGGGAAGCAAAAGCAATCCATAGAGCCAGCCGCCGCTGGGCAGGGCAAGCACCCCGAAGCCACTGAGCAGAACGGTGAGCCAGCTATAGCGAGCGATCGCCCGTCCTGTGACCTGCGTTCCCCGGACGACCGGAAGCATGGGGATGCCCACGGAGCGATAGTCCTCCCGCAGCAGGAGGGCGAGCGACCAGAAGTGAGCCGGGGTCCAGACCATCACCAGGGAAAAGAGCCACCATCCGGCCCAGCCCAGGTGGCCGGTGGCGGCCGCAACCCCCACTAGGGGTGGGATGGCCCCGGCCACCCCCCCGATGACGATGTTCAGCGAGGTGCGGGGCTTCAGAAGGGCGGTGTAGAGCAGCACATAGCTGCACAGGCCCATCAGGCTGAGGGAGGCGGCGAGGGGATTCACCCCAAAGACGAGCACCACGGTGGCCGCCAGGGTGAGCAGCACGGCCAGGGCGAAGGCCTGGCGCCTTGCCAGACGACCCGATGGCAGGGCCCGGCGGCTGGTGCGCTGCATCCGCCCGTCGAGCTCCTCCTCCCAGAGGCAATTGAGAACGCCGGCGGCGGCGGAAGCCATGGCCCCACCGCCGAGGGTGGCGGCCATGGTGGCCGCGTCTAGGGGCCAGCCCGTCGTGAGGGCCATACCACCGATGGTGGTGGCCAGCAGAAGGGGAATCAGCCTGGGCTTGGCGATCTCCAACCAGGCCGGCAGCTTCACCGAGGGGCGGATCGGGGCCGGCGCCGTAACGATCGGAAGGTCGCCGCTCCCCTGCACTAGGGGGAGAGGAGACAAGGAAGTAACACTAACCATGGGCCATCTCCAGAGAGGGGGTAAAGGAAACGACCTGGGCCGGGGAACGGGACGCCAGCGTGATGCCCCAGAGAGCCCCAAACAGAGCCACGAGCAGGGCGGCCATCAGCTGATGCGCCACGGTGACGAGGGGCTGCTGGAGCTGGAGCCGCAGGGTGAAGACCCCGAGTGCCAGCTGCAAGGGGGCCAAGAGGGCCAACCCGAGGGAAAAGCGACGCAGGCGGGCGGGAATGCCGGGCAGGAGATGGGCCAGGAGAGCTGGCAGGAGCAGGGCGGCGAGGGCCACCCAGGCTCCTAGGCGGTGGGCCAGGAGCCACTGGCAACCATCTCCCGACTGCAAGCAGAGGGTGGAGGCCCAGCGACTGGCCATGGCAGCACCAAGGGCGGATTGGCCGAACAGGGCCAGGCTGCTAAAGCCCAAGAGAAAGGTCCACCACAGAGGCGGAGAAGCGGTGGAGACGGAGGAACGAGATCCGCTGGGAGACGGCCGCAGGGCCTGATGCATGGCGCTCACGAGCAGCACCAGCAGCAGGGCGGTGACCAGGTGGGCGGTCACCGTGGAGGCTTCCAGCAAGCCCAGCACGGTCAGGGCACCAAGACCTCCCTGGACGGCGACCAGCAGCAGGGCTGCTGCGGCCACCCACGGCAGCCAGCGGGGGAGGAGGGCACGACGCACCAGGGAGACGGCGGCCAGCACCATCAGGGCGACGCCCACAACAAAGGCATCAAGGCGGTGGAACCATTCCAGAAAAACCTGGAGGTTCATTTGGCGGCCTGGCAGGAAAGAGCCGTAACAGAGGGGCCAATCAGGGCAGGCCAACCCGGCCTGCATCACGCGGGTAGCCCCGCCGATTCCGACCAGGGCGACCAAGGCAACAACCAAATGGGCCAACAGCCAGTCGAGACCCCTGTGGAGCCAGGGGCTGCCGGGGGGCAACGGGGGGGTACCAACTGGCGGGTCGAGACTGTTGAAATCTTCAGAAGCCCTGGAAGCGAAGGGTCTGCCGACCATGACCTCACTTGCAGCGGGAGCCACAAGTTAGCGAGTTTGCGAAGATGAGCGATCCCGCACATCTCAGGGATAAAAACGAATCAAATCTGAACTTTCAGCCAGTTCAGGCTTTCGAATCCGTTGTCACTTCCAGCACGGCTTTGCGCTTCATAGGCTGGTGAGGCCGCGACCCGTGTCCACCTCCGCCCCGTGCCGATCCCTTCCGCCCTAATCACCCTCCTGCTGGGCATGGCACTTGTGCTGGCTGGACTTTGGGTGGGGTACAACGTCCCCCTCCTTCCCCTCGCGGCCAGCACGAACGCGCCGATCTACGACGCCCTATTCCAGGTGTTGCTCAGCATCGGCACCATTCTTTTCCTCGGGATCATCGGGCTGCTGGTCTTCAGTCTTGTGCGCTTCCGCCGTCGCGAAGGCGACAGCGGCGACGGAGCGGCGATTGAGGGCAACCTTTCCCTAGAGATTGTCTGGACCGCCATTCCGGCGGTGGTAGTCCTGTTTGTGGGCATCTACAGCTACGACATCTACGAGCGAATGGGAGGGATGACGCCGCTGAATGATCACAGTGCCATGCATGCCGCCCAGCCCGCCGCTGACCATCACCACCATGGTGGTGATCATGGTCCTAACCCGGCCGTTCTGGCCTCCAACTCTTCCCCTTCGGAATCGGATCAGGAGCCGGGAAGAGTCTGGGGTGGAATCGGAGTGGCGTCTTCTGAGAGCGAAACGCTCACGGTGGATGTCACCGCCATGCAGTTCGCGTTCATTTTTCACTATCCCGGAGCCAATATCATCACCGGTGAGCTCCACATCCCAGTCAATCAGCCGGTTTCACTGCACATGGAAGCTCGGGATGTGATCCATGCCTTCTGGGTTCCACAGTTCCGGGTCAAGCAGGATGTGATTCCAGGGCAACCCACCCTGCTCAGCTTCACCGCCACCCGCCCGGGCACCTACCCGATCATCTGCGCCGAGCTCTGTGGGCCTTACCACGGTGGCATGCGGTCCAGCGTGGTGGTGCATGAACCCGCTGATTTCGATGCCTGGCTCAGCAAGAACACACCTCCAGCGCCGGCCACCGTGGCCAGCTCCGGTTCCAACCCAACGGCCTGATCCACGATGACCCTTGCTTCACCAAGTGATTTTCAGGCTCCCCAGCAGAGTTCACCGAATCAGGAAGGACCACGGGGGCTGCAGCCGGAAGGCTGGATCCGCTATCTGAGCTTCAGCCTTGACCACAAGGTGATTGGCCTCCAGTACATGGTGTGCGGTTTTCTATTTTATTTCCTCGGCGGTGCCCTGGCCGGCGTGATCCGCACCGAGCTAGCAAGCCCGATCAGTGACTTCGTAAGCCGGGAAACCTACAACGAAGTACTAACGCTCCACGGAACAGTAATGATCTTCCTTTGGATCGTTCCCGTGGTGAATGGAGCCTTCGGCAACTACCTAATTCCCTTCTATGTGGGAGCCAGGGACATGGCTTTCCCAAGGTTGAATGCAGTCGCCTTCTGGCTGATCCCTCCCGCCGGCATTCTGCTGGTCAGCAGCTATTTCATCAAAGGCGGTTCCGCCCAGTCAGGATGGACCGCCTATCCCCCCCTCAGCCTCACCACTCCAGCCCTGGGCCAGGTGATCTGGATCATCAGCGTCTTACTGCTGGGCGGTAGTTCAATTTTTGGTGGCATCAATTTCATCGCCACCATCTTGAAGCTGCGCAGGCCTGGGCTCAAAATGATGCAATTACCCATGTATTGCTGGGCCATGTTGGGCACCAGCATCCTGGTGGTTCTCTCCACGCCCGTTCTGGCCGGGACCTTAATTCTGTTGAGCTTTGACATCATTGCTCACACCGGTTTCTTCAATCCGGCACTGGGGGGCAATGTTGTTGTCTATCAGCACCTCTTCTGGTTCTACTCCCATCCGGCCGTTTATATCATGGTTCTACCGGCCTTCGGCCTAGTCAGCGAAATCATTCCGGTACATGCACGCAAACCGTTGTTCGGTTACACCACCATGGTGTATTCGATTATAGCCATTGTGGTTCTTGGACTCGTCGTATGGGCTCACCACATGTTCACCAGCGGCACACCCCCTTGGATGCGTTTGTTCTTCACGATCGCCACCTCGTTCATCGCCGTGCCCACAGGGATCAAGTTCTTCAACTGGCTAGCCACCCTCTGGCAAGGCAAGATTGCCCTCAATAGCGCCATGCTTTTCTCCTGCGCCTTCATCGTGAATTTTGTTTTCGGCGGCATCACAGGCGTGGCCCTTGCTCAAGTACCTTTCGACATCCACGTGCACGATACCTATTTCGTCGTGGGTCATTTCCACTATATTGTCTACGGTGGAACCGTGTTTATTATATTTGGCGCCGTCTACCACTGGTACCCTAAATTTACTGGCCGCATGCTCGATGAACACCTGGGTCGCCTGCATTTCCTACTCACCTTCATCGGCTTCAACCTCTGCTTTGCTCCCCAGCACTGGCTCGGTCTGAACGGCATGCCCCGCCGGGTGGCGGAATATGACCCCTCCTTCACCACCCTTAACCAGGTGAGCAGTGTCGGAGCCCTGCTGATGGCGGTGAGCACCCTGCCGTTCCTGATCAATGTGGTGGTGAGTGCCATTCGCGGTGAGGTAGCCGGCGACAACCCCTGGAACGCCCTGACACCGGAATGGCTCACCTCATCGCCGCCGCCGGTGGAGAACTGGATCGGCGAGGCCCCCCTGGTGACCCACCCCTACGGCTATGGGGCCCCGACCGATCGTCTCGATCTCCAGGTGGTGACCGCCGAGCAGATCTGGAACGACCGCACCCCCTGACCCCATCCCATCCAACCGTCAAACCGTTCAGACCCCGCCATGACGAGTCTCACCTCAGGAACCGGTGACATCGCCCAGATCGCGAGCGATCTCGACACCGCTGGCCACGGCCATGAAGGGGATGACCATGGCGGCCACGTCGATGTCCGCCTCTTCGGGCTGGCCACCTTTCTGGTGGCCGACGGCATGACCTTCGCGGGCTTCTTCGCCGCTTACCTCACCTTCCGCGCCGTGAACCCGCTGCCGGAAAACTCCAGCTACGAACTGGAACTGCTGCTGCCGAGCCTCAACACCCTCTTGCTGGTGATGAGCAGCTTCACCTTCCACCGGGCGGGCCGGGGGCTGCTGAGGGGTGAGGGTCCGGCCTGTCGCCGCTGGCTGGCGATCACCGCCGCCCTTGGCCTGGCCTTCCTGGGCGGTCAGATGGTGGAGTATTTCCACCTCCCCTTTGGGCTCACTGACAACCTCTTCGCAAGCACCTTCTACGCCCTCACCGGATTCCACGGGTTGCATGTGACCCTGGGGGTGATCTGCATTCTGATCGTGTGGTGGCAGACCCGCTCGGAAGGCAGGATCAAGGCCTCCGCCCCCTTTGGCCTTGAGGCGGCTGAGCTCTACTGGCACTTTGTGGATGGGATCTGGCTGGTTCTGTACGGAATCCTTTATCTGCTCTGATTGCTTTTCAAGTTGAAGCACTTGCCGAAGCCTCATCGGATTGGCCACAATTGAGATCAGGACGAGGCTCCTTCAAGCCGACCTCTTTTCGCATAGCTCAATTCGATGACTGCCAACAGGTTTTCGACTGGCTCCGATGGTGGCCCTGGCCTCGGGGAAGCCCCCCTGGAAGGCAAGGCCCTGCTGGATCGGGCCCGCTCCCTGAGCAACCGGCCTGAGGACCAAATCGCCCGGGCCTGCGGGTATGTGGGACCGAGTGGCCGGATCCTTAAGAAGAGCTTCTACCGAGCCCTCGTGGCCGCCAAGGGCTACGTGCTTCCTTCCACCCTCCAAGGGGGTGGTGGTGCGGCCGCCAAGGGGCGACAGGCCGTCTTCCGCACCCGGGTGCACGGCAATGGCAATCTGTTGATCGGCCAGGCCTACACCCGCCGCATGGGATTGGAACCGGGCCAGGAATTTCGCATTGAACTCCACAAAGAGACCGGCTCCATCTGGCTGCTGCCGATGGGCACGACCTCCGGTAGCGAAGACAGCATCGACTAAACAATCGGCGGCGGCCACAACACTTGACCGGAGCCTGGACCCCGCCGACCACTTGATCCTGCCATTCAGGCAGGGCCTCCTCCATCGTGGAGATCTGTTGTGGCCGATCCCCCGTTTCGGGCGGCGTGGAAGCTGGCGCTGAAGGTGAGCAGGTCGATTCCGCTGAACAGGAAGCTAATCCCCACCAGGGTGCCGAGCACCCAGAGCAGGCTCAGGGACTTCATCGTGAGAATCATCAGGCCCAGAACCAGGGTGACCAGACCATTGGTGAGGCCCCAGCCCCAACCCTTGATCTGGCGGTGGCTAAGGGCCACCACGGTGGACACCGCCCCCTCAAGCAGAAACACCACACCAATGGCGAGCGCCAGGGATGCCACCTGGGAGGCGACCCGCTCCGGTCCCGAAGCCAGCTGCCGCACCATCCATAGGCCGGCGACCAGGAAGAGGGTGGACACGGTGAAGCGCCAGAAGCCGATGGCGGAGCTCAGCCGGGGGATCCGGGCAAGGGTGTTGACCCAGCCCACGATCCCACCCACCAGAAAGGCGATGGCCACCATGGCGGTGACCCACACGGAGGCCAGCAGGGGAAAGATCAGGGCCAGAACGCCAAGCACCAGCATCAGCACCCCCTCGGCAAAGGTGAAGGTGCGCAGGGCGCTGTTGTCACGGGCAAGCCGCCCCGCAGGCGGGGCGCCGGAAACCAGATCGCTCAGCTCAGGTGCCATGGTTGCGGCGGTTCGGACTCGACACCAGAAACGTAGGCAGGGTCCCGGCGGAAGGCCACGGTCCTGGAGTACCTCGCTCAACCCCAACCATGCTGGGTCAGCCACTCGCCACTGATGGCCCCTCCAAGGGGGGCTTGGTGATCCAGGCCCGATGCAAGTCCGGTCCCCTGCAGCAAGCGTTCGGTGTATTTGGCCAGCAGATCCGCCTCGAGGTTCACCGCATCGCCCACCCGGCGGTGGGCCAGGGTCGTGGCCGACCAGGTGTGGGGGATCACGGCCACCCAGAATTGGCCTTCGCTCTGGCAACCGGCCACGGTGAGGCTGATGCCATCGACGGCGACGCTGGCCTTCTCACAGACATAGCGGCCATAGGCGGGGTCGTTCCAGCTCACCACCAGGCGCCAGGAGTCCGGCAGCCGCTGGATCGCCACCACGGTGCCCAGTCCATCGACATGGCCGCTCACCAGATGCCCGCCGAGCCTGTCGCTGAGCCGCAGGGCCGGCTCCAGATTCACCGCTGCCCCGGAGGCGGCCCTAGCGGCCAGGGTGGTGCGGACCAGGGTCTCCTCACTGACGTCGGCCCGGAATCCATCGGGGAGACATTCCGCCACGGTGAGGCACACGCCATCCACCGCGACGCTGTCCCCTAGGGCAAGGGGCCCCAGGCCCCCGAATGGGGCAGAGGAACCATGGTGCGCCCCAGGGTCGAGGCGCAGGCGCACCCCCGCGGGGCATCGTTCCAGCTTGCCCACGGCCCGCACCAGTCCGGTGAACATGCCTGCCTTCCCTGTCACTGTGGCCATAATCGCTTCAGGCGCAACGACCAACGCCGGGGGCACAGGGCAATGGTGGAGATGCGGGTTGCGGGAATCGGCCTGGACGCGGCCAGCCGTAGCCCGATCGTGCTGCTGCGGGACCCTTCCGGCCGTCGCCAGGTCCCGATCTGGATCGACCAGGCCCAAGCCCAAAACATTTTGGCTGGCCTGAACGGCGAACGCCCCCCCCGCCCCCTCAGCCATGACCTGATGGTGAGGCTGCTCGAGGCCGGTGGGCTCCAGCTGGAGCGCGTGGTGATCCATGCGATCGAAGACAGCACCTTCCGGGCTGTGCTGAAACTTCGCCGTGGCGAGGAGGAGGCGCTCGAGCTGGATGCGCGTCCCAGCGATGCCATCGCCCTGGCCCTACGGACGGGCAGTGGCATCTGGATGCTGGAGGAAGTGGTGGCCGATGCCTCCATTCCAGTGAATGCCGAAGCCGATGCGGAGGATCAGGAAGATTTCCGGCGCTTCCTCGACCGCACCAGCCCCGCGGAGTTGATCCGCCATCTGAAGCGGGGCCTTGAGGAAGCCGAACCGACCGAGGAGGAGAACGCCGATCAGCCGCCCGGAGGGAGCGTTGAGCCTGGAGCCGATGGCCCGGCCGCACCAGGGCCCTGAGGCCAGCATGGGCAGACCGGAAGCAGCTCGCAACGGTTCGCCATCACCGGCATCCATCACGGGAGAGAGCCAGACGTCCCAGCCGGCGGCCTGGTCCGCCGCCCCCGTCCGTGGGGGCGAAGGCGCGCCCCCCCCTTCTGCAGCCGGCCCAGCAGGGGAGGGTCTCCAGCGCTCATCGCTCCGGCGTCCGTTTGGCAAGGGCAAGCCGGTCTCCCTGTTCACGCTGGGCACGATGCGGGCCCTGGAGAGCAGCCGGGTTCTGGAGAGGGTGGTTGATGCCGCCCTGGAGACCGGCATCAACCACATCGAGACAGCGCCGGCCTACGGCCCGGCCGAAGCCTTCCTCGGCGAGGTTCTCGCTGGCCTGGCGGAGCGCGATCCAATTGGCCGCTCCGAGGTGGTGCTCACCACCAAGCTGCTGCCGGGTTCCGGCGAAGGGGTGGGGCTGGCCGAGGGGCTAGAGCAGCTGCGCGCCAGCCTGCAACGCCTGCGCATCCCGCGACTCGACAACCTGGCCGTGCACGGCCTCAACACCGAAGCCCACCTGGCCTGGGCTCTGCAGGGGGCAGGTGCCGAGCTGATCGAGGCCGCCGTGGCCGAAGGGTTGGTGGGCCAGGTGGGCTTCTCCAGCCATGGCGCCTACGGCCTGATCGAAACCGCGCTAGCCAGTGGTCGTTTCAGCTTCTGCAGCCTGCATCTGCACCTGTTCGATCCCGAACGGCTGCCCCTGGCCCGCTGGGCCCTGGCCGAGGGGATCGGGGTGATGGCCATCTCGCCGGCCGATAAGGGCGGTCGCCTCTATGACCCGCCGGCCCAGCTCGTGGAGGACTGCGCCCCCTTCGCGCCCCTGGAGCTGGGGTATCGGTATCTGCTCGCCGCGGGGATCAGCACCCTCACCCTCGGGGCGGCCCGAGCGGAGGACCTCACCTGGGCAAGACGCCTTGCGAACGCCTCCGGGCCCCTCACGCCAGCGGAACAGCAAGCGATGGCGCAGCTGGCCACCGCCGGCGCCCAGCGGCTCGGAATCGAGCGCTGCGGCCAATGCCGCGCCTGCCTCCCCTGTCCCTCGCAGGTTCCCATCCCGGCCCTGCTGCGGCTTCGCAACCTGGCGGTGGGCCACGGCATGGAGGCCTATGCGGGCGAGCGCTACAACCTGATCGGTCGGGCGGGCCATTGGTGGGAGGCGGTGGATGCCTCCGCCTGTCTCAGCTGTGGCGACTGCCTACCCCGCTGCCCCCACGAACTGGTGATCCCCGACCTGCTGGCCGATACCCACCGCCGATTGGCGGCACCGCCGCGGCGACGCCTGTGGGGATGAGCAAGCGCGGCCCGCGCTGAACAAGCGGGGGCCCACCGCCGGGAGATGCGGAGATCAGGATCGCCCGGGGGCTGCCCCATCCCAAAGCGCCTGGAGACGGAGATGCTCCGCGGGCGACAGCGGCGGCAGGCTGCGGCAGCGGCCCAGCACCGCGGCGGGGAGATTGAGCAGCTGCCGCAGCTCCGGAGGAAATGCCTCAACGGCCCTCCCCAGCACGGCGGCTGGCAGGGGCGGCACCCAGCCGGCAGCAAGGAGGCGGGGCAACAGGGGGGGCTGCAACACCTCCGCCAGCCAGTCGATCGGGGCGGCTGGCGCCCCGGCCGAACTGAGCAGCAGGTTCCAGCCCAGGGGTGCCCCCTGGTCGGGCAGCACCACCGCCAGGCGGGGATCGCGGCGCAAGAGCGGCACCACCCGCTGACGGGGCACCACGGCGGCCTCAGCCCGACCACTGAGCAGGAGACTCAGCCCATCGTGATCATCGAAGGCAACGGCTTGGCGGCGAAGGCGCCGCAGGCGCTCGCCATCCCCATCAACGAGCTCCAGAACCACCCGCGGCGAGGAGGGAAGCACCACCGCCCCCGCCAGGCTGGGATCGAGCAGCAAGTCCCAACCCTCGGCACGGCGCCGGACCAGGTCGGGACGGTTACGGAGCAACAGGACCCAGGGGTTAATGGCCCAAGGGAAGGCCAACAGCGGCGCCGGATCGGCTGCGAAGAGGCGGGCCACCTGGGCGGCAGCCGGGTCGAGCCGGGCCAACAGGGCCGGCGTGCCGATCGGCTGGAGATCGGCTCGCAGCAGGGTGGCCGCCCAGCCGTCGCTGAGCTGCACCAGAGCCGGCCGACGGGGGCTGGGGCCCTGCAGGGCAGAGCGCACCTGATCGGGCCCCTCCAGCAACTGCGACTGCCAGGGGCGCGGCAGGCGGGCGATCCAGGCGGCGGGGAGGTCGCCCCGGCTGGAGAACAACCGAAGCGGGGCGGCGGCCTTACAGCCCGTGAGGCCCAAGGTGGCCAAGGCGAGGGAGCCACCGGCGCTGGAGCGGAGCACCTGACGGCGCGACCAGAGACGATCAGCCATGGCCGGACCGTAGGGGGTTGCCATTCTCCGGAGCGACCAGGGGACAGGCAGCCGGTGTCATGGGCGCGCCCATGAGCTCGGTGCAGGCCACCTCACACGCCCAGGCAAGGTGGCCGGGCGAACGACCGGACAGCTCCCAGAGGATCGCCAGGCCCCCTGCCCCCACGCCCTCCTTCACATAGCCCCGCTCGTAATCAAGCAGGGCGGGGTGGAGGGGGCCCTGGAAGCGGAGGGATGCCGCAAAGGCAAGGGGATCGACCCCCCAGTGACGACCGATGCGACGCAGCAGGAGGGAGAGATCGCTGTCGGACTCGAACGCCACCCAGGCCGTGGTGCCGATGGCCACCAGAGCCACCAACCGGGGCCGCAGCTCCGGGCTGAGGAGGGCCAGGGCGAGGGCGAGCACCGCCGCCATCTGACTGCCGCCGGCCAGGAGCACGGACTGGCCCGTTTCGGCGGCGGCGAGCAGCAGGCCGGCCGCCAGGGCCTGCATCGGATCACCCAGGGCAGCCAGCACGGCCACCGGATCGGGCGGCATCCCCCAGGCTTCGGCAGGGGCCGGGGAGCGGGCCGCAGCCGCCGCCAGCCCCCGCGCCACCAGATCCGCCTTAAGGGCATGGGCCGGACGATGGAGGCTGCCGCTCACGATGCCACCCGCCTCGATGCCGAGGCCCGTGAGCAGCGCTTGGGCTGTGGTGGTTCCGCCAGGAACGCATTCCGCCAGCACCAGGGGCAGGGGCCCACCGGACGGGGAGAAGCGCGCCGCGGCCCGCCCCCAGCGCCGGCCCTGATCCAGCAGGGCCTCAACCCGGGGGCGGTCCATGGCGGACCCGGTGCTCAAACAGCGGGCTGGACCCGCACCGGCGGGCGGGGGAAGGCGCAGATGGGGCACCGCGGGGGCCACCGCGCAGCCGAGGTCAACGATGAGGGGATGGAGACCCAGACCCTGGAGAACCACCCGGGAGATCAGGGCCGGTGACACCCCAGCGGGCAGCGGAGGCAGGGAGTGGGGCAGGGCGACCCCTGGCCCCAGAACCAGCAGCTCGGCATCGGCGGCGGCAGTGCTGCGGCGGGATTCTGAACTGGTGCCGGCAGCGGAGATACCGGGCACCGCCGCCGTCTGGGTGGCGGCGAGGAGCACCAACACCTGGCAGGCGGGAAGACTGGCCTGCCAGGAACGGCACCAGGCTTCCGCCGCCTGCGGAGCTCCGAACAGCAAGCGGGGCAGCGCGCTCACAGGGGATCGAGGGCCACTAGGCCCCTCAAGGCCTCCGGCGGTTCGCTGATCGGGGACTGGAGACGGGGAAAGATCCAGTAGGCCACCGCATGGAGGCACAGAGCCATCAGGAGGTTCTGGATCAGCACCAGCACCAGGGCCGTGGCCTGGACCTGGGCCAGGTCGATGCCGGCCCCGAGACCCACCAGACCCAGCAGGCGCTCCAGCAGCCCAGCGGCGGCGGTGGTGATCAACACCCAGAGGTTCTCCCCCACCAGCACCGAGAGCACCGCCAACCGCACCAGGAAGCCCAGGCTGCCGATCAGCCCGGCCACCGCCAGGCTGGTCCACCAGCTGAGCCGCCGCCGCCAGCTCCATCCAAGCCACAGCGCGAGAAAGCCATAGGGGAAGAGCACCAGCGGGCCTCGGATCGGACCCATCAGGGCCACCACCAGCAGGCTCAACACCACCAGCCCCTCGAGGGCACAGCGCCAGCCGTGGCGGAGCTGCAGCAGAGCCAGGGGCAGGGGCAGGGCCAGACGGAACAGGGGGCTACCCACCGGCAGGTAGTAAAGCGCCACCCACAACAGGGCCGTGGCGGCCGCCAGGTAGGCGGTGTCCATCAGCTGCCTGGCCTGACGGTGGCTGAGCTGCCGCTGGGGAGGGAGGGACATGCGGGGTACGGGGGCCTCAGCGAGGGGGCGGAGCAGGACGCACCTGGGGGCCGGAGGGAACCACCGGTGGCACGGCGGGGGCGGTTGCCGCGCCCATCCGTTCGATCGTCTCCACCTCGAAGGGCACCCCAGCGGCCCTGAGGGCCTCCGTCACCACCTCGGCCGGGGCGGAGGGGTCGGCCTGGGGCAGGCGGATCGTGACCCGATAGGGCGCCGGATTGGCCGGCGCCGGGGCGGCGGGGCGCTGGGAAACGGCCGTGGGGGCTCCGGCAGCTTTGCCAGCCTGGCCGGTGATGGGGGCGGTGGAACCGCCGGGCTTCGGAACGACCGCGGAAGGGGCCGCCGCCCCGGCTACAGCGGCTGCGGATGCCGGGCCCGCCGCTGCGGGGGTCGTCTGTCCTGGCTGCACGCCGGCCGTTCCAGCCGGGCCTGACACTGGGGAGCCGGGATTGGATGGGGTTCCGCCCTCGCGGGGGGTGGTGACGGCTGGGGGAAGGGGGGGGGTGGCGGTCCCGGCGGGAGTGCCGGAGGTACCGGGAAAACTGCGGGAGAGGGCCTCACCGAAGGGGGTGCCACTGCACCCCCCCAGCAGCAGCGGCAACAGCGCCAACAGGGCCCGACGCAGGGCTGGCGGGCTGGCGGGCTGGGCCGGGAAGGGTGCGGGGGCCATCAGCTGCCCGCAGGCTTGATCACCCGAACGGCACTGGCCCGCAACCTGCCGGTCTTGGTGGTGGCGGGCGGCTTGGCGGCGCCGCTGGCTTTGGCGGCGGGCTTGGTGGTCTTGGCCTTGGCGGCGGAGGCCTTGGGGGCCGCCGTCCGAGCGCCGGCCCGCGCCCGGCTGGCACCCTTGCCACTGGCGGCCTTGGCCGCCAGCAACTCCACCGCCTGCTCCAGGGTGATCGTGTCGGCCGTGGTGCCTTCCGGGAGGGAGGCATTCACCTTGCCCTGCTTCACATAGAGCCCGTAGGGCCCGTTGAACAGCTGGATCGCCTCCTCGGCGCCTTCCGGGGTGCCGAGGTCCTTGAGGGCCGTACGGCCGCCGCGGCCTTTCTTGGGTTCGGCGAGCAGGGCGAGGGCCCGGCTGAGACCGATCGCCAGCACGTCGTCGTCGCCCTTGAGGGAGCGGTAGTCCTTCTCGCCTTTGCCTTTGTCGTGCACCACATAGGGCCCGAAACGGCCGAGGCCGGCCTGCACCTTGCCGCCGTCGGGATGCTCACCGAGGTGGCGGGGAAGCCTCAACAGACCGAGGGCATCGTCCAGGGTCATGTCCTCGGGTTTGCTGCCCTTGGGCAGGGAGGCCCGCTTGGGTTTGGGGGTGGCCTCGCTGGCCTGGCCGAGTTGGAGATAGGGCCCGTATTGGCCGAACAGCAGGTAGACCGCTTCGCCGGTCTCGGGATCCACCCCGATCGACTCGGGGCCATCGGCCTTTTGCTTGAGGATCAGTTCGGCCCGGTCCGCATCGAGGTCGGCCGGGGTGATCTCCACCGGCAGGGTGGCCTTGAGCAGTTCCTCACTGCCGTCATCGGCCACCCGCTTCTTCTCGAGGTAGGCGCCGAAGCGGCCGATCCGCACCACGCAAGGCAGGCCCTCCAGTTCCACGGTGCGGGAGACACCGGGGTCGATGTCGCCCTCGCGCTGCTGCACCTGGGTCTCCAGCCCCTTCTCGCCCTTGTAGAAGCCCTCCAGGTAGGGAAGCCACTCCACCTTGCCGGTGGAGATCTCATCGAGGCTGCTCTCCATCCGCGCCGTGAAGCTGGTATCAACCAGATCCGGGAAGTGCTCCTCCAGCAGGGCCGTCACCGCAAAGGCGGTGAAGCTGGGGGTGAGGGAGTTGTTCTGGAGCGTGGCGTAGCCGCGGTCCACGATTGTGCCGATGATCGAGGCATAGGTGGAGGGGCGGCCGATGCCCTCCCTCTCGAGCATCTTCACCAGGGCGGCTTCGCTGTAGCGGGCTGGCGGCTGGGTCTGGTGGCCGAGGGCCTCCACCGCGTCGCCGCTGGGGGCATCGCCCACCTTCAGGGCCGGCAGCAGCACCTCCTGGCCCTCGAGGGCGGCGTCGGGGTCGTCGCTGCCCTCCACATAGGCGCGGAAGAAGCCCGCGAAGTCGATTCGCTTGCCGCTGGCACGAAAGGTGGCCGGACCCTCGGCCCTGCCGGTGGCGGCCTCCAGGTCGACCGCCAGCATGGTCAGCTTGGCGTCGGCCATCTGACTGGCCACGGTGCGCTTCCAGATCAGCTCGTAGAGGGCCAGGTCGCGGCCGTCCAGCCCGGAGTCGGCGGGGGTTCGGAAGGATTCTCCGGCCGGGCGGATCGCCTCATGGGCCTCCTGGGCGTTGCGGGCCTTGGTGGTGAACTGGCGGGGGGCCGGCGAGAGGTACTCCTTGCCATAGCGGTCGGCCACGCAGCTGCGGGCCGCATTGATCGCCTGGTCGGAGAGGTGCACCGAGTCGGTGCGCATGTAGGTGATGAAACCGCGCTCATAAAGGGCCTGAGCCGTGCGCATCGTTTCCCGGGCAGAGAGCCGCAACTTGCGGTTGGACTCCTGCTGCAGGGTGCTGGTGGTGAAGGGCGGCACTGGCTTGCGCACGGTGGGCTTCTCCTCCACCGCCGTGACCCGCCAGGGGCCAGCCTCCACCGCCGCCACGAGGGCGCGGGCCTCGGCCTCGCCCAGCAGTCGCACCTTGCTGCCGACCTTGAGGGCGCCGGTGTTCTCATCGAAATCGCCGCCACCGGCGATCCGCTCGCCCTTGACCTGGCTGAGCTTCGCCTCAAAACGGAGACCGCCGTGGCTGAGCCGGGCCTTGAGATCCCAGTAGCTGCCGCTTCGGAAAGCCCGGCGGGCCCGTTCCCGTTGCACCAGCAGCCGCACCGCCACCGATTGCACCCGACCGGCCGAGAGCCCCCAGGCCACCTTCTTCCAGAGAAGGGGCGAGAGCGTGTAGCCCACCAACCGGTCGAGGATGCGGCGCGTCTCCTGGGCATGCACCAGCTCCATGTCGAGCTCGCGGGTGCTCTCCAGGGCCCGGCCGATCGCCTCCTTGGTGATCTCGTGGAACACCATGCGCTTCACCGGCACCTTGGGCGAGAGCAGCTGGAGCAGGTGCCAGCTGATGCTCTCGCCCTCCCGGTCCTCGTCCGTGGCCAGCAGCAGCCGGTCGGCGCCCTTGAGGGCGTCCTTGAGCTCCTTGACCACCTTCTTCTTGTCCTTCGGCACCACGTAGAGGGGCTCGAAGTCGTTGGCGGTGTTCACGCCGAGGTTGGCCCACTTCTCGCCCTTGTGGGCCGCCGGAATCTCGCTGGCGTTATTGGGCAAATCGCGCACGTGGCCCATGGAGGCCTCCACGCGGAAGTCCTTCGGCAGATACCCCCGAATGGTTTTTGCCTTGGTAGGGCTTTCGACAATGACCAGGGTGTGCGCCACGTCAACGCAGGAAACCGCTTCCCTCTTTATCGCATCGGCGGGCGGTGCGCCTAATTCGATGCCCGGGACGGGGGACAGCAAAGCGCCATCACCCCCCGAAACGGCCGCTACAGTCCGCAGCACCGGATGCCTTGAACCCAGTGGCCATCACCGTGGCACTTCCAGGTGCACTCGCTGGCCTGCTGAGTGGCCCGCACCCGCTGGCAGCCTTGCCGCTGGCCATCACCACGGCAGCGTCCGCCGTCACCGACACGATCGCCTCGGGCCTGAGCACGGGGGGCCTGAATCTTCAGTTGAACGCCGGAGCGATCGCCCCAGAAGCGGCCGTGTTGATCGCCCTGATCGCCTGCCTTCTGGTGGACCTGGCCGGTGAGAAGGCAGCGACCCGCTGGGTTCCACCCCTCTGCTATGGCGGTCTCGGCACGGCGCTCGTGCTGCTCGCCCTGCAGTGGAACTCCCCCCTGGAGCCCTCGTTCCTGGGATCCTTCCTGGCCGACAATCTGGCGATCGCCTTTCGGGGGGTGGTGGCCGCCTCCACCCTGGTGACCCTGATGCTGAGCTGGCGCTACGTGGAGCGCAGCGGAACGCCGGTGGGCGAATACGCCGCCATCCTGCTGGCGGCCACGCTGGGGGCCATGTTCCTGTGCGGCTCCACCGACCTGATCAGCATCTTCATTTCTCTGGAAACCCTCTCGGTGTCCAGCTACCTGCTCTCCGGGTATATGAAGCGGGATGCCCGCAGTTCCGAAGCGGCCCTGAAATACCTGCTGGTGGGTTCGGCGGCGGCCGCGGTTTTTCTCTACGGCTCCTCCCTGCTCTACGGATTGAGCGGCGGCAGCACCAGTCTGGAGGCGATCGCCGTGGCCCTGCGCACGGCCGCCTCACCGATCACCGCCCTTTCACTGGTGTTCGTGCTGGCCACGGTGGCCTTCAAGATCGCGGCTGTGCCCTTCCACCAGTGGACCCCGGACGTCTACGAAGGCTCCCCCACCCCGGTGGTGGCCTTCCTCTCGGTGGGCTCCAAGGCGGCCGGTTTCGCCCTGGCCCTGCGGCTGCTGGTGGGTTGCTTCGAGAGCTTTGACACCCAGTGGAAATTTCTCTTCACCGTGCTGGCGGTGCTCAGCATGGTGCTGGGCAACATCGTGGCCCTGGCCCAGACCTCGATGAAACGGATGTTGGCCTATAGCTCGATCGGCCAGGCCGGCTTCGTGATGATCGGTTTGGTCTGCGGCACCGAGGACGGCTTCTCCTCGATGGTGCTCTACATGGCCGCCTACCTGTTCATGAACCTGGGGGCCTTCGCCTGCATCATTCTGTTCTCGCTCCGCACCGGCAGTGACCGGATCGCCGATTACGCGGGCCTCTACCAGAAGGATCCCCTGATCACCCTTGGTCTGAGCCTCTGCCTGCTCTCGCTGGGCGGTATCCCTCCGATGCTGGGCTTCTTCGGCAAGATCTATCTCTTCTTCGCCGGCTGGGCCGACAAGCAGTATCTGCTGGTTGTGGTGGGCCTGGTCACTTCCGTGGTGTCGATCTATTACTACATCTCGGTGATCAAGATGATGGTGGTGAAGGAGCCTCAGGAGGCCTCCGATGCGGTGAAGGCCTATCCCGAGATCAGCTGGAATCTGGCCGGCATGCAGCCTCTGAGGGTGGCCTTGATTGGTTGTGTGTTTGTCACCGCCGTGGGTGGCATCCTCTCCAGCCCCCTGTTCGAGTGGGCGAGTTCCACGGTGGCGGGCACCCCGATCCTCCAACAGGCGATTGCGTCGGCTGGGGCCGTTCCCTTGGGCTGATAGCCCCATGGCCCATCCCCATTCCCGACCGGCTTCCAGACCCGGGGCCAAGCCGATTGAGGGGGAGGGTCCGGTAGCGGACCTCCAGCATGTGAGCAAGGTCTACGGGAAAGGCGACACCATGGTCAGCGCCCTGGATGACCTCAGCCTCACGGTTGAGCGGGGCGACTACTTGGCGGTGATGGGCACCTCGGGCTCAGGGAAGAGCACAGCCATGAACATCATGGGTTGCCTCGACCGGCCCAGCAGCGGCAGCTACCGGCTCAATGGGGTCGCGGTGGAAAGCCTCGATGACGACGCGCTGGCCGACCTGCGCAACCGGGAGCTGGGTTTCGTGTTCCAGCAGTTCCACCTGCTGCCCCAGCTCAGCGCCCTCGACAACGTCATGTTGCCG
>Ga0209597_1000206_pt1 | contig 39249 bp, 38 predicted proteins | sample M_140625_MF_Meta_FD_187316 | JGI IMG/M metagenome (GOLD analysis project Ga0209597, IMG submission 187316) | Freshwater microbial communities from Lake Montjoie, Canada to study carbon cycling - M_140625_MF_MetaG (SPAdes) (version 2) | ecosystem: Environmental > Aquatic > Freshwater > Lake... | reverse complement strand
TATGATTTTATTTTGTTCGTCTGATAATTCCATTAGAATACTATAAAAATAATATTATGCGTATCAGATTATATTATTTCAATTTTTTTAATTTACAAATAGAAATAATATATACAATAAAAAAAAAATCCTATTTGCAAATACTTGTTAGGGCTTGGGCTTGGGCTTGCCAACATCTGCTGCTGGTGACTCTTTATTAAAAGTCCTCACATCTGGAGTAGAAAAGCACACTTGAACACCACCTCTCGCCTCTATCAACCTATCTCTTTTTTCTTTAACTTCGGCTCGCAGTTTGGCTTCCTCGACAGCACGAGCTTTCTGGTGAGCCTTAAGCTTATCAAGCTCAGCTTGCAGTTTGGCTCTTTTGCGAGCTTTTTCTTCGCGATCAAACTCATCTTTAGTTCGAGCTCTGGCACCACATGTTGGCGAACCAAAATCATTGCAGTTAGCAACACCGCAACCATGACACCCCTTGCACATCGAGTTTTCACACTTACACATGATAACAATATTTTTAAAAAGTAATATATATTTTGTATAGAGTATAATAATATATACATATATTCAATTTTTTATTCATCTGATGAATATATTCCAGAATCTAACATTGTATTTGGTTGAGAATCTACTTTGGGTGCATTGATTGTAAGATTTGTCATCGATTGAACTAATTTTTGAAACTCTGTTTCTCTATCATTTAATAATGTTTCTATCTTGCTTATCTCAGAATTAACCAGAGCCTGATTTTGAGTGATTGAGCAAGCATGTAAAGCATCTCCTAATGCGATAATTAATTCAGGTTTCCATATTTGTTTTATTTTTACCTCATCAAGCAATGAACTAGATGACACATCAGCCAAATGTTTTGGTAATAATGATTTATCATAATGTGCAGATTCCGCACTTTTTAATAAATTACAAAAAAATTGTAATGCAAATACACCATTATTAAAATTATATGTTTCTTGTAATTTAGAAGCTCCTCTTCGAAAACATTGAGATATTCGGAGTATACTTGCTTTTAATTTCTCATCAGATGCAGTTGGATCTATACCAAATCCAAATTGTTTTACATCACTTTTCTTAACTAAAAATGTTTCAATAAATATTATAACCGCTGCATACAATCCGCTTATATTTTCATTACTATCTTTATAAAAAAATGGTCTAAAAAATACTCTTTCTTGAAAACTATCATGAACAAGTTGAAGTGTATGGTCAGTTATTCTTAATTTAGTTTTTAGTGGGCATCTTTCCAACATACCCACACGAGCCAAAGCACCAATTGGGTCAAGTAATTGTGTGTTCGTATATGCCATATAATATTATTATATTTGGAATTGATATTTTATTAGGAGTTTCAAACATAAGTTTCAAACATAAGTTTTCAAATATATAAATTTATTTTTATATGTTAGATATAATAATTACAGTAGTTTTACAAATTATTATAATTTAACTAACACAAGTCAAAGAAACATATCTTACACCTTTTTACATTTCAAATGCCGATTTTATAAATAGTTTTTCTTAACTTTTATTGTTTTATTTTTTCGCTACATATTTTTATGGTCTTTCATAAGCATCTTTGAAAATATTTTTATATTTTACTAATTACTTTTGTAATATATTTCTTTAATTTCTATGACTACTCGCATTATTCAAAATAATTAATTTATTCTTATATTTTCCTCTAATATGTTTTTCTAAAAATTTAATTAACCTAATAGTATTATATTTTTAAATAATTAATTTTAACCATTTTTAGTTAAAATTCCTGAATTTTGAAATATATAATAAGGCTTTTGAAATGTAATAAAATTAGAAGATTGTTTATAGTACAGTTCTTAAATATTTTAATCCCTTCCCTAAACCATAAACAATAAAAAAAATATAGTAACTAACCCTCTATCTACACAACCCACATAATCCCTGTCTAACACCCCTCTTCAGTCTTCCGTTGCAGGAAGCGGAAACGCACGGCTCAAGTCCACCCCCAGATCCCGCAGCGGCTGCGCTTGCTGCCATCGTGAAAATGTTATTGGTTTCGTCCCCTGCGGCCTTCTCGTCTGCATCTCGCCACGCACGAAATATCAAATTTTCAGCGGCTTGTCTTTTCTCGCGTTCTTCTTGTTCGCGCTTACGCTGTTGAGACTCGAGCCTGCTTGCTTCAATAGCAGCTACGTTAGCAGCTTCATTTTCTGCCACTGAAATATCACGCAGCGCTATGAGTACACGTGAAATCATAGGTCGAGCATCCTGTGCAAACTTCCTCATTTCCTGCGGGTACACCCTAGTGCCACACTCACAACAGAGTGGGCAAAGTTCGAAGGTCAAAGGCAGTTCATCTGACTGCAACTTCCGCAACGGAATCTTCCATAAAGGACTAACACCTTTAAAGAGGCTAGTATAAGCCACCTGAGCAAATTCCTGAGGCCGGTTTTGGCAACAACGCAGGCAACAAATCGCATTGCCCATCTCTGTCATCTGTCCTCTGTTCACAGCATCCTTATCGTATGCATCTCGCCATGTAAGAAAGAGTACAGGTTCAAGGGCTTGGCAAAAATTAGTCGGCTCTGCCATGTTTAAATTGATCGTTTTCTCTGTATATTTCTATGTAGTAATATCTTTATAATAAAGATTATAAGCAATTAAAAAAATCAATTTTTTTATACCCTATATAGACTATTAGACATATATGATTATTATATAATATTGTCAAATTCCAAGACTTAATACCACCAATATAAAAAGTTTATATTATTGCTAACCAAACAATATAAATTTATTTTTATATGTTAGATATAATGAGAAATCGTATATTAGTATTTGTTATACTTATTATATGTGTGATAATATATCACAACATCAAATTATTTGCAAAATCCGTCATATCCAAACCTGACAAAACAGATTCTCCTCCATCTCAAACCTTATTATGTGTGGCAGATATTATAGAAAGCATTCCAGATATAATAATGGAGCTAACCAAAATATCAAATGGTTGGGTAGAAGTATATGGTGATAAATATTTTCCACTTATTATAAATAATCAAATTGTTATGCAAAATATGACAGAATGCCCACGTATTCTTAATAAAGTTAGAAAATGTGAAGATATATCTGATGCTTATTTTGTAATAATTGAACCCCATAAGATTCTACTAAATCATATAGAAGAAAATAAAATAAAAATTGTAATTATGCTTGTAGGATATGAAGATACAGTAAAAAAATATAAAGTAATCACCAAAGACCATCCATATATTGAGAATAATCAATCAGACACAAAACATATATGTTTGATTGTTGAAATAAATAAATCTAAAATTATCTAGTAAACACTAATATGTTGTTTGGTTCCACTCTTTCGACTTTCTAAAAATAATTCAAATCCATTTTTAATATCATCAGCAGTTAAATGTCTGAATGTATCAGCAGTTTTCATTGTGCATCTTCGGCTATGAGCAATCTTACAATTCAATACCAAAGTCTCAATATCACCACCATAATTAGGTAATCTATTAACATTTTTTAAAAATAAATCTCTCACCACCTCCTTATCTGACTCCCAATCAATCTTCCAATCAATCGCTCGAATCTTTCTTTCAAACATATCCAATAACTCTTCACCCTTATAGCCACTAATCTCATACTTAAATGTAAATCTACGTTTTAGTCCATCATTATAAGAAAAAAAACATTTATCCAAAGCATCCTTATATCCAGCAATAATACATAAAAAATCTCTTTTTTCAGATAAATTTTGATTCAACGTATCAATACATTCTTTTGAAAATGAATCTCTTTGTTCAGAGTTTCCCAATGAATATGCTTCATCAATAAATAATACTCCACCCTTGGCTTCATCAATGACTTTCTGTGTTTTGATTGCAGTTTGTCCCAAATATCCAGCAACTAAATCAGCTCTTGTTACAAGTTTAAATGTTCCAGTTGAGAGTATTCCCATTTCTTTGTATACTTTTCCTAGAATTTTACCCAATTCAGTTTTACCAACTCCAGGAGGTCCCGTAATAACTGTATGAAGCATCTCATTATTTCCAGCAACACATTGCAATCCAAAATTACACTCAGTGCATTTACCACATTTATCATTAACATTAAATCCTTGAAGAAAAAACAAAATTTGGTCAACCATATGATGCTTTACACTCTGCATACCAACCATCTGATTGAGTTCATTGAGAGGAGAAACTAATTTACACATAATTCTTAGATTAATCCCGCAATATGTTGTATTCTTTTTACAATGAAATGATTTACCTAATTCAATCAAATCCGTAATATTAGTAATAGATTGTAATTGAGGAACTTCAATCAAACTAGGATTTTCTTCAACAGTCATATGATCACACATAGGATTTGGACATTGAGATAATGAACTCTTTTTTGTCTTTGTTGGAGGAGGTAATTTAAATTCTGGAGAAAATATAACAAAATCATTTTTTTTAGTAGTTGTAATTTTATTTATTTGCTCATCTAATTTATTTTTTTTATTAGAACGTACCGTATTATCTGCAAAAAAATCATTCTTTCTCTTTGATCGAGTTGTTTTAATACTTGTTGATCGAGTTGTTGTCATAATAAGGATGCTTATAAGTATTATTAGAATTCAAGTCTTTATATTATTATAAACAAAAATCTATTTATCAGTAATAGTAGTATGATTACACGCCATACATGACAATTCAACTCCCTTTTTTGTCTCAGTATAAATAGTTTCTGGATTTTTACATCCACCACATAACACATATTGTTTGATAAACTTGTATACAACTCCTTGTAAGATATCCTTTGTTAAATCTCTTTTTTGTATCATAGTCATCATTGTATCTTTTTTATATTCTGCTTTGGTTCCAAGTGTTTTACCTATATATTTTGTTAATAATTTTGTATCTCTACTCAGAGCTTTTGAGACTGCATCAATATTAGTAAATGTCATTATTTGACCTGCTCCTTGAGCACCTAATATAACTTCAGGCATTTTGTATCTGTAGAATTTATCATCAACATCTCCACCAATATTAATCATTTTATTCATTATTATATGATAAATAGATTTACTATATTATGATATGATAAAAAAATCAATTTTTTAATTTATATTTTGTAACAAAATCACTCATACTTATTATCCGAATACCTAATTCTTTGGCTTTAATAAATTTTACTGATGATGTATCTGAATCATCAGCATGTACCAAAATAGTTGTTTTAGATGAAACCGAACTAATTATTTTACCACCACTGCTTGTAATTTTTTGTTCCAATTCTGCAGATGGTCTGCATCCAGTAAATACAATTTTTTGTTCAGCCAACATATTATTTGTTGGTTCCAAAATGACATTTGATTTAAATCTAGATAAATCTTTTATTTTTGATATATCTGAATAAAATTTTATAAATTTAGGAAAATCATCAACAAACAAATCAGTCAATATTGTGCTAAATCCTTGAACAGTTTGAATCATTTCCCTCATTTGTTCAGTATTCCAATTCAAATTCATAATATCAGGAAATTTATTCAATACCTCTTTTAACTTCTTCTCACCTAATCCTCTTCCAAACATATTACTCGCAGACATAAATGTTTCTAATCGGATAGTATCAAAAGCTCTGTTGATATCAGTATATATTTTGGTTACAATTTTTTTACCTAATCCTTCAATTAAAATTAAATCTTTTTCTTTAGCGGTTAGAATCTTTTCAATTGTATCATATTTGTTATCAACAAGTTTTGTCACAATTCCCTCACCCAATCCCACTACTCCAATTTTTTCAAAAAATCTTGTTAGAATTTTTATTCTAACTATATTTTTAGCCACACCATTTGAATCAAGATTTATAATTAAATCTACACCAGATTTATTCCACACACAATCTGATTCAGGCATTTGTGGTTTTCCTGAATCAGATTTTGTCAATACCTCCAATATATATGGTATCACATCACCACTTCTTGTAATTTTTATTCTGGTTCCTTTTCCAATACAATTATCTAATATATATTTGGCATTAAATGCTGTCGCATACTCGACAGTTGTACCGGTAAGCTCTACTGGTTGAATTCTAATACGTGGTTTCATATATGCATCTTTTGATGGTTCCCACAATACCTCCTTTACAATTGTCTCTACCACCTCATCCGGATTAACCATTTTAAAAGCAAAAGCATGATCAGGATATCCTCCTGTATGGGGATAAATCTGCGAATCATCCACACATACCACACCATCTATTTCAAACTTGCTTTTATTTTTTCTTTCCAAAAGATATTTTTTCAAATCATCTAATTCTAACTTATTGGTCTTCTTATACTCAACTACATCAAATCCCCAACTTTTTAATAGTTCCATTTGTTTTTGTTGCTCATATCTGGGTGAAATAACAGCATATACGACAAATTGAGTTATTTGTGCTACTTCTTCATCTATATTTTTACTATTTACCAATCCTGATACAGTATTTCGAGCATTTTTCATTCTATCTGATATTTTTTTGAAATTATTTTTTGATATAATTAATTCACCTCTTATACTTGTATTTGAAGGAATATTTTGTAAAATATCTTTTGATACAAACTTATCTAATAAATATGATATGTTTTGTCCTACCACACCATCACCTCTAGAATACAAATGAATTTTTCCCAAACTATCTTTATAAAGTTGCATTGATGCTCCATCTAATTTATCACTCACAACATAGGGTCCACTATATTTTAATAAAAATTTATTAATTTCATCACCACTCTCATATTTAATTTTTGAAAGTGAACCCATTTCAAATGGAAGAGTTATTTTTTCTTTATTTATTTTTATTGGTGCACCAACTTGTTTGAGAAATTTATTTGTTGGGTCTCTTGATTCTAATACTTCTTTCATCACATCAAATACTTTATCTGACACAATATATTTTTTAGTATTAGATTTTACTGATAGCGATATATCAGTATTATAATATGCATCTGAATATTTTTTTAATAATTTTACTAATTCTTTTACTGATAACGATTCGGCATATTTTTTAGGATTTTGTTCAATTTGATTCATTTTTTTATTAATACATATAATATACTATTTGTATTTATATTATTTGTATTCAATTTTTATTATAAATAAATTAATCGGAATCATATTTTTCAATTCTTAAATTTTTATTTTGTCTTATTAAATCTAGTTCATCAATCATACTAATCATAAAATCAGCAACAATAATATTACCTGCTTCTTCAAACTCATATTCTGATTCTGTATCAGAATCTGTATTTGTTGCTTGTTGAGAATTATCTGTCTGTATATTAGAATCAGACTGCATATTAGAATAAGACTGTGTATTAGAACCACCTATTAGTTGAATAAATTTTTGTTTTTTATCAAACTCAATATCTATTTCATCAATATCTTTTACATCAGAATCACTATCTTTTTCATCAAAATCGCTATCTTTTGCATCAGAATCACTATCTTTTGTATCATCATCAACTACTAATATTTTTATTAAATTCCTAATATTAATATAATTGATTGCTTTATCAATCATATTAAATTTTGATAAAATTATTTTATTATTACCAATTTCCATAATTGTGTCTAAATTTTTTTTAGATTGATTGATTATATTGATTAAAAAATCAAATTTCTTGTTAAGAGTAATATAATTTTCTATTGTCTGTTTTTCCATTATTGTATATGATAACATTCATTGAACATATGCTTGTCATCTAAATGTCTAAAAATCAATTTTTTATTAATCTTATTTGTATTATTTAATTTATATAAATATGCATCATTATAAGTTTTATTAAGATTTTTATCATAATTCTTATTATTATGTTGTTTAGAATCAATAGATATGTTTTGTAAATGTGTATTGTGAGATTTATTATTTGATTTATTTATCTGATAATCATTTATTGGAGTTTCTTTGCATAAAAATTTTTTAAGTTCAATATTATTATCAATATTATTAAAATTAATACCAGCTACATCATTTCTTATTTTAATCTTAATCATAAATAATACAATATAATCATACTAGTAGCATAAAATAAAAAAATCAATTTTTAACGTTTTTAACCTTTTTGGGTTTCTCTGTTTTGGATAATTCTTGACTCGTTTCAACTGATTTTTCAGGTTTGGTTGGTTTATCAGTTTTAACTGATTTGTTGCTTGGTTGTGTTGATTTTGGTTTATCTGCTTTGACAGATTTATCAACCGGTTCATCTGATTTGACAGATTTATCAACCGGTTCATCTGATTTGACAGATTTATCAACCGGTTCATCTGATTTGACAGATTTATCAACCGGCTCATCTGATTTGACAGATTTATCAACCGGCTCATCTGCTTTGACTGGTTTCCTAGTTGTTTTTTTTATTACAGATTTTTTAATAGGTTGATTAGTTGTTTGTACACATACAGGTTTATCATCTGTTTGAATACTATCAGATTGAAATATATTTGTATTATTTTTATTATATTTAGCCAAATATGTTTCGTGTATGTTTTTTATATTCGAATAAATATCAGTTGAATATTTATCTAGTTTGATTGATAGAGAATTAAGTGCACACCACCAATTTCTATATGTATTAAATTTTTCACTAATTTCATCTTTTGATAATTTTGATGTATCAGAATGAATTTTTTTAATATCATCGGATAATTTTGAAATCATATCATCAATTGCTAAAACTTGTTGTGGAATTTGTGGTTTTTCTTTACCTACAAATTCTTTGAGAGTATTTTGAATAGACTGCATAAAATAATACTACATAATAATATAAATATTCTTTATACTGTTATTATTTCAATTTTTTATCAAATTATAGTATAATGAATTATTATATGATTATCATACCAATAACTGTATGTGTGTTTGTAGGATTTCTTATTTTTAACAAAAATTTATATACTCAAAAAATGTTATCATTGCCAGATACCAATCATAACATCATATCACCCACAGATAATCATATATCACTCACAGATAATGATATATTACCCACAGATTCAGATAAAAAATACATATATGATAAAGTTTATGATAACCAACCATCTATCACAATATATTAAATTTATTCATACAAATCATTAAGATTATCATCTGATTCATCAGATTTATCCGAATCATCAGATTCTTGTGTATCTTCATCTTCAAATTTTTCTACTTTTTTAGATTTTTTTGATTTATGTTTTTTATTTGATTTAATTTTCTGATTATCAATAATATGTGGATGATTTTTTATCAATACATAATCTAATATGATGAGCATACAAACAATCGCAATAGAATTTGATAATAGTTTTTGTGAATCCATTATATTTTGATGTTTAAAAAACATGTATATGACAAAAAAAAGAAATATATATTTGTATAATGGCGGATATTTATAATTCATACTATATGTATATATTTATGAAAATATATTTTTTATAAATAAATTATAATAACATACTATCTCTTATAGAAGTATCTTCCTTAGGTTTTTGATTACTTTCAAATCTTTCCATACCCATAATAATATCTGACATCGTTAGTTTCATTCTATACAAAGGATTTTTTCCCAATACTCTTTTTGCATGAGTGAATTGACAACTCTTGACAAAATTTTCTATATCGCCACCAAAATTAGGAAATTTTTTATGATTTTCTTTGAAAAATTCTATAAGTCTGTTTTCAGATACCTCTTTGTTTAATTTCCATCCAAATCTTTTTAATTTATCTATAAAAATTTCTTTTAATTCATCCGATGAATATTTGGTAATTTTAAACCTAAACGGAAACCTTCTCTCCAATCCAGGATTGAAAGAAAAAAAATATTTTTCCAACTGGTCAGAATATCCAGCAATTATGATGATTAATTTTTTCTTATTCTCTGACAAATTAAAATTAATTGTATCAATGCATTCTTTTCCATATGGGTCTTTTGTATCTGAAGAACTCAACGCATATGCTTCATCTATAAATAGTACACCACCATCAGCTTCATCAATGCATTCTTGTGTCATATGTTTGGTTGCTCCAATATGTTCTCCAATCAAATCAGTAGCTCTTACATATTTAAATTTAGATGTTTTAATAATACCTAATGCACAATAAATACGTGCTAATATTTTACCAAGTTTTGTTTTACCAACACCAGGTGGTCCTTCAATCACAGCATGTAACATATTTTGATTTTGTTTTTCAAATTCTTGCAGATAATAAATTATCATTTCAAATATTTGTTCTTTTACTTTTTTCATACCAATCATATTAGATAATTTAGTTAGAGGAACTATTAGGTCAACTATTATTTTTAAATTAATTCCATAATTACTAATAGGTTCATTTTTTAACATTCTTCTTTTTTTTCTAGTCTCAAACATATGTTTGTATTTATTTCCAAGTTCTATTAAATCTTTTAATGATGATAAATTTATATCTAATTGTTTGAATTCTATATCTTGAGTATTATTAGTATCATATACAGTATTATTAGTATCATATACAGTATTATCATATATAGATGCTGATAAATCATACTCATCATCTGAATATTCTTCATCAACCTCTTTTTCACTACTACTCATATTATTCAAATGTTGGACAAGTATTTTTTCAAATAAATTTGTTTCATTTGATTGAGGTTTTTCTAATGCATCTAATCTTTTCATAATAGATGTATTATTTTCAACAAGTAAATTTATACTGTCTGATAATTTTTTTATCATATTAGTAGTATTTGTTTGTTCTGCATCAATTTTTACCATATATTAAATAATATAACCAAATTATCTTTTATATACAATCTAACATAATATCAATTTTTATAAGATTGTTAGATATAAAGATATATATGACTTATAATTATATAATGTCCAAATCAGAATACATTTTTACATTTTACAGAGAATCAAATATCATATTATCAGATACTTGTATGGTGGATTTTTTATATGATGTGATGATATACATTCAGAAAAATTTCTCTAAGATTCATTTTGATAAATTTATGGATGAATTATATATTGATGTTGTGTTGGGTAATAGAAAAAATAATATAATAGTTGATAAGATGTATTTTAAGAGAAATATAAATAGTTTGATACTAGTATCTGATTATTATCATATTAATATGTCTGATGTAATGTCATTTTTTTCATTAAGTGAAACAAAATATTATACAAATTCATCAAATCCTCATAAGCTAACCGTATTATCTGCATTATTTAGATTACATTCAGATATCAGCAAATCAGAATTTACCAACAAATCTGTATATGATAACAAAATCAAATCTAATATCAAACCAGTATCTGATATCAAACCAGTATCTGATAATAAAATTGAACTATCTAAGCAACAAGCTGATGATTTTTTAAACTTAATAAAAAATGCAACAAATAATTTAACAAAAGAATCATTATTTAAATCAATTAATTCTATAGTTTCAGAAAATCAATCAGTCTTAGATTCAGAAAATCAATCAAACATAGTTCCAGAAAATCAGTCAGTCGTAGATTTAGAAAATCAATCAGATCAATCACTATTATCAGAGATACAAAAATTAGAAAATATTAAAAAAGATATTGATAAAGTATTAGAAGAACAAACATTAAATATAAATACTGATAAAGAAGAACTGATAAATTATTCTTCAGAGGTTCAAAAAGAAACCTATGAGTCTAATAGAACTATAGAATATAAAAATCAGCATAAAAATATATTTATTAGTGAAAAGTCATACACATATCCAAAAATATATGACTTATTTTTTGTAAAACATAAAATTAAAACATGGAATGATGTTCCTCCCTTATTTTTAATAAAATTTCCAATTTATTTATTTTTGGATGGTAAAAATACTAATGGTGAAGATGTATATGAGAAAATTCTTGATACAGAAAAAGATTTTGAAATCTATACTATGTTGTATAATGCCCTAACAGATGAAAATTTCGAAATACCCGATGATGAATCAATAGAAAAACTTATTATGACATTTCTAGAGACATTTCCTCCAATCCCAATAATTACCAATAAAGATCTAATGCTTACACTAAATAGTACCGATCAATCAGATGATCATGCAATGTTTAGAGAAGATGAAACATTAGGAGATCAAGATGATCAGGGAGAATAGGGATTTTCACGACACAAATATTTCTGTGGAGTAGGCATTAGACCACTTATGTTCCAATTAATAGAGTTAGAACCACCAGATCCTAATCCATTTGTGCCAGAACTATCAAAGTTCAGACCCCCATATCCTGGATGATTAATAAAATTTAGATGTTGAGACTGTTGTTTTAAATATTTATCAAAATCTCCATAAAGATTACGTTTGTTGTTGAAGTATATAACGCCACTCATAGTTAAATATGTAAGTATATAATATTTTAGTATTATGTTTATTAAATATTTGAATATTTCAATTTTTTTACAATTATTAGTTGATACAAATAAACAAAATATTATATTTTTTATTTCGATACATATTATACAAATGGTTAATATATCTGATATATTAGGATACAGTATATCACCCAATACCAAATTTATTGTTATTTCAGAAGTAAATATAAATAATTTTTTAACAAAAATATCTAATACTGATAAAAATCATATATATTATGAATATAATACTCATAATATAAAAAAATTATTAACAGATAATAATATAAATGCACATAATTATATTCCTATTGGTGATGTAGTATGTAGAAAAAATTATTTACCAAAAAAACTCATATTGGTAAATAAAAATAATTCAGTCATCCCATCATCATATGTCGAGATTAAAAAGTTTAATAGTGGTAGTCTGCTGATACCAATTAGTAATAATAAATATTATACTGGTATGTATTGTGTGTTTGTAAACAAAGGAGATAAACCTAATCTAAATAAAATTGGTATGATTAATAAAAAATATGCAGAATATATTACAGATTTTAATTTGATATCTCCTAATAATCAGATACCACAATATAATATTCAAGAAAATATGATTAATAATTTTAAAGCATATAATGATGAATTATCATCATACTCATCTGTATCTGAAAATAAAAAAGATACAGATGAACAAAATTGGAATCCTGATGAAAAAGATACATCTGAATCAAATTTTTTATGGGGTGGTTATAGAGGTAGATATGTTGGTTTATCTGAATCATCAAAACCATGGTTTGCTAATAAACCTCACATAAAACCAGACAATCAGATAGAAAAATTTAATCAAACTGATTCTGATAAATCTATTTATATAATAATATTATTGGTATTACTTATCATTATATTATTAGCATATAAATTATAATTTATTTATCTATTCTCATATAGGTAGGATATGATTGTATGATATTACGATTATACAAATATGCATGTGAGTCAAACAAATACATTGTATTTTTAAATGGACTACCATCAGGGAATATTTTGTCTATTTTTGATACAAATATATCTATCAAATGACATTTATTATCTACCAACCATACATAAAAGTCAGCAATTGAATTTACATTTTTTTGTATCATATAATACTTTTCATATATTTGATACACATCATCTCTATCATCTTTTGATAATACTGTTTGCGGAGATATATTATGCAATCCATCAATCTCATAATATGAAAATTTAGGATATAATTCTATTCCAATATTATCTGAATATTTTTTTGTTTTATTTTTAATATATTGATAAATATCCACACAATAACTACCACCCAGCATCTCATCCATATTAGGCAGTGTGGTAGTTTGTTTGATTGTTTCAAAATTTCTTTGTTTGACTGACAAATTAACATTTTGATACATATTTTTTTGGCAATTAGTATGAGTCGCATATAACATGACTTTCTGTATGTTAAAATAATGTGAGATAGATGCAATAAATTTTATCATATCTGCATCACTTACTACTTTTTCTTTATCACACATACTATATTTTAAATGATAATTTACATGCATTTGTCGAACATGTTGATTCTCAGCTATTTCAATAAAAAATAATATATATTTTTTGTAAAATGTATATATTGAAAATCCATGATTTGTTTGAATAGCATAAAAATTTTTATAAGCAGTTGTGCTATCATACCACTCAACTCTTACAACTAAATCTAAATCTCCAATTTTTATATTAAATTGATTCATATCAGAAACATTATTTTGCACAAATTCTTGTATTTTTTCTTCCAGTGTGATTGTTGGTTTACTTACTAATTCTATAAAATTAATTTGTTTTGCCAAAATAGCACGAGATTTTCTATCAAATATAATCGGATTATTTCCCACCCATTCAAACTCATACTTTGTTTTAATTTTTGATTCGAATGATTTATTGTGATATATAACATTATTATCACGAGTAATAAGTTTAAATTTTGATTTAGGAGGAAATATTATTTCTTGTTCTTCTGGAAAATATGAAATAGTTTCTACGGATAAAGCCACACCCATCACATTTGCAGGCATAATTATCTTAATCAATATATATCCAAAACCATATGAGTCAGAACGATAATATGGGTCTCTGGTAGTGCTCATAAATCCTTTCTCCACATATTCAGACCCCACCTCAACATCTTTCAAATAGTCATCATTTCTTATAAATCTATACAAAATATATTTTTTATCAAATGCAGGACTACTTAGAACTAACTTCCACATTGGCTCAATCACTTGTTCCAAATATTCATTTGCTTCTTTATATTCTGTTATGCCTCGTAAATACTGATTGATAAAAAAACTACCATGTAGCGTATAATACTGAACTAATCCAATACTATCCAAACCAACAATATGATTCTTATGTGTAACCAACATATTATTTGTAAATTCATTTGATTGAACCAAACTACACATATTATTAATCTCACTAACACTATACGATGTATCTGGTTTTCTCTTCAGACTAATACCCATATTATATGCAGTGCTGATAATCTCACTTCTCGAAATATATGGTTTGAGATGATACATATATTTTGAATAGGAAGGGCGGATACAAGTTGTAGTTTCATATCCAACATCTGATGAATATTTGTAATATACACGTATATATGTATCATACAATATATCTAAATCAAATGAGTTGATAAATTCTAACATTAATTGTATTTTTTTTAATTTTCTTACTTGCAAAGGATCTGACGAATTAGATTTTTTTAGAATATTTTGTTTATCAGATATTTCTTCTAACAATTCTCGGTCTGGAAATCTATATGATTCATCAACTACTTTATTTTTAACTTGATATCTATCAATCAGATAAATATTTTCTGATACAATATCGTAGAGTGGAACCGAATACTCAAGTCTCGATATAGATTTTTTTATTTTTTTTATTGCTTTCTCATAATTTTTAAAAAAGTCTATTGATGTATTTTTTGTATCATCGAGTGTTGGAATTCTTACTTCTTGTAAATATAATTTTTCAAATACCATATGTGATTTTATATTTTGTATACTTTTTGATTTGATATCATACAAATAATTAGGCATATATATTATTAGATGAATTAAAAATAATAAATATTTATATAATCAAAAATCACTCAATAAACAAAAATATTTAACTTTTATCAGGATCAATCATTCGGATACCATTAATTACATTCTTAATAATTACAAACCCTGCTTTGGTCAAATATGCTTGAAATTCTTTTCTAGGTGGTATACTCTTACTATTATATGCTTCCATATACCATCCTTTGAACATTCCATATAACAGATTCAGCTGTTCGGTATCTGTCTGATTGTCTGATTTCTCAACATGTTGGTCTAAAAATTCTAAATATACATCACTATCTTTTTTATACATATTTGTATACTTTGTTACTTGCGGTGGTTCTTGTAATCCTCCTCCCTCCTCAGGTAATTTCTTATATTTTGGATAATAAATATTGAGTAGCATCCAAATAAATGCTGGACACCATTTTTTCATTTCTTCAATCAATCCAGGGTCTTTTTTGTGTTGATGAGCTTCTTTTGGCTTTCCATCTACAAATTCAGTATCCCACGGTGTAACTCTCAATCGTCTCCATGTTCCACCATCAGTGCTAGGAATATTTGGTAACACATTGCAAGTAAGAATCATCTTAAACTGAGGTTTGTATACAAATGGATTACCATATAACGCTCTGGCTTGAATAGGGTCATTACCACTTGTAAATTGTTTCATCAGTGAAACATAAATTATATCTGATCCATCTGGTTCTTGAATGACTAGAAATCGTTTGCCTCTCTTGTCTGCTAATTCAGGTGTAGCACCACTTGATGAACCTTGCTTTCTTGTCAGAATTGTAGTGGGAAGCATTCCACCATAATCACCAAGTGTCATATTTACCAAATCAATTGTAGTAGATTTACCATTTGAATTATAACTAATAATTCTATTCTTCAAAATATATCGTTTGTTTCCATCAATCTCAAATCCATAAAATTTTTGAATATCTAGCATTGGTTGAATAATAAATGTCATATCATAATTCATTGACATATAATTTGACCCATTAGGTGTTGTCATATTCTCAAAATCAAATGCTGTTTTAACCAAACAATAATTTTTTGAAATCATTCTATCTGTTTGCATATATCTATCAACCGTTACAGGAATAATATCTCCATATTTGATAACCGATGGATTACAATCTAAATCTTGTAAATATTTTGTTGCTACCATCATATCAGTAAAGTGTACTGATACACTCACTGGTCCCAATTCCAAATATTCATGATAATTTACCCAATATATTATTTTATCACATGTATCATCATACGTGGTGCTGATATTTGGTTGATAATGACATCTTAGTGCTAATCTGTGATTACCAGTAACTTTAATTGAACTTTCTTTATGATTATCTTTTAAGCAATATGGGGCTATATTGTATATTACCCTTTTTCCAGTATAGGTAGCACATACATGTCTTTCTCTTCCATCATCTCCCATCACTTTATCTCCAAGTCTAATATCTTGAACTTTACGAATACTCTTATCAAACATAATAATTTCTTCACCAGCTGCATGACATCCTGAACCTGTCCATACCATAAGTTTTTGGTCTTTCATATATCCATCTAAAAAACTCGAACATAATCTCAACACATAATCCCTAATTTCAACTTCTTTTTGAACTGTTTTAAAATATTCTTGTATTTTAATAATTGTCTGATCCCTTGGGTCAAATACTTTATAATCATATCCAACGCTCATACTAACCAAATCATCTGGAGCACCAGCACGAAAATATCCATTATCCAAATCATAAATACCATTGTCAAATCCAATCAAATGTGGTTTTGTATCTAATGATTCTTCAAATTTCTTTTGATAAAACTTTCTCGCACAAGCTTTAATGACTGATTCAATAAAGCCTGTTGTTTTTAATTTATCACAAATTTTATTAACTTTTTGACTTCGCTTCAAACATTCATCTCTATCAATTCCTTCTTTTTCCGCACACTCAGCAAATAAATAAGAATTATAAATGAAGAATTCTTTAGTTAATTCATCAGATATTTTATTTTGCAAAGTATATCCAGCTTCAACTGCTACCCACCGATGTCCTTGAAATTCATACCATATATTTTTTGGTATACTCACACACACATAAATATGTTCATACATTTCTTTAACAATATTAGCAATATCATCATGTGTTCCAGAGTCAGCTTTATTAATTAATCCACGAACTTGTTCTCTAACAATTTTAGCATATTCTTCAGGATTATCTTGTTTTGCCCACCATTGTATGGTGCTAATTGTATATGTTCCAATATATGCAGATTCCCATATTTCAATACACTTTGCTTTATCAAAATTTGTTTTTGATTTTTTTGAAAATTCAATAAATGTTGGTAATAACTCATTTGGATTAATTGAATGCAACGCCCAACATACACGCACCCAATCATTAAATTCTGTTGCTCTCTTTACTGATAACAATTTTGCAAACTTTTTAGCCATCTCTGTATCAGATGAATTGGATGGCTTATAAGCTATATATTCTTTTTCTACCTTTTCTATAACTTTTTCCATCACATCTTCATCAACAACTTTAGATTTTTTTTTACTCATATATTTTTCTACAATTGAATTAAATTCATCAATAAATTTATCAGAATGATATTTCTTTTTAAATTCTGTATTATCTTCTTCAGAAAATCTTCTAAGTGATAACACCGATACCAATTCTTCAGTATCGTAATTATCAGTCTTATCAATCTTCATATTATGCTGGTATATTTTTGTGAGTGAATATGGGTCACGTCCTTCTTTATGCGAACCATACATCAATATACCATTATTATTAATCACTGATACATCTAAAATTTCATCATATGTATTGCTATGTGGTATATCTTGAAAACCATCATCACTCACTATTTGTTGTTTGGCTTTATCAAAGAAAAAATATCTTTTTGGAACATCCATTGGAATTTCTGGATAAATGATATGAAATCCATCTTTATACAAATTTTTTGATGGTTCATGTGTAGGTTCTGGTTTTTCAAACACAAATGCTTTGATTAGTTTTTTATCAATACTTAGATGTTCTAAAAATAAATTATTAAACACACTAGTAATATATGATATATGTTTATCCAAATATTGTCTTTCTTTATGAGTTGTTTTAAAATCAATATCCACAACTACTGGTCCATAATAAGATGGTCTCTCTACAATATGTAGTTTTAACAAATCTTTTGAGATTATCTTTTTATACATATTCATAAATTTTTCATAATCTAACCCAGTTATACTATATGCTCCTTTGAATTGTGCACCACTAATACCAGTTGCAAGTGGTCCCATCAAAGTATGTGTTATGATAGCATCAGGATTTAATTTTTTATTTACCATATGTGATTTCATAAATTCCACATACTCAATTATATCTTTGTCCAAACTCTGAGTCATAATATTAGTTGTAGCCATAAATTTATATATAATTTGAAATATTATATAGAATTTTAATTAAATTAATATAATTCAATTTTTTTTTATATAAGTAAATATTATGTCAGCTGCGGCACAAGAGGTAACTGTGGAAAAAGAGGTATCTGAAAAAGATGTGTATGAGTCAATTGTAAAATTTACTATTGCTGATAAATTAAGATACTATCCTGGTTTTGAAGAATCTGAAAAAGAAAATATAAAAACCCAATTTTATGCTATGTATGGTGAGAAGATTATAAATAAAAGTAACAGTCCAGAACAAAGATTTTTAGGAACTAGAATTCAACGTATTGGATGGTTGATTGATGAATGTTTTATATTATATTTCAACAAATATTATGAATTAATAAAAAAAACAAATTCAGAAGAGAGAGACAGATTGGTACAAGCAGCTAAACTAGCACAACCACATGAACCTATATATTACGATCCATCTGAACCAATGCCTCAAAGAAAACCTCAGTCAGGTGGACCATCTGAACAAATGCTTCAAATACAATCTCAGATAGGTGGAGCAAAAAAGAAAGTATCCAAAAAAAGATCTTCTAAAAAAAGATCTTCTAAAAAAAGATCTTCTAAAAAAAGATCTTCTAAAAAAAGATCTTCTAAAAAAAGAGTTTCTAAAAAGAAAGCTTCCAAGAAAAATTAATATATATTAGTTGCATATACTTATGTGAAAACCCTTAAAACTTTAATAATAATTATACATTTTTAATAAAAAATATAATTTTACTTTTTTAGACGTGATGAAATTTGACACTATTATTATTACTAATAATAGGATTATTTTATTATAAAAACTTATAATTTTTTCTAAATTTATATGTTGAGAAATCCTCAACATCAATAATTATATTTTTAGAAAGTATAATAGTTTTGTTTATTTATACTATTTATTGCGTTCATATCATGATTGATATAACTAATTTTTTATTTGAAAAATCCGATATATTAAATATACTTGTTTCATATGAAAGCTATTTTAATCTTAATAAATCACTTTTAGCAAAGTTTCTAGAATTACTATTTGACTACCACATTAAACGTGAATTACCAAAATATAAACAATCCGGTGGAGCAAAAAAGAAAGCTTCAAAGAAAAATTGATATATTTAGCATATAAATATATATTAAATTATAATAATAACATTCTATGACAACTTCTTACAATCAATCTATTATTGATCTTCAAAATAAAATTATTGAGCTTCGTGCAAAAAATTATCAAATATTACAAACATTAGTAGAACATAAATTATTAATGTCTGAAGATGGAAAAAAAGAATTTTCAGTTCAACAAGTTATGAATGAATATGCTAATATGTATGATTATTATTTGTCAAAAAATAAATTATCTGATTCTCAACAACTACAATGTATGCTAAATAGTATGCGAATATGTAATCATATTGAATCTGAATATATGGTATTGGAAAATATTTATTATGATTCTCGTAGTGATTTGTTATTAAGCACTAACAAATTAATAGAATTTATTAGAGCAACTAAAAGTAATCTATAAGATTATTTTTTTTTCAAGAAGAATTTTTTTTGTTTTAATTCGTCTATTACACTTCCAAACATTGGTGCTAATATATGATTTGTATTTTTTTTAACTATTTTTTTATCAACTGTCTGATTATCAGATACTATTTGAGTATCCGATAATCTGGTTTGATTGATTCCTCCGTATGATATGATATCATAATATGCGATAAGATTCCATGAATAATTGACTGATTGTGTAATCCAACCACTATTAACTTTTGTCAAACGTTTAAATACATATAAACGATTTGGATTATCAGATACACAATATACATGATATCCATCTTTATCTGCTACCTGAATATTATCTATTTGGTCTACTTCAACTATTTGAAAATTTTCTGTTGCATCTTTTCCACCATGTTCTTCCAAATATGCAACAACTGATTGTTTGAGAACATCTATATCCGCATTAATAGTATGTGTTATAATAGTATGGTTACTATATTTACCAACAATAGTTCTTACTATAAATTTCATTATATTACTATTGGAAATTATTTTTATTATAATAATAATTTATAACCAATAACAAAACATAATATTATTATAATCAACCAATAAATTTTATCAGAATTATCAGATATTGTGCTAAAAGTTTCCATCATACTACTGCTAGTAATATCATATAATTCAGGATGGTCTGTTATAAATTCAGATGGTGGTTGAGGAATATCTGGATATTCCCACCAATATGGAGGTAATGGATATAAATCTAAATAATAATACCAATCTATAGGATAATCATATAACCACCAGTATCGACCACTATATCCACCATAGTAAGTATTTAAACCATAATAATAATTACGAGTATTGGGATGTGTGCGACGACTCGGATAGTGTGGTCTTCTATGTGGATCTGGTCTGCTAGGTGATGGTGGTCTGCTAGGTGATGGTGTTGATGGTCTACCTGTTCCACCTCCACCTCTACCTGTTCCACCTCCACCTCTACCTGTTCCACCTCCACCTCCACCTCTACCTGTTCTACCTCCACCTCTACCTGTTCCACCTCCACCTCCACCTCTACCTGTTCCACCTCCACCTCTACCTGTTCCAGAAAAATATTCGTTGTATTCCATTATATTACTTTATACAGATAATAAAAAATTGAAATATAAATATTTACATAAAATAATGTTATATAGATATAAATTATAAAAATGTCATCATTGTTTTGTCCCAATTGTTCAAATATATTAGATATTAGTCGAAATAAACCATCAAATAGTATAAAAAATATGCAAACAGATACACCATCATCTGTTAGTGATACAGAGTCAGATACTAACTCATCATCTGATATTTTGAGTATAATAAATAAAATAACTTCACATCAATCTATATCTACTTCTGATATTAAAAATATTAAATTAAAAGATATTGTTGAGTTAGATGAATATAAGAAATTAAATAGTAAACAAAAATCTATCATTCAATCTAAAATTAATAGTATGATTGAAATAAATGATGAAACAAATACTAATGCATTTTATGTTTGTAAAAACTGTTATTATTCAAATGCTATTAAACCTCAAACACTAATAATAACAAAAATTGGTTCAGATTCATCTGCATCATATACTAATACAGATAAATTAAAAAATTATATTAATTCTAAAGTGTTACCTCGAACAAGAAATTATATTTGTAATAATAAAGAATGTGAGTCTCATAAAAATCACACAAAAAGAGAAGCTGTATTTTTTAGAGAAAATGAATCATTGCAAATTTGGTATACTTGTTGTGAGTGCAGAAGTGTTTGGAAAGGTGAATAATTTGTCTATCAAAAAATTGATTATTAGATTTAATATATAAAAATAAATTATATAAAATAATATATATAAATGTCATCTAAATCAACAGATATTAAAATTTCCAAAGGAGGTAATCTACCTAAGGATCAAGATGAAGCTGATAATTTAAGTGAGAGTGAGATAATTGATAACACAAATGATTCTGATGAAGAAATATCAGAAAAAGAAGAAGAACAAGTTGAAGAGGTTGATGAACAAGTAGAAGAAGATGATAATTTGGATGATGATAATGAGATTGAAGATGAAGATGAATCAGAAGAAGAAGAAGATGATGATGAGGGTGGTGAAGATTTAGAGGAAGATGATGGTTGTTTGTATAATTTTACAAAAAAAAAATCAACAAAAGATACCGAAGATGATAATTTTGATGATGATTATTTTTTTGATGAGGAAACAGGAACAAATACTATATTATATGTTGACCCAGATGATAGAATAACTAAACCTATTATGACAAAATTTGAAAGAGTCAGGTTATTAGGAGATAGAACCAGACAATTATCATTAGGAGCAAAACCTATGGTAAAAAATATATCAAATTTGAGTCCCAAAGAAATAGCAAAAATGGAACTATCGCTTGGTATGATGCCTCTTAATGTAGATAGACAATTACCAAATGGTAGAATAGAAAGGTGGAAAAGTTCTGAATTAAAAATTGTTAATTAATTTTTTTTTATTTTTTTACTAGATTTATTAAATAATAATTTTATTTTTTCAATAGATATATCTGATAAATCGGTTATATTTGCAAATTCTATTTTTTGTTTTGATTTAATAGGAATTTTCATTACATAATTTTGTCCTTCTTTAATTATATATTTATATTTGTCATCACTACCTTGCCAAATATATTTATTTTGATTCAATTTACTAATCGCAATATCTAATGTTATTTGTTCTACTTCCTCAAAACTCATCGATAGATTATGGGTTAGACTTCCACATTTTAACCAATATCCAAATTTTCCATCAGATAAAATAACATCATTATTTTCATAAGAACCTAATATTTTTGGATATTGTGTGAGTTTCAAAGCATCTTCTAATGTGATTGTGCTGACAGTCAAAGGAGGTTTTATTTTTACAAATATTGGTTTTTCAGAATTAGGGTTAATAATTTTTAACATATCTCCATATTTTCCTTTTGATGCATATATGTTTGAACCAGATTTAGAATCAATACCTACCAGTCTATCTGATGATTTTTTTAAACATATTTGTTGATGTGATTGAATTAATGGTTTAAAATCTTTATAAAATTCACTCAAACAATCATTCCATTTAATATTTCCTCTTTCAATTAAATCTAATTTTTTTTCCATCATTGATGTAAACTTATAATTCATTATTTGTTCAAAATTATCAGATAAAAATTTATTAACATAAATTCCTAACTGAGTAGGAGTAAATTTATTTTTTTCTTTTCCAATAATAATTTTCTTACTTTTTTTAGTTATATTTTCAGATTTTTTCCAACAATAAATTATCATTGTTTTATCTATTCCATTAATATCTTTTTTAACCACATAATTAACTTTATCCGATTGTATTTTTTTTATTGCAGTACTGGTTGTAGCTGGACGACCTATATCAAGATTATTCTTATCTAATTTTTTTAACAAAGATGCTTCACTATATCTTTGAGGTGGTTGAGGAAATTCTTCAGATGATGTGATTTCTAAAGCAGTTAAACTATCACCCAATACTGGAATTAGATTCTCATCAGTTATTTTATCATCCAACTCATCATCAGATTCATCATACACATATACTATAGTAAATCCTTTAAAAGTTACAATATGTGTTTGATTTTTAAAAATATATTTGGTTTGGCTTATACTGATTTGTATTATTGTTTGGTCAATCAAAGCTGGAGTCATCTGTGATGCAACAGTTCTTTTCCATATTAAATCATATAATTTTATCTCATCAGACCCTATACGACCATATTCTAAAATACTATCTTGATTAATATCACAAGGACGAATCGCCTCATGTGCTTCCTGAGCATTTTCTCCAGAATTTGTATAAATTTTTTTATTATAGTAGTTTTTTCCATATTTTTCAATAATATATTTGGCGATATCATCCATCGCTTCATCCGAAAGATTAACTGAATCAGTTCTCATATATGTAATCAATCCATTTTCATAAAGATTTTGTGCAGCTATCATTGTTCGTTCTGATACAAAACCTAATTTTTTTGCTGCTTCTTGTTGCAATGATGAGGTGATAAATGGTTCAGATGGATTTCTCTTATTTGTTTTTTTAGTTATATCAGATATGGTGTAGGTGGAGGTGGTGAGAATTTTAATCAAATCATACGCCATATCAGATGTTGGAATTTTAGCAATTTCTTTGCCATCATATAGAGATGCTTTTAACCGATTAGTTTTATTTGTAAGTATACTATTAAATTTAAAATATGAAACAGTTTCTGATTTAAAAAAATCATTTATCTCATTCTCCTTTTCTACAATAAGTTTACAAATAATACTCATAACTCTACCGGCTGCTGTTGCTCCACTGATAGCTTTGCTGACAAGTGGAGACAAACTGTATCCGATAATTCTATCAAGTAATCTTCTTGTTTTTTGAGAATCAACCATATGTTGATTTATTGTGCCAATATTAGATATCGCATCTAACAAATCTTTTTTTGTAATTGATGTAAAAACCATTCGTTTTGGATTACGGATACCCAATTCCTTTGATATCGACCATGCAATCATTTCACCTTCTCTATCCTTATCTGATGCAATCAATATATCTGATGCAGACTTATAGGCAGTTTTAAGATTTTGAACAATTTTTTTCTTATCTTCAATAATTTTATATTTAGGTTCAAAATTTTTTTCAAAATCAATCGACATATCTGATGGGTCAAGGTCAATAATATGTCCTAATGATGCAATAACTTTATATTTATCACCTAATATTTTTTGTATTTTATCTATTTTACCTTTTGATTCAACCACTACCAATATACTCATTATTATAATTTTAATAAATATATAATTGTAATTATATTTATTAAAATCAATTTTTATAAATATATTCTTTTTCTAATATATAAATATGGCGGCGGCTGCTTCAAGTAAACCACAAGTTATGGTATCTGATGTAAATGTAGAGATTCCTATAGATCATACATTGGAATATGTTAAAGAAAAAGTTGAAACATTTCCAACTATTGAATTTGCAAAAACATATACAAATAATGCAATTTTACATTATTATGGTAATAGAGAGGGAGGGATGAATGGAAAAGTAAGTGCATTAAGTTTTGCAAATCATCAATTATGCGGAGGAAAATGGTGGCAACTATTCAATGCACAAGAAGAAGCATTAGTTAACTGTTCGTATAAGTATGATTTAGTGAGAAAATTAAAACAATTTGGTGATATAAAAATTGATGTTAGATTTCGTACTGATGCTCCATATAAAAAGGTATATGGATATAAGACATGGAAATCTTTTGAGTCGCAAATTATTTTATCAGAAAATGTAAAATTTGATGGATTAATTGATAGAACTGGATGTCACCATTATGAAAAGCAATACAAAGCTACAATAATTACTGCTGCTGCACCAGATTTATATGATTCAAAACTAAAAGAAACGGATGATGAAGGTAATGTATTAAAGAATCCTGATGGTTCAGAAAAATTTATAATGCTACAAAATATTCAGGATGTAAAATTACACTTTGAAAAACAGCTTAAAAATATTATTAGAAATATATATACTTGTTGTAATGGTTTAAAACAACATCCAGATGTTCTTATTTTGGGAGCATGGGGATGTGGTAATTTTGCTTATGGTAATGATCGGGAAGGGTATTGTAAATTTATTGCTTCTTTATTTTTTGAGGTTATACAAACAACTAATACAAAATATAAAAAGATATGTTTTGCAATACCTGATGATATATATAATACATTTATAGAAATATTTAAAAAATTAAATCCCGAATCAATACAAATAGATACACCTACAGATATTTCGAATAAATTGGGTGCTGTCAGACCAGAGACTCCGCAACCTATAGGTGACATAGAACAATCAAAAAAAATAATTGAACAAATAGAAAAAGCTGAACTAATCGAACAAGCTAAATTAATCGAACAAGCTAAAGTAAAGGTACCAGTTGAAGCTCAAGTAAAGGTACCAGTTAAAGTTCAAGAACAATATACAGGACGTAAAATGTATGTAGCTGGACAATGGCTATCACTTCGCCCCCATCAAGAAGAACTATTTAATAAATATAAAATTCAAGAAAAAAAGTCTATAAATCCAGTAGAAATTAATAAAGAGGTTAAGGATATAAATGGTATTTTCAGAAAAATGCACTTTACTATAGAAAGAAAGAATACCAATTCTGGTATAAAATTAAAAAGATTAGCTGGGGATCTGAGTGAATCACCAATAATTGATATGGATGATATAAAAATATTAAGAGATGATGAGTGGGTAGATGCAGATTTGAAACAAAAAGAAAAATATTGTAACTTTATATATCAGATTGGTTTACAACCTGTAGGTATTGAACAAAGAGATGATGGAATATATGTAGATGGAGAGTATAAGATTAGTGATTGTGAATGTGTTAGAAATGGAAATTATTCAAATATGCAATTTTTTAAAAATTATATTGAAAGTACACAAATGTTTCCACAAAGCATGAATCCGTATGCTAGTTCAGCAGAAGCAGCAGCCAAGAGACAAGCAGAAGAAGCAGCAGCCAAGAGACAAGCAGAAGAAGCAGCAGCCAAGAGACAAGCAGAAGAAGCAGCAGCCAAGAGACAAGCAGAAGAAGCAGCCAAAGCAGAAGAAGAAGAAGAAGAAGCAGCCAAGAGACGAGCAGAAGAAGCAGCAGCCAAGAGACGAGCAGAAGAAGCAGCAGTAGCTACATCTCAACCACCAGCTGCACCTAAAACCTTTTGGAACTTATACGGAATGTTAGGTGGTGGTTCATCGGATACTTACTATAAACGTAAATATCTAAAGTATAATTCAAAAAATAAAAAATTATAATTCATTTCTAATAATTGAATCCTTACGATAGTGATTTTGTTGTTCATATACTTTTGCAAATAATTTATCAATATATTCTGTTGTATGTTTTTTTTCTAAATATTTTGTTATCTCTTTTTCACAAATAGAGATAATTAATCCATAAAGTATTTCAAATTCTTTTTCTTCTATCATTTTGTCTATTGGTAGTGTATATTTATCTCTAATATATGCAGTATCCCAAACTGATATTTGAATATTCTCTCCATCCAAAACTAGTCCAATCTGACGCATACAAGTCAATATATCATTAATAATATGGTCTTTTGATACTTTTCGTGATAGTTCTATTTGTTTACTAATAATAATATTATCAGATATATTATTTTTTATACAATCATATGGATTAAATACAGTAATTGATTTACCATCATAGTCTGATACAAAATCACATTCAGGTAAACATAAATCAATATAGCAATTTCTATCATCTCTTGCAGCTAATCCATAAATAATATGATTCAGATGCCCTCTCAACATATCATCATAATAATAAGCTAGTTTTGCAATATTTCTTCCACTAAAATCATGACATACAGTCAACCAATTATATTTGATAGAATAGTTATTTAACTTATTTAGAAAATCATGAATCCGAATACTATGTGTGGATGGATAGTGGTCACACGGATAGCTAACTAAATGTCTAAACTCATATATTTTCAGATTATTAGATTTATCTAAATATATATCGGAATCAATATATTTAATATTATCGGATATCTGTCTGTTTTCATTTGATATTATCCATGATGGAGATTCTAACTCTGGATCCATCAAAAATATATGTATAGGTATATGAGTTATATTTTTTCTTAAATTTTGTAAAAATATTGGATACTGTTGATTATATGTTGGTTCCAATATATATTGATTTGAGTTATCTTTTTTTTTCATCATATGTGCAGCTGAACCAATCGATACATACACTATAGAATTAGATTCAATTGTATCCAATCGATCACACAACCATTTAATTTCTGAATTCATTAAAAATTAATCTTGAGATTCTTTTAGATACTATTATAAAAATTGATTATTATATGATATATAAATAAATATAAATATATATCATATAATGTCTTCTGTAAATCCCCTTTTATTACCTGTAAAAAAAGATATTGATACAATCCATCATACTGTAATTACTAATATTATTGAAATGTTAGGAGAAAGAAAATGGATTAAAAAAGATAATATTAAATCAGTTGTGAGTGGATTGATTGATACACATAATGATGAGTCAGAATATAAAATTGCACTTGATATTGATTTAAATGAATTTGCATCATACGACCCCACAGATAGTAAAGAAAAAAAGCTTTCTAATGGAAATTTTGTTGTTTTGAAATTAGTGCCTTATAAAATAACAGGATTAAACAAAGCACCAAATATTATTGAATTTATGAATACTCATAAAGATTTACATAAGATTCTTGTTGTTGATAGCATACAAGATAAAACCAAACAACAAATTATTTCTAGTGGAAAGATAGAAGTATTTCGAGAAGTTTTTTTCTTACAAAAATTAACAGATATGGTATGTTCGCCTCAATATGAATTACTCAATCCATCTGAGTGTCAGCTAATATTAGATGAATATGGTTTGACTAGAAAACAAATGAAAAAAATACTTGATTCAGACCCCGGAGCATTTTATTATTATGGTAAAGTAAAACAAATATTACGTATTATTAGAAATAATGAACTTACTGGACAATCAATTGATTATAGGATTATAATTCACAAGGGTTAAAAATATAATCAGTTTATTTATTATATAATGGGTATATGTAGTACCAAAGATAAAAAAGTAATTCTTATAAGTGAAACATTATTATTAGTAGATTTATCAGATGATTCAAAAAATCTTTTGTATAAAATGAAAGAAAATGATGTTGAATATAAATATTCAGAGCTATTGGTTAGATGTTGTTCTGAATTAGCTACTAATAGTGATATATTGAAAAAAATAATAAAACTAGGAAAAGAAATAGATGATAAAAAATTTATTAATTTTATTTTGGAAAATTTTGATATATTGGAAATATTAGAAGAAATATATATCAACATATATGATAATTTGTATGCAGATACCGAATACATGTATATGCTTAATCAAATAATGAAAAATAATTTTATTCTTAATAATACGATAAATATTTTTAATCGGATAATAAAAAATAGATTAAGATTAACTAAAAAATCATACAAATATATAAATACTCAATATCAATATACTTGCGGAAATAAATATTATTTTTATAATTTACTTATAAAGATTATTAAAAATGAGAAAAATAGTATAGATGATAATCTATCAATCAAAATATTTAATATATTTAAAACACATTTTAGTGATTGTTTGAATATCAGATTAGTCGAAAAACTTGTTTGTTATAATGTAAATATAAATCTATGCAATGATAATTTCATATCAGATGATAATATAGATATTATGTTTATAAAAAAATTAAAAAAATAGTTATTATATAATTAGTTTGAGTGATTGATTCTCTCATATGATATAATATTTTGATTTCTAATATTATGTCATTATCAATACATTTTAGTAATCTGTTAAAAAGTAACACAGCTCAACCCGCACAACCCACAACTCCAACTGTTAATATGAAACCATACTATAAAATATCTACCAAAAATCCTAGTACTAGTTCAAATACATCTACTGGTTCAAACATAGCTACTCCCAGTATAGTTCCCCATGCAATTACTGCTAATGCGGTTGTATCAATTATCGCACAACCTATTCCGGTTCGCACTATTTCTTCTATATATGGATTGACTCCATCTCCTCAACCAGCTGTTGGTAAAAAACGTTCAATAATTGCAATAATTGATTGTTATCTGTATAATAAAAATTATTATGCATGGAATGATTTAAAATTATTCTGCACTGCAAATGGTATCCCATATCCAACCTTATATGCTACCGCACCTAATACCTCAACTGTAGGTAAACCAACATATTTAACCCAAACTACCGCTACCAGTATAATCTCTGCCGCAACAGTTCCTACATTTTTTGAATGGGTTCAATCTTCTACATCTCTTCCTGCATATGATACCACCACTACTGGATGGACACCCGAAATGGCTTTAGATGTTCAGGCAGCATGGGGAATGAGTGTAGGTGCTGGAAGTGGAGTTGCAACTAGTGGACCACATATTGTATTGGTTCATGCAAAAACACCCTCCACTACAGATTTGACAACTGCGATTCGTGGAGCTGTGGCTTTTGGAGCAGATGTTGTATCGATGAGTTTGGGTCTACAATCTACAACTTGGATTCAGAGTGCATTTAGTGGATTAGAAAGTGTATTTGCTTCAGCTACCAATACTGTTTTTTTGGCGAGTTCAGGTGATACAACGGGTGGTAGTTGTTATCCTGCTTGTTCGCCAAATGTAGTTGGAGTTGGTGGAACCTCATTATATGTATCAGAAAACAATAGAGTATTTGAAACATTATGGAATACCAATACATCTGGAGGTGGATTTGGTTCTATGAGTGGAGCAGGAACTGCATCACAACCAGCTTATCAATCATCAGTATTTCCTGTATTGAGTGGTAGAACTAAAAATACACCTGATATATCGGCGATTGCTGATCCAGATACTGGGCTTAATGTATATGTGAATAGAACTCTATATACGATTGGTGGAACAAGTTTAGCGGCTCCTTGTATGGGTGGATTGGTATCAATTGCAAATCAGCAAAGAATCAATGAAGGAAAACTACCACTTAATAGTTTAAAATTTCTAACCGCATTATATGAATTGGTTGGTTCTGAATCAACTAATGGCTTATATCCGATAGGCACTAATAGTCAAAATATATCTTATGATTTATCAAATGGATTAGGAACACCTGCTTCGGGTATCATATCCACACTTCTACAAATCACTTAATTTGATTCCCAAAAACATCATCCAACATATCATCCATTATAACCATCAGAATCTGGTCAAGATGATTTGATAAATTGTTAGATTCAAAATCAATATATTCTTCATAGCCACAACTAATAATGTATGTAATTTTCTCAATTATTTCTGACATATATCATCATCCAATATATACTTTATATAAAATTATTTAATTAATTTTTGTATTTTATCTATAAAATTATCTATTTTGATTATCAACTTATCTGCTTTTCTAATCTGTTTCTCATATGTAGATTTTTTTAATATATCACCTACAGGAAACCATTTATCTTTTTGTATTTCTAATTCTATTCTGATAACTTTGTATCTTTCATATCCTGCTTTTAGAATAGTTTGCTGCTCTAACACATATGATTGAATTCTTCGCATTCTTTCAAATTCTGTCATAGATTTTGCTTTATTGATATTTTTTTTCTTATCCTCCAAATCTTTGTAAAATTTCATAAATGAAATATATGTGCAGGGAACAAAACTACCTCTTGCTAATTTGCACATTTTTCTATTTATCCGATATAATGATTTTATAATATGACGAAATCCAGATTTCTTTTTTATTATTTTCTGATATTTGCGTATCAGATAATATTCTCCAACATTATCATAAGTATCAGAAAATTCAAGAATATGTTGCTTAACTTTTTCTGAATCCTTATAACTAAATTTTTGTTGTCGAACAACTTCGTTAAAATACATCATATTTTCTTCATACTTTTGATAATCATAATATCTACATTTATATTTATTATCTGAACCTATTTTTCCAAATAATCGTCCCTCACCAGAATATATGGGTGCATATAATTGAGTTACAACTTCTCCATCCAAATACAAAAATTTACCAATCAAATTGTCTGGAACAATCAAGTCATTCATATCAAGTTTATCTTTAATATCCGATATATCATACTCAAATTTTTTTCTATAATCATACAATATTCTAAGTTTTAATATATAGGCAAATGCATTTAATCCAATTAACCATCGTTGTTGATTGATATTTTCTGCAAATATTTGTTTTTCATCAGTATTGAATCTAATATCAGACACAAATAATATTTTTTTACCTTTTGTTATCGGATTATCTAAAACTTTTTGAACATGATTATCTGTAAAAAATCCATCATCACCTGTATGTATCTCAACAACACCGCTATCTATATATTTTTTATCAATCGCAAATTCTCTCGGATCATATAACAACCATCGTAACATTGGAAACATTTCTATCAAAATATTTGTATGATTTCCGGGTGCACTACCCACATACAATACCACACATTCGGATAAGTCTATATGCTTCGCACAATACAATAAAAATTCAATCTCGGAATATAATAATTTTCGTTGCCCCCAATGACATTGACCATATGAGGTTTTGGCTGATGACCATGCTAATCGTCCAAAATCATCTGTTATATTTCTAAAAAATTTATTCATTTTTATTATATGGTTCAGATAATAAAAATTGAAATAATGTAAATATCATTATATTTTTTAATAAATAAATTACAAATCTATTCGCAATCTATTGACATGGCAGCTGCTGTACATTCAAATTCTTTTGATTCGAAATCTCTGATTGATTATTTACTCCTGCTCCAAGAGGCATTTGTTCTCAAGCAACTCAAAGACCCCAAACCTTTGGTTATCTTGATTATCGGGCGAGGAACTGGTAAAAATGCATTCGAATTCCCACTTGAAAATCAACAGTCTATTCAGGTTCTAAAAATAGACATCAATCCAGAAACTAACCCAAATATCGTCTGCAACTACGCATCGACAGAAGGACGTGCTGTTCTTAAAGCCCAACTTGAAGCTCTTGGATTACTTGTTGGAGCGGTAATTTTTGATTGGTCGGTGTTCAAATTCATGGATGGTCTTCCCAAACTGTTTGCCGATACCGCCAATCTATTGGTTGATGGAGGAGTGTTTGTGACTGAGTATTCGACGAGAGGAGGTGTCATGTCAATCTCTCAAGACCCTCATTTCAAAAAAGCCAACATTGAGGAGCTCAACGTCATAACTGTTCCGATGGCTGAATTTTTGAATCGCAGAACTTACGAGGAATACAAAAATGGTGTGTATCGAGAGTCCCAACAACTTATCTGCAGAGAATTGGAAAAATCTTTCTCAGATGTATTGCTGTGTCACCAACCATATCCATTTCTGGCTCCCAATCAGGTTTTTGAACGCCCTAACACCTATTTCCAGTGCATCAAGTTATAACTTGTATGTGTTTTTCTTTATTCGAATTCGTGCTGCAATACACATCGACAAAAGTTCTTGCAAAAATAATTTAAATGCATATGGAATTCTAACTTTACTAATATCATTATTATTACTACAACTCGGACAATAATATGTATCTGTATCCGAAGAAAATGCTTTATCATTTTCCATTTGTTTCCTTGTTGCAAATAATCCACATATATTGCAAACAAATGTGCTATACGCATCCGAGTTATCCATAAGTTTCTCTTTTGTAAACTTAGCCATTCCGTGAGCAAGTAATGCATCACGTTCCATCTCACCCACTCTTAATCCACCATCTCGACTTCTACCTTCTGGTGCTTGATGGGTATGAGCAGTTTTGGGTCCTCTTGCACGAGCATGTATTTTATCTTCAACCAAATGTTTCAATCTCTGATAATACGTCGGACCAATAAATATTGCAACTTTCATTTTCTCACCCGTCATACCATTTGTCAAATATTCAGTTCCATCTGGATGATATCCAAGTTTTCCCATTGTTTGTTTTAGTTTTTCTATATCATAAGACTCAAATGCTGTTCCATCTGCATCCAATCCTTGAACAGCTGCAACTTTACCAATCAAACACTCAATCAGTTGTCCAATAGACATACGACTCGGAATAGCATTTGGATTCAAAATAATATCAGGTCGAATACCTTCTTTTGTAAAAGGCATATCAGTTCCTTTTAGTTTAATACCAATAGTTCCTTTCTGTCCATTGCGAGAACAATATTTATCACCAATATTTGGAATACGTTCAGAACGAATAAGGGCTTTCCTTGTTTCATATCCTTCATTATTTTGAATACCAATATACATTCTATCAACTACTCCAACTGCATTCATCTTATAGAATTCTGAACCATCTTTAAACGGCTTCTTTACATCTCCAGTTGGAGTGCATTTTCCAAAAATAGCATCACCAAATTTTAATACTGTTTCTTCTGGAGCATATCCAGCATCATTTAATGTTTCAAAATTATTAGTTTTCAAATTAATTAATTTTGCTGGGTCTGGTTTCATAAATACATCATCTTGAGAATTACTCTGATTTTTTTGAACTGATATGATATATTTCTTAAGATACATTGAACGAAATTTACCTCTATCAATAGAAGTTTTATTAAAAATCAAAGAATCTTCTTGATTATATCCAGTATAACAAGCAATCGCCACAACTGAGTTTTCACCAGATGGTAGTATTTCAGAATTAATATATTTACTGGTTCGTGTTGATACTATTGGTTTCTGAACATGATACAAGATAAAACTAATATCCAATCTATCTCTATAATTTGATGAATACATACCCATTGCTTGTCTGCCTTGAGCATATTGAAAAATATTACGAGAGCCTGGATTATGATGACTAAAAGGAACATTTGTTGAAATTTCTCCAAATAATAATGATGGATGTATCTCACAATATGTATATTTCAAATAAAACATATCATCGTATCTATTATCTGTATGTTTTGATACAATATCTTTTACTTTACTGATTGATTCAATCATTCTTTGTCTCATATGTTCTACTTTATCAATCTTATCAGCAATCATTACATATGGTTGTGTTTCCACACATACATAATCAATCACACCTTTATATTTGTGTAAAAATTGCTTCCAATCAGTAACTTTATCTAATTTATTTATTTTATTTAATGAGATTGATTCAATATGATGTTGTTTCAAATTAACTGTATTATCAGTAATACTGATGACTGGACGTATCATTCTTCCAGAATCACAATATACTTTTATCTCACACTCATCGTGATCTGCAACAACTGATACATTTTCAATATCTATTTCTCCATTAAATCTCATCTGATTAATTGTATTTTCTAACTTTATAGGATTTTCACTCATACCCATCCAATCACCATTTAAAAATACTTTATATATATCAATATCTCTCAATCTACAAGGATTAATATCAGAAATATTAATAATTTGTTGTTTTAAAAATTCTTTCAACATCTGATATTGGTCAGCAGACATAATACTAATACTACTCAATATACTCAAGTGTTTGGTTAATCCTACTTTTGCATGCTCAGGAGTTTGTACGCAACATAAAAATCCAACAGATGATGAATGCAAATATCGAGGATATGTAAGTTTTGATGAACTTGCATCGCCACTTGGTGCATCTACACGACGCAAAAAACTAATTGTTTGTAAATAAGTTAGTCTTTGTAACATTTGACTCACACCTTGTCTACGAATCCAATTTCCTGTTGATAGACTTGCTTTCAAACCCTGCTCAATTGTATTAGGCTTAATATGAGATATAACATTGATTGGTTTACCTACATCTCTATTTCTATTATCAAAAAACTTTTTACATTCACCTAACATTTTTTTGAATTGTGGTCTAAATAATTCAAATAATAAATCTCCCGGAAGGTCAATTCGTTTATTAATGTATGAATCTCTATCATCAACAGTTGCTCTGCCTAATACTACTTTTAGTAATTTATTAATCATATATCCTAAATAATATGCCTTATTTGATAATCCTCCCTCTACATGTGGAAGAAAACTATTAGATAATAAGTTTAATAAATGCATCTTTTTCTGCATTAATTTGGTTTCTTTATTTGTTTCAGTATATCTACGAAGCACTCTTAGCTTTGGAATCAGAAAATCAATCGCTTCCTCAGTTGTTTGTATTTTTATTCCTTTTTCATTCTTACACTCATCTAATGAAATTCTAATCAAATCAACCATATAGGTATCATGTGTATCATATGTAATATAACTAATAATATCTTTATCCGATTCTAATCCTAAAACTCTAAAAAGAGCAAATACATTTACTTCATTTAGAATTGGAACTTTAACTGTTATAATATTATCTTTCTTCATCTTCACAGAAATAATTTGAGTTATTCCTTGAGGTTTATACGATTTTGAATTTACTTGAACTGTATGTGTGAGAGTTCCAGAATCTTTCTTAACAAACACTAATGGTTTATTTTCAACCATTCTATCTTGAGAAATAATAACTTTCTCATTACCATTAATAATAAAATAACCACCAGGGTCATAGCTACATTCATTCTTATCGATTTCTTTTCTTGTTATAAGCGAACACCATTTTGAACGTAACATCAAAGGCATCATAACAATTGGAACACCCATTTCTGTTTCGCCAACTTTATTAACAATAATCTCATCCGTTGCAATATCAATTACATCCTGATATTGTGTAATATCTGCAACAATTTTAACACTGTATGTTTGACTATTATGACGAGCATCTGCTGGAAACATTGGCTCAATTCCATTATCTAATACAGGTTCAAATATACGACAATTTGCAAATGAAAATCTATATCTATAATATGTAGTTTGAGTCATACTCTCCGTAAAAATATGTTCTCCAAATTCTAGAAAATTTTTTATATCTTCTTCTAGAAATTTATTATAGGAGTCGTAGAGATGTCTGTAGATATAGTTCTTTTGATTAAAATGTAAATCAGCTAATCGGAATAATTTATCCGTAGTCAAACTATTTATATCATCAGAATTTTGTTTATTATTCATATTGGCTTGTTGTATGGATTTCATATGAACTATATGGCTATATATATAGTTATCAATTTTTTATATAAGTTGTATATTAAATAATATTTACAATACATATAAATAATATAGTTATCAATAATTCTGTATAAACAAACATATAAATCTCGTATAAACAAAAAACATATATTTGTATACAATAATGCAAAAAATTGAAAACATAAACACAAATAATACTAATATATTAAACAAACAACAAAATATGAATTCCAAATCTAATGGTTTAAATGTTATTGATTTATTTTGCGGATGCGGTGGTATGTCGAGTGGCTTGATTGATGCAGGGTTGAATGTTATTGCAGGTATTGATATATGGGACAAAGCGATAGATAGTTATAAAAGTAATCATAATCATTTAGCAATTTGTGAGGATTTAACAAAATTAACACCTGAAGAATTTAAAAAAAAATATAATATTGATTTTAATATTGATGTTGTATCTGGAGGACCACCTTGTCAGGGTATGAGCATAGCAGGTAAAAGAGATAAAAAAGATCCAAGAAATTCATTATTTGTCGAATATTGTAAATATATTGATTTTTTCAAACCCAAAGCATTTATTATGGAAAATGTTATTGGTATATTATCAATGAAAACAGCCAATGGAGAAAAAGTAATTGATATTATTATGAGTAATTTTGAAAAAGAATATAATTGTCATATAAATAAACTTTTTGCATCAGATTTTGAGGTGCCGCAAAATAGAAGACGAGTAATAATAATAGGATTTCGTAAAGATTTAAAAATTTTTCCAAAAGATATAGAACCTATTTTACTAAAAAAAAATAGAATCCCAATTAAAACAATCTTAGAATCAAGAGATAGTGTTGATAAAAAATATTTTTTATCAGAAAGAGCGATAAATGGTATTCGTTCTAAAAAAGAAAAAAGTAAATTATCAGGAAAAGGATTTGGTGCTCAATTTATTGACCCAGAAAAACCATCATATACAATTCCTGCTAGATATTGGAAAGATGGATATGACGCTTTAGTAAAATATGATGAAAATACAATTAGAAGATTAACTATATCTGAACTTAAATAAAAAAAATCAATTTTTTATATAATATAATATTATTTTATGACAAAACAACACAGTAATGATTATAAATTATCTGCTGTTAAATTGTATCTTAAATTAAAAAGTATTCGTAAAGTATGTGATTTAATAGATTGTAAAAAATCAACATTACATAGATGGATCTAACGATATTTTGAAACAGGTTATATTAAACGTAAATCATATAAATCAAGAAAAACAAAACTAAATAACACAATAATGAAATATATAAAAAACTTATTGATAATAAACCATCTATAAATTTATCAAATATAAGTCATAAAATAAATTCTAAATATGATGTATATATTTCTATTTCATATTTATTTTACATAATCAAATTAGACATAACTTATAAACAGTTAAGAGTTAAATATTATCCAGAAAAGAAATTACCAACATTAAAACAAGATAAAAAAGATTACTATAAAGAAATATTAAATTCTAATAAGAACAATTTAATATCTATTGACGAAACAGGATTTTATTTAAGTATGAATAAGAGTTTTGGTTCAAAAGGTAAAAGATGTTATAAAACAATTCATAAATATCCGTTTGTTAAATTTAATTTTGTTTGTGCTATGAAATATGGAAAGATAATAGGATATAAATTATATCAAAAGAATAGTATAGATACAGACAAGTTTAATGCATTTTATGATGAATTTATAAAAGACACATACAAAAACCATTTAATTATAATGCAAAATTTCATAAATCCAAAATAGTTAAAGATAATATAGAAAATTCAAAGAATAAAATAATATATATTCTTCCGTATAATGCCCAGTTAAATCCAATTGAACAGTTATTTAGTCAGATTAAAAATTATGTTAAGGATATTAGTCCTGCTACTTATGAAGAATTAAAAATAACAATAGATGATATTATTAAGAATAAAATAAAGAAGGAACGATAAACATAAATCAAAGATTTATGTTTATCCTACTATTAAAG
>Ga0209597_1000205_pt1 | contig 39261 bp, 36 predicted proteins | sample M_140625_MF_Meta_FD_187316 | JGI IMG/M metagenome (GOLD analysis project Ga0209597, IMG submission 187316) | Freshwater microbial communities from Lake Montjoie, Canada to study carbon cycling - M_140625_MF_MetaG (SPAdes) (version 2) | ecosystem: Environmental > Aquatic > Freshwater > Lake... | reverse complement strand
CTGCGCCGTTCCGATGGCAGTGCCCTGTTTGCGATGCATGGCGCCAGCCTGGCCACCTCGCCGTTGAAGGATTTGCGGGTCTGGCTGAACCCGGCCCATCCCGGCGTCCGGGCACGCTTCATTGGCCTGATCACCGAGATCGTGCAGCGCTGCGGCGTTGCTGGCATCCAGCTCGACGACCATTTCGCCTGGCCGGTGGAACTGGGCTACGACGACACCACCCGGGCCCTGTACCGGGCCCAAACAGGCCAGGACCCTCCCCTCGATGCCAACGACCGTTTCTGGATGCGCTGGCGGCGCCAGCAGCTCACCGCCCTGCTGCGCGAATTGCGCGCCAGTCTCCAGAAGGCTTCAGGCCAGCGGCGCATCGTGATCAGCCTCTCGCCCGGCCCCTTCCGCTTCGCGTACAACCAATGGCTGCAGGACTGGGAGCTCTGGGCTCTGGGGGGACTGATCGACGATCTGGTGGTGCAGAACTACGCCTATTCGATCACCGGATTTTCAAACGATCTTGACCAGCCGGCTCTCGTGAAGGCCCGTACCTGGGGGATTCCGGTGGAGATCGGCATCCTGGCCGGCTTCGGCACCCGCACCACCAGCATGGAGAACCTGAGCCAGAAGGTGCAGCTGGCGGCCCAGCGGGGCCATGGCGTGATCTATTTCTATTGGGAGGGTCTTTGGGGAACCTATGCCGGTCGGGAGGGAGGGCCCTACCGCCGGGCCACCTTCGCCCAACTCCACAACGCCGTTTTCGGGGCGGGGAGGGGTGCCGCCACCGGCCCCTTCCGGCCCGCCCCCCCCACCTTCTTGATGCCCCCGCCGCTGCCCTCGGCGAACAGCAGCAACCCCCAGCCCCTGCGCCCCCCGCGCAATGTGTGGCGTCGGCCGCTGCCGCCGCCCCCACCACCCCTGCCGGAGTGAGCCCCTACGCCTGCAGCGTCTGCGGCTATCCAGGCCCCATCAAGCTGAGGAGAAATCTCAGCCGCCCGTGAGGCTTTGGTTAACCACTTCCCGGGTATTGGGAGACAGGGGGGCAGCGGCCAAGCGCTCAAGGGCTTCGGCCATGCGGGCGGAACGGAGTGTGCCGTAGCTGCGCCAGCGGCTGAAGACCTTGGCGAGCCGCGAGGCCGTGATCGGATTGCGGTTGTCGAGCTCGGAGATGCGGTCGGCGAGAAAGCGATAGCCACGGCCATCGATGGCATGGAACACCGGGGGATTGCCCGCTAGTCCGCCCAGCACGGCCCGCACCGAGTTAGGGGCCATCGGATCGAAGCAGGGATGGGCCAGCAGGCGCTCCACCCGCTCCAGCCCATCGGCAAACGGGGCGGAGGCTTCGAGGGCGAACCAGGCATCGAGGATCACAGGCTTGGTCTGCCAGCGGTCATGGAAGGCCGCGAGGGCCGCCTCCCGCTCCGGCAGGGCATGGCATTGGAGAGCCCGTAAGCCGGCCCGCGCCAGGGTCATGGAGCTGCCCTCCACGGCGGCGCGGGCGGCGGCGATCGCGCCTGGATCGGCCGCGGCCACCCGCCAGCTCCAGATCAGGCCCGTGAGGCTCCGGTCGCCGCTGCCCTCCGGCCAGGCCAGGGCCCACTGGGGGGTGATGCGTTCCAGAGCCTGGTGCAGGGGTTCTGCCAGGGCCTCGCCGAAGCGCCGCTGGAGGGCTAGCAGGGCAGCAAAGAGGGCAGGGGGATCGGGTTCGGCCATCGCCTCCTCCAGCTCCGCCAACCCCGGCAGGGCCAGCAGGGCGGCCCGACTCGCCTCGGAGAGGGAGGGGTCGGCCAGGATGCGGCGGAAGGCATCGATCAGCTCCTCCTCCAGGGCACGGTCGGCCTGGCCGCCGGCCCGGGCTAGGGCCGCACCGCGCAGCAGCTGTTGGCCGGCATCCCAGCGGGCGAAGGCATCGCTGTCGGTGGCGAAGAGGTGCACCAGCTCGCCGATCGGCCGACCGATCTCCAGACGCACCGGCGCTGAGAAATGGCGCAGCAGCGAGAGGGCGGGGGGATGGGCCTGGGGCGGCAGCCCCTCAAACACGACACGCTGCTGCGCCTCCTCCAGCACCAGGAGTCGGGTCGCCCTACCCCAACGGTTGCTTTCCAAGGTGGCAGCGGCGGCCCCAGCCGGATCCTCACCCTCCAGGCGCGGCAGCAGCGGCTCCCCGGCTTGGTCCAGCAGGCCGATGGCCAGGGGAATCACCAGGGGCTCCTTGTGGGGCTGGCCCGGTGTGGCCGGGGTGTGCTGATGGAAGGTCAGCTCCAGACGGCCGTTGCTGGCATCCCAGTGCCGCTGAATGCGCACCACCGCTGTGCCGGCCTGGTGGTACCAGCGGCGAAACCGCTCAAAGCTGAACGACGCCTGCACGGCATCCCCTGCGGCGGCCACGCCGGCGCTGGCCTCTTCCATGGCGCGCACGAAGTCTTCGCAAGTGGCGGCGCTGCCGTCATGGCGGTCCACATAGTGGGCCATGCCGCGCATGAAGGTGTCCTCACCCAAGAGGCTGTGGAGCATCCGGATCAGCTCGGAGCCCTTTTCATAGATGGTGGTGGTGTAGAAATTATCAACCGCCTCGTAACGGTCCGGCTGAACAGGGTGAGCGGTGGGACCAGCATCTTCTCGAAACTGCGTGTTGCGCAGCATCGCCACATTGTCGATCCGATTGAGGGATTCACCGTGCTGATCGGCACTGAAACACTGGTCGCGAAAAACGGTGAGCCCCTCCTTGAGGGAGAGCTGAAACCAATCGCGACAGGTGATGCGGTTGCCGGTCCAGTTGTGGAAGTATTCATGGGCAATCACGCTCTCCACCCGTTCAAGCTCCGCATCCGTTGCCGTCTCGTCATCAGCGAGTACAAGCTTGGAGTTGAAGATATTGAGGCTCTTGTTCTCCATGGCGCCCATATTAAAATGGCGCACGGCAACGATGTTGTATTCATCCAGGTCGTATTCCAGCCCGTACACCTGTTCATCCCAGGCCATGCTGCGTTGCAACGAGGCCATGGCATGGGCCGTGTAGGGGGCGTCCCCCGGCTCCACGTGCAACCGCAGCGACACGGGGCGGCCGCTGGCGGTTGTGAAGGAGCCGCGCACCTCCTCAAGCTCGCCGGCCACCAGGGCAAAGAGATAGGAGGGCTTGGGGAAGGGGTCGTCCCAAACCACAAAGTGGCGGGCGCTTGCGCCCGACCCTTCCCCATCCGGTGCTGCGGGCAGATCGCCGCTGGCGATGCAGTTGCCGTTGGAGAGGAGCACCGGACAGGTCGTGCGGTCGGCCTCGATCCGCACCCGGAAGCGGCTGAGCAGATCCGGGCGATCCGGGTGGAAGGTGATGCGGCGGAAGCCTTCGGGTTCGCATTGGGTGGTGAACAGGCCTCCGCTCACGTACAACCCCTCCAGGGTGGTGTTCGTGTGGGGAGTGATCCTCACCAGGGTTTCGAGCACGAAGGGGCGCTCGGGCGCGGCCGTCAGCAGGAGTCGGTCGCTCTGGAGCTCAAAGAATTCAGCCGCTAGGGGGGAACCATCGAGCCGGAGATCCTCCAGCTCTAGGTCCACCCCCATCAGCTCCAGAACCTGCCCCCCCGGGCCCGGGGCCTGGGGATTGGGCAGGAAGGTCAGCCTGGCCTCGACGAGGGCATGGCTGGCATGGAGCTGCACCGTGAGGTCGGTGCGCTCCAGCAGAAAGGGCGCCGGCCGGTAATCGCTGAGATGAACGGCGGCCATGGGGAAAGGGGCTACTTGGAGGGGGCCGGTGCCTTGGCACCCGCCTGCTTCAGGGCTGCCTCAACCTTCTTCATCACCTCAGGCGGCACCGACTTCGGGCAGATCTCGGCGGCGCCGAGAACGGCCGAATTGACCGAACCCTTGCGCAACTCCTCGATCGTGAGAGTTTTGCCGGGCACCTGCTGGATCTGGCCCTGATGCTGGCCTTGGATCAGCTGGGCGATGGTCTCGCCGGCGATGGCGACAGCCTTGTCGAAGTCAACGCCGGCGGAGCGGGAAATGCAGACATTGACCGCCGCGATGCGGGTGTAGAGGTTCATCTCCGCCGGGGTGGCCGGCGCGGCTTGGGCGGCGCCACCGGCGAGCAGCAGGGGAAGGGCCACGAGAGGTGCCACCAGAAGGCGCCGGGCACCGCGAACGGGGAAGGACAAGGGAGACTGGTTCGGACACCACCATGCTGCTGCATCGCAGGGGTCCTGCCGAGGGGGTCGGTTGCGATTCAGGCCACTCCTTCCAGGGGGACGCCGGCCCCCTCCAGCCGGATCTCGTGGTGCATCTCTGAGATCTCCAGGGCACCATCGCGCCAGGAGAAGATCGAGCGAGCCCGAAAGCGATCCTGATCGACGAGGCGGATGTGCTCCACAATATTCCACTCCCGGTAGTGGGATTCGAGCCTCAATTCATGTTCATCCACCTGGCGGAGCTGACTGCTGCTGGGGGCGCCATCCAGATAGCTGCCGCTCCGCCGCAACTGGTGGCCGCAGAGGTAGGCCTCCATCGATCCCTCGCGCGAGTAGGTGGGCTTGCGTTCGAAGAAGTCGGTTTCCTTTTCCGGCCACCAGGTGAAGCGGTAGGCCGCATCCCCCTCTACGGGTTGGCTGAAGATCTCGACCCGCACCAGCATGTCGACCCGCATCACCTCGTCATCGGGGAAGAAGTAGGTGCGGCGTGAACGCCACAGCCCCAGGTTGCGGGAAAACCAGCGGCGAAGGCTGGTGTCGAGCTGGATGCGGCTGGGAACCGCTCCTTCGGGGCGGGATGTCCGCGGCGAAGGCAGGTGAGGACTCCCCAGGTTGGGCTCAGGCGAGATGGTCATCGGAAGGGGTGCCTTCTTGGGGCCTGATGGCTAGGGAGCCTTTGCTGCAGTCCTAGCCAGATCGACGCGGATTGCCCAAGAGCCCATAAGGTGGCGACGAATCGCCGATTGCCGGTGCCCGCCGCAGGGCCGATCCAGGATCCCGACCGCCCCCGCAATGGACCGGGGGCGGCGGATGGGCGGCCCCAGCTGAAACTGCTGTTGTTGGCAGCCAACTACCACCTAGCTACGCCTGATCTGCGCAATCTGGTGGCGTTCCTCCACAGCGAGGAGTGCGCGTTCGCGATCTCCCTGGACATCGTTGACCCCGCTCGGCAACCGGAGTTGCTGGAACTGCATCGGCTGGTGGCCACGCCGGCCCTGGTCAAGCTCTCCCCGGAACCGCGCCAGGTGTTCGCAGGGACCACCCTGGCCATGCAGGTCCGGAGCTGGCTGCCCCGCTGGCGCCAGATGGAGGTGGTCAGCAGCCTCGGCCTCAGCCTTCGGCCGGCCGAGATCGATGGCAGCCGCACCGCCCGGGAGGTCCAGCTCGAGGACCAGTTGCTGGTGCTGCGTCAGGAGAACGAAACCCTGATCGAGCGGCTGGCGGTGCAGGAAAGGCTGCTGCGGATGGTGGCCCACGAACTGCGCACCCCCCTCACCGCGGCCAAGCTGGCCCTGCAAAGCCATGGCCTTGGGCAGATCGACGAGATCCGCTTCCGGGATGTGCTGAATCGGCGCCTGGATGACATTGAGGCCCTCTCCCTCGACCTGCTGGAGGTGGGCACCACCCGCTGGGAGGCCCTCTTTAATCCCCAACGCCTTGCCCTGGGCCGGGTGGCCGCCGAGGCCATTCTCGAACTGGAGAAGCTATGGGTGGGCCGGGACCTGGAGTTGATCACCGATATCCCGGCCGACCTGCCAGATATTTACGCCGATCAGCGGCGCATGCGCCAGGTGCTGCTCAACCTGCTGGAGAACGCCCTGAAGTTCACGCCCGCCGGGGGCCGGGTGACCCTCACACTGCTGCACCGCACCAGCCAGTGGGTGCAGGCGAGTGTGTGTGACAGCGGGCCGGGGATCCCGCGGCAAGAGCAGCAACGCATCTTTCAGGATCGGGTGCGCCTGCCCCAGACCTCCGGCAACACCTCCGGCTTCGGGGTGGGGTTATCGGTGTGCCGGCGAATCTCGGAAGTGCATGGGGGAAGGATCTGGGTGGTCTCCGAACCTGGAGAGGGCGCCTGTTTCCACTTCACCGTGCCGGTCTGGTTCGGCCAGACCTCTCCTGATGTCACGGAGCGGCTGGAAGGGGGCAAACGCCTTGACGAAGGGTCCCCCTGACCCGTAGTTTTCCGCTTGTCGAGGCGATCGAGCCCGACGGCCTCGCCCCCATCGTCTAGAGGCCTAGGACACCTCCCTTTCACGGAGGCGACAGGGGTTCGAATCCCCTTGGGGGTATGACAACGGTGGACAATCCACCGCAATATGTTTTGGCCGGCGCCCGCTGTACCACTAGGGATTAGGCGCTCTTGGCTCTGCGGATCGCTTCCTGCTGGACGCCGCGCAGGTTGCTGCCTAAATCCTGCTGAAGCCTCTGCTCGATCAGGCCGATCGGCATGCCGGCTTTTCCCTGCACCGTGAGTTCGTAGTGAAGCCAGCTGCTGCTCGCATCGGTTCCCATGCCCCAGACCCCTTCAAAGCTGCGGAAATCTCCCTCCAGCATCCGGAAACTGAGGCGGCCCTGCTCCCTCTGTTCGGTGAGTTCCAGCTGAACCCTGGCCGAGAAGCGCAGACCACAGAATTGCTGGGAGCCCACCTGTTCCAGGCCCACCCGGTTCCCTTGGCGCCAGAGCAGGCGGGAACTGGCCAGGTTGGGGATGAAACGGGAGAGGTTCTCGTAATCGGTGAGAACATCCCAAAGGAACTGGGGGTCCAGATTGAGGCGCAGCTGAACGGCCAGCCTCCGGATCCCCTGGGGAAGGCGCTCCATGTCCTGCTGGATCGTGTCCAGCCCACAGATCAGCGGGGTTGAACGGTTCTCAACCAAGCGACCTAGGGGGGAGGGGGGAGAGGTTGCCGGGAGCTGCGCCAAGGGGAACGGGCAGATGCGAGAGCTTGACCGCCGGCCAACCTAGCGGCAGTAGCCGATCGATTGCATGCTGGGAGGTGATGTCTATGATCGGGCCGTTTTAGGGGCTACGACCGCATGCGCGTTTCCACCAACAAGGCCAGCGGATCCGACGGTCGCCTGTTCACGGTTGTGGTTGAAAGCTATGGGGTCGGCCAGCAACGGCAGGCCGAGCGTCGCTTCACCGTGCCCTTCGACCGGCTTCAATCGCTGATGCAGTCAATCGCCCGCAACGGCGGTCGCATCCGGGTGGTGAGTAGCGACGCGGTGAGTGCGTCCCCTGATGGCCCCTCGGCTGCGGAAGCCGCCGCTGCCCCTCAAGCCCCCTCCGAAGCCAGCGCCGAGCCCCCCAAGGCGCAACGCGAGCCTTCAGCGGCCAAGGCCGCCCCATCCACTTCCAATCCCGCTGCAGCCCCCGTGAGCCACGCCGACGTCCCTGTCAATCTCTATAAGCCCAAGGCCCCCTTCGTGGGCACCGTGCTCGACAACTACAGCCTTGTGGCTGAAGGGGCGATCGGCCGGGTGAACCACATCACCTTCGACCTGGCCGGTGGTGACCCCCAACTCCACTACGTGGAAGGCCAGAGCATCGGCATCATCCCCGATGGCAGCGATGCCAACGGCAAGCCCCACAAGCTTCGCCTGTACTCGATTGCCAGTACCCGTCATGGCGACAACATGGCCGACCACACCGTGTCCCTCTGCGTGAGGCAGCTGGAATACGAGAAGGATGGCGAAACCATCTATGGGGTCTGCTCGTCCTTCCTCTGTGACATCGAGCCTGGTGCCAAGGTGAACATCACCGGCCCGGTCGGCAAGGAGATGCTTCTCCCCGCCGACGAAGAGGCCAACATCATCATGCTGGCCACGGGCACCGGCATTGCTCCGATGCGCACCTACCTGCGCCGCATGTTCGAACCAACCGAGCGGGAGGCGAACGGGTGGACGTTCCGGGGCAAGGCCTGGCTGTTCATGGGCGCCCCCAAGACGGCCAACCTCCTCTACGAGGACGACTTCAACCGCTACGAAGCTGAGTATCCCGACAACTTCCGCTACACCAAGGCGATCAGCCGCGAGCAGCAGAACACCAAGGGAGGCCGCATGTACATCCAGGATCGGGTGCTAGAGCATGCGGAGGAGATCTTCGCCATGATCGAGGATCCCAAGACCCACGTCTACATGTGCGGCCTTCGGGGCATGGAACCGGGCATCGACGAAGCGATGACCGTCGCCGCCGCCGCCAAGGGGCTCGATTGGAGCGAACTGCGGCCCCAGCTCAAGAAGGCCGAGCGCTGGCACGTTGAAACCTATTGAACCCCCATCTCCTCTGGATTCCGGCCCGCCTTTGGCGGGCTTTTTTTATGGCCTCGGACCGGAGATCGGCAGGAGAAGCGGAATCGGCCTGATCCGCGAACCCTCACACAGCCCGACGACACGGCGTCGGACGCGGCGCAGGCGGGCGGAAGCCGTTAAACCTGAACCATCCGGCCGGTTTTGACAGCATGACCACCCTCCTCACCAACCCCCTGCGGGTGGGGCTGCGGCAGGAGCGGGTGATCACCCCGCAATGCATCGTGATCTTTGGGGCCAGCGGTGACCTCACCCACCGCAAGCTCGTACCGGCGCTGTTCGAGCTCTTCCGCCAGCGACGCCTGCCCAGCGAATTCGCCGTGCTGGGCTGCGCCAGGCGCCCTTGGAGCGACGAAGAATTCCGCTCCAAAATGGCTGAGGCCATGGCGGACACGGTTGCCGAGCACCCGGCTGCCTGGGAACAGTTCGCCCAAGGGATGTTCTACGAGCCGGTGGATCTCCAGCAGACCGACCACCTGGTGCGGCTCGGCACTCGGCTGGAATCCATCGATCGGCTGCGGGCCACCCGCGGCAACCGCACCTTCTACCTCTCGGTTTCGCCGGAGTTCTACGGCAGCGGCTGCCGTGCCCTGGCCGCCGCTGGTCTGCTGGCCGATCCGGAGCGCAGCCGGGTGGTGATCGAAAAACCCTTCGGCCGCGATTACGGCAGTGCTCAGGCCCTCAACAAGGTGGTACAGGCCTGCGCCAAGGAGAGCCAGGTCTTCCGGATCGACCACTACCTCGGCAAGGAAACGGTCCAGAACATCCTGGTGATGCGCTTCGCCAACACCATCTTCGAGCCGATCTGGAACCGCAACTACATCGCCAACGTGCAGATCACCGCCGCCGAAACGGTGGGGGTGGAAGAAAGGGCCGGCTACTACGAAAGTTCCGGCGCCCTGCGGGACATGGTGCAGAACCACCTCACCCAGATCCTGGCCCTCACCACGATGGAACCCCCGGGCCGCTTCGATGCCGAAGCGATCCGCAACGAGAAGGCCAAGGTGCTCCAGGCCGCCCGCCTGGCGAACGAGCAGGAACCCTGGCGGTGCTGCGTGCGGGGCCAGTACTCCTCCGGCGGAACCAGCGCCCGGCCGCTGAGCGGCTACCGCGGCGAGCCCGGCGTGAACCCCAACAGCACCACGGAAACCTATGTGGCGATGAAGCTGTTCATCGACAACTGGCGCTGGCAGGGTGTGCCCTTCTATCTGCGTACGGGCAAACGGCTGCCCAAGCGGCTTTCGGAAGTGGTGCTCACCTTCCGCGAGGCGCCGGTCCACCTTTTCGACGCCGCCGGTGGCGCGCCGACGCCCAACCAGTTGATCCTGCGCATCCAGCCCGATGAGGGCGCCGAGTTCAAGTTCGAGGTGAAGGCTCCCGGCTCGGGCATGCGCAGCCGCCCCGTGGACATGGGCTTCTCCTACGACGACTCGTTCGGGGAACCCTCCGATGAGGGATACGTGCGCCTGCTTGCTGACGCCATGCTGGGGGATCCCACCCTCTACACCCGTAGCGATGAGGTGGAGGCCGCCTGGCGCCTCTACACCCCGCTGCTCGCCTTGATTGAGGAGGCCCCTTGGCAGCTGCCGGTGCACCCCTACGAGGCCCGGACCTGGGGGCCCGCCGCCGCCGACAACCTCTTGGCCGAAGACGGCCTGATCTGGCGCCGGCCCTAAGTCCCCCCTGGCGATGACCCCACCGAAGCCCGAGCGGTTCATTCGTCCGGCAAGCCACGAAGTCACTCCTCCCACTCCTCCCACTCCTCCCTCCCCCGTTCGCCATGGCCGCCCAGCTGACCCTGCAGCCCCCCCTGGATCTCCCACCGGCGGAGGTCACGCCCTACCTGGATCGCCTCTGGAAGGGGATGCTGGAGGGCTCCAGCGGTGCCGCCACCTTCACCCTGCTCGTTTGGGAGCCCTCCTGGCTGGAGCAGCAGATGGTGCGGGTGGGTCTGGTTGAGGGCCCGATCCGGGGCTTCGACCGCAGCAGCTTGATGGAGGCGGCCCGACAGGCCGTTAGCGATTGCGGTCTGCCCCTGAGCACCGCTCCGATGGATCCGCGGCTCGCCTGGGCCCTGGGCCAGCGGCCCGGCCACCAGGTCAGCGCCGACCTGCGGGGGCAGGTGGTGGAGAGCGCCATCAGCGCCCACATGCCCCGCCGGCTGATCACCCTGGCCCCCACCCTCGACGCCGGCCGGCCCCTGGAAACGATGGTGGCTGCCTACTGCCCCCTGCCGGAGGAGGGCGGCACCGGGGCGGCCTGCGGTGACGCGGTGGTGTTGCGCGGCGGCATGGGGGCCATCCAGCAGAACCTCCACCTGATCCAGCCCCTGGTGGGTAACGACCTGCCCTGCTGGGTGTGGTGGAACAGCAGCCTCGACGAGCCCCTGGACATGCTGGAGGCCCTGGCTCCGCTGCCCCGGCGCCTGGTGATCGACACCTCGCTCGGCAGCCCCCGCCGCTGCCTGGATGTCCTGGTGGCCCGCATCGAGGCGGGCCAGGCGGTGAACGACCTCAACTGGCTGCGGCTGCGCAGCTGGCGGGAATCGCTGGCCATGGTGTTCGATCCCCCCTCGCGGCGGGATGCCCTGGCCAACGTGGTGCAGCTCGACATCGACGTGGAAGGCGATAACCCCGTGAAGGGGTTGCTGCTGGCGGCCTGGATCGCCGACCGGCTTGGCTGGCATCTGATCGCGAGCCGCCCGATCCCCGACGAACCCGGTTCATCGTCCGAGAGTGGGGGCATCGCCGCCGAATTCGAACGCACCGATGGGGTGAACGTGCGCTTCCGGCTGATGCCCGTGCCAATGGGGATGCCCAAGGCCCATCCCGGAGCGATCGTGGGCCTCCGCCTGATCTGTGAGCCTGCGGCACGGCCCCAGCTCTGCGTGATCCTCTGTTCTGAATCGGGGGGGTGCATGCGGCTCGAATCCGGGGGTATGGCAGCCCTGGAACTTGCCGAGGAGGTGGTGCCCCTGCCCGAGGAACAAGAGGAGATGGAGATGGCGCGCCTGCTCTCCGGTGGCCATGACTCCACCAATCCCCTGCTCGCCGCCGCCGCCCCCCTGGCAGCCCGGATGCTGCCGGACTGAAGCCCGCCCGGGGAATGGACCCCCCGGCCCCCCCCGGTGGGGGGGGTGGCTGGCAAGCTGCCTGCTGCCCCTCACCCGGTGGCGTTTGCCCATGGCCTGCCTGATCGCCGCGCCCTGCAGCGGCAGCGGCAAGACCCTTCTCAGCCTCAGCCTGGCCGCGGTGGCCCGTCAACGGGGGGAAAGTCTCCAGCCCTTCAAGGTGGGGCCCGATTACCTCGATCCCCAGCTGCTCTCCGCCGTGGCCGGCCGGGAGTGCCGCAACCTCGATCCCCTCCTCTGCGGGGAGCCCTGGGTGCAGAGCAGTTTCCGTTGGCATGGCTGCCGGGCGGAGCGCGTTTTGGTGGAAGGGGTGATGGGGCTGTTCGATGGACGGGGGCCCAGCTCCGAGGGAAGTTCGGCGGCGGTGGCTGCCCTGCTGGATCTTCCCGTGGTGCTGGTGGTCGAAGCCTCCCGGCAAGCCGGGTCCTTGGCCGCCCTGGTGCGCGGTTTCCGGGACCACGGACCGCCCCGGGTGCGCCTAGCCGGGGTCGTGCTCAACCGGGTGGGCAGCGAGCGTCACCGGGCTCTGCTGCAGGAGGCCCTGGCCAGCATCGAGGTCCCCCTGCTGGGGGTGTTGCCGAACCACCCCTCCCTGGAGCTCCCCTCCCGCCATCTGGGTCTCCTGCCCCCCCAGGATCTGGACGATCTGGGGGAGCGGCAACCAGTCTGGGTGGAGTTGGCACGGCGCCACCTGGATCTTGAAACGCTCTGGCCCCTGCTGGCCCCAGTCGCCGCCGATTCCGGGCACTCTGATCCGATTCGGGCCCTGGTGGGCCCAGCTCCCACACGGCCGCCCCTGCCGGTGGCGATCGCCGCCGACGCCGCGTTCCACTTCCGCTATCCGGAAACCACCGAACTGCTGCAGGCGGTGGGACTCGAACCGGTGAGCTGGAGTCCCCTGGCGGATCAGCCGCTGCCCGCCGAGACCCGGGCGATCGTGCTGCCGGGTGGCTACCCGGAACTCCATGCCGAGCAGCTCGAGACCTGTCGGCGCAGCTTGGGGGACCTGGCAGCGGCGGCGACGCGGCGCGTGCCAATCGTGGCGGAATGCGGAGGGCTGCTGGTGCTGGGCGCCGCCCTGGAGGACGTTACGGGCCAGCCCCGCTCCATGGCCGGTGTGCTGCCGTTCCAGGCCCGCCGGGGTGAGCTCAGCCTGGGCTACCGCGAAGCCCAAGCGGCAGCGGACGGTCTCCTGGTGCGCCGGGGGGAGGTTTATCAGGGCCACGAATTCCACCGCTGGCAGATCGCCATCGCGCCCGGGCCCAGGTCGGCTGTGGCGGTGGAAGCACCCCTGTGGAGGCTGGCGGGGTGGGGAGCGCCGAGCCGACCGGAAGGATGGACCGGTTGTGACCTGCACGCCAGCTGGCTGCATCTCCACTGGGCCGGATCTCCTCAACTGGTGCAGCGCCTGGCGGCCCGGATCACGGCATCGGCGAATCAGGAGGGACGATCCCTGGCCTCGTCGGGGTTGGGGAGCAGACCTTCCGCCGCGGCCGTGGAGGCTTCAGGGGAAGGGCGGGAGGATGGGGAAACAGATGGCGGCGCCGAGCCGGAGGGCGGGCGGAGCTCACCGAACTCGGCTTCCAGTACCTGGTCGAGATAGGGCTGGTCGTGGATCACATGGCGCCGCCGTCGGATGGAGCTGAACAGCCCTTGGAAATCCTTGAGGCTGATGCGCCACCACTGGCGGAAGCTCGAGTCCCGCCGCAGCGCCAGCACCAGCAGCAGCACCAACGGGATCAGGGCTAAGGCCACGGAAGCGGGAGGCATGGCACGGTGATCAACCTCGAGCTGGAGCGGCCGGGAAGGGGAGGTGCTCCCGTGGGTGGACGGGGCGGTCGCGACCTGAACGGATGGGGCGATCACGCCGAGGCGGAACAGGTGCCTGCTCAAAAAATCGCTGGATGGGCCACCTCTCTGGATCACGGGCGACTTCAAGATGGGTGATCACAACCGAATCCACCAATCTGTGCCATCCCCATTGATCTTGATGGCTTTCATCCCGAATCTGCATCACATGTCGTCAAGGCAAGCCCCGTGCGCGTGGGTTCCGAAGGTTCACGACCTGTGGCCTCGCGGCGCGATCCGTGCCAGCGTGCCATTGGCTTAGATCCAGTGGGTCCACGCCTCTCCACAGCTCCCAGCGCCATGGACAGCCGCGAACACGCCAGACACCTGGCCGACCCCGGGTTCGGCTGGATGCCCGGCGACTCCCTGGCGCCGGCCCGGCGGCTACGGGCCCGGCGCGCCGCCGCCGATGAACGGCGTTTTCTCCAGCCCAGCCAACCCCGCAACGGCACCCCGGCCGAACGCTGGCGCCTCATGGTGCGGGGCCGGGTCCAGGGGGTCGGCTACCGCGCCGGCTGCTGTCGGCGGGCCAACGAACTGGGCCTGAGTGGTTGGGTGCGGAACCTCCCGGATGGCTCCGTGGAAGTGGAAGCGGAGGGACTCCCCCAACACCTCGCTGAACTGGTCCTTTGGTGTGAGAAGGGTCCTCTGCGGGCCCAAGTCTCAGGACTGGGCACCACCCGGGTGGCCGCCACCGGCGATGACTGGTTCGAGATCCGCGGCTGAGATCAACACGCCGGGCTCCCACCGGCAGCCGGGCTGAAATCGAGCACAATGCCCTTTCCGCAGGGATTTCGTTCTGAACCTCCTCCCTCTGGCCGGTGAGCTCACGGGCTTTGGCCTAGCCATCGCCTTCAGTCCGCTCCACATCGCCCTTTTGCTGTTGCTCCTGATCGGAGCGGACCCCCTCCGGCGGGGTGGCTGGTTCGTGGCCGCCTGGCTGGCCACCTCAGCCTTGGTGCTGGTCCTGATGCTCAGCCTTGGCCATGGCCTGCTCCTCACGATGGAGAAAGGCAGCCATCACCGAACCGGCCTTGACCTGCTTGGTGCCGGGGCCCTGCTCGCGGTGGGCCTCAGGGAACTGCTCAGTTCCGGAGACGAAGGGGGTGCGCCGGCCTGGAGCCAACGGCTGGATCGCTTCTGCACCCTCCCCCTGCTCTCCTTGATTGGCCTGAGCACGGTGGTCCAGGTGGCGAGTCCGGACGACTTTTTCCTCTATGCCAAGGCCAGCGGCACGCTGTTGGCCAGCGGGCTGGGTCGGGGCTCCGAGTGGCTCCTGGCTGGTTTGTTCACCTTCAGCACATCCCTGCTGTTGCTGCTTCCCCTGCTGGCCTTGTGGCTGCTGGGCCGGGAGCGGGTGGTGCCAGCCCTGCAGCGGGCTAAGACCTGGCTGCTTCACAACGCCGACCCCCTGGTGGGACTGATGAGTTTGGTCCTGGCGGCCTATCTGGGCTGGCAGGGAATCGAGGGCCTGAGGCTTGGTTAGCCGCCGCTCGGTTCCTTGACCCCATCCCGCAGCCAGCTCCCCCACCCTTCCCGATCGGATCCCCCCCGCGCCACCAGGGTGACGCCCCGGCTGGCCCGGCTGACCGCCACATAGACCAGCTGGCGCCGCAGCACCGGATCCTTCGGCCAGAACACATCGCCATCCACAAACACCTCCGAGAAGGTGCTGCCCTGGCTGCGATGCACCGTGAGCACCGCGGCTGGTCCGAGCCAGGCGAAGGAATCGCGCAGCAGAAAGAAGCGCCGCCAGAGGGCTCGGCCCTCCTGCTTGCCCGCCTCGCGTGCCTCTTGACGCAGGCGCTGCAGCACCCCATCGAGGGCCTGGCGCCCCGGTGAACCCAACGGCGGCAGGAGGCGCAGGGCCAGCTGATTCGCTCCAGCGTCCACCGTGGCGGTGAGGGTGTCGATGATCGGGACCTCCACGCCCCCCATCAAACCGCTGACGATGCCGAAATCGGCCAGATCACAGCGCTCCGGGGCCACATCCCGCACCACGAGTTCCCGGTTGGAGCCGAGCACCATGTCGGGTTCTTCGCCGGCCTCCTCCCCCGAACGGCAGGCCGGCGCCATCACCGCGGTGCGGGTGATCAGCACCTCACCGGGCAGCACCGGAAGCTGGTCGGCCATGGACCCATGCAGGGCCCGCCGGGCAATCGGCACCAGCTGCTCCAGGGAGCGGTTCGTGTAGCAGAGAATGCGGGCGAGATCGGGGTCATCGGCTTCGGCGCTGCGGCGCAGGGCCTCCTGGGCCGCCACCAGCCAGCTGGCGCGATCGAGGGCACGCACCATACCCTGATCCGTGCGGACCGGCGCCAGGGAGGGCGGTGGGCTGCAGGGAAGCGTTCCCTCCCGCAGGCCGGAAGCCAGTCGCAGCACCGGGCCCTGGTGGCGCACCACCTGCAACAGGTTGGCGCAGCGGGCGCGTCCCAGGGCAAACACGGGGCTCGTGGCCTCTCCAACCGGCGGAAGCTGGGCCGGATCCCCCACGAACACGATCCGGGTCCGGAAGGGATGGGCACAGCGCAGGGTGATCTCCAGCAGGGCGCTGTCGACCATGGACGCCTCATCGACCAAGACCAGACCCAGGTGTTCCAGGGCCTGGGCGGTCTGTTCCGTTTCCTCGCAGCGCTCCAGATCCCGCTCCCGCTTCAGCCGCAGGCGCAGCAGGCGATGGATTGTGGAGGGATACCAGGTGGGCCGTAGGCCGGCCAGCTCCAGTTGATGCCTCAGCACCCCCACGGCCTTGTGGGTGGGCGCGACCACGGTCCAGCAGAGGCCGGCCGTCTCGACCAGGGCCAGCAGGCGGATGGAGAGGAAGGTCTTGCCGCTGCCGGCGTAGCCACTGAGAACAAAGGGGGTGCCATCACTAGGACCCGCCAGCCAGGTGGCAAAGGCGGCCTCCACGGCCCGCTGGTCAGGGGTAAGGGCCGGCTCCCCGATCCCGGCACCAGGGAAAGCGCTCACCCAACCGGGCTCGGCACGCGGGAGAGGAGCCCAGCAAGATGGAGGGGTGAGCCCACAAGGGCAAGACCCGGCAGGGCTACGAGCGGACCGATCAGGCTTCCCACCAACACCTCCAGCTTGGTGTGGCCGATGTTCTCCTTGAGGGGATGGTCCCAGATGGCGCCGCCGACATCGCCGTTCGGCTGCCGGCCATGCACCAAGGCGTTCACCCGGGCGGCGGTTTCACCGGCGGCCCGGCGCACGCCGCTGGCGTCGTACAGGACCACGAAAGCGATGGCCGCCGCCAGCGCGAACAGGGGATCCTGGTAGCCCTGATACCAGCCCACCCCCGCGGCGGTGCCGGTCATCAGGGCGGAATGGCTGGAAGGCATGCCGCCAGTCTCGAAGAGCACCTCGGGGCGCCAGCGGCCATGGAGCACGAACTCCAGCGCGACCTTGGAGATCTGGGCCACGCCGCAGGCGGCCAGTCCCCACCAGAGCACGGCGTTGTCGAGGAGATCCCGCAGCATTAGCAACAGGTGGCCGGAATCACTGGAAATCGGTGGGGTCATCGGTCGCGGCTGGTGATGTAGTCGGCAAGGGCCAGGAGTGGCTCAGCCCGGTCCCGCCAGGGATCGAGCGCCGCCTTGGCCTCGGTCACTAGGCCATCGGCCCGGCGCCTCGACTCCTCCAGCCCCAGCAGCTTGGGATAGGTGGTTTTGTCGGCGGTGAGATCCTTGCCGGCCGTCTTGCCGAGCACATCGCTGCTGGCGGTCACATCTAAAATGTCATCAATGATCTGGAAGGCCAGGCCGATGCCCCGGGCATAGGTGTGCAGGGCGGCCTGCAGCGTGGCATCCGCACCGGCGACCAGAGCGCCGCTGATCACACAGGCCCGCAACAGGGCACCCGTCTTGTGGAGGTGGATGTACTCCAGGGTCTCGAGATCCACCGTCTTGCCTTCGCATTCCAGGTCCACCACCTGACCGCCCACCAGCCCCGGCGCCCCCGAGGCCAGGGAGAGCTCCCCGACCACCTGCAGCAGGCGCTCGGCAGGAACGCCGGGGCTCCGCAGGGCCACCATCTCGAAGGCCCGGGTGAGCAGGGCATCGCCAGCCAGGATCGCCTTGGCCTCGCCGAACACCTTGTGGTTGGTCGGCCGACCCCGGCGGAGGTCATCGTTATCCATGGCGGGGAGGTCGTCATGGATCAGCGACATGGTGTGGATCATCTCCAGGGCCACCGCCGTGGGCATGGCCAGATCCCCCTCCCCACCGGCAAGCTCAAAGGCCGCCAGACAGAGGATCGGGCGCAGCCGCTTGCCCCCGGCCAGCAGCGAGTAGCGCATGGATTCCCGCAGCGACTCCGGCCGCTCCGGCTCCAGGGAACCATCCAGGGCGGACTCGACCCGCTGGCGGGCCAACGCGAGGTAGGCCGCGACATCGAAGGGCCTGGGGGCCACGGCAGGGGATGCCGGCTCGGCAGTGTCCTGGGACGTGCTCACCGCCGTGGCCATGGCTTCGTTGGTTCTGGGGCCATTGTCTCAGGCCGTTGACCCGGATCCTGGCCTGTAAGGGGCTGGAGTCATGGAGCGAAGCAACCGCCGCCCCGGCGCGTGGATCTATCACGGCTCCGGAGGAGACGACCCATGCGGCGCTCTGGGGTGGGGAGGAGGTAGTCCCTGGCGATGGCGAACAGCATGGCGTCGTCCAGTTGGTCCGTCTCAAGGGAGAGCACCCCAACCACCCGTTCGCGGAGATCAGGCCGCTCCTGCTCTAGCAGGTGGGTGAGGCGCAGCATGCTGGCGTCGTTTCCCTCATCTCCCTCTTCAAAGGCGCCGGCGTGGGGATCGAACGCCGGGTCCAAGCTGGGGCGCTGGCCGACCAGCAGGGCCCGTTCGATCCGCTCCAGCATCGCCACGATCCGTCGCACATAGGGGACGGTGCGTTGGGCCCGACGCAGGGTGATCTCGCCATGCAGCCAGTGGCCCAGCGAAATGGTGGAGGCATCGGCCAGCCCCTGGTCATTGATCCAGTAAATACGGGTGGCCTCCTGGCCGATCCAGAGAATCGCCGCCCCCATCGGCGGCGACAGGATGGCTGCGCCCCCTCCCTCCCGCAGTAGGCCGGTCTGTCGCAGCACCAGCTGGAGGCGGGTCAGGGCATCTGGATCCAGCCCGGATCCAGCCTGGAGCGGCGCATCCCCCAGCATCCACAGGCCGCTGCGATCACCCCGCGAGATCTGCCAGTGGTGGTTGTCCACACTGCGGATCAGGGCGCCGTGGGCCCGCAACAGAGCCTCCACATCGGCGAGTTGGAGGCTGCCCCGCAGCACTCCCGGCGGAATGGTTCCGCCTAGTGGGCCTTCCTCCATGGTCTTTCCCCCGGCTTGCCTGAGGTTCCAGGCTCTTGGCCGCCTTGTCCGGCAGGGTCCGCCTGCGGCGAATCAGGGCGCGATCGGCTGCAGGGGCCCTGGGGAGGAGCTGGGCCAGCGGCGGCTCAGATCAGCAAGTCGGCCAGGGGGGTGGCATCGAGGCCATGGCGACGGCACCAGGCCATCACCGTGTTGACCAGCAGCATGGTGACCGTCATCGGGCCCACGCCTCCTGGGACCGGGGAGATGGCGGCGGCCAGGGGTTCCACCTCCTCGAAACGCACATCGCCGCACAGCCGGCTGCGGGCCCCGGGGCCTTCGCCAGGATCGGGATTGAGGCGGTGGATCCCCACATCCACCACCACCGCGCCAGGCTTCACGTGCTCGGCTCCCACCATGCGGGCTCGGCCGGCGGCCACCACTAGCACATCGGCGCTGCGGGTCAGGGCCGCCAGATCCGTGGTGCGGGAATGGGCCACGCTCACCGTGGCGTTGGCGGCCTGGAGCATCAGGGCCATCGGCTGACCCACCAGGATGCTGCGGCCCACCACCACCGCCCGGCGGCCGGCCAGCTCCACACCGGCATCGGCCAGCAGGGCCATCACGCCGGCGGGGGTGCAGCTGCGGGGCCCCGGCTCACCTTTGAGCAGTCGGCCCAGGTTGAGGGTGTGGAGGCCATCGGCATCCTTGTCGGGGTCGATCGCCTCCAGCAGGGGGCCCTCCGCCAGCCCCGCCGGCAGCGGGAGCTGCAGCAGGATGCCATCGACGGCAGGGTCGGCGTTGAGCCGTTCGATGCTGGCCTGCACCTCAGCTGCCGGTGTGGTGGCGGTCAGATGGGCCCCAAGGTTGCGGATGCCAATCCGACTGCAGGCCTTCTCCTTGTTGGCCACGTAGACGCCGCTGGCGGGATCGTCGCCGACCCGGAGCACCGCCAGCCCCGGGGGCCGGCCGGCCGCCTCCAATCCGGCGGCGACGACGGTCTGCAGCCGCTGCTCGATCCTGGTGGCCAGGCGCCGTCCGTCGAGGAGAGTGGCCATCACACCCATGCACGTCTTGCCAGCATGACCCGGCCCGGGGATTGCGCCAGTCGGCCCAAGGCTTTCGTCAGGGTCCTTGGCTAACTTGGACTCCATGGCACAAGGGCTGAAGCTGCTGTGGCGGCAACTGCTGCGGCTCGAGCGGCCGCGTCAGGCCCTGGTTCGGTGGCGAACCGGTGGCCTGGCGGCCGTGCTGGTCTCTTGCCTGGTGGTGGCGCTGGTGTCGAGCTGGCCCTGGCTGGTGGAACCCAGCCTGCTGCCGGGTCTCCCCGCCCCCTTCAGTGTGCGCGCCCCGCGGGACAGCCGGGTCATCGACAGCGCCGCCCTGGAGCGTCGCCGCAACCAGATGGGCCCCCGCACCCAGGTGCAGGTGGTGGATCCCCAGGCCAACCGGATTCTTCAGGACGATCTGGAGCGTCGGCTGAGCCAGGTGCGCCTGCAGAGCAGTGGCGCTCCCAAGCAAATCAATGCCCTCAATCTCACGGCCGAGGAAAGCCGCTGGCTCGACGGTCAGACCCCAGCCCAGCTGATCGCCTGGGAGACGGCCGTGCGCCAGGCCCAACTGCGCATGCTCACCCAGGGCGTGGTGGCGAGCCTGGCCGATGAGTCGCTGCGCACCGCGGCCGGCCTTCACCTCGACGGCCTCCCACCGCCGGCCCGCAGCCTGGGCAGCCGCCTCGTGGCCGAAGGTCTCCAGGGCCGGACCAACCTCCGCACCGATGCCCTGCTCACCCAGCGCCGGATCGAGCAGATCGTGACCCAGCAGGGGCTTCCCACCCTGAAGGTCAAAAAGGGCGACCTGATCACGCGGCAGGGCGAGCCGATCACGCCCCAGGCCTTCGATGTGCTCGACCACTTCAACCTGATCAATCGTCGTCCCCTGCTGCTGCCATGGCTGTTGCACCTGGTCGAGGCCCTGGCGGCGGCGGTCGTGATGTTGCTCGTGATGCGGCGCTGGCGGGCCAGCCTGGAACCCCGTCAGGCCTTGCTGGCCCTGGCGATGCTGCTGGTGGTGCAGAGCTGCAAGCTCTGGCTGGGGGACCAGGTGAGCCCCCTGGCCCTGCTGGTGCCCCCCACCCTGCTGCTGGCCCAGGGTCTGGGCACGCCCGCCGGCCTGGCCTGGCTGGCGGTGGCCAGCCTCCTTTGGCCCTATCCCCTCGGTCCTGGGCTGGGTCAGCGCCTGGTGGTGGCGGCCCTTGTGGCGGCGCTGGCGGCCGTGTTGGCGGGCCGCCAGCGGAACCGGGCCCAGCTGCTCCAGCTTGCGGTGCTCCTACCCCTCGGCGCCCTTGTGCTGCAGGGCAGTTGGCGCCATCTGCTGGACGGTGCGAGTTCGGCTGCCCTCGCCCCGTCCACGCGACCCGATCTCTGGAGTGAAGCCCTGCTGGTGGGGGGGCTGTTGCTGGCGGGGGTGCTGCTCGCCCCCCTGGTGGAGAGTTTTTTCAGCCTGCTCACCCGCGCCCGTCTCATGGAGTTGGCGGATCTCGAGCGGCCCCTGCTGCGGCGGTTGTCCACCGAGGCCCCTGGCACCTTCGAGCACACCCTGATGATCTGTGGGCTGGCCGAGGAGGGAGCCCGGGCGATTCAGGCCGATGTGGATCTGATCCGCACCGGTGCCCTTTATCACGACGTCGGCAAACTGCATGGTCCCCAGTGGTTCATTGAGAACCAGGGGGATGCGGCCAACCCCCACGACCAGCTGGATGATCCCTTCGCCAGTGCCGCGATTCTCCAGGCCCATGTGGATGAGGGGCTCAAGTTGGCGCGGCGCTACCGCTTGCCCCGCCCCCTGGCGGACTTCATCCCCGAACACCAGGGAACCCTCAAGATGGGCTACTTCCTGCACCAGGCCCGGGAGCGGGATCCGCAGGTGGCGGAGGAGCGCTTCCGCTACCACGGACCGATTCCCCGCAGCCGTGAAACGGCGATCCTGATGCTCGCCGATGGCTGTGAGGCCGCCCTGCGTTCCCTGCCGCCTGGCACCTGTGAAGCGGACGCCCGCGCCATGGTGCGCCGCATCGTGGAGGCACGCCAGGTCGATGGCCAGCTCGCCGATAGCGGCATCGGCCGGGCCGAGTTGGAACTGGTGATCCAGGCCTTCGTGCGGGTGTGGCGGCGCATGCGCCATCGCCGCATCGCCTACCCGATCCCCGCCCGCAAGGCCTTCAGCGCCTGAGCGTCTGCCGTGGCCGCCGTCGGGCGAGCCTGCCGGCCAGGCTCCGACCCAGCAGCACCGCCAGGACACCGGCGACCAGCTCCAGCAGTAGCAGGGACACCCCCCTGGCCGATCCCAGACCGATTGCTCGCTCCAGGGCCAGGATCCAGCCGCTGAAGGTGGTGAGCGAACCACAGAAGCCAATGCCCACCATCAGCATGGCCCGGGGCCGGGCTGGGACGGAACCGGAGACGAGGCCGATGACCAGACAGCCGAGCAGATTCGCCAGCGGATCAGCCTGAAGCAACCAGCGCAGCAGGGCACCGGGAACGGCCCCGAGCGCCACCAGGAGAAGCTCCTCTGGACGGGGGGGAAGGGGGGCCAACCGGGACCCTTCGCGGTGGGACGGCGGCGTCATGTCCCCCATCCCCCCAGCCCCCGGCCGGCCAACAGCGCCAGCAAGCCCCCCAGCAACGAACCGAGGGCAAGGACCAGGGCCTGCCGGCGTTCACCCTGCCGCAGACAGCCCTCCAATTCCGCCGCCAGGGTTGAAAAGGTGCTGAGGCTTCCCAGAAAACCGGTGCCGATTAACAGGGGGAGGGCTGACGCGGCCATGCCCCGCTCGTGGTGCCCGCTGGCGATGAGCAGGCCCAGTCCGAAACAGGCCGCCAGGTTGACGGCGAAGGTTCCCCAGTGGCGCCGGGGCAGGCGGGGTTCCAGCTGATTCACCAGCCAGAACCGGAGCCAGGCGCCCGGCACGGCACCGAGGGCCACGAGCAGGGCCGCTTCAGGCGATGGCAAAGGGGCAAGGGCCATCGGGGCGCTCAACGGCGTCGGTGTTCGAGCTCCGCCTTCAACCGCCGCTGCAGCACCACACCGGCGGGCAGGAGCGTGATCAGGTTGGCCACAATCAGGGGCCCATCTCCCATTAGCAGGCCATAGATGGCCCAGGCGGCGATCCCGATGGTGAGCAGGCCATAGGTGCGCAGGGAGATACCGCTGACGTCGCCGCCCCGCAGGGTCTTGAGGGCCTGGGGAAAGAAGCTCACCGTGGTGAGGGTGGCGGCGGCATAGCCGAGCAGGGTGACGGCGAAACCGGCCTGGGGGGCCATGGGAGGGCAGCGGGATCCATCAGCATGCTGCAGATCCCGCCGGTCCGCCCCCATGGCCTTGAGCTTCCAAGACCTCCAACAGGAGCTCCGGCCGGAATGGATCCCACCGGCCGATGGCCAGGGCCCTGACCTGGATGTGCTGGTGCTGCCCTCCCTGTCGATGGACCGGGCCCAGATGGCCCTGGTGACCGGAGCCCACCACTACGAGGAGCGGCAGCTGTTCACCCTGGTGCGGCTGCGGGATCCAGGCGTTCGGATGGTCTATGTCACCAGCAAGCCTCTGGCCGATCTGGTGGTGGATGCGGTGCTGGAGCTGCTGCCGGGCATCCCCACCTCCCACGCCCGGCGGCGCCTCCACCTGTTCGACACCGACGACGCCTCCGACCGCCCCCTGACCGAGAAGCTGCTGGAGCGCCCGGCCCTGCTGGAGCGCATCGCCGAATTGCTGCGACCTGGGCGCAGCTACATCCAGTGCTATGTGGTGACCGAGCTGGAGAAGGAGCTTTCGGAGCGCCTGCAGGTGCCCCTGTTGGGCACCGACCCCGCCCTGGGCTGGTGGGGCAGCAAAAAGGGGAGCCGGGACCTGTTCGCTCGCTGCGGGGTTCCCCATCCAGCCGGCAGCGATTTGGTGCGGGACCTGAATGGGCTGGCGGAGGCGACCGCTGCCCTGTGGGAAAGCCAGCCTGACCTGGCTCGCTGCGTGGTGAAGCTCAACGAAGGCTTCAGTGGGGAGGGGAACGCCCCCTTGGCGCTTCGCCCCCTAGCGCTCCAGGAGCTCAGCGCACCGGAGCGGCGTAAGCGGCTGCGGGAGGCCCTGGAAACCCTGCCCATGCCGGCGCTGAGCTGGCAGGAACGGGTGAAGGAGCAGGGGGCCCTGGTCGAGGCCTGGCTGGAGGGAGGGGATGGGCTGAGTTCCCCGAGTGTGCAGGGGTTCATCCATCCCGGCGGACAGGTGGAGGTGCTCTCCACCCATGAACAGATCCTCGGCGGGCCAAGCGGCCAGACCTACCTCGGCTGCAGCTTTCCGGCCGATGGCGCCTATCGCCAGGTGCTGATGGAGCACGGCCTTCGGGTGGGCCAGGCCCTTGCCGCCGAGGGGGCCCTGGAACGCTTCGGGGTGGACTTCATCGCCCGGTGCATCGGAGGACACTGGGATCTCCAGGCGATTGAGGTGAACCTGCGCCAGGGGGGCACCACCCATCCCTACATGGCCCTCTGTGCCCTCACCACGGGGCGGCTGGATCCGGCCAGCGGCCGCTTTCTGAGTCCCACGGGAGAGGCCCTGCATTACCAGGCCACCGACAACCTCTGTGACGAACGGCTGAGGGGATTACTGCCGATCGATTTGATCGACATCGTGGCGGAGGCTGGCCTCCACTACGACCCAGCCCGCCTGCGGGGAAGCGTGTTTCACCTGCTCGGCTGCCTCTCGGAATTCGGCAAGCTGGGCATGACCAGCATCGGCCGTGATGATCAAGAGGCTGATGCGGTGTACAAGGCCACGGTCGAACGACTGCTGGCCGGAGCCAGCCAGCGGCGCTCGGCAAGCCTCGACCAATTGAAGCTGGCCCGCCGCTGAACCACGGGGCAAGATCGGGGAAGGTTCCTTGCCTGGTCCCACACCATGCCCCTGCCGCCGAGATCCCCAGCGCCGCAATGGGTGGGCTGGTTCCAGCTGGGCCTGAGCTCGATGCTGGCGGTGCTGTTTCTGGTGGTACTCGCCTGGAGCCGCGAACAGGGGCGGGATCTGCGGCAGCTACGGATGCGGGTGGAGACCCTCGAGAACAGCCGCTCCCTGGAGAAGGCCGCCGACCAGAACGGTCAGCTGCGCACCCTGACCCAGCGGCTCGAGGAGCTTGAGGCCCGGTCCACGGAGCGGCTGGAACGGTCCGAGGCGGAACGGGTCCGGCTCCAGCAGCTGCTTGTGGAGCAACGTGAGAGGGGTGGCAGCCCTGGCCCGATGCCCCGGGACGCCGGCGCCGCTAGCGATCCCCGGCCCACCCGGGTGCCCACCCCTGGCGCCACGCTGCTGCGACCCACTCCGCCACCACCTGTCCCTACGGAGCCATGACGCGGATTGCCGGAGCCGCTTCGGCCCCGGGGCCTCAGCCCTTCACCGCATCGCCGCTGGCATTGGGAAGGATGTAACGCTGCAGGAGAACAAACAGAACCAGCACCGGCAGGATGGACACCACCGAACCGGCTGCAACCAGCCTCCAGTCAAGCGAAAAACTGCTGGCCAGTTGCTGCAGGCCCAGGGGCAGGGTGTAAAGGCCGGGATCATCCAAAATGATCAGCGGCCAGAGAAAATCGCTCCAGCTGCCGATGAACACGAACATCGCCAGCGTGATGAGATCGGAGCGGGCTGCGGGGATCATCACGTTCCACCACTCGCCCAAGGGCGAGCAGCCATCGATGCGGGCCGCCTCCTCCAGTTCCACCGGCACCCCCAGGAAACTCTGACGCAGCAGGAAGATGCCAAAGGCGGTGGCCGCCTGGGGAAGAATCAGGGCCCAAAGACTGTTGCGGAGCCCTAGCTGCACCATGAGCAGATAGAGCGGGATCATCACCACCTGGAAAGGAATCAAGATGGTGGCTACCACCAGGGCGAGCACCAGACCGCGGCCGCGGAAGCGAAGGCGGGCGAGGGGATAGGCCGCCAGGGAACAGAACAGCAGATTCGCCAGCACAGCAATACCGCTCACCAGCGCGCTGTTGCGCAGGTAGGTGAGCATCGGGTTGGCGGTGAACAGCTGGCCGTAGGCAGCCAGGCTGGGCTGGGATGGAAGTAGGGCCGGCGGACTGGTGAAGATGTCCTCGGCGGGACCTTTCAGGGAGGTGCTGACCAGCCAGACCAGGGGGAGCAGCACCACCAGGGCCAGCACGATCAGGAGCGAGAGTTGCAGGGCTACGGCCCGGCCAGAGGCTTGCGGTCCAGGGGAAGCTGGGGGCATCGAAGGCGGGCCGGGACCGGGGCCGACGTTAACCGTTTGGCGTGGTGGATCTCAGGAATCGTGGGACGGAGCGCAGGCCACGGTATTGCGGCCCAACTCCCCCTTGCAGCGATAGAGGGCCTGGTCGGCGGCCTGGAGGAGCCAGCTTCCGGTGAGGCTCTCACTGGGCCGGCCACTGCTCACCCCCACACTCACGCTGACCAAGCCGATTGGGGGGTTGGCGCGATGTTCAAGATTGAGTTCCACGGTGGCCGCCACGACCCGGCTGGCCAGGCATTCGGCTTCCTTCTCACTGGTGCCGGGAAGGATCACGGCAAATTCTTCGCCCCCGATCCGGCAGACCTGATCACCGGAACGGCGGAACAGATCCTTGAGCAGGGCCGCCACCGCGATCAGGCAGCGGTCACCGGCCGGATGGCCATAGCAGTCGTTATAGGCCTTGAAATGATCGAGGTCGAGCAGCAGCAGAGCCATCGATGCCCCCTCGCGGCGATGGCGGGCGACCTCGGCGTACAGCAGCTGATCAAAACATCGGCGATTGCCAACCTGGGTGAGGGAATCGGTGAGGGAGAGTTTCTCTAACTGGGCCAGCACTTCGCTCAGCCACTGAATCAGGCCGTTGAAGTTCTCGTTAAGGGTGCGGATCTCATGGGGAATGGAGCCCTGCTCCAGGGGCTGGAGTTGGAGGTTACCCGTGCTGCGGAGTTCCCCGATTCGCTGGTTGAGCAGATCAATGGGCCGGAGGATCACGCGGCTTGTACGCAAGGCAAACCAGAGGGCCAGGCCGGTGGCCACGATGGTTGAACACAGGGGGATGAGCAACTCCAGCAGTTCTGCCCTTTCCTCGGCGCCCCGAACCTTGGCAAGGTCGGTGGTGAGGCGCGCCCGCAACTTTTCCAATTCCCCGATGCAGGCCTGCTCCACAATGGTGTCGGATTGGACCAGGCTGTTAACGGCCTGCATCTTGATGGCTGGATCATTGCCGGAACGATTGAGCCGGGAGTCGACCTGCTGCAGGATTCCCAGCAACGAACGCGATTGGGTGATCAGGTTGGCCATCACCGGGGCCATATCCGGTGCCATTCCTGATTCGCCCTGCCTTGAAGCCAGACGCTCTAGATGGGAAATAAACTGCCTGAGCGTCTTGCTATCGTTCGCCAAATTATCATCGGTCTGTGCAAGTGTCTCGAACGGCTGATAGTGGTTATCGGCTGGCATGGCCTGAGGAATCCGGAGATTGAGATCATCAATGACCCTCAGTTCACCCTCGATCACCTCAACCCTGGCCTGAGCATTTCTCCATAAAAGATTACCGGCCGCCAGGCCCAGCAGCATGCCGCCGGCTGCGATCGCCAGGGTGGCGAGATTGTTGAACAAGATGCGGCGACGAAGTCCCACCGGGGTAGCCCATGGCCAGTGTAGGCCGATGCTACACGAGATCTACACCCTGTCTACACGTGGCCTGCAGCTGTTCACAGTCGGGGTCGTTCGGCCACGGGCAGCGGTGCCTTCTGGGGGTGGAGCGGAGCCCGCTGGCCCCCGGCCACCAGGCGGTTGAGGGCGTTCACGAAGGCCTGGGCAGCGGCCACCACGATGTCGGTGTCGGCCGAATGGCCGGAATAAAGCACCCCATCGGCCCGCAGCCGGATGGTGACCTCGCCCATGGCATCAATCCCCTCGGTGACGCTCTTCACGGAGAACTCCACCAGCTCATTGGGTACCCCGGCCAGGCGATTGAGGGCCTGGCACACCGCATCCACCGGACCGGTGCCGATAGCGGCTTCGCTGTGTTCCGTGCCATCGCCGGTTTCCAGGGTCACCGTGGCGGTGGGTAGGAGGCCGGTGCCGCAGCTCACCTGCACCCGCCGCAGCAGGAAGCGCACCTCGCCCTGCTGCTGCACCTGTTCGCTCACGATCGCCTCAAGGTCGCGGTCGGAAATCTCGCGTTTGCGATCGGCCAGTTCCTTGAAGCGCAGAAAGGCGTCGTTGAGATCCTCCCCTTCGAGGTTGTAGCCAAGCTCCTCCAGCCGGGCGCGGAAGGCGCTGCGGCCTGAGAGCTTGCCCAGGGAGATGCGGTTGTCGGACAGGCCGACGGTGCGGGCATCGATGATTTCGTAGGTGAGACGGTTCTTGAGCACGCCGTCCTGGTGGATGCCCGATTCGTGGGCGAAGGCGTTGGCCCCCACGATCGCCTTGTTGGGCTGTACCGCCATGCCGGTGAGGTTGCTCACCAGCCGCGAGGTCTTGGTGATCTCCATGGTGCGCACGCCCGTGAGCGGCTCACTGCTTTCGGCGGGGCGGCCGAGGAAGGGGTTGTAGTAGCTGCGGCGCACGTGCAACGCCATCACCAGCTCCTCGAGGGATGCGTTGCCGGCCCGCTCGCCGATGCCATTGATGGTGCATTCGAGCTGGCGGGCGCCGTTTTTCACCGCCTCCAGGAAATTGGCCACGGCCAGGCCGAGGTCGTTGTGGCCGTGCACGGAAATCACGGCCTGGTCGATGTTGGGCACGCAGCGGTTGATGCCAGCGATCAATTCGCCGAACTCGGCCGGGGTGGCATACCCCACCGTGTCGGGGATGTTGATCGTGGTGGCACCGGCGCTGATGGCGGCCTCGATCACCTGGTGCATGTACTCCGGATCGCTGCGGCCAGCGTCCTCACAGGAGAACTCCACATCGTCGACCAGGGAACGGGCGTAGGCCACCATGTCGCGGGTGATGTCAAGCACCTCGGCGCGGCTCTTGCGGAGCTTGTGCTCTAAGTGGATGTCGGAGGTGGCGATGAAGGTGTGGATGCGGCGGCGGGCGGCAGGCGCCACCGACTCGGCGCAGGCCTTGATGTCGCCGGCGGCGGCGCGGGCCAGGCCGCAGATCACCGGACCCTCGGGGGTGCCAACCGTGGCGGCGATGCGCTGCACGGCATTGAAATCGCCGCTGCTGGCGAAGGGGAAGCCGGCCTCGATGATGTCAACCCCAAGGCGGGAGAGCTGCTGCGCAATGGCCAGCTTCTCCTCCAGGTTGAGGCTGGCCCCGGGCGACTGCTCGCCATCGCGGAGGGTGGTGTCGAAGATCAGAACCCGACCGGGATCGCGCGCCATGGCAGGAAGGGGATGCGGTTAAGCGGAATGACTATGAGTTAGCCCCATTCTAGGGGTAGGGTCCGGCCTGGGCGCCGATGGGGGCTGCCAGGCTCCATGAGCTCGTAGCTATCACCCCTAGCCCGGCTGGAGAAGGGGAATCCACTTCAGGCAAGCTTGTGGGGGGTGGGCACGAGCCCTCCTGGATGCGCTCAGGTTGAGAAACCGTTGGCACAAGTCAGTGGAACAAGTCAATGGAACAAGTCAGTGGCACGAGCAGGCCGCCACGGCCCGCCATCGCCCTGGGCGTTCGGCGCCCTAGGTGCGGCTAAAGACCGGCTGCTGCTGGGCGTCCGCCTTCTCGAGCTTGGGGCGGAGGCTGGCCAGATCGACGAACTGATCGGCGGCATTGCGCAGCTCCCGCGCCACCATGCCTTCGGTGCTGATCAGCACGGTGCGCAGCCCGCGGGCGCGCAGCACCTCCACCAGACGCTCCAGGTCGCGGCTACCGCTGAGCAGCCAGATCTCATCGGTGCGATCCGCCACGCTGAGCAGATCGATGGCGACCTCCACATCGAGGTTGGCGCGGGTGAAGTGGCGCTGGGGCTCGCCGTCGCCGCCCCAGCCGTTGCCCCCACCGCCACCGCCACCCCCACCGCCGCTCGGCAGTTCCCGCAGCGGCTTGGTGCGCACGGTGTAGCCCAGGCCGGTGAGGGCATCACGGAATGGTCGCTGGTCGGTGGGGTCCTTCAGACCCGCATACCAGAAGGCGCTGGTGAGCTCCACCTCCTCGCCGGTGCCGGCCAGGGCCAGCAGGCGGCGGGGATCGAAGAACCAGCCCACCTTCTGCTGGGCATAAAACATGCTGTGGCCATCCACTGCCAATACCCTCGCCAGGACCCTGCCCATCGGACCTCCTTCCCCGTCTGGGGTTGAGCCTAGGGGGCCCCTAAAGTTGCCTATCTGCGGAAGCGCCATGGCCTCCGGCGACCTGGCCCTGGTTCTTCACGCCCATCTTCCCTACGTCCGATCCGGGGTGCCCGGTTCCCTCGAGGAAGATTGGTACTTCCAGGCCCTGCAGGAGTGCTATCAGCCCCTGGTGCAGATGCTGGAGGAGGCGGCCGCCGACCCGGCCTCGCAGCCCAGGCTCACCCTCGGCCTCTCGCCCACCCTTTTGGCGCTGCTCAGCGACGCCGAGCTGAACCAGCGTTTCCTGCCCTGGCTGGAGCAGCGCCGCGAGCTGCTGGCCGAAGCGGACCCCCGCTTCGCCGAAGCCGCCGCCGATCTCAAGGACCAGCTTCAGGCCGCCGCCGACCAGTTCCGCGCCTGTGGGGGCAACCTGCTGCCCCGCTTCCGGGCCCTCCAGCAGGCGGGTGTGCTCGATCTGATCACCTGCGCCGCCACCCACGGCTACCTGCCCCTGCTGCGGGACACCCCTGAGGCGGTGCATGCCCAGCTGGTCACGGCCGTGCGGCAGCACCAGCGGCTGCTTGGCGAGCGGCCCCTCGGCATCTGGCTCCCCGAGTGCGCCTACTACGAAGGACTCGACCGGTTGATGGCCCGCTGCGGCCTCCGCTACAGCCTGCTCGATGGCCATGGCCTGCTCCATGCCCTGCCCAGGCCACGCTTTGGTGTGTATGCCCCGATCTGCTCTCCCGCTGGGGTGGCCTTCTTCGGCCGGGACAACGAATCCACCCTGCCGGTGTGGAGCGCCAGCCAGGGATACCCGGGCGACGGGGTGTACCGGGAATTCCACCGCGACCTGGGCTGGGATCTTCCCGAGGATCGGCTGGAGCAGGAGGGCATCCTCAGCCGCCGACCCCTGGGCCTGAAGCTGCACCGGGTGACGGCCCAGGCCTGCTCCCTCGATCAGAAACAGCCCTACAACCCCCGGCTTGCAGCCGAACGGGTGGTGGAGCATGCCGGCGCCTACCTGAAGGGCCGCGCCGCCCTGCTCGACGACCTCGCCGCCACGATCGACCGCCCTCCCTTGCTGGTGGCCCCTTTTGATGCGGAATTGTTCGGGCATTGGTGGTTCGAGGGGCCCCGTTTTCTGGCGGAACTCTTCCGGCAGGGGCCGGCGGCGGGGGTGCGCTTCACTCACCTGCGGGAGGTGCTGGGCCGGGGCGAGGCCCTGCAGGTCTGCCGGCCATCGCCCTCCAGCTGGGGGCAGGGGGGGTATCACCATTACTGGCTCAATGAGACCAACGCCTGGGTGGTGGCCGAATGGCAGCGGGCCTCCCGGGCCATGGTGCGCCGTGTGAACCAGGGGGTGGGCAGTGATGCCCAACGGCGTTGGCTCACCCTGGCCGGCCGGGAGCTGCTGCTGGCCCAGAGTTCCGACTGGAGCTTCATCCTGCGGGCCGGCACCACCACCGAGCTGGCCCGGGAGCGGATCAACCGCCACCTGGATCGCTTCTGGCGCCTGCTCGACGGCATCGGGGGTGGCTCCGAACTGCCGGAGACCTGGTTACGGGCCGTGGAACGGGAGGACGAGCTCTTCCCCGACCTGAATGCCGCGGATTGGGCAAGCCTGCCGCCCTGGGAGACCCCACCAGCTCCACGGGACTAGACAGCGATTCGCTACGTCAGGGCGCGGGGACACGGAATTTGTTAAGGGTAGGGAATCCAGTGGCACATGGCCTTTGATTGTGGTACACATGTAGAGTCCATACTCTATACACATTGTTATGGTCCCCCTCAAGCCCTTGGCGCTGCTCGCCCTAGCGCCCGCTTTCACCCTGCTGGCCAGCCCCATGGCTAGCCAGGCTGCCTACAGCCACAACCCCCTGGCCCCCACCAAGCTGACGGGCTCGCCGACGGTGACCATCCAAGGAACGACAACCCCGGGCACGGTGACTGGCGGCGTTTCCGATAAATCCGAATACGTCACCTTCCGGGTGCCCTACGGCAAGGTGTTCACCGGCCTGAACCTCACCAGCTACACCTCCACGGATGACCGCAGCTTCGTTGCCCTGATGCCGGGCAAGAAGTGAACCACGGCCCCGTCGTCGGGCGCTCTGCCCGGTGCCCTGGCCTACAGCCACTTCGGCACCAGGGGAGTGTGCTCGCTGTTTTACGGCAATCTGGCTCCCTCAGGCGCTAACAATTGCGTGACCAATCGCGCCGGCCAGAGCAATCTGTTCGTCAAATCCCTGACGGGTCCACTGGCGGCACCCCTGAAGTCCGGGGATTACTCCGTGTGGATTCAACAAACAGGTAGTCAAGAGACCGCATACGTCTTCGAAGCTCAATTCGAAAGCGTTAAGGCTCCCGGCCCCCTGCCGATCCTGGGAGCCGCCGCAGGATTGGGCTTCAGCCGTCGCCTGCGCCAGCGGATCCGCTCGGCCAAGCCCCAAGGCTGAAGGCCGGAGAACCCGTTCACGGAATCAAGGGGCCTTAGCGGGCCCCTTTTTGCTGCCTGGATCCGGGGGGCTGAGGGGGCTGAGTCGGCTCCTCGCTCCCGCCGGTGTCGATCGACACCGACCCGCAGGTGTGCTCGTTAGGGTCCTGGCACCCCGTGAGGGGGCGATCTGCCGCGGGAGCGCCTGATGAGTCTGTCCTTGGTCACCCAGTCCTCGCTGTTTGGGATGGGCATTGCCTTCAGCCCGCTTCACATCGGCGTGGTGACCTTGCTGCTGCTGGGGAAGGAGCCCCTGCGCCGCTCCTTTGCCTACGTGCTGGGCTGGAGCCTGGCCAACCTGCTGGCGGTGCTGCTGCTGCTGCTGCTCGGCGGCTCCATGGCCCTCACGCCCCACCACGGCCATCGCGACCAGGTGCTGATCGACCTGATCGGCGCCGGCGGTCTGCTGGCCCTTGGCCTCTACCAACTCACGCCCCAGGCCCTGATCGGCGAGGAGGGCATGGCCCTGCGGTTGATGAACCGCCTGCCGCAGATGGCCACCTGGCTGCTGGTGCTGGTGGGCGCTGCCGGGGCGCTGCTGACCCCGGAAAACCTGGTGTTTTATTTGAAGGAGGCCGGCCTGCTGCTGATCAACCACCCCGGCCTGAAGGCCGATGTGGAGGTGAGTGGGCTGTTCGTGCTGGCGGCCAGTTCCCTGCTGCTGCTGCCGCCCCTGGCCTGGATCGTGAGCTCGGGCTCAATCCGCGGTCCGATCGCGGCCCTGGAGGAATGGCTGCAGCACAAGGCCGAGTGGCTGGTGGGGGTGCTGGCGTTGGTGTTTGCTGCCTACCTGCTTTATGAGGGGCTCCAAGGGCTCGGGATGATGGCGGGAGGGTGAGCCCCCGGCCCAACTCGCCCAAATCCACCCCACAGACCAGGGTCAGAGGATCTGATCCAGAAAGCGCCGCGAGCGCTCCTGGCTGGGGTTCGTGAAGAACTGCTCCGGTTCGGCAACTTCCACCACCTCGCCCTCGGCCATCAGCACCACCCGATGGGCCACCTGGCGGGCGAATTTCACTTCGTGGGTCACCACCACCATGGTGATGTCGTCGGCGGCGAGGTTCTGCATCACCTCGAGCACCTCGCGCACCATCTCGGGATCGAGGGAACTGGTGGGCTCATCGAACAGCAGGATGCGGGGCTCCATGCACAGGGCCCGGGCGATCGCCACCCGCTGCTGCTGGCCACCCGAGAGCTGGCCGGGGTATTTCTCCGCCTGCTCCGCGATCCCCACCCGCTTCAGCAGCGCATGGGCCTGCTCCTGCACCTCGGCCTTGGGGCGTTTGCGCACCAGCACCGGCGCCAGGCAGAGGTTGTCGAGCACGCTCAGGTGCGGGAAGAGATTGAACTGCTGGAACACCATGCCCACCTCGCGGCGGATGGTATCGATGTTGCGCAGGTCGTCGGAGAGGGTGATGCCATCCACCGTGATGCTGCCTTTTTGGAAATCCTCGAGGGCGTTGAAGGTGCGGATGAAGGTGCTCTTGCCCGAGCCGGAGGGTCCCATGATCACTACCACCTCGCCGCGGTTCACGGTGAGATCGCAGCCCCGTAGGGCGTGGTAGCCGTTGGGATACCACTTCTCGACCGCGCGAGCCTCGATCATCACGTCGCCGGCGGGGGCGGTGCGGCTCAAGGTGGCGGGGGTTGGCTGGCTCATGGTGGGGCTGCGGTGGCGCGGCTGAGAAGCGGTGAGGCTGCTGGACTGGATCGGGGCGGGAGCGGGGATAAGGGCCGGTCAGCCGGATCGGGCGATCGCCGCCGGATCGAGCCGCCGTTCCAGGGCTCGGCTGCCAAGGCCGAGGGCGGCGCAGCAGCACCAGAACAGCACCGCCAAGGTGAAATACACCTCGCCGTTGTGTCCCAGGAAGGCCGGGTTGGCCATCACGGTGCGCGCCGTGCCGAGGAGCTCCATCAGGCCGATCAGCGAGAGCAGGGTGGTGTCCTGCAGCAGGGAAATGAACTGGCCCACCATGCTCGGCAGGGCCACCCTCAGGGCCTGGGGCAGCACCACGCTGGCGAAGGCTTGCGGCATCGACATCCCTAGGGAGCGGGCCGCCTCCAATTGGCCGCGGGGTACCGCCGCCAGGCCCGAGCGCACCGCTTCCGCCAGGTAGGCGGCGGCGAACAGGGTGAGCACCCAAGCGGCCCGCCAGACCCGCTCGGGAGCCAGGCCTCCAGGCAGCAGGAAGCCGAGCATGTTCTGCCCGAGGAACAGCAGGGTGATCAGGGGGGCGCCACGGATGAACTCGATGTAGAGCACCGAACCCCAGCGCAGCATGGGCAGCTCACTGCGGCGGCCAAGGGCCAGGAGCAACCCCAGCGGGAAGCAGAGCAGAATGGCGAAGCTTGATTGGAGCAGCGTGAGCAGCAGGCCCCCCCATTCGGAAGGGGAGACCGACACCAGCCCCAGGCCGCCGGCGATCAGCACCATGCCCACCAGATACAGCAGGGGCAGGCCCAGGGGCAGCAGCCGCTTCAGCGAAGCGGGCAGCTGCGGCCCGAAACGTCCCGCCAGCCAGCGCAGCAACACCAACACGGCCACCATGGCCAGCCAGCGGAGCTGAACCGCCGGGCTGAGGCCCAGCATCAAGGGCAGGGCCAGGCTCAGGGAAACCAGCAGTGCCACCGCGATGCGGTCATTGCGGGGCCAGAGGATGCCACCACGGTCAGGGCGCGGATGGGAGCGGAGCATGCCCCAGCTGATTCCGGTGGCCGCCGCCAGCAGGGCGGTGAGCAGCCAGAGGCGCCACTGCTGATCGATCGGATAGCGCCCCACCGCGAACAGGGTGCTGTTGGCCTGGATCACCGCCCAGCGGGCCTGGCTTATGGCCCAGCGCAGGAAAGAGGAGGCTCCGCCGGCGATCACCGCCAGGAGCACCACGCTGATCAGCCCGTCCGCGGGGGTGGCGAAGAGGTCGTGGCGGAGCCGCCGCAGCAGGGTGTTCATCTCAGCGCTCCCGGATCTGCACGAGTCGGTTAAGGCCGTTCATCAGCAGGGAGATGAACAGGTCGAGGGCCAGGTAGGTGCCCAGCAACAGCAGCACCACCTCAACGGCCCGGCCGGTTTGGTTGAGGGTGGTTTCGGACACCGAGTAGAGGTCGGTGAAGCCCACCGCCACCGCCAGCGAGGAGTTCTTGGCCAGGGAGATGTATTGGGTGTTCAGGCCCGGCACGATCACCCGCAGGGCCTGGGGCAGCACCACCTGGCGGAGGGTCTGCAGCCAGCTCAGCCCCAGGGAGGAGGCCGCCTCCCACTGGCCCTTGGGCACCGCGGCGATGCCGCCGCGAACGACTTCGGCGATGAAGGCCGAGGAATAGGCGATCAGCCCGGTGAGCAGGGCGCCGAACTCCACCGACCAGCGCAACGGCGCCTGCCACACCCCATTGACCAGGTGGGGGCCCGTCCAGCGCAGCCCCTCGCCAAAACCGGCCAGATAGAGGCCGGATTTGGCCAACACCACCCCCGGCAGCTGGATGGCTGCGGTGCCATTGGGCAGGGAGAGAAACACCACGAAATACCAGAACACCAGCTGCAGCAGCAGCGGGATGTTGCGCACCACCTCCACGTAGAGGCGGGTGAGGGTCCGCAGCAGGGCGTTGCCACTGAAGGAGGCCATGCCGAGCAGGCTGCCCAGCAGGGTGGAGCCCAGCAGGCCTGCGATCACCACCCGCACGGTGTTGACCAGGCCCGCCAGCAGACCCCGCCAGTAGGGATCACTGGCTTGGAAGGGCAGCACGGTTTCGGCAATGTCGAAACCGGCGGGCTGGTTCAGCCAGCCCCAGCTCAGCAGCAGGCCGGCGGCGGTGAGGTTGCGGATCAGGTTGCCGAGCAAGAACGCCACGACCACCAGCACCGTGAGCCCCACGGCCCCCTGCACGACCCAGGGGATGACGCGGCGGTTGCGCCACCAGGGCACCGGCAAGCCAGCCCCCAGGCCGGAGGGCGGCACCGAGGAAGGGGTCACACCCATCAGCGGAACGGCGGCGAGTAGATCAGGCCGCCCTCCTTCCACTGTTTGTTGACGCCGCGATCAAGCTTCAGGCGGGAGCCGGGGCCGACGTTGCGATCGAAGATTTCGCCGTAGTTGCCCACCGCACCGATGATTTTGGGCACGAAATCAGCCGGCAGGCCCAGCTGCTTGCCGAATTCACCCTCCACACCCAGGAAGCGGCGCAGGTCGGCCTGGTTGGCATTCGCCTTGGCTTCGGCCACCTTGGCGGCGATGTTGGCCTTGGTGATGCCCAGCTCCTCGGCCTGGAACAGGGTGTTCACGGTCCAGCGCACGGCATCGGCCCAGACCGGATCGGCATTCACGGTGGCCGGGGTGAGCGGTTCCTTGCTCATCACATCCGGCAGCAGGGTGTGGGCATCGGGGGAGGGGAAGCTGCTGCGCTTTCCGGCCAGCTGGGAACGGTCGCTGGTGACCGCCACGCAGCGGCTCTGCAGGTAGGCCGCGTAGGTTTGGTCGCCGGTCTGGAACTTCAGCGGCGTGTAGGGGATGTTTTGCTCGCGCATCCGGTCGGCCAGGTTGAGCTCGGTGGTGGTGCCGCTCTCCACGCAAATTGGTTTGCCGGCCAAATCCTTGAGGGTCTTGATGCCACTGGCGGTGGGCACCATCACGCCCTGGCCGTCATAGAAGGTGGGGGGGGCGAAGCTCAGGCCATTGCCACCAGCCGCATCGCGGCTCAGGGTCATGGTGGTGTTGCGGGAGAGCAGGTCCACCTCACCGCTGGCCAGGGCGGCGAAACGCTCGCTGGAGTTGAGGTTGCGGTATTCCACCTTGCCCGGATCGCCGAACAGGGCGGCGGCCATGGCTTTGCACACGTCCACGTCGAGGCCGCTGTAGCTGCCATCGGGTCCCACGAAGCTGAAGCCGGGCAGGGATCCATCCACCCCGCAAATCAGCTTGCCCCGACCTTTAATGGTGGCCATCTTGCTGCTCTGGATGCCGCCGCCGCCATCGGGTGCGCAGGCCGCCAAGAGGACGGGCAGCAGGACCAGGGGCGCTGCCCGCCGGGCCCTGCTTCCGGCCTTGGACAGGGTGGTCAACAGGCCGCTCATGGAAGGACTTGGCATTCGCATGGGATCTTCTCATGGGTGCCCACATCCGAGCGCCCGTGGTGGGCTGTTTTGGCCCCCACGCTGGCTGACCCAAGCGGGCCCCGTGGTGCGATCACCCCGGCAGGATCACCCGGTCGATCACGTGCACCACGCCGTTGTCGCACACGATGTCGGCCGTCAGCACGGTGGCGTTTTTGACCTCGAAGGGTTCGGCCCGCCGGATCGGTACCGGCGCCCCCTCCAGACTCGTCCACTCCGCTTGATCGATCAGCTGCTCGCGGCTCCATGCCCCTGAAAGCACGTGGTACTTGAGGATGCGGGCCAGCTGGGGCGTGTTGTCGACCAGGGTTTGCACCGTGCCTGGCGGCAGGGCGGCAAAGGCGTCATCCACCGGGGCGAACACGGTGAAGGGCCCCGGACCCTCCAGGGCAGCGGTCAGGCCGGCCACCTCCACGGCGGTGAGCAGGGTGGTGAAGCAGCCCGCACCCTTGGCGGTTTCGAGGATGGTGGCCATGGCGAGCGGGGAAGGGAAGGAAAGGAAGGTGAGGAAGGCGAGGTGAAGTGGGCGCCGCTCAGCGGTAGTCCGGGGTCTGGATGGCGCCGAGGCGGGCTTCGGGCCGCAGGAAGCGATCCATCTGGGCTTCGAAAAACTGGCGGTTGGCCATCAGGTGCGCCGGATCGGTGTCGTCGAGGGGATAGAGCAGGGCGCAGCGCAGGGCCTGGATCACGGCCGAGGTCACGTTGTACATGGAGCGCTGGAAGGTGATGCCCAGCTGGATGAGCTGGTCTTCTTCACCGCGACGATGCTGCTTGTAGAGCTCCTGCAGGTAGGGGGGCAGGAAGTGGAGCATGTCCTGCATCAGCAGGGTTGGTGGAATGCCTGCGGAGCCGACTGGAAAGACATCGGCATAGAGGATGCCGTAGTGGAAATCAGCTTGGTTCTGGGGCACCTGGCCGGCCTGGGCGTTGTAACTCTTGGTGCCGCGGAAGGGGGCGGTGCGATAGAACACCGCTTCCACATAGGGAAGGGCCGCCTCGTAGAGCCAGGTGAAACCTTCGGATTTGGGAATCACCTCAATGCATTCATCGCCCACATTCACATGGTGGTAAATCGGCCGGCCGGCCACCGCGAAGATGCCGTTCACGAGGAAGTCCATCGCATCGGGCACGCCCTTGAAACCGCCTTCGTCGTAGATGTCGCTCATCTCGAAGAACACCGGCGCCATCACCTCCCAGAACAGGCCGAGATTGGCGTAATAGCTCATCTGCTTCACCTGTTCCATGAACATCTCAGGGAACAGCTTGTACAGACCCAGCATGGCGGGGTTGCCCTTGAAATAGGCCTTGATCGCCCGATCAGCGTTGGCCCGGTAGGCCTCGCTGGCAAGGTAATCATTGAAGCGACCGCCCATGCCCTGGTGCCAGAGCATCGCCTGCATGCAGGCTTCGGCAAACTCCATGTTGATGCGGTCGTGCCAGAGGTGATGCAGCAGCTTGGGCATCGCACCGGTTTCGCCCTTGGCCATGAACTCCAGCAGCTCCGGGTGGGCCTTTTCACCACCGCGCCAGATGCGTAGCTGCGACTGATCGCCGGCGTAGGCATTGGGGCGATCGAGATACTCCTGGCTGGGGAAATACTTGAACGCAGGCAGCGGATTGAGGAACACCCGCTCGGCGATGTACAGCAGATCCCGCCAGTAAAAATCCATCGGCACGGCGTAGGCCTTGTAGATGCCGATGATCTGCATCAGGTTCTCCGGCGTGTCTGGCAGCATCGAGCCGCCGGCCTCGAGCCGGTGGATCACCTCGGCCCACGGATGGGTGGAGGGGGGGATCAAGGGGGTGCTGGTGGGGGCCGGCGAGGTGGCGGTGGGTGGGGTCATGGCGGCAGGGGGGG
>Ga0209597_1000201_pt1 | contig 39599 bp, 40 predicted proteins | sample M_140625_MF_Meta_FD_187316 | JGI IMG/M metagenome (GOLD analysis project Ga0209597, IMG submission 187316) | Freshwater microbial communities from Lake Montjoie, Canada to study carbon cycling - M_140625_MF_MetaG (SPAdes) (version 2) | ecosystem: Environmental > Aquatic > Freshwater > Lake... | reverse complement strand
TCCAACACCCCTGCACCGCGTCGAGGTGCCGATCTCCTTTTCTTACGACGATCCCCCCAATCGGGTGCGCCAGCTGCTGATTGGCGCGGCGCTGGAAATTCCCGCTGTTCTCGATACACCATCGCCGAATGTGGTGGTGGTGAGTTATGGGGATTTCGCGATCAACTACAAGGTTCAGGTCTTTGCGCCCGATTACCGCACCGGTGACGGAATCCAGGATGAGATCAACCGGCGCATTTGGTATCTGGCCAAGCGGCATGGCCTCACGATGCCCTACCCGATGCAACAGGAGGTTCCCTACGAGTCCACCGCCCCCACGCCCGTTCAGCAGGGTGTGGCCTCGCTGCAGTTGTTAAAGAGCACACCCGGCTTCGCCTCCCTCTCCAGCGAACGGCTGGAGCGGCTTCTGGCCGATTGTCAGGTTCGCTCTTATGCCACCCATGAGGTGGTGGTGCATCGCCTGATGCCCCTCGATGGCCTCTACATGATCCTGAGTGGCGAGGCCGAGCTGGTGGTGCCTGATGTCAACGGCCGCCCCTGCAGCTTGGGGGTGCTGTTGCAGGGGGAATGCTTCGGTGAGAAGAGCTCACTGCTTCATGGCCGTATTGCCGAAACCACCGTGCGCGCCTGCGATGACCTCGAGGTGCTCGTGATTCCCGCCGAGCGCCTGCAGGAGGTGCTGGTGGAATCCCCCCGCCTGGCCTCCGATCTGGCCGAGGTGATCGAGATTCGTCAGAGGGCCGCGGAGAAGGTGCTGGAGGGGGGGCTGCAGAGGCGACGATCTGCGGGAACCCCGTTGCCAGAACCTGTCGAAGGTCCGGCGGTGGATGGGAGTACCTCTGGGGGTGTGCAACGGTTGCTGGGTTGAGAGGAGGTGGCGCGGCTCGGGGTCGCTTCTCCTCAGAACTCCTCGTCTTCGCTGTCCTCCTCCTCCGGGGGCCAGGCCAGGTTGATGGTCACCGGCGCGTGGTCGCTCGGTTGCAGGTTGCCGCGCACCCCGGCATGAATCGTGCAGCCCAGGGCGTGGTCGCGGAGTTCGGCATCGAGATAGATGTGGTCGATCCGCCAGCCGCGGCCCATCTCCCAGCCGGCGGTGCGGTAGTCCCACCAGCTCCAGTGGCCGGCCGCGGGCTCAAACAGCCGGAAGCCATCCTCCAGCCGCTCCCCCAGGGCGGCGAGCAGGGCCACGCGTTCCGGTTCGCTGGCCATGATCCCGCCGGTGAGGCGGGCCGGGTCGTGGATGTCGCGGGCCTCCAGGGCGATGTTGAAGTCGCCCACCATCACCAGGGGCTCACCTGAAGCCTCCTGGGCCTCCAGGTAGCGCTTCAGGCAGGCCAGCCATTCGAGCTTGTAGGCGTACTTCTCCGAGCTCAGCGAAGAGCCGTTGGGCACGTAGAGATTGAGCACCCGCAGGCCCTCGATGCTGGCACTGATCACCCGCTTCTGTTCCCCCAGGTCCGGGGCCTCGGGGTCATCGGGCAGGAGCGCCGCAAAACCCACCTGAGCATCCTCGATCGGCAGGCGGCTGAGGATCGCCACGCCGTTGTAGGCCTTTTGGCCGCTGATCACCGCCCCGTAGCCCAGGGCCTGGAAGGCCGCCAGGGGAAAGAGTTCGTCGCTCACCTTCGTTTCCTGGAGGCAGAGCACCTCCGGCGCCTCGGCCTCCAGCCAGGCCCGCACCTGGTCGAGGCGCGTGCGCACCGAGTTCACGTTCCAAGTGGCGATTCGCATGCACAGGCCTCCCTTCGGGCGCTTCTAAACTGGGCCCATCCATGAGCCATTGGCGCGCAGGCTATGGCGGACTCCGCCGCTTCATCCGATCCAGCCGGCATTTCGTTCTGTAGTCGAGGCCCGAGGGGTAGCTCCCTTGATGCTTTGCCCGGCCGCGGGCACGGCAGCTGGCCAAGGCGCCATGTCGTGGCGCAGCGGCTCCGGCATGCGCTGCCCGCCCCGGGGCTGCTCGCCTCCCTGCTGCTCCTGGCCCAGCCCACCCCGGTGGCGGCCCAGGCAGCGGCCGGCTATGGCCCGCCGCTCGGCCTGAGTCCCCAGGACCGGCAGATCTTCGGCAACGGCAGTGGTTCCGGCAGCGCCGTGGGCCCGGCCGGCAGCAGTTCCGGCATCGACATCAACAACCCCATCGACCTGATCAACAAAATCCGGCGCAGCACCGCCCTCGACGACGCCACCCCCCCGGCCTCGGCGGTGGATCAGGCGCTCAAGGCTTTGGAGGCGCAGTCGGGGCCTGCGCCGGCAGGCCCGGCGTCTGGGGGGCGGTCGGTGGTTTCGCCTCCGTCTGCGGGGGGCCGGCCGACGGTTTCGGGTCCGGCGACGATCTCTGGTTCGCCCTGAGTTTCTCCAGGCCCCAGCTGGCTGCCAGGGCATCCAGCCGCGGATCGGCTTTGCCAAGATCCGGGCTGCGCCGGCGCGCCTGCTGCAGGGCCTCGAGGGCACCGGCGCCATTGCCCCGGGCGTGTCGCAGTAGGGCCAGGCCGATCAGCGGCCGCTGGTCCGTGGGAAAGGCAAGCGCCAGTTCCTGGTAAGTGAGCTCGGCGGCGGGGGCCTCATCACGCTTCTGCTGCAGTTCGGCCAGCAGCAGGCCCACACCCAGGGCCTCGGGTTTTGCTTCGGGCCTGATCAGCCCCGCATACACCCCCTTCACCTGGGTTGCGGCGGCCGCCCCCTCACCCCGCTCCAGCCGGATCAGCGTGAGCAGTTGCAGGGCATCAATCTGGCTGGGTGAGCGGTTGAGGATCTGACGCAGTTCCCGTTCCGCCCCGGCGGCATCCCCCTGGTCCCGGCGCAGCTCGGCCAACATCAGGCGCAGCGGCCAGCGGTCGGGCTCGCGGTCGGCCATGGGCTCGAGCACCACGATCGCCTCGCCGCGGCGATCGAGGCCCACCAGCACCTCGAGGTAGCGCTGGCGGTCGTTGTCGTTGGCTTCACCCCGGACCTCCTTCTGGCGCAGCAGGTCGCTCTCCTGCACGAGGGCGGCGTGGCGACTGTCCTCGGGCATCCCGCCGGCCTGGTGACGGCCGAGCCACCAGCCGCCGGTGAGGGCCAGCAGGCAGAGGGTGATGGCCCCGGCCCCGGTCCAGAGAAGGGTGGCGCTGCTGCGGGTCGGGGTGGGCATCCAGGCGGGCAGGGCGGAGCAGCTCCAAGTGGAGACTACCTGCCGTGCTGGCTACATTGGCCCCAAATCGACCGTCCCCTGCCGGGGCGTTTTCCCCCCCACCATGCGCGCCCACCCCATTTCCCCGGTCACCGAGCCGATGCAGTACCGGGCCATCGGTGTGGTGCGTGGCCAGTACGTGCCGAGCGATCCGGCCCAGCCCACCCGTGGGGTGATCCGCACCGCCGATGGCACCGAACTGGAGGCGGTGGTGCTTGGCCGCCTGCTCACCCTGATGCGTCGCCACCTCGACCTCGAGCTGCCCCATCTCTGGGTGGTGTACCCCCGCAGCCGGGACGAGAACCAGCTCCATCTCCAGATGGTGGGGGTGTGGGAACCGAGCACCCTGGCTTCCGCCGATGCCCCCGCGGAGGGGGAAGAGCTGGCGGCGGATGAAGCCCCGGCCCCTTCCGATGACCTCGCCGAGGGGGACGACTACTTCTCGGTGCGCGGTGAATTGATTTACACCCGTCCCGAAACCGGCGATCTGGTGGTGAAGGTGCGGCAGTTGCCGCGGGCCGACGGCAGCCGGCCGGTGCCGTTCAAGCTGCAGCTCCGGGGCGAGGTTCCCCTGGAACACCTGCGTCATTTCGTGGCCCTGGATCTGCGCCGGCAGGGCCAGCATCTGTGCCTGGAATCCTGTGAGGTGGTGGCTCCCCTGGCCCAGCGGGGGACCCGCGGCGGCAAGGGCCGCCGCGGTGGCGCCGGTGGTGGTGGCGGTGGCGGGGAACGCGGCGAACGCCCGGGCTCCGACCGTAGGCCCTCCGAGGCCGACAAGGGCCGCGGTCCCGGCCCGGCCCGGAGCCATGGGCAGGCCGTGAGCCGCCCCTCCCATTGACCGCCGCGAACCGGCGATGAGCGGGGCGACGGCCGCGGGAGTTGCGGTGCTGGTGGTGACCCTGCTGGCCCTGGTGGGTCCTTTGTTGGGACTTTCCCCCTGGGTCACCACCGCCCTGGTGGCGGTGTCCCTCACGGGCCTCACCGTGGATGCGGCCCGCTTCGGCGGCCGCGGCGGCCACCTGCTGGCCGAAACCCTGCCGGGAGGGCTGCTGCGCCTGCGGCGGATCGCCCTCCACGAGGCCGGCCATGCCCTGTCAGCGGAGCGGGAGGGGGTGGCCGTTGCCGCCATCCATGTGGGCAGCCTGGCCTGCCTGCGGGCGGGCCTCGCCGCCGGTGGCACCACCGTGCTCACGCCCCCCGGCAGCGCCCGCCTTCCCCTCGAGGACCTGCGCCGCTGGAGCCGGGTGCTGCTGGCCGGCATGGCCGCTGAAACGCTCGTGTATGGAGACAGTGAGGGGGGCGCCGATGATCGCTCCTTGCTGGGCAGGCTCTGGGGGGTGTCCGGCCACGACGTGGCCACCGCCCAGATGGAGCAGCGGCGGGCCCGGCGCGAAGTGGAGCAGTGGCTCCGCGCCGAACGCACCCGGCTGGAGGCCGAGGCCGACCGGCTCGCCCGCCAGGCCCCGCGCCTTGGCCGGCCGGACCCTGGGGAACCCGGGCCATGAGCCTCGCCCTGCTGGATTGCCCCACCGGTCTGGCGGGAAACATGCTGCTGGCCGCCCTCCTGGACCTGGGGGTCCCGGAGGCGGTGCTTCACCCGCCCCTCAAGGCCCTCGGCCTGGCCGGCCGCTACCGACTGGTGGTGGAGGAACGCCGCAGCGGCGGTCTGCGGGGCCTCCACCTGGCGGTGGAGAGCCTTGAGCCGGATCCACCGCATCGGGCCTGGGGGGAGCTGCGTCAGCGAATCGCCCAAGCCCCCCTGGAACCGGCCCTGCGGCAGCGGGTGCTGGCGGTGTTCACCCTGCTGGCCGAGGCCGAGGCGGCGGTGCATGGTCAACCGGTGGAGCGGGTGCATTTCCATGAGGTGGGGGCCCTCGATGCCCTGGTGGATGTGGTGGGGGTCTGCGCGGGGCTGCTGCACCTGGGGGTGGAGGAACTGCTCTGCACTCCGCCGCCCGCCGGCCACGGCAGCGTGGCCACGGCCCATGGCCTGCTTCCCCTGCCCGCTCCGGCGGTGCTGGAGATCGCCCGGGTGCGCGGCATGCCCCTGGCCTCCAGCGAAGGATTTCCGGCCGGCGAGCTCACCACCCCCACCGGCGCGGCCCTGGTGGCCTGCTGGGCCAGCGGTTTCGGGGCCCATCCCGCCGCGGTGCCCCTGCGGATTGGGGTGGGCCTGGGCAGTCGGCCGCTGGATCGTCCCAATCTGCTGCGCCTCACCCTGGCGGAACCCCTTCCGGCGGGTCTCCGCTCAACACCAGGCGAGGTCCACGAGCCCCTGCTCGTGCAGCAGGCCCAGATCGACGACGCTTCGGCGGAGGATCTGGCCTTTCTGGGGGAGGCCCTTCGCCAGGCCGGAGCCGTGGAGGTGTTCAGCCAGCCGGTGCTGATGAAGAAGGGCCGGCTCGGCACCCTGGTCACCGCCCTGCTGCCGCCGGAACTGGCCCCCGGACTGCGGCAGGTGTGGTGGCGCCACAGCGGCAGCCTGGGGGTGCGGGAGAACCTGCAGCAGCGCTGGATCCTGCCCCGCCGGCCGGCCACGCTGACCACCCCGCTCGGGCCCGTGCGAATCAAGTGGGCCCATCTGCCGGAGGGCCGCTGGCGGGCCAAGGCCGAAGCCGACGATCTGGCCGCCCTGGCCCGCCGCCATGGGATGGCCGTGGGCCAGGTCCGGGCCCTGGTGGAGGAGGCCCTGGCCGGGGCGGCCGCTCCCCAGCCGCCGGAGCCGGGCCAGCCGGATCCTGAGCTCCCGGTGTCGGGCGGCTCTGGATCCTCCGACGCCGGGACGCGAAGATCCCTTCCATGACGCATCCCTTCCGCCCCTTGCTGGAGCGCCTGCGGGCCCTCACCGCCGGGCTGCCGTGGCGCCGGAGATCGTCGATCTCCCGTGCCGGTACCGCCCAGCCCTCCGGCTCCCTGCCCACCCAGCTCGACCCCACCCCGTCCGACCTCGCCGTGGCACCGACCGGGGCATCCCCTCCGCTGCCTGCGGGGATGGGCTCCGGAGCGGCCCCCGGCCGCGGCCGTTCCGCCGCTTCCCTGCTGGCGGCCCTGCGGGCTCGCCTCGCCAGGCTGCCCGCCCTGCCGGGGGGCCTGCGGCCCTGGATCACCCTGGCCAGCCTCGGTTTCGTGATGGCGGCCCTGCTCGGTAACGCCCGGCCGCTGTTGCAGCTGGGTCTGGATCCCCAGGGCTGGCTCTGGCTGGTGCTCGGCGTGGGGTTCAGCCTGCTGAGCGTGGTGGTCAATGGCCTCGCCTGGACGGTTCTGCTGCGCTGGCTGGGGCTTCGGCCCCGCTGGGAGGCGAGCGTGGCCCACTTCATGGTGACCAACCTGCGCAAATTTCTGCCGGGCGGGATCTGGCACCTGGCGGCCCGGGTGCAGGCCCTCCGCCAGGGCACCGGTGGGGTTGAGCTGCCCCAGAGCGCCGAGCGAAGCCTGCTCGTGGTGGTGCTCGAACCCCTGCTGGCGGCGATCGCTGCCCTGGCGCTGGTGGGCCTGGGCGGTTGGCAGGGGGGCCTCGGCCTGGTCGCCCTGCTCCCTTTGGGGTTGCTCAATCCCCGCTGGCTCGAACCGCTGCTGGGCCGGCTGGAGCGCCGCAAGGCCCGCGATCTGGCCGAGGAGCTGGACGATCCGGAGACTGCCGCCCTCACCGATGGAGCTCCGCCGGCTCCGCTTCCCGGCTATCCCTGGCCACCGCTGCTGGCGGAGCTGGCCTTCGTGTTGCTCCGGTTCGCGGGCTTCGCCTGTTGCGTGTGGGCCTTTGATCTGCAACTTTCTCTCCCCTGGACCACCTGGCTGTCGGGCTTCGCCCTGGCTTGGACGGTGGGTCTTGTGGTGCCGGGGGCGCCGGGGGGCCTCGGGGTGTTCGAGACGGTGCTGTTGCTGCGGCTAGGGGGAGGGCTGGCGGCCGCTCCGCTTCTGGCGGTTGCCCTGAGCTACCGGTTGGTGGCCACCCTGGGGGATGTTCTCGCCTCCCTCCTGGCCGACCTGGATGGTCGCCTGGCCAGGGGTGGCCCTGGCCTCCCTTCTCAATAACGCTTACTCTTGAGAGCACAGACCGGCGGTCGGCAGTGGCGGCGAAGGTCCAGGCTCCCAATCCTTCGCTCGGCCTGCGCAGCAGCCTCCATGAGCGGGGCCAGCGGCTCACCCCCCAGCGCCAGAAGGTGTTGGCGCTGTTTGAGCAGCTCGGCGAGGGCCGTCACCTCAGCGCCGAGGACGTGCACCACCGCCTGCTCCGGGGCGATGGCCGGGTGTCCTTGGCCACCGTGTATCGCACTTTGCGGCTGCTCAGTTCCCTCGGGTTGCTCCAGGAGCTCGAGCTGCCGGATGGGGGGCGCCGCTTTGAGCTTGCCAGTGATGCCCACCCCCATCACCACCATCTGGTCTGCGTGCGCTGCGGCCGCACCGAGGAATTCGAAAGTGGGGCCGTGCTGGTGGCGGGTGAGCAGGCTGCCCTGGCCCAGGGATTCCACCTGCTCGAGTGCGTGCTGAACGTGCGTTGCCTCTGTCCGGGATGTGCCGCCGAGGGTGAGCCGACTGAGGGCAGCGGGCAAAGCGACTCACTCCGCTGCTGAACGATCGCTCCAGACTTTCAGCAGGGCGCAATCCGCGGATGGGACCTCCAGCTGCACGCGGCGCCGCTGTTGTTGCTTGCTGCGAGGATTTTCGGTTTTGGATTCTCTGCGTATTGCCCAGATTGCACCCCTTTGGGAGAGTGTGCCGCCGCTCCGTTATGGCGGAACCGAGCGGGTTGTTCACTACCTGACCGAAGAGCTGGTGCGCCTGGGCCACGAGGTGGTGTTGTTCGCTAGCGGTGATTCCTGCACCAGTGCCGAGCTGCAGAGTTGCATCCCTTCCTCCCTGCGCCTGGGGGGCCATCGGGGCGATCCATCGGTGCATGAGCTGATTCAGCTCGACCGGGTGCTCAGCCAGGTGGAGCGGTTCGACATCCTGCATTTCCATACCAGCCCCCTCCATTTTCCGGCCGTCACCCGCTTGCCGGTTCCCCTGCTCAACACCCTCCACGGCCCCCAGAACAGCCCGGAACTGGAGGGGCTTTACCAGCAGTTCCCCTCCGTCCCCCTGGTGTCGATCTCCGATGCCCAGCGCCGGCCGATCCCCACGGCCCCCTGGCTCGGCACCGTCTACCACGCCCTCCCCCTCGATCTCTACCGGCCGGGCTATGACCCCCAGCCCTACCTGGCCTTCGTGGGTCGGGTTTCGCCGGAGAAGCGGCTGGATCGGGCCATCGCTATCGCCACCGCCGTGGGCCTGCCCCTGCGGGTGGCGGCCAAGGTGGACCAGGCCGATCAGTCCTACTGGCAGGAGGTGATCGAACCCCTGGTGCGGGGTAATCCCCTGGTGGAGTTCATCGGCGAGGTGGATGATGCGGGCAAGCAGGAGCTCCTGGCCAGAGCCCTGGCCCTGCTGTTCCCGATCGACTGGCCCGAGCCTTTTGGGTTGGTGATGATCGAGGCCAATGCCTGCGGCACCCCGGTGATCGCCTGGCGGGAGGGGTCCACCCCGGAGATCATCCAGAACGGCGTCAATGGGGTGCTGGTGCGCTCGATCGAGGCCGCCGCCGAGGCCGTGCGAAGCATCGACCGCCTCGATCGCCGCCGGGTGCGCGCCAGTTTCGAGCGGCGTTTCAGCGTGGCGCGCCAGGCCCAGGACTATCTGGCCCTCTACCGCAGCCTGATCGAAGCCAAGGCCGGTTCTGGGTTCTCCAGGTCCGTGGCGGTTGCCGCGGCGGCCAACGGCAACGGGCCGGTGTTGCATGTCGCATGACCAGCTGCCTCCGTTCGTGCTCAAGGACGGAGAGACCTTCGCGATGCTCGACAGCCGCGGCGAGATCTGCCCCGAGACCCATCCGGATTCGGGCATCTTTCACCGCGGTACCCGCCATCTGAGCCGCCTGCAGCTGCTGCTTTGGCAGCGGCCCCCCACGGTGCTGAGCTCCACCGAACGGGGCGAGATGGGGCTGCATGTCAGTCACCTCAGCAACGAGAACGAGGGCGGCACGGCCCCCTCCCACGCTTCGGTGCATCTGGAGCGCAGCACCCTGCTCACCCCCACCTCCTGCGTGCAGCAGCTCAGCTTCACCAGCTTCGAGCCGGAGCCGGTGCGCATGCCGCTGAGCCTGCGCTGTGATGCTGATTTCCGGGACATCTTCGAGGTGCGCGGTATGCCCCGGCCGCGGCGCGGGGCCCTGGCGGCCCGGGGGGTGGCCGATGGCCTGGAGCTCACGTACCAGGGGCTCGACGGCGAGGCCCGCCGCACACGGCTGCGGGTCGGGGCTTCCCTGGAGGACCGGAGCGAGCACGACCTCAGCCTGCATCTGGTGCTAGAGCCGCGCCTGCCCAGGCGCATCTGCCTGGTGCTCGATTTCCATCCCGATGGCCCCGCGCTTGAGGCGGACTCCGCCACACCCGCCGAGCTGTTCGATACGGCCCTGGCCGCCACGATCGAGCGATTTGACGAGGCCCGCCGCCGCGCCGCCGCGCTGGTCACCGACAATCCGGCCCTTAACGGTTGGATCCAGCGCTCCTACTCCGACGTGCACCTGCTCTCCAGCCGGCTGGCGCACGGGCTCTATCCCTTTGCCGGAGTTCCCTGGTTCAGCTGTCCCTTTGGCCGCGACGGCCTGATCACGGCGCGCCAGCTGCTGCTGGTGGAGCCGCGGCTGGCCCGGGGGGTGCTCGGGTTCCTGGCGGAGAACCAGGCCCATCGGCACGACCCAGCCTGCGATGCCGAGCCCGGCAAGATCCTGCATGAGGCCAGGCTGGGGGAGATGGCCGCCCTCGGGGAGGTGCCTTTCCGCCAGTACTACGGCACGGTGGATGCCACGCCCCTGTTTGTGATGCTGGCGGGCGATTACCTCGAGCGCAGCGCCGATCGGGGCTTCATCGCCGACCTGCTGCCGGCCCTGGAGGCCGCCATGGCCTGGATCCGGGCCGCGGAGGGGGCCAGCTTTGATGGTTTTCTGCGTTATCGCCGCGCCGCCCAGGGGGGCCTGCGCAACCAGGGCTGGAAGGATTCCGACGATGCGGTGCACCACGCCGATGGTCGTTTCGCGGAGGGATCGATCGCCCTGTGTGAGGTGCAGGCCTACGCCTACGGCGCCCGCCGGGCGATGGCCCGCATCCTGCGCAGTTTTGATCGCCATGGCGAGGCGGAGACCCTGCTTGAGGAGGCCTCCGATCTGCGCCGTCGCTTCCATGCGGCCTTCTGGAGCGAAGCGATCGGCACCTATGCCCTGGCCCTCGATGGCGATGGTCAGCCCTGCGCCGTTCGCAGCTCCAACGCCGGCCACTGCCTGCTCACCGGCATCGTTCCGGCGGGGGCGGTGGCCTCGGTGGCGCGCCAGTTGCTCGCCCCTTCGATCTTCAACGGCTGGGGCGTGCGCACCCTCGATGAACGGGAGGTGCGGTACAACCCGATGAGCTATCACAACGGCTCGGTCTGGCCCCATGACAACGCCCTGATCGGCCTGGGGCTGGCCCGTTACGGCCGCACCGCCGATGCGATGCGCATCTTCAGCGGCCTGTTTGACACGGCCCGGGCGCTGCCGATGCTGCGGCTGCCGGAGCTCTTCTGTGGCTTCCCCCGCCGCGATGATGAGGGGCCCACGCTCTATCCGGTGGCCTGCAGCCCCCAGGCCTGGGCCAGCGGCAGCGTGTTCGGCCTGCTGGAGGCGATGACCGGCATGACGATCGGCCGCGATCCCGACAGCGACCGGGTGCAGGTGCGCTTCCGCAATCCGGTGCTGCCCCGTCCGGTCAACCTGCTGGAGATAAGCGCCCTGCGCCTCGGGGATGAGGAGATCGACCTGCAGCTGCACCGCAGTGACCACGACGTGGGGGTGCTGGTGCGGCGGCGCTCACCGGGGGTGGATGTGGTGATCTTGAAGTGATGCAACCTTGATTGCAGCTCCCCGGCATGGGCGGCAGCCGATCTGACCCACGCGCCTGGCCGGGGATTCCAGGAGGCTGGAGGCGCTGTCTGGGGCTGCGCATGGCAGGCCCTAGGCGGGATGCCGCGCTCGGGACCAGGTGACCTTGTTGCGAGCCGCTTGCAAAAGGGTGGGGGTCTTGTTTAGGTTGAGAGTCATTCGCAATAGAGCGGGGTTTCCGGACCCTCCCGGCTCCGCCCTCTTGCTCTCGGCCCCCAGCCTCGGGCCCCAGTCGTGGTGAAAAGAGCGTCCTGGGGAGCCTCCCGTTCAGGCCCTCCCTTCCAGGTCCTCCGTTCACCGCACCCGTTCACCGCCTCCGTTCACCCCCTTCGTCCAAGACCTCGTCCAAGACCCAGGCCCTCTGCCGGTTCCTCCCCGATCAAGCCCGGGCCACCAGCCAGCCAACCCACTCCCGCCATCCTCAGCGCCACCGTCTCCCGCGATGTCCTTCCGCTTCCTGCCCGACCAGCCGATCGCCGCCCTGCGCATGCCCGCCGGCCAGACCGTGCTGCTGGATCCCGCCGCCCGTGGCAGCCAGGCCAGTTGCCTCGAAGTGCTCGAGGGCATCGCCCGCGTCTACTGCCCCTGTGAGGAGACCGAGGGCATGACCCTGGCCTTCCTGCAGCCGGGCGACCAGCTCCGCACCGACCGTCTCTGCAGTGAGGGGGTCTGCGTGGAGGCGCTCACGCCGCTGGTGTTCCGCAGCGATGCCGAACCCGTGGCGGGCCATGGCTTCGATCCGGTGAACGAATGGACCCTGCAGCTGTTGCGCATCCGCCATCTCGGCAGCGCTGAACAGCGCCTCCATGCCCTGCTGGGGCTGCTGGTTCGGCGCCTGGGCCGCCGCTGCGGCGATTGGTGTGACCTCCCCTTCCGCCTCACCCATGAGCGGATCGCCGAGCTGATCGGCACCACCCGGGTCACCGCTACCCGGCTGATCTCCCGCATCCGCCGTGAGGAGCTGCTGCTGGCCCCCTCCGGCGAAACGGGACTGCGGCTGGCGCCGGCCCTGGTGGAATCGGCACCGCTGGCCGCGGCGGCCTAAGGGGCTGCTCCATCAAGCCCGAGAACGCGTTTCCATCCCAGGCCGATTCGGCCGAGTCATGCAGTGCTGCACCTCCGATGGGAACCGCTTGCTGGCCATCGATGCGATCTTCTGGAGGGGGAACCTGAAGGCCACCGGTAGAGGAAGCCGTCGAAGTTTTCGGGAGCCTCCCAAGCACTGAGGGGGGCCCGGACGCTGGGATTCAGCTCCGCTCGTTGCCCAGGGCTCCGATCCGGTGCGTGGCCCCGGTGGGGGAGGGGTCCCGATTTACGCCTCCCGGCGCAGGGTCCCGGCTTTGCCGTTCCAGCCCCGGCACCAGCGCCAGAGCGGCCACCAACCCCAGGGCCAGGATCAGCCCGGCGGGAATCAGGGCAGCCCCGAGGCGTTCGTCGCTGGCGTACTGGTAGACCCGCACCGAGAGGGTGTCGGAGTCGAAGGGGCGCAGGGCAAAGCTGAGCGGCAGTTCCTTCACCACATCCACGAACACCAGCAGGGCCCCCACTAGCAGCGGTCCGCGCAGCAGCGGCAGGTGGACGCGGCGCAGCACGGCCCACCAGCCGCAGCCCAGGCCGGTGGCGGCTTCATCGAGGCTGGGGGGAAGGCGTTCGAGGGCGGCATCGAGGCCCTGGCGGGCGACGGCCAGGAAGCGGTCGGTGTAGCCCCACAGCAGCATCAGCAGGGGCGGCACCCCCAGGGGAGCGCCAATCAGCAGCAGGGCCAGGGCCAGGACGGCGCCGGGCACCGCGTAGCCCATGCCGGCCAGGAAGGCGAGCTGCCCCAGCCAGGGCTGGGTGAACCAGCGCCTGCCCAGGGCCAGCACGAGGCCCGCCACCAGGGTGAGCAGGGCCGCGGCGAGGGCCAGGGCGAAGCTCCGCAGCCCAAGGGCGGCCAGGTCCGCGCCGTCGACCGCCTGGAGCTGGTCATGGCTCAGAAGCATCCACCCCAGGGGAAGGCCGAGGCTGAGGGCGGGCGGCACCAGGGTGACCAGCTGGGCGAGACGGGCCCGCCAGCCGGCCAGGGTCCAGGGCATCCCCGCCTCGCTATCGCTTCCGGCCAACCAGCGGCGGCTGCGGCGGCGCAGCTGGCGTTCGCAGGCCACCAGCAGGCTCACCAACGCCAGGGTGATCAGGGCGAGCCCCACGGCGCCCTGGGGATCGCCGTCGCTCTGCCAGCGCTGCAGGATCGTGCCCGAGAGGGTGGGCACCCCGAGCAGCTCCACCGCCCCGAGCTCGTTCACCACCTCCATGCCGGCCAGGGCCACGCCGGCGCCGATGGCGGGGGCGGCCATCGGCAGGGCGACCCGGCGGAAGCTTCCCCATGGCCCCACCCCGAGGCTGCGGCAGGCCTCAAGCTGGCGCTGGCCGCCGGCGCTGAAGCTCTCGGTGGCCAGGAGGAACACATAGCTGTAGGTGCCCAGGATCAGCACCGCCGCCGCCCACAGATCGCCGTGCAGGCGCAGGCCGAAGCGGCTGCCCCCATCGATCAGGGTGGCCGCCAGGAGGTAAGGGGGGGCCGCCAGGGGCAGGAGCTGGGCGATGCGCAGCAGGCGCCGCCCCGGAAAGCTACAGGCGGAGGTGAGCCAGCCGGTGGCGGTGCCCAAAAGGGCGCTGCCGAGGCCCACCAGCAGCACCAGGCCGGTGGTGTGGGCGAGGGCTTCAGCGGCTTCATCACCGGCGCCTGCCCCGATGCCCCCCAGCAGCGCGTAGGGGCCCAGGCCCAGGATCGGCAGCAGGGCCAGGGTGGCCACCAGGAGGAGGAGCAGCAGCAGGGGCCAGCGGCCCCGGCCGAGGGTGGAGCCCAGGCTCAGACCCGATCCCCAGCGGACGACGGCGGCGAGGCTGTTTCCGCTTCCCGCCCCCGCTCCCTGGCCGGCTCTCCAGAGCGAAGCGCGGCTGGCCTCTCGCTGGCCTGGATGGACCTGGGGCGGTTCGGTTCCTTGGCTCCGCTCGAGCTCGGGCTTCAAGGCCATCCGGCCGCCCGCATCAGTTGCACGGCCTGGCCATTGCGGGCACCGAGCTGCTCGATCGTCACCCCATCGCCGCGCACCGGCCCGAAGCCCTTCACCACCGGATCGCTGCCGCTGCCCACCAGGGGATATTCGTGGTTGGCCTGGGCATAGCCGGCGCCGCCGCCCTCCGGTGAGGCCAGGAACTCCAGCAGTCGGCGGGCCTCCTCCGGATGCTTGGCATGGCGGGTCACGCCGGCGCCGCTCACGTTGATGTGGGCCGGATCGGGCACGATCACCTTCACGTCCTGCAGGAGGGACTTGTCCTCGGCACCGCCTTCACCCGAGAGCATCCGTGCCACGTAATAGCTGTTCACCACGCCCACGCCGCAGTCGCCGCTGGCCACGGCCCGGGCCAGGGGGATGTCGGAGGTGAAGAAGGGGGGCTTGAGGTTGGCCATCAGGCCGCTGAGCCAGCGGCGGGTTTCGGCCTCGCCCCGCAGGATCAGCTGGTCGGCCACCAGCGACTGGTTGTAGACGCTGCGGCCATTGCGCACGCAGAGGCGGCCCTTCAACTCGGGACGGGCCAGGTCGGCGTAGGTGCGGACCAGGGCGGGATCCACCTGCTTCGGGTTCACCACCACCACCCGCACCCGCCGGGTGAGGGCGCTCCAGCGGCCGGTGGAATCGCGCAGTTCCGGTGGCACATCCCGGCGGATGGCCTCGGACGTCACCGGTTGGAAGAGGCCCTGGTCGGCGGCCCGCACCAGCCGGGCGGCATCCACCAGCACCAGCAGATCGGCGGGTGTCTTGCTCCCTTCGGTGCTTACCCGCTCAATGAGGGCGTCGTCCTTGCCCTCCAGCAGCTTCACCTGGATGCCCGTTTGGGCGGTGAAGCGCCGGTAGAGCTCCTGATCGGTGTTGTAGTGACGGCCCGAATACACCCCCAGGCTGACCGGGTCGGCGGAGGGGCCTGAAGCCCCACGACAGCCGCCCAACAGAACGATCAGCCCCAGCACCAGGGCCCGGCGATGCCCGTGGACGTGGCGCTGCGGTGCTGCGGGGACGATGGCGGAGGCAGGGTCAGCGGGAGATCGGCGGCGCAAGGGGGCGGGCATCCGTGGGACCGGAGGCGACAAGGTTCCACAAGGAACCTAGGCAGATCCCTCAGCCGGTTTCGTACGAATGAACCCCCGCTCTGTGCCATTCGTCACACCCTGGAGGCAGGGGACCAGCTCAGCGCCAGGTTTCCCAGAAAAAGGTGGGCCGGCCTAGAGGAGAGCCTGCGAGGCGGATTTCGATGGCAGGACAGTTGATCATCCAGCGTTGAAGCTTGGTCAGCTGACCGTTTTAACGGGACAGGGCCAGCTGATCAGCGGTAATTGCGTACACGCACGGGTACCAGCACCGGAGCCATCAGGCCGCCGCCGCCGTTGTCGTCGTCGGAGCCGAAGGCGAGCCACACCACGTAGCCGAGCAGACCGATGGCAACCAAGGTGAGGAGAAGTTCGGTCATGCCGGCCCTTCGGTGACCCGCAGCCTAGCCGGGGTGACCAGTGTTGGAGTAGCGAATGATTCATCGGGATGGGGGGAAACCCGGCCGCCCATCGCGGCTGCCCCGTTCAGCCGAACCCCTTGCCCGCATCTCGGGCCACACAGGCCTGCAGCTGACGGCGGAGGTTGGGGTGGTCGAGGCCCTTGCCGATCAGCACCAACTGGTTCTTGCGGGGGCCCGTCCAGTCGCTGTCGTCGAGGGAGAAGCGCTTGCCCGCCAGGTGGAAGACATGGCGCCGCTCGCTCTCGTTGAACCAGAGGATCCCCTTGGCGCGAAACACCCCCTGGGGCATCTGGTTGTCGAGGAAGTTCTGGAACTTGCGCAGGGCGAAGGGGCCATCGCTGGCGAAGGAGAGGGAGGTGAAGCCCTCGATCGTCTGGTGGTCGGGATGGGCGCCGTGGTCGTGGTGATGGTGGTGGTCGTGGCCGGCGTGGACGGCTTCGCCGGAATTGGTGTGCTCACAGTGGCCGTGATCGTGGTCGCAGGCGCTGTGGTCGAGTCCGTCGTTGGCGGCATGACCGTGATCGCCATGCTTGTGATCGGAGTGGTCGTGGCCGGCATGACCGTGATCGCCATGGACGGCTTCGCCGGAATCGGCGTGCTCACAGTGGCCGTGATCGTGGTCGCAGGCGCTGTGGTCGAGCCCGCCGTCGCCTTTCGCCCCATGGTCGTGGCCCGCGTCGTGGTCATGGACGCAGACCCCATGGTCGTGATCGCAGGCCTCATGGCTCTGCTGGGCCACCACCTTGTCGCTTTCGAACAGCCCCACGCTCAGCAGCAGGGGCAGGGGCACCTCCCCCTTCACCGACCGCAGGATGCGGGCCTCGGGCTTGATCTCCAGCAGCTCCGCTTCCACCACCGCCAGCCGCGCCTCGTCGACCAGATCGCACTTATTGAGCAGGATCATGTCGCTGTAGACGACCTGGGAGCGGGCCACCTCCCCCTCGAGGATCTCGGGGCCGAAGTTCTCGGCATCCACCAGGGTGATGATCGAGTCGAGCCGGGTGAGATCGCGCAGGTCGCTGCCCAGGAAGGTCATCGCCACCGGCAGTGGATCGGCCAGGCCGGTGGTCTCGACCACCAGGTAGTCCACCTTCTCGGGGCGGTCCAGGATCCGGTAAACGGCCTCCAGCAGCTCGCCGTTGATCGTGCAGCAGATGCAGCCGTTGCTCAGCTCCACCAGGTCGTCACCGGTCGCCACAACCAGGTCGTTGTCGATGCCGATCTCACCGAATTCGTTCACCAGCACCGCCGTTTTCAGGCCCTGCTGGTTGGTGAGGATGTGGTTGAGCAGGGTGGTCTTGCCCGCTCCAAGGAAGCCGGTGAGGATCGTCACCGGCAGGCTGGTGGGCAGGGCGTCCATCGCGGCATCGACGCCTGCGGAGGCCTGGCTGCTGGCGGCAGCGACAGCGGCAGCGGCTTTGGGGGCCGGGGCGTTGGGGCGGGTGCTGGTCATCGGAAGGGAAGGGCTCAACGGCCGCAGGGTCGCCAGGGCCGACGCCCTGGCATGACGATAGACAGGCAACGCCAGCGTCCGGCCATGCCCCATTGGTGCCGCTCCAGCAGGTCCATCGTTGGCGCTTCCGCCAGCCCCCGGCTGCCAGGGGAGGCTCCTTCTGCGGCCCTGCTGCTTGGCTCCGCGCTGCTGGCGCTTCTTCTGCCGGGCTGCGTGCCAAAGCAGGAAGGGCAGGGCACGCCGGCGGGCCGCGGCGGGGAGAAGCTCCTGCCCGTGTTGGCTACCGCCGCGCCCGTAAGCCTGCTGGCGCGCGAGGTGGGGGCCGGCTGCGCCCAGGTGGAGCCGCTGGTCTCCGGCTCCCGGGGCAGTCACGAGCTGCCCGTCATCCCTGCTGATCTGGCCCGCCTGGGCCGCGCTCGGGTGCTGGTGATTAATGGCCTGGGCCTGGAGCCCGAGCTGCCGGCCCTGGTGCGTTCCGCGGCGAATCCCTCCCTCCGGGTGGTCGATAGCAGCAAGGGCGTGACCCCCGCGCTGGTGGAGGGGCGCCCCGATCCCCATCTCTGGCTCGATCCCCGCCGGGCCCTGGGCCAGGTGGAGGCCATCCGCGACGGCCTGGTCGCCGCCGATCCCGCCTGCCGTGCTCGCTACACCGCCAACGCTGACGCCATGCGGCGGTCCCTGCTGGATCTGGACCGGGAGCTGGCCGCGCAGCTGGCTCCCTATCGGGGGGGAGTGGTGGTGAGCCCCCACAGCTTCCTGGGCTCCTTTGCCGATCGCTACGGCCTGCGGGCCGAGGGCCTGGTGGTCACCCCGGAGGCCAGCCCCAGCCCGGGGGACCTGCGGCGGGTGCTGGCGCTGCTGGCCGGCACCGGTCCGCGGGCGCTGGTGGTGGAGTCGGGCGAGACCGGTGGCTCGATGGGGGCCCTGGGCCGCGATCTCGGGTTGGAGCCCGTGCCCTTCGATCCGATGGAGGCGGGCTTCGCCGATGCCCCTCCGGCCACGGCCGCTGATCGCCTCGCCCCCTACGCCACGGTGCAGCGCGGCAATGTTCGCCGTCTCGTGGCGGCCTTCCGGGCCTCCCGGGCCCAAAGCCAGGCTCGCTGAACGGGGGGTCAGCCCGGCGGGAGCCAGAGGCTGAGCCGGGCCGACTGCTGGATTGGGGTGGCCTCCAGGGTGGCGGCGTCGATCAGCACTGGGCGGGATGCCGCCGGCGGCCGACGCTCACCCTGATTTGCCCCTGCGGGCCGGAGGGTCTGAGCACTTGCTGGCCCCGGCTGATGGCGGCGAGCTGGAGCACCACCATCAGCCGTGGCCGAACCAGGCCGGCGTGGCGGTGTAGCAGGCGGCGTTCTTTTCGTTCTCGCGGGCCTCGACCCGCCAGCAGCAGCTGCGGCCACCGTCGCGCTCCTGCAGCAGGGCGTTGGCCCAGCCCCATACCAGTTCGGCGGTGCTCTCCATGCCCACGTTCGCCATCACGCGCAGGTCGAGGGCACCCTGCTCATGGAGCGACTGCCAGGTGGCCAGCTGGGGGTCGTCGGCGTTCACCAGGAATGTGTGGTCGAACTGGGTGGCCAGGCGCCGTTCGAGGTCGCCGAGGCTGGAGAAATCCACCACGAAGCCGTGCTGATCGAGGCTCGCAGCGGCGAACCACACGGTGAAGCTGCGGCTGTAGCCATGCACGAAGCGGCAGTGGCCGCTGTGGCGCCACTGGCGATGGCAGCAGGGGTAGCCGCTGAAGCGCTTGCTGCAGGTGTGGGCGGCGGGGGCATTCATGCACCAAACCGTACGGCCTTCCCCCTCCGCGCCGCCGCCGCCGCTCGGCCCGGTGCTGCCCCGATCCGCTTGCCTCGGTACGGTGCAGCCGTGCCTGGCCCCGATCGATGCCGACCCCGCCGCCCGGTTCCCCCTCCCCCCTGCCGGATCCCGCCTTCGCGGCGGCCCTGCGCTTCAACGAGGCCGGCCTGATTCCGGCGGTGGCCCAGGACTGGCTCGATGGCGCCGTGCTGATGGTGGCCTGGATGAACCGGGAGGCCCTGGAGCAGTCCCTGGCCAGCGGGGAGGTGCACTACTGGAGCCGCTCCCGCCAGGAGCTGTGGCACAAGGGCGCCAGCAGCGGCCATTTCCAGAAGTTGCGGGGCCTTCGCTACGACTGCGACGCCGACGTGCTGCTGCTCAGCGTGGAGCAGGTGGGGGAGGTGGCCTGCCACACCGGCGCCCGCAGCTGCTTCTACGACCAGGGCTCCAGCCCCAGCGCCGGTGGGCCCGGTGCCGATCCCCCGCCGGCCGATGCCTGCACGGAGCTGATGCGGGTGATCGAGGCGCGGCGGGACCATCCCGAGCCCGGCAGCTACACCAACAAGCTCCTCGAGGGTGGCGACAACCGCATCCTCAAGAAGATCGGCGAGGAGAGCGCCGAATTCGTGATGGCCTGCAAGGACGGCGACCCCGCCGAGATCGCTGGCGAGGCGGCCGATCTGGTGTTCCATCTGCAGGTGGCCTTGGCCCACCACGGTGTGGAGTGGCGCCAGGTGCAGGCTGTGCTCGCGGCGCGGCGCGGCGCCCCCCGGCGGGAGTGAGCTGTGACCTCGATCCTTCCCTCCACGCTGCGGGTCCGCAAGGAGACCGCCATGCGCCGGCGGCTCGCCGATACCTGCAGTCAGCGGTGGCTCTGGGCGCTCGGCTGCGCTCTGCCGGTGCTTGGCCTGCCCGCCCTGCTGTGGCATGGGCTGCGGCGCCGCACGGCGATCCCCTTCATTTACGGCCTCACCACCCAGGCGTTGGCGGCCTTTGTGCTGGCCACGGTGGCGAGCTCCCTCTGGGCTCCCCAGGTGCCGCTGGGGGCTGAGGAGCCACGGGATGACGCCCGCGGCGCCACGCCCCTGGCGCTGGTGCTGGCGGCTTCCGCCTGCTTCGCCCTGGGCCACCGGCAGGGCCAGGAGAAGGCGGCCCGTGATGCCGCCACCTGGCTGCGGCTGGACGGCTGAGGTCGCTTGCTGGGGCTGGCGCGCCGCTCAGAAGGAGTCTTCCGTCTGGCCGGCGAAGCGGCCGGCGTAGCTTTCCGTGCCCTCCAGCTTCTGGAACACGAACTGGCAGATGGCGGTGCCGGGGTGCACGGCCAGGGGAGCGGGGCCGAAGTTGCTCATCTCCAGCACCTGCTGGCTGTCGATCCCGGGGCCCATGAAGGGGGCGCTGATGTGCACCATCAGGCCCAGCCGCGCGAAGCGGCTGCGACCCTCGAGCCAGCCGCATAATCCGGGGCCCAGGCGCAGGCGCTCGCGGGTGATGCCCAGCACCGTTTCGCCCGGCATGATCAGGATGGGGCCGCCGTCGGGCACGGTGATCTTGTCGGTGAGCTGCCGGTAGTCGGTGTCCTCGCCCACTTCGATCACCGCATGCACCTTGCGGAACACCCGGAAGCTGGGGGCCAGGGTGAGGTCCACCGAGGCGGGGCCCACCAGCTGGGGATCGAAGGGCGTGATCGTGATTGCGCCCTGCTCGATCGCCTCCAGGATCGCCCTTTTCCCGAGAACCGCCATGACGCACACATCGGGTGGGCAGGGGTGGATTGTCTCAGGGCGGGGCGCCGAACGGATCAGGCGCTCTGTTGGAGATCGGGCTCACCGTTTCAGCCGCCGCCATAGGGTGGTTCTTCGCCGAAAGCCTCGGGTGACGTTCGAGCAGTTCAGGCATTTCCTCTCGCGGGTGCAGCGCGATCCGGCGCTGAGGCGGCAGGTGGAGGAGGCGATCACCGCCGATGAGGTGGCGCGGCTGGCCCAGGATCTGGGCTTTTCGGTATCCGGCAGCGACATCTTGCGTTTTTCCGGCCAGTCGGTTTCGGGTGTGCGGGTGCAGCGCATCGATCATCCGGGCGAATATCCCGGCCGCTACTACTGATCCCTCCCCGCCCCATGACCCGGCCCATGACCCGTTATGTGATCTTGCGTGATGACGGCCTCAGCGATGCCATCGCCGGCCAGGTGTTCGCCAGCTACGACGAGGCCTACACCGTGCTTGAGCGTTATTACGCCGATTTCTGCTGTTCCGATGAGCGGGAGTCCTACCGGATCGAGGCGGAGGCCGCCGCGCCGTAGCGACGCAGCAGGCCTAGCAGACGAATCAAACGTGAGCGGTGCCAGCGAGAGATGGGCTTAGGGCTGCTGGGCGGACAGTTGGCGCAGGCCGGCGGAGGGCATGGGGAGGGGAGCGGCGGAGCTGAGCAGAGGCTGGCAAGTTGGCTCTGAGATGTCAGCGCAGAGCGTCACCCACCCCGCGTCAGCCCCGCGGCCCTTCCGCTTCGCCGGCAGGACACGAAAGCGCCAGCTCCGGAGGGCACCAGCAGGCCGCCCACCGTGCGATCCCCTCCACGCGGCTGACGGTTCTCCCCCCCGGGAGATCCGGTTCGCCGCACCGGGTGGTGAGGGCCGAATCTCCAGGGGCGGTTGGCACGACCCGGGTCTGCGTCCAAACCCCCGACAGTGATCTCACCGGGGCACGGACCCCGCCCAACCCTCGCCAATGCGAACCATGTTGTCCCTGCGCACCACCTCTCCCTACGACCTGTTCGACCGTCTTGAGCAGCAGCTCCAATCCGCCGAGCGCGTGCCGGCCGCCGAGGTGCGTGAAACCGAGGAGGCCTACGAGCTGGTGCTGGAACTGCCCGGTGTGGATAAGGAGGCCATCGATGTGAAGGCCACCGACCGCTCCTTGGTGATCAGCGCCCAGCGCCGCAATCCCCGCCAGGCCGCCCCGGCGTCCGCCGAGGGCGAGGTTTCCAGCCAGGCTCCTAAGCCCGCCGGCCGTGGCCTGCTGCTCAGTGAGTTCCGCTACGGCACCTGGAGCCGCAGCTTCCGCTTCCCCGACGGCATCGACCGCGACCAACTGCAGGCCACCTACCGCGACGGCCTGCTCAGCGTGCGGGCCCCCAAGGCCCAGCGCGTGTCGACCGTGTCGGTGAAGGTGGAGGGCTGAGCGGAGGGCTGAGCGGCTGGCGGCCCGAACGCCGGCACCCTTCCACGGTGATGAGATCCCCTGCCCCCGGCTTCGGTCGGGGGTTTTTCATGGTGGAAATCAGAATCTGGGCTCTGGGAACTTTCTCGACAGGCGGGGGCGCGGATGGTGGCGCTCCTGCGGCGGGCGCCCCAGGCTGGGCTGGGTCATCCGGTTCCGGTGGGCCCCTCTTTTGCTCCGTTGCCCCCGTTTGACCATGGCCCCCCTGGCACTGCAACCGAATGACATGGTGCTGGTGCGCCATGGCGAGACCGCCTGGTGCCGGTGCCCTTCGCCACGGTGCTCTGCAGTCCGCTGCAGCGGGCCCGTCGCACGGCCGAGCTGGCCGGATTCGGTGATCGCCTGGCACTTGATGGCGACCTGGTCGAGTGGAACTACGGCGCCTACGAGGGCCTCACCACTGTTGAGATCCAGGCCCGCGTGCCGGGCTGGCTGGTGTTTCGCGATGGCTGCCCCGACGGGGAGAGCCCCGGCTAGGTGGGGTAACGGGTCGATCGTGTGATCGCCAGGCTGCGCGGCGGCGAGGGTCCGTCCCTGGTGGTGGCCCACGGCACAACAGATGATCGGTCGCCGGCCGATGAACTGATGAATCCCGACTGGCTTGCCCGCCTTGTCATTGACGAACAACCCAGACGCGCATGAAGTCGCCGCCACCACCGGAAACGATGAAGTTCTTGAAGCCATTTGCATCAGGCCAAGCGATTTCAGTCGGACACGCTGTTGCTGCAGTTTTCCCCTGATACCGGAAGGCATGGTCTGATCCACCAGTTCTCCGCTCAGGGATTCTTCGGCGCAATGGCCACAGGGGTGGCCACCACCTGCAGGTTCCTGGCGGCCGCCTCCGTGAGCCACTGGGCCACCACGGGAGTGGAGAGCATCCGGGTGAGCAGACGGCACTCAAGTTCCCGGCTGGCATCCTCCCCGCTGGCGATCACTACCAGAGCTTCACCGGAAGGGATATATTCGCGAGAAAGGATCGACAGGAGGGGCTCGGGCAACAGGGAGCCCTGCTGCAGATCCTGGATCACGTGAATGAGCTCATGCCGGAGGATTTCTTCTTGATCCAATCCCTGGGCCTTGATGCTGGAGGTACAGAGAAAGACCACGGCCTCTTCGCGGTGCCATCCACCCATCAGCATTGGGTTCTGGGCACAGCGGGGATCCGAATGGGTCACGGTCAGGCTGGCAGCGGCTGCAGCTGCGATCAGGAGCTGGATCAATAGAGGCGCGCAGGTGGTTAACGCAAGGTTAAAGCAGAAAATTTTGCCTGTAGGTATGCGCCTTAATCTTCCGTTAACCACCCCGTCTCCTTGGCTGTGCTGGCGGGTCGCGGCGTTCGCGCATCGCGGCTGCCGGCCTTGGAGTGGTGTGGAACGACGGCGCCGCCCAGCCACTAAGCCAGCGCCCCGGCCCTGCGCTGCTGGAACGTGGCGCTGCCGGTATCCCCTGCCGCGGGTGTGGAGGGTGGCGGGGCCGCGGCGGGCTGATCCGGGCCGATCGGTGACGGCGGAGGGTCAGGGTGATCACCCAGTGCGATGGCCCACGGAAGCGACCGCTCGCCCTGGCCTTTGGCGATGGCCTCTGCGATGGCCCAGGGTCATCACCGATGGCGAATGCCGTTCGTGATGGCCGGGGCCGGTCAGGATGGCGCAGCTGTCCCGCCGCTGCCCGTGCGTTACTCCGAGGCCTGCGAACGCAACAAGGAGCCGATCCTGCAGGTGCTGCGCCAGTGGCTGCCGCCGAAGGTGCGGGTGCTGGAGGTGGGCTCCGGTAGTGGCCAACATGCCGTGCACTTCGCCCGGCAGCTGGCCGGCCTGCAGTGGCAGCCCACTGACCGGGCTGAGTACCTGGCCGACCTGAGGGCACGGATCACCCTGGAGGGCCGCGAGGGCCTGGCCCCCGGAGCCCGGCTGGCGGACCCGCTCGAGCTGGATGTTGACCGGGCCGAGCAGTGGCCGCCAGGTCCATACGACGCGGTGTTCAGTGCCAACACCACCCACATCATGGGCGCGGCCTCGGTGCCCCGACTGCTGGCCGGTGCGGCACGGGTGCTTGCGGCTGGTGGCCTGCTACTGCTCTACGGCCCCTTCTATGGGGGTGGCTTGCCCACGGCGCCGAGCAATGTCGCCTTCGATGCCCACCTGAGGAGCCTCGATCCGGCGATGGGGGTGCGCGATGCCCGGGAGGTCACGGAGCAGGCTCTCAGCCTTGGCCTCGAGGCCCTGGCCGATGAGGCGATGCCGGCCAACAACCGCACTCTGGTCTTTCGGAAACGGGGGGCGGCGGAGGGCTGAAGCGTTGGGCTGAAGTGTTGGGCGGAGGCATCGGGCTTCGGCGTGGGGCTGTGGTGTTGGGCTGTGGTGTAGGGCTTTGGAATGGGGCCGAGGCGCTGGGCTGATGCTCTGCACTGATGGATGGGGCCGGCTGGAGGGCGCCTTCGCCGCGGCCTCCCGTCGGATCTGGATTGGGGCAGGGCGCCGCTCGACTTGCCAGCGGGTGCGTGGCTGGGAATGATGGCCTTAGGGCTCTGCCGGCTGGAGGGGCCCCCATCCGCTATCCCATCACCCCGCCCATTGCCCGTGGCCTTCGTCAACGAAGTCGTTTCCGACGCCGACATCGACGCCTATGACCTTCCCTTCGAGAAGGGCAAGGGCCATTGGTGGACTCGGGACAAGGAGCGGGATCTGTATTTGTGGGGTGGGGAATATGGCAACCCTGCACGCGGAGAGGATATTGAGGGCCGGTTTAGCTTTTGGGTTGATGGAGTAAAACTCCGATTCACCTTTTCGCTTGGTGATTGGTCAGCCAATTGGCATGTCAGGCCTTATGTTGTGACTTGGGATCGTCTTGTGCGGATTGACCCGCCTGATTGCGGTGACCTTAATCAAGCAAGGGTGATTGGATTGATCAAGGAGGCGTTGGTTGCCTATGGCAGCGATGGTAGAGAAAATCGTAATGTGCCCGATCGGATTGTGCGCTTTGGTTTCTAGCTAATCCCGGGTCGCCTACTCAAGACTCTGCGACTAGGTCTGTTCAGGTGCGGAGCTGCGGTTGATGAGCGCGCTGCATTCGGTGCATCAGTTTGTCCGAAAACATGAGTGATATTCCAGGATATTTGAAGGTCGGGGTGGGCTTTCGCGAAGGGCACTGGCATCGCTTGATCCATCCACCCACATCTTGATGTCTCAGTTCCCTCTTGTTTTCCGTGTTTCCACGGATCGTTCTTCGAGCGAATCTGTCCGCCCCTGGGAATGATCGCAGCGTTGCCGTTGCCTGTCGGCACGGCGCGATGAACTCTGTTCCCTTCATCTGCCATGGCAATTACAGCCGAGGCGGCCATGGCTCGCCTGGCCGACGTGCATACGGTCGATCAGCTTACCGCCCTGATCGATTCGATCAATGTGGAGGTAGCCAGTGGTCGCACCATTTTGTACAGTGGCCATCTCGGCTTGAGTCGAGAGCTGGGGAGCACCGCGATCAAGTCCCGTGATGTGGCTGCATTGCTGGCGGCTAATCACCCTCAGCTTCAGATTATTGATGAGTTGCCAATAGGTAAATTTTTAGAAACGCAATTGGGGAGTATTGAACCAAACTACTTGCTGATTGACAAGCTGAATCAATTGTTTGATAGAGATCGCGAAAAAATAACCGCCTACCTCTACGGCTCCCGCGACGCCAACGGCAATCGCATCGCCAATGGCATCTGGGACCGGGTTTCGGCCCGCTTCGCCGCCGCCGCCAGGGGAGAAGTGCTGACCCTCACCGCCGGTGCCCGGCTCGATGGTGTGTTCGCCCAGACCGAACTGGCGGCGCTGCTGGCTAATCCCCACGTCACACGGGTCGATGGGATTCCGATCAGCGTGCTGCGTCGGCTCACCCAGCAGCAGGCCTTTGAGCTGATCACCGCCAACTCCGAAATCGAGGTCGCCCATCTCCGCCTGGCCGTGGATGCCTCCGGCAATCCGATCCAGCGCCAGGGACTCCTCCAGATCGACAGCCGCCCCTTCCTCTTCGATCTGCCCCCGGTGACCCCACCGCCCCTGCCGGAGGGGGCCACCTACCGCCCCCTCGGCACCTTCCTGCCCCCCGACCGCTTCCGCAGCCACCAGCAGGTCCTGCAGCGCTACCGCCCGCTGCTGGTGGCCGAACGGCAGGGCCTCAACCGGCCCGATCAAATCCTGCAGCGGGTGGGGGTCACCAAGCTGCTCACCCGCCTCGACGAGGGCTTGCTGGTGCTGGGTCTGGCCATCACCGCGATCGATGCCCACGCCGCCCTGCAGCGTGGCGACCGGGATGGTGCCCAGGCCATCCTCAGCCGTTGGGCCCGGGAGACCGCCGGTGGCCTGGCGGGTGGTCAGCTCGCCGCGCTCCTGGCCACCCCCCTGCTCGCTGCGGGTCCGATCGGGGCCCTGGTGGCCTCCGGCCTGGCGGTTGCCGGTGGCTTCGGTGGTGCCCAACTTGCCGGTGGTTCCGCCGGTGAGGCGCTCCAGGCTGCCCTCAGCCGTGCCCTGGCCGACTGGACCGAGGCCGCCATTCAGTCCCTCCAGACCCTCTTCGTGAGGGCTGAGAACTACTCGTGTCCCTTGGTGCTCGACCTCGACGGCAACGGTGTCACCACCCGTGGCCTTGGTGAGGGAACCATCCAGTTCGACCACGATGGCAATGGCTTCGCGGAACGCACGGGCTGGGTCGGCGGCGGCGATGCCCTGCTGGTGCGGGACCGCAATGGTGACGGTCGGATCACCACGGGTAACGAGCTCTTCGGAAACAACACCCGCCTGAGCGATGGCACCCTGGCCGCCAATGGCTTCGAAGCCCTGCGGGGCCTTGATGGCAACCGCGATGGCCGCATTGATCGGCGCGATGCCGTCTGGTCGGAACTGCGGCTCTGGCTGGATGCCGACGCCGATGCGGAAACCGATCCGGGCGAGCTGTTCAGCCTTGATCAGCGCGGTGTGGAGAGCCTTTCCCTCACCTATGCCGACTCAGCATGGAGGGATCCCCAGGGGCATCAGCACCGCCAGATCGGCACCTACCGCACCCGCGATGGCCGCGTCCTGGCCTGCGACGACGTGTGGTTCGTGATCGATCCCACCCGCTCGCGCCAGCTCAACCCCCTTCCCGTCTCCGCCGCCATTGCTGCCCTACCGGATCTCGGGGGCATGGGGGTGGTGCGAGGCCTCCAACAAGCCATGGCCGCTCGTCCCGATGGCCCCTTGCCGGCCCTGCTGGAGCAGTGGAGCGCGGGCAGTTCGGCGCAGCGGGAGGCGTTGATCCAGCCATTGATCTTTGCCTGGACCGGCGTTGAGCAGGAGGTGCTGCCCGGATGGAATGGCGACCAGGACGCCTACCGCCGCCTGCGGGCCATGGAGCAGCTGATGGGCAGGCGCTTTCGCGGCATCACCTGGACCCAGATGCCCCAGGGTGGGTTTGCCTCCGCCCTGGAGACGGCCTTTGCGGGGCTGCAGCAGGCTGTCGACCGTCTGCTCTACGCCCAGGTGGAGCTGGCACCCCTTCTCCGGCTCGTGGAGCTGGGTGCGGAACCCGATGGCAGCCCCCGCTACGAGGTTGGCGCCCTGCTGGCGGCCCTGGCGGCCAATAGCGCTCCCCTGCCGGAAGCAGGGGCCCTGTTCCGCCTCACCACCAGCCTGGCCGCAATGGGTCCCACCGGGGCCTCCATCCTCCGCTCCCTGGCGCGAACCATGGGCGGCCGTCGGGATCCCCTCTCGGTGCTGCTCAGCGCGGTTCTTCCCATCCAGACGCTGGTCGTCGGAAGGACCGGCCCCGACGGGTTGAAGGGCTCGGCTTCCTCCGACTGGATCCAGGGAGATGCCGGCCCCGAAAATCTCTCAGGCCTGGAGGGGGATGATGTTCTCCAGGGCGGCCTCGGTGATGACCTCCTCCACGGCGGGGCGGGCCATGATCTCTATGTGGTGGCCCGGGGTGATGGCCGCGACACGCTGCAGGAAGGGGACGGCCTTCAGGATGAGCTGTCCTGGTTGGATGTCCCCTCCACCGAGGTCGTCATCGAGCGCTTTGATACCGATCTGGTGATCGGCTATGGCCGCGGTGACGCGGTGCGGATTCGCTACTACTTCATCAATTCCGCCTACCGGGTGGAGCGCTTCAGCTTCAGCGACGGGGTGGTGTGGGGAGAGGGAGAGCTGCAGGCACGGCTGGTGGTTGGCGGCGCCACGGCCGGCTCCGACCGTCTGGGCGGCTACGGCGACATGGTGAATCGGATCGATGGTCTGGATGGTGACGACACCCTGAGCGGCGCTGGGTTTGGTGATCGGCTGTTGGGTGGTGGCGGCAATGATGTGCTCCAAGGCAATGGCGGCAACGACGATCTGCAGGGCGGCAGCGGCGACGACTGGCTGGGTGGCGATCCAGGAGACGACACCCTGATGGCCGGCGGTGGCCACGACACTCTGGTGGGAGGCGGCGGCAATGATCTGTACCGGATCAGCCGTGGCGGTTGGCGTACCACGATCTACGACTACGAAGCGAGCACGTCTGTGCCGAATGGCGATGCTGTGGAGTTCATCGACCTGCGCAGCAAGGAGGTGACGGTGCTGGAGCGGTTGGGCAATGACCTGTGGCTGCGTTTCACGTCGTCGGATCAGGTGCGGGTGCAGGGGTATTTCCTGCTGCCATCGCTGCGAATCGAGAGCCTCCGGTTCAGCGACGGGGTGGTGTGGGGAGAGGGGAAGCTGCAGTCGCGGGTGGTGGTCGGCGGCGCCACGGCCGGCTCCGACCGTCTGGGCGGCTACGGCGACATGGTGAACCGGATCGATGGACTGGCGGGGGACGACACCCTGACGGGAGGTGGGTTTGGTGATCGGTTGTTGGGTGGTGCCGGCCATGACGTGCTGCAGGGCAACGGCGGCAATGACGATCTGCAGGGCGGTAGCGGCGACGACTGGCTGGGTGGCGATCTAGGAAATGACACCCTGATCGGCGGCGGCGGCCACGACACGCTGGTGGGAGGCGGCGGCAATGATCTGTACCGGATCAGCCGTGGCGGTTGGCGCACCACGATCTACGACTACGAAGCGAGCACGTCTGTGCCGAATGCCGATGTTGTGGCGTTCATCGACCTGAGCAGCACGGAGGTGATGGCCCTGGAGCGGTTGGGCAATGACCTGTGGCTGCGTTTCGCGTCGTCGGATCAGGTGCGGGTGCAGGGGCATTTCATGCTGCCGTCGCTGCGACTCGAGAGCTTCCGGTTCAGCGACGGTGTGGTTTGGGGAGCTGTTGAGCTGCAGGCGCGGTTGGTGGTTGGCGGCGCCACGGCCGGCCCCGACCAGCTGACCGGCTACGGCGACATGGGGAACCGGATCGATGGACTGGCGGGGGACGACTCCCTGCGCGGCGGCCCCCTGGGCGATCGCCTCGATGGTGGTCCCGGCCACGACCACCTGGAGGCGTTGGCTGGAGACGACACCCTGATGGCCGGTGGTGGCCACGACACGCTGGTGGGAGGCGGCGGCAATGATCTGTACCGGATCAAACGTGGCGGTTGGCGTACCACGATCTACGACTACGAAGCGAGCACGTCTGTGCCGAATGCCGATGTTGTGGCGTTCATCGACCTGAGCAGCACGGAGGTGATGGCCCTGGAGCGGTTGGGCAATGACCTGTGGCTGCGTTTCGCGTCGTCGGATCAGGTACGGGTGCAGGGGTATTTCATGTTGCCGTCGCTGCGAATTGAGAGCTTCCGGTTCAGCGATGGTGTGGTGTGGGGAGCTGGTGAGCTGCAGGCGCGGTTGGTGGTTGGCGGCGCCACGGCTGGCCCCGACCAGCTGACCGGCTACGGCGACATGGGCAATCGGATCGATGGACTGGCGGGGGACGACACCCTCCGCGGTGGCCCCCTGGGCGATCTCATCGACGGTGGTCCCGGCCACGACCACCTGGAGGCGTTGGCTGGAGACGACACCCTGATCGGCGGCGGCGGCGGTCACGACACGCTGGTGGGAGGCGGCGGCAATGATCTGTACCGGATCAGTCGAGGCGGTTGGCGCACCACGATCTACGACTACGAAGCGAGCACGTCTGTGCCGAATGCCGATGTTGTGGCGTTCATCGATCTGCGCAGTACGGAGGTGACGGCCCTGGAGCGGATGGGCAATGACCTGTGGCTGCGTTTCGCGTCGTCGGATCAGGTGAGGGTGCAGGGGTATTTCATGTTGCCGTCGCTGCGAATTGAGAACTTCCGGTTCAGCGATGGTGTGGTGTGGGGTGAAAGCTCGATCCTGGAGCGCCTGCGGGTGGTGGCCAGCCTGTGAGCACGGCCGCCAGCTAAGGGGCCTCGCCTGTTGATCAACCTGCTGAAGGTTGATCCCGATGCTCTTGGGCCAGTCGCTCGATCCTTGCCTGGCTGGCGATCAACACATCCAGTGCGATGTTCTCAGCGGATTCTGGATCGCTGTAGCCGAAGGGATTATCGAGATCGCTGATCAGATGCAGCAGGAAGATGAGTAACCAGCCGATGACAAAAAGAAAAAAGCAAGACTCCACGATCGCTTCCGATTTGGCGAAAACCAGCCCAGCCAGCAGCAGGGAGGTGGCGGCATAGGCCAACCAATACACCATTTTCACGAAATCGGTTTCGCGGATCACATCCACCCGGTTCACGGATCTGAGGATCGCTGCGAGTTCCATCATCAACCGACCCTTTAGGGAAGAATGGGCCAGCCAGCGGCTGGCGATTACCACGCGGTCGTGGGCATAGTCGTAGCTCTTCAGCATACTTTGCGTGCTTTCCCTTCCCACCAGCCAGGCCAGAATCGACTGGCCAAGCAGAACGATGGCATCGAGATCGCGTTGCACGAAGGCTTCTGGGTGATGCACGGGAATTGCTTTTACCTCCCGGGCTAGCAAGGTGAGGGCCGAAGCGATTTCGCTGGGGATCTTTTCACTTTCCTTGTAATCCGATAAGATGCCATTCAGCAGGAACCCGAGGAGGAAAACATTGGAGGCAACCAGGGCCGAAAACAGCTGATTGATGCTGATGCCCTCCCAGCCGAGTCTGTGGAGAATGAGCTTTGCAACCACGACCAATCCAACGATTACAGTGACTTGAAGCAGGATCCTGAGTCGCCGTCCTGGCATCAAACCTGGTCTGGTCATCCGGCTGGTCTGAGCAAAGCTGCGTCATCCAAGTATCCTGCTCGTGGATGCGGGGCGGGTCTCGGCAGGGATCATCGCGGCAAACGAAGTCGGCTCTCCCCGGTCTTCAGGCTGTCGCCGGCTGTGGCCGATTCAGCCAGGCCCCGAGGGATTCCTGGAGCTGGGTGGGGGAGCTGGTGATCTCCACGATCCGGCCGATCGCAGCGGGCGTTTTGAGGGCATCGAGGCAGACCCGGGCCACCAAGCGCCGCGACAAGCTGCCGTTCTCCTGACCGCCGGGGCCGCTGAACACGATCCCTTCCCGCTCGATCCCCTCCTCCGATTCCTTCAGGCCGCCTGGGCGCACCACGGTCCAGTCGAGACCGCTCTCGGCCAGCCAGCGTTCGCCCAGGCCTTTCCACACCAGGATCAACCCGAACAGGTTCAGGGGATGCAGTAGTCGGCCGCTGCAGAGGGAGCTCACCAGCACCACCCGTTGCACCCCCGCCGCTCGGCAGGCCTCGATTTGGGAGCGAATCGCCAGAGCATCCACCTTCAGTGGACCCAGCAGATCCACCGAAGGGCGCGCGCCGGTGCTGATCACCAGGGCGTCGCAACCGTGGAGCGCCGTCTTGAGTGCCGCTGCATCGCTGAGCTCCAGGCGAACGATCTCGGCCTCCGCTAGCCCTTCGGGCACCGCCGAGCCGGGCCGCAGGAGCGCCCGCACCGCCAGCCCCCGGCCGATCGCCTCCTGCACCACCCGCCAGCCGGTCTTGCCGGAGGCACCGGTCACCGCGATGCGTTGGCACGAATCAGGGGATGCCGCGGTGGTCATCGGCTGGTATCCAGGCAAAGCATGCTGGGATCGTATGGAATTCGTCCCCGCCCTGGCGGCCGGTTTCCCTCCCACGCCTTGTCCCGGCCTGGTGTCCCTCAGTCTGGCTGCGCCACGGCGATCGGGGCAAAGGGCAGCGATTCCAGACCCTGGGGCTCCTCCGCTGCGGCGTGGCCGAGCTGGATGGCCTGGCGCGCTTCGTCGTTGCGCAGTAGGGCTTCCACACACTCCTCATCCAGCTTGCCCGCCTCCACCATCGAGCGGAGCATCTGCACCGCATGGGCTTCCGAGAAGGCGGGCTTGTAGGCCCGGGCCTGGGTGAGGGCGTCGTACAGGTCGGCCACCGCCACGATCCGCCCCGCCAGGCTCACCTGCGCACCACGCAGTCCCGCCGGATAGCCGCTCCCATCGAGGCGTTCATGGTGGTGAGCCACCACCTGGCGCAGCAGAACGATCGCGTCGTCCTCCTCCAGGTCCATCGCCGCGATCACCCGCTCGATCAGCGCCATGCCGATCAGCACGTGGCTGTCCATCACCTGCCGTTCCTCCTGGGAGAGGGGCCCTGGCTTGAGCAGGATCCGATCCGGAATGCCCAGCTTGCCCACGTCATGGAGGGCGGCGAAACGGTGGAGGTTCTGGCTGAACTCGGCGGGTCGTTCCTGTTGGTTGTCCAGCTGAAGGGCGATCAGACGGCTGAAGCGGGACACCCGCTCCATGTGGGCGGCCGTCTGCGGGTCCCGTAGCGCCGCAATCTCCAACAGAAGCCTCAAGCTGCTCTGGAGGCTGGCCACGCCGCTGAAGTGGTTCGTGATCCGGAGCAGGAGCAGCTCAAGGTGGGGTTCCAGAGCCGCCATCGCCCTCGGGTCGAAGGCACCGGCCCGGGTCGAATCCAGGAAGAGAAACCCCAGCAGGCGGTTGCGGTTGAACAGCGGCAGGGTCAGGGAGGAGCGCCAGCCCTGGGCTAGCAACCAGCGGCTGTGGTCCGAGGCAGGATCCAGCTCCCGCTCGAGGTCGTTGAGCACCCGGGCCTCCCGCCCATCCCTCAGCCGGCCGAGGGAGGGAACCGTGGCGAGGACGCGCGGTTCAAAGTGGGGGTGGCTCGACCCCGTCCCGTCCTCCTGGTCCGCGGGCCCACCGTTCGAGCCCGTTTCCCCATCGGTCGCCAACAGGTCGGTGTGGGCGTCGTGGCGCACGAAGGCGATCCGGGTGATGCCCAGATCGAGGGCCTCCAGCCGCTGCAGCACGATCCGTAGCTGCTCCCGCAGCGGCAGTTGCGGATCGTGCAGGCTTGGCAGGGGGAAGGAAGGTGCCAACAACCAAAACGGCAGTCTCCGCACTCACCGTATCCCTGCCACTTTGGGTCGTTGGGGGCCTCGGTAGGGTGGAAGGATGGCGGCCGCGATTCTCGACGTTGAACACCTCACCGTGTGCCGTGATGGCACCACGGTGGTGGAGGACGTGAGCTTTTCGCTGACGCCGGAATCCGACACGGCCCTGGTGGGTCCGAACGGTGCGGGCAAGAGCAGCCTTGTGCAGTCCTTGTTGGGGATCCTGCCCCGCCGCTCCGGCACGATCCGCTTGCTTGGGCATTCCCTCGGACCCCGTGGCCAGTTGCCGGTCGCCGTGCGTGACCGCATCGCCTACCTGCCCCAGACCCTCAGCCTGCGGGGCCGCATCCCCCTCACGGTGGCTGAATTCGTGGGCCTCGGCTACGACCGGCCCGGCCTGGCGCTGCCCTGGCGTGCCGGCGCCGACCGGGCAGCAGCGGTGCGGCGCGCCCTCGGCCGTACCGACACCCCCGACCTGGCCGACCGCCTGATCAGCGAGCTCTCCACCGGCCAGCTCAAACGGGTCCTGCTTGCTTTCTGTGTTGTGCGTCCCCGCAGCCTGCTGCTGCTCGATGAGGCCCAGGCTGGCCTCGACAGCAAGGCCACCGACCAGTTCCACACCCTCCTCTACGGCCTGCGCCGCAGTGAGGGCTGGACGATCCTCCAGGTCTCCCACGACCTGGAGATGGTGAGGCGCACCTGCGATGCGGTGCTCTGTCTCAACCGCAGCCTGCGCTGCTCCGGCTCCCCTGACCACGCCCTCAGCCCGCTCCAGTTGGAGCGCCTCTACGGCCCGGGCTACGTGCCCTATCACCACCACCACCACGGCGGCGGTCCCGCGCTTCCATGATCTCACCGCAGGTTCTGGGGGAGCTGCTCCAGCTTCCCTTTCTGCAGCGGGCCCTTCTGGCCGGGCTTCTCACCGGTGCCCTGGGCGGCCTGCTCGGCAGTTTCGCGGTGCTGCGCCAGCTCTCTTTCTTCAGCGACGCCCTGGGCCATTCCGCCCTGCTGGGCATCACCGCCGGCATCCTGCTGGGGCTCAATCCCACCGTGGTGCTGGTGCCCTTCGCGGTGCTCTTCGCCCTCGGTGTCGACCGTTTGGCCAGCCGCAGCCGCCTGCCTGCCGATGCGCTGCTGAACATCGTCTATTCCTCCTCCCTCGCCCTGGCGGTGCTGGTGCTGAGCCGGGTGCGCAGCTACCGGGGCGGGATCGAACACCTGTTGTTCGGCGACATCCTCGGCGTGTCCTGGCTCGACCTCAGCTTGATCCTGCTGTTGCTCATCGGCGCCTGCGGCTATCTGTTCCTCACCCGGCGCAGCCAGATCCTGCTCACCCTCGATGAACCCCTGGCGATCTCCCGCGGGGTCGCCGCTGGCCGCCACCGACTTCTGTTCATCGTGCTGCTGGCGGTGGTGGTGGCCATCTCGATCAAGGCGGTGGGGGTGCTGCTGATCAGTGCCTTTGTGGTGATCCCCGCCTGCGCCTCCCGCTTGGTGAGTCGTCGCTTCCCCCACTACGTGCTCCTGGCCTCGGCCCTGGGGGCCGGCTGTGCCGTGGTGGGTCTGTTGCTGTCGGCTGTGCTGGATCTCCCCTCCGGTCCCGCCGTGGTGGTGGTGCAACTGGCCGGCTTCCTGGCTGCCCTGGCTTTGGCTCCCCGCAGTCAGGGCAGCGGCGCCTGAACCATCGCCCCTTCCCCCACGCTTAGGGATTGCCGGGCTTCGCCGTAGCCGGGGGGGGAATCACCGGGCCGCCGAAGGCGGTGGGCTGGGCGTAGAGCCACCGCAGGGTGCTCCGATCCCGTTCGGAGGGCGCTAGCACCGGCACCGGACCGGGGGCGGTGGCCATCGCATCGCCAGGGGCATCACTGTGGCCCCAGATCCCGAAGGCATGGCCCAGTTCGTGCAGGGCCGTGGCCTGCAGCGCCTCGGCCCGTTGCCCCGGACCGATCAGCACATCCACCGCCGGCTCCAGCCGCCACTGGCCAGGAAGCCGCTCCACTGCCACTAGCCGCAGGATGGCACGTCCATGGCTGGCCCGTTGTCGCCCCCCGCCGTCCCGGGCCAGGGGGGGCAGGCGGCGCCAGATGCGCACCTGGGCCGCCCCGGGATCGGCCGCGATGGTGAGCGGTACAAGCTTTTGCCAGCTCTGCAGGGCCGAGGCCACCGCCAGTTGCCAGCGCCGCTGCAGCGCATCCGTTTCAGCGGCACCGGCTGCCGTGCCTGGCAGCTCCGGCTGGATCCACACGCACCAACGCTGCAGCCGAGGCCATCCCAAGGGGGTGGTGGCTAAGCGATCGGCATAGCCGGGCGCTGCGGGTTGGGGGGGAGCCGGTACCAGGGCGCTGGATTCGAGAATCCTGGTGGCCAGGGCCTGGGGGCAGGGGGTGCGGGGCTGATCCTGCAGGCCGAGTGATTCGGGGCGGGCCCCGGCCGGGGATCCCTGCACGATCAGGCCCAGCGGAACCAGCCAGACCGCCAGGGTGGCCGGCTTCACGCCGCCGGCAGTCCCACACCGCGGGCCATCAAGGTGGCCATCAGGGGAATCACAGCAAAACCGGCCAGCTCCACCGTGAGCACCAGGCGCAGGCGCCCCGCGAGGGCCTCGCTCACCTTGGGCAGTTCACCCTTGCGCAGCGGAATCGCCCAGAGGATGTAAGTGATGGTGGGGTAGAGGGAGAGGGCGCCCACCGCCAGATAGGTGCCCACCTTCCACCAGAACAGGGGGTTGCCGGTGTAGAAGGCCGTTCCCTGGCCGAAGTGCAGCACCCGGGCGATGCCGCTCAGCAACAGGGCGAGGGCTGCGATGCCGTACACCACATCCACGATCACCATGGTGATGGCAGTGCGGCGGTCCGGGTCCGACCGGATCAGGAAGCGCTCCAGCAACAGGGCACCGAAGCAGAGCATGAAGCTCAGGTAATGGACATAGGCCACAGCCGCGCTGCTGAGCACCGGCGTTGGGATCGCGGCGAAGGCAACCATGCGCGGATTGGCGGGGTGAATAGGGCCGCCAGACGGTAGCGGGTCAAGCGCCTCACCGTTGCTGCGGTGGCGGGGCGGGAAAACAGGAGGGAATCGGGAATAAAGATAATGCCAATCTGAAGCTTTGCTCCATCTGCGGAAATGCCAGGTTTGCTCCATAACCCCGAAGCAAATTGGAAGGGAAACCAAATCGATTCCAAACTTGGAAGCCTTTCTGCTGGTTTAATGAAACGGCCCAAAAAAGCCTAAGTTCAACTCAGTATTTAAAGGCCCATGGCGAGTTCTCTGAGTGCCTTTCTGGGTGAGATCGGTCGCCACCAACTCCTTACCCCTGAGCAGGAACTCACCCTGGGACGCAAGGTGCAGGCGATGGTGACCCTGCAGGAACGTTGCAGCCTGGCCGGCGGCAGCGGCCCCGCCTGCGAGTACGACGATCTCGAGCGGCGCACCCTGCGCACCGGTGAGCGGGCCAAGCAGCAGATGATCACGGCCAACCTGCGCTTGGTGGTGAACCTGGCCAAGCGTTATCAGGGCAAGGGGCTGGACCTACTGGATCTGATTCAGGAGGGCACGATCGGCCTGACCCGCGCCGTGGAGAAGTACGACCCCACCCGCGGCCACCGCTTCAGCACCTACGCCTACTGGTGGATTCGCCAGGGCCTCAACCGCGCCCTCTCGACCCAGAGCCGCACGATCCGGATCCCCGTGAACGTGAACGAGAAGCTCACCCGCCTGCGGGCCGCCAAGGCGCGCCATCTCCAGGCCAACGGCATTGCTCCAAGTTCCGCCGAGCTGGCCCGTGCCATGGATGTACCCGTGCAGGAGGTGGAGGAATTGCTGGCCTGCGAGCTGCGCAGTGTGACGGTGAGCCTCCAGGGTGCGGTGCGCTCCAAGGCCGATCCCTCCGAACTGGTGGATGTGCTGGCCAGTGAGGAGATGCCGCCGATGGAGCGGGCCGAGCTGGCTGAACGCAGTGCCTCGGTGTGGCTCCTGCTGGAGCGGGCCAACCTCACCCCGAAGGAGCGCACGGTGGTGATGCTGCGCTTCGGGCTCGATGGCACCAATGAATGGCGCACCCTCGCCGAGGTGGCCCGCCAGCTCTCCTGCAGCCGCGAGTACTGCCGTCAGGTGGTGCAGCGGGCCCTGCGGAAGCTCCGCCGGGCGGGCGAGGAAAGCGGCCTCGTGGAGGCCTGAAGGGGCGGCGGCCCCGCCCGCGCAGGGTGAGGGAACCGTCCCGACCTGGGGGGGCAACCGGTCTGGGCTGAAAAGGTCGGCACCTGGAGACTGGATTCGTTGTCGCCCCCGTGGCGCGCCCCCTGAGGAGATCACCATGTCCGCCGCTTCTTCGGCCGCGGGCCCGAACGGCCAAACCACCCTGCAGGCCGATGTGCTCGAAAGCACGGTGGTCGATGAGGCCCTGCTGGTTCGGCTGCTGCGCCGGGCCGGCCGCACCCTGGCCCGTCCGGCACTGGAATGTTTCGAGATGCTGATGGATGGAGCAACGCCCCATCAGGCCCGGATCACGGTGCTGGCGGCGCTGACCTACTTGGTGCTCCCCTTCGACCTGATCCCGGATTTCATTCCGGTGGCGGGCTTCGGCGATGACATGGTGGCGCTCACGGCCCTGCTGGGGTTGTGCGCCCGGCACCTCACGCCCGAGATCAAGATGCGGGCACAGCGCAGACTGGATGGCTGGTTTCCACCCACCCGTTAGCGCCGCTCCGCCGCGATGCCTTCCCCCTGCGTTCCACTGAGCACCGATCAGCTCGATGACCTCCAGGCCTTCCTCAAGGACTGGTTGCGCCATACGGGACGGACCCAGGCCGACCTGCGCCGGGTGTTGCGAACCTCCTCGATCCGCATGCCGGTGCTGATTGAGGAGCTCCATCGCATTCACAACCAGCAGGGCCTGGCCGCCTTGGCTGATCGGCTGTGTGGCATCGAGAACCTCTGGCACAACGAGGACTCCGGCATCGACGAGGGGAGTGGGGGCTCCGAACTCCTGGCGGAATCCCTCGGACAACTGGATCTGCTGCTGGAGCAGATCCGGCTGGAGACCGGCAACGATGCCTGAGCGCTGTCAGCGCCTGGGTGATCGCGATAGCTTGCGACCGAGGTGGTTCCCCTCGCCCCCGCGATCCGCCCCGAACCCCCTGTGATGCGTTCCCCCATGCTTTCCCTTCTTCGGATGACGACCCCTGGCCTGCTCCTGCCCTTCGCGCTGGCCGGGATCGCCCTGGTGGCTCAGCCGGGCCTGGCCCAGTCGGAGAGCTTCCTGCTCAAACCCGGCAGCAAGGTTGGGCCGGCTTCCAAGGTGAAGGCCACCAACTGCAAGACCAATCCCAGCGACGGCAGCGTCACCTGCGACACCAAGATCGTGAACCCTCCTGGCGACACCATGGCCAAGCCCCAGTACAGCCCCTTCAAGCCCTGAGGGCCGGGGTTGAGGGGGAGGTTTCCCACCAGAACAGGGCCAGCCAGATCGTTCCACTGCCGCCGTTGGTCGCTTCGATCCGATGGCGTCGGTGGGGCGCGATGTAGAGCTGGTCGCCGCGTTGGAGGGAGCGTGGAGCATCCTCGTCCTCGAACCTGAGGCAGGCCTCGCCCTGGAGCAGGCATACCCATTCGTGCTCCACCTGGTCGTACCAGAAACGCTCCGAGCTGCAGGCCCCACAGGAGTGGATCCTCTCCAGCCGCCAGAGCGGCCCCTGCCACAGCACCGAGACGTTTTCCTGGCCGGCTGCGGGGCCGGGACCGGCCAGCAGGTTCCCATCAGCGGGCGGGCCCTCGCCGACCTCGCCCCAGCGTCGGCCGATCTCAAAGCCCTGGGCGGCAGCCAGATCCACCACCTCCTGGTGGTGGCTGCAGTCGGCTAGCCGTTGCCGCAGGGCTGGATCGGCCTCGCTGGCCGTCACGAAGGCCTGCAGGTCTTTCACCTTCCTGAGGAAACGCTGGAGGTCCTCCTCGGCCATGGGGTGACCGCCCGGAGCCGGCGGGATCAGATCAGCTCTTTGATCATGCGCCAGCGCTGGAAGGCCACCCCGGCATAGAAGGCGGTTTCCTCGGCCTCTAACCGCCAGCCCCGCCTCTCCAGTAGGGGCCGCGACAACTGGCTCGCCTCGGTGCGGAGCCGGCGGCACCCCTGACTCCTGGCGTGGGCCTCGAGGGCCCCCAGCAGGGCCGTGGCCCTGCCCTGACGAACCGAGCGGCCCCGG